>OGGS01000020.1_pt1 | contig 178329 bp, 156 predicted proteins | sample 1571281 | NCBI WGS metagenome assembly OGGS01 (sample SAMEA2582042, study PRJEB24529) | metagenome | biome: Human gut stool | place: China | collected 2011 | reverse complement strand
ATCCGTCGCTGTGCGAGCCCTACACCGGCCTCGACCCGGTTTTTCTGCTTGGGGCAACGAGGCTGACACTCCCATGGCTCAATGTCATAGTAGTTGCACAGGGAACGAACCGTCTGCTGCACTTCGCCTTCGTACCAGCTCTACATAAAAACCGCTGACGCTGACGTTGAGCATTTCGCAGGCACGCCGAATGGGTAAACAGGATTGCCGTCCGATCTGAGCGCTACCGTAACAACGCTCAAGGTAGGCGTACTTCTTTACGGCATTTTGGCGAAGTACGCCGCCGCTTTTTTTTAAAAATCAATCTCTGCTTCACGTTACCGAAGCAGTTTGCGTAACCGAGCAATTTCATCCATCGCAGATAGTTCTTCTGCGGGCATTGCTCTGCGTGCTGTAACGCACCATCGGTTAAGTGTTTCTTATGTCCTCAGGAGTCAACAGCAGGGAACGCGCCTCCTTGACTTAAATCAAACTCCATTTTCTTATCCGACGACAAAGCATCCAACGATAGTGCGATTAAGGCCGCCCAATGGCAATGGGGATGCGGGCGAAAACTTGGACTGTTGGGCGAACTCTTAAGGTACCCCCCCCCAAAAAAAAAATGAACTGACCCCCACAAATGCGACACACTGAGACTCTCGCGAGGTGTGTTTATGACTATCAGTTACCGTGTCCGCAAACAAATTGTTGACTACTTTGCACAACGGAAATCATCACAAGAAATTGCTTCCATGTTGAACGTGTCGTTAGACCAGATTCAAGACTGGCGAAGACGCTACAAGCATGGACATGAAGATTGGGTTTTTAGCGATCATCAAAAATTTTCAATTCAAGAGCGCAAAGAAATTTTGGTTGATTTTTTTAGTCAACAGAAGTACGGAATCAAAGCCTACGCAGCCCGACACAACCTGTCCTACAACACTTTCAAGGGATGGGTTAAGAAGGTAAGAAAATATGGCGGTTTCATCGATTTCGCCTTCATATCGCATCGTCCAAAAATTAAAAACCTTTGTTTGGAACACTGTTGGGCGAACTCTTAAAGTACCCCCAAAACGAACTTTAATTTGACCCCCTCGGGAGTCAAAAAAATGGGGATATCAAGAGACCAAACACATAATGAGGGTTTCCCTTTCAAAAGGAGACCCGACATGCTTCCAACAGAAGCAATCAACAGAATTCGGGTGCTCTCAGAGCGGGGCATGGGATCCAAAGCGATAGCTAAATCAACGGGGATCTCGAGAAATACCGTTCGTAAGTACCTGTCTCACTTTCAGACACTAACGCCCATTTCTTCAGAGGTGCAACGCCCAAGTCGACTCGATGCTTTCCGAGATCAGATCCACGAGTGGTTCCTAGCTTGCCGAGGACATTGTCCAGTTGTACTGCGCAAGATTCAGAGTGAGCTCGGTGTATCGATTAGCCTGCGGCAGCTACAAAAGTACTGCCAGCCATGGCGCACCAAAGAGCTACACGCCAAAGAAATGACGGAGCGCTACGAGGTGCCTCCCGGAGACGAAATGCAAATTGACTTCGGCTTTGACGAAGTCTTAATCGCCGGAACCAAAACTCGTGTGTGCGTGTTTGTTGCGGTGCTGAGTTATTCCAGAAGAGTCTTTGCCAAGCTGTATCCGATGGAGAACCAGGCTGCCTGGTTAAATGGCATCGAATCCGCCTTTCAGTATTTCAACGGCGTTCCCGTTGCTGTTGTATCCGACAACACACGTTGTCTCGTTGACGGAAGAGCAGAACAAGGCAAAACCATCTTCAACCGTCGCTATCTGCAGCTATCAAGGTATTGGCAATTTGTTCCGGTCAATTGCAAGCCATACAGAGCCAAGACCAAGGGCAAGGTAGAACGCATGGTTGGCTACGTTAAAACGAGCTGTTTGTCCGGACTCGAAGCTACTGATCTGCAAGATGCTCAGAAACAAGTTGATGCTTGGATGCGCATGGTTGCGGATGTGCGCCGCATAGATGGCTTGGAAGGTCGCCCTATTGATCGATACCAAGCTGAGGTTATGGCATTAAAGCCTTATATGGGGCCGACCTTGAGCCAACTAAGACTCGAAACGAGAAAAGTAGACATCAGCGGTCGAATTCAAATTGACGGCGTGCAGTACTTAATCCCTGGAACAGATGCCGGTACTGTCGTCGATGTTTTCATTGAAGAAGAAGCAATTGCGGTGTTTCTTCATGGCCAATGTATAGCGAAACTGAACCGAACCGAACCGCTGACGCCTATCAAGCTAGCACATTTAAGCATCGACAGAAAGAAATTTGGGAACCAAGCAATGTCCAAAGCAGTGGTCTGGATCGATCTTTGAAGGAATACGACCGTTTTATTGAGGAGAACAGCCATGGCCGTTGTTAAGGCGATTTCCAATCAAGAACTTGCTGCTTTAGCCAATAGACTGCGCTTGACACTAATCCGCGACCGAATGGAAGAAATGTTGACGATGGCAGTGGACAAGAAGCTGTCTCCAAGAGAAACTCTGGAATTTTTCTTTCGTCAAGAAATTCGGCGTCGAGAAGAAAATCGCATCCGACAAGGCATTATGGGGGCTCATTTTCCTGCAGTACGAACGCTGGAAGATTTTGATTTTGAGGCTCAGCCATCAATTGACGCGAAGCAAATAAAAGAATTGGCACAGCTTGAATGGATTGAACAAGCTAAGAACCTTCTTTTTCTCGGACCTCCTGGAGTCGGAAAGACTCATTTGGCTATCGCATTGGGACGGGAGGCAATCAAGCTAGGAATGAGTGTTGCCTTTTACTCAGCTGAAGAGCTTGGGTCGTTGTTGGACAGGGCACTAAAGGAAGGAACAATCAAACAAAAGCTGTATCAACTTTCAAAGCCGAAATTGCTGATCCTTGATGAATTTGGGTATACGCCGTTTTCGGCAGCAAGTGCGCCGCTACTGTTTCGTCTGGTTAATAGCCGATACGAGCAAAAAAGCATACTTATCACTAGCAATAAGCCCGTTTCAGAGTGGGCTAGCGTGCTGGGTGACGCGACGCTTACGACAGCCATGTTGGACAGACTGTTGCATCACAGTGAAATCATTTTGATCCGAGGTGACAGCTACCGTCTTCTGGAGAAACGAAAGGAAGGACTTTTAACCTCAGCCAGAGCTGCTGGCACAGCTCTGACTGATTAACAATCAGGGGGTCAATTTAAACGACGTTTTCGGGGGTCAATTTAAAGGACGCTTGACATTGGAACACTCTCTTGTTGCTTTACTGATTGAGCAGATTCGGAAAGGAGCAATGTCTACCTCAGCGGCAGCTACTGCTGCCGGAGTCTGCATCAGGACGGTTCAAAGATGGTTACGGAAATACAGCTTCGATAGCGAGTTCCGTCGTACCATTGATTCCAGTTTGATCAAGACTGGAATGCGTTCTCAGACGCAAGCGTAAATTTTCACTTTGACGCAACGAGATCTTTCCACCTAAAAATAGGAAAGATCAAATGACGAAAAACTGGAGGATCATTCGTGAAGGAGTCCAACATAGGAGCCCTTCAAGCATGATCAACGAAAATCAGGTCGGTGAAATTCTCAGTCGACGACAAAGAAACGAATCCATCAGTCAAATTGCGCGAACAATGAACCTCAGTCGACCAACGGTGAGGCGATACGCAAACATGCCTGAGGAACAAGCCCAGCAGGCAAGAACGCACCAGAAGCTCAACCGATGCAGCATTCTGGACGAATATCGAGATCAAATAGAAAGAATCTTCTATGACACAGAAGGTAATTGCGTCAATGTCCAGGAAGTATTCGCCAAACTTCATCCAGAAATGCAGCCTTCGCTACGTCTGATTCAATGGTACTGCCAGAAAGAAGGTTTCCGCAGTTGCTTGCGCCATACACGAGCTACCAAGCACACCAGAAGTATCGAAACACCTCCCGGGTTTGAGGTTCAGATTGATTTCGGCGAGAAAACCGTTTCAGTCAACAGCGAACCAACGACGATCCATTTTTTTTACTGCGACTTTGGGGTACAGCAGAAAAATCTATGCCGTGTTCTACAAAGCCGAAAACTTTGAAGCGTGGGCGCACGGTCTGGAGCAAACATTCTTGCACTTTGGCGGTATTCCGCGACACGTGGTTTGTGATAACGCGAAAGCCCTCGTTTATCAACCGGCAGCCAATGGTCAACCAATCGAGTACAACAAGCGATTCAAAGCAATTTGTCGCTACTGGGGTACGAATCCTCAAGCCTGTAAGCCCCACAATCCAGAGGAAAAAGGCAAAGTAGAACGCACTGTTAGCTACGTGAAGTCGAGCTTTTTGAAGGATTTTCGAGCCTTCACTTCGCTGGAGGACATCCAAGAGAAATTCGAACTTTGGACTGAACAGTGGGCTGATAAGCGACGTATGCACACAGCTGACGGCTTGCCATTTACTCCGCGAGAAAGGTTCACTTTGGATAAGGCGGCTTTACTGCCAATCTCCAAACCACCTTTAAACAACTACCGTTTGGAAAAAAGAAAAGTGGGCATCGGTGGCCTTATCACCGTGGACTATTGCCGTTACCAGTTACCAGCCGAGTTGACGGAACAGTCTGTCGATCTGATGATCGGAGTTAACACGATCGTCGTACTTCACCAAGGGAGCACCATTGCGCGTTTAGATAAGAACACCGACGCCGTCAAAAGTATGGCACGTATTCTCAAACGTGACGCAAACGATATGGTTGGCAAGGCTCTTGCCGCCAACACCTGGGTGGCTAACAGTCTGAAATACAACCCTTTGGGACGTTCGTTGTCCGATTATGAGGAGGCCGCACGATGGTGAAAACAGCCACTCAGATCGAGCAAATCAAGCAAATGGCTAAGTCACTTCGGCTCACGCTCATTTCTGAAGACTTGGAAATGATGCTCCACGAAGCCGATGAGGCCAAAATGTCTCATCGCGAGTTCTTGATGCACATATTCAGTTTGGAGTTGAAACGTCGAAGCATTCATCGCATCAAAATGGGTGTTATGGCCGCTCATTTTCCAATGCAAAGGACATTGGAGGGTTTTGATTTTTCTGTGCAGCCCAGTATCGAGCCGGCCAAGGTACGCGATCTGGCTCAATGCGATTGGATAGCTCAAGGCCACAATCTGCTGCTACAAGGTCCACCGGGAGTAGGCAAAACGCATTTGGCAATAGCCTTGGGAAGAGCCGCGATCGAGAAAGGGTACTCAACCCTGTTCGTAACAGCAGCGCAACTCGTCAATACGTTGATAAAGGCACAGGCAACGGGATGTCTGGAAGATCGACTTACAGCCTTATTTAAGCCGAAGCTACTGATCATTGATGAGCTGGGTTACGAACCCATGGGACCAGAGACAGCACATCTGTTATTCAGCTTGTTTAACCAACGTTATGAACGCAGGAGCATTGTCATTACGACAAACCGGCATATCACGGACTGGGGCGTATTACTAGGGGATCCAACAGCCACATCGGCCATCCTAGACCGTTTTTTGCATCATAGTTGTACCCTGACAATCAATGGAGACAGCTATCGCCTATTGGAGAAAAAAAGAGAGGGACTAATAATAAATCAACCACCGCAACTCACGACACAATCGTAAATCTCTCTGGAAAGGTCTCATTGCGTTTACCCTGGAAAAAAGTCATTGCGCTTGACAACATTGGACAACATCTTCTCCAACTCGCTATCCTTTCACTTTCCACACTGCTTCTTTTGAGTCTACGTTATGCTTGTTGTTCTTTGTCGTCTGCCTAACCATGTCGGCGATTGCTGCATGTGCCTGCCTGCCTTGCGTCTTCTATCCGCAAGTGGTTTTACACCCGCTCTGGTTGGCAAACGTTGGGCAGAAGACTTACTAGCTGGAATGGGCTGGCGATTTGATCCGATCGAGGGAAAAGTTTCCGAAGATCTTTCACGCATTCGTTACCTTGCTCATAACGCTAGCGCCACTCAGGGACTTTTATTTCCCAACTCATTCGGATCTGCTCTTCTGTTCAAGCTAGGGCGTCTGAAAACAACCGGACTTCGGACGGACATGCGTTCTTTTCTGCTAGATAATGGCATTCCAGAACCGGGAACGATGCACGAAGTTGAGCGTTTTTTCTATGTCGCCCATGAAGCAATTAAAGCTTGGGGATCCACGCCGGCTTTTGACAAAGTACCGGAACATCTCAGCCTTATCTTGATGAAGAGACATGAAGCTGCAGCTAAAAATCTTATTGAGCAATATAAGATTCCAGAGAATTTTGCCCTCTTAGCCCCAATTGCCCGCGGAAAGCATCAGGGTAAAGTCAAACACTGGGAGCACTTCAACGAACTGGTTGCTCCTTTGCGCGAAAAGGGAGTTGAACCCATTGTCTTTCCTTCCCTGAGAGAAGAGGCGTTGGCAAAGGCGGCCTGCCCTGACGCAACCATCTTGCCGCCCACCACTCTAGGAAACTTTGCAGCTATTGCAAAACGGGCTCAAGTCGTCATCGCTAACGACTCCGGAGTCAGCCACATCGCAGCTGCCGTTGGAGCCAAACAAATCACACTTGTCGGTGTCACGGATACAAAGCGAACTGGCCCCTGGAATCCTGAGGCGGTAGTTCTTGGAGAGTGCGGCCGTTGGCCAACAGTTGATGAAGTTGTCACCACCTTACAAAAGATATTGCCTGGGAAAAATTAATGGCGACTCTCTCTGTATTGATTTTGACAAAAAATGAAGCGTCTAACATCAAGGACTGCATTAACTCCTGCGTCTTCGCAGACGAAATTCTTGTCATAGATGACTTTAGTAATGACGACACGAAAATTATCGCTGAACAAACAGCTAAAAATGTGCGCGTTATTTCTCATGCTCTACTGGACGACTGGGCACAACAACGCAATTTTGCAATTGCTCAGGCCAAAGGAGATTTTGTCCTTTTCATTGATGCTGATGAGCGTATTAGTAAAGAATTAGGTAAATCCATTCAATCTGTAATTTCTGGAACTTCTCTGGATGTAGCCTACGAATTCAAAAGAGTAAACCAATTTGCTCAGGGAACACTGAAGCATGGTGTTTTTCGTCCAGACTGGGTTTGCCGCCTATTCCCCCGGCAAGCAGGACACTATGTTCGACCCGTCCATGAAAGACTTATTATAAATTTAACAATCCAGAAAATAAAAGGTGACCTTTTCCACCATACATATCCCACTTGGGATATTTATTGGCGAAAATTTGACAAGTACACACAAATTTCTGCCGAGAACTATTTCCACGAAGGAAAACGGATTAATTTTCTAATAGATATAGTCTTACGTCCGTTCTGGGCATTCTTTAAAATTTATATCTTGAATTTAGGCTGCTTAGATGGAAAACTTGGCTTCATCTTTTCTGTAAATCATGCACTTTATACCATGACGAAATATGTGCGCCTAAAATCACTAAGTGAAACAAACGGAAAAATCTAATCTATTGTACAGTAAATACCATGAAAATTGCTATCTTCGGAACTGGTTACGTTGGTCTATCAAATGCCATTTTACTTGCCCAGCATAATGAAGTTGTTGCTGTTGACATTATTAAAGAAAAAGTATTGAAAATCAATTCAAAAGAAAGCCCTATTAAGGACAAGGAAATAGAAGACTTTTTACAAAATAGAAATTTAAACCTTTTCGCAACAACAGATCCTAAACTTGCCTGCGATCAAGTTGATCTCGTAATCATCTCTACTCCAACTGATTATGATCCTAAAACAAATTATTTCAACACGTCTTCGATCGAAGATGTTTTAAAAACCTTAGATCAACTCAAGTGTCTAGCCCCAGTCGTCATCAAGTCAACAGTACCTGTAGGCTATACGGCAAAACTTAATCAGTCCAGCCGACGGGAAATTATTTTCTCTCCCGAATTTCTCAGAGAAGGCAAGGCCTTATTTGACAACTTATATCCGTCCCGGATCATTGTTGGCGGTACCTCAGACATAGCTAAAAAATTTGCGCAATTACTTGTCGAAGGCGCTTGCAAAACGGATATCCCTGTACTTTTCTTGCATCCAACAGAAGCCGAAGCAGTCAAGCTTTTTTCCAATACATATCTGGCAATGAGAGTGGCCTTCTTCAACGAGTTAGATAGCTACGCCATCGAAAAGAATCTTGATTCCAAAATGATCATCGAAGGCGTGTGCCTAGATCCTCGAATCGGTACTCATTACAGGAATCCTTCTTTCGGATATGGTGGATATTGTCTGCCCAAAGATACAAAACAGTTGCTTGCTAACTACTCAGACGTCCCTCAAACTCTTATTGAAGCCATCGTAAATTCAAATCGTACTAGAAAAGATTTCTTGGCAGAAAAAATTATTGAGAAAGAGCCCAAGTATGTAGGAGTTTATCGCTTGATAATGAAGTCAGGATCCGATAATTTCCGATCCTCATCCATTCAGGGAATCATGAAAAGAATTAAAGCTAAAGGAATTCATGTTATTGTTTATGAACCAACTCTCAAAGAAGAGAGTTTCTTTGGATCTCCCGTTATTAAAGATTTATCAGAGTTCAAATCCCGATGCGATCTCATCATCACTAATCGAAAATCCGCCGAACTATCAGATGTATCAGAAAAAGTGTTCACTCGAGATATCTTTAGCGATAATTAGGATCTTTTCTTAAATAAGGATCATCTTCAGACCACCATAGTTCTGAATTAAAATAAGATAGAATTGAGTCATCCAATTTTGGAATATCGTTTTCAAGAAACGCTTGTAAGCCATCAAGAGAATCGACACCCAAAATAAAAATGCGATCCTTGGAATAAAATGGCTCTTGTATTAAATTTCTACGATTTGTTATTATTTTTCTGTTTAATGCTAATGCTTCAGGAATACGGTACGAAAACCCCTCGTCTTGGGAAATACGAACCAAGTCAATAAAAACCTCCGTCGATATAGCTTTTTCGAGATACTGACAATAAGGAATCCATTCAGATGTTCCCACAGGAGAGTAGAGATCAATCCACTGGAGTATGTTAGGGTATATTTCCTTCACCTTTTTTTCAACTGGCAAGAGGTCACACATTCTAGTGTTGCCTTTACTCCTCGCCCCCAAAAAGAAATACAAGGACTTTCTGATATTCTGATCTTCTTTGATCAGCTTTTTTGCGTTTACGCCATTCGGCCTATAATTTACATTCAATAGTTCAGAATCTTTTCTATAGTAAGATTCAGCCACATCAATAACATGTTTCTTCAGCATGCTTTCAATTCTTCTTCTTAGTTTCACATGATTATCCACACGATTGTGAAGTCTAAGAACAATTTGACGATTAGGATGTAGCATTCGATATATTTTTATAAGCCACTCATTAGGATAACAAGCAAATATCGTCACACCATCAGCATAATCCATTAACTTCGATTTATTAACATACAAAACAAAATATATTAAATACAGACGAAAAAGCTTCGCTTCCCCCTTGATCAGCTTTACCTTAAAAGCAGGCAAATGATATTGGACCAGAGCAGCAGTAATTTGTTCAATTAAAAATACGATTTTTGGCTCTTGTCTCCCAATAAAATATTCCTGAATATTAATAATATTCAGTTCTGCACTTACATTCAACATAAGAATCTTAAGCAATAATCGTTTTATTTTTTGATTAGTTTTACTTATGTATGATTTATCAGGAATACTAATTACACGAATCCTTCTCGACAAAATATCAAGCCACTTTATTTCATCAATCGATCTGACTGACTTAATATTACAAAAATAACGTTGGCAAATTTCAATTCTTCTATCTTTCTCTCCGAACGCATACAAATATTTATACTTTTTAGGAACAAGCCTTCTTTCTGGATGCAACAATAAAGATAACAATAAAATAAACTGAGCAAACATTTTTTGTATGTTAACTTAAATGCATTTTCTCTATAACCAATAAATTCTACGTGCCATTGGTCATTTTTCTATATAACGAAAGCATTTCATTTGTAGCACTCTCGATAGTCATCAAACTCACTGCATCTCTTGCTTTATGTCTCATTTCATTCCAGCGTAAACGGTTGTCTAGCCACTGCTGAATAACCAAAGATTGCTGTTTAACATTAAAAAAATCAAAAACATATCCATTCTGATTTTCTTCGATTATTTCAGCTGCACCGCACTGTTTTGTAGTTAAGACAGGCAACCCCGAGGCAAACGCTTCCATTGCGCTATTTGGAAAGGGATCATACAGTGTCGGCAGGATAAAAGCATCCGCACAAGTTAAATATTCATCGGGACGTGTTTCGCCAACAAAAATTGCACGGCTTTCCCCCAAGATCGACCGGGCATAACTTGCATATTGTTGTTGGTTTTTATCTCCACCAACAACAATTAGCGCAACTTCCTTTGAAGATGCATGAACTGCATCGACTGCCTTCCTAAGTCCTTTTCGCTGGAATCCTGAGCCTACAAAAACCAATACTGGTTGATCTTCTTTCAACCCTAGACGTTGACGTGTTAATCGTCTCACATGACTATTAACAGGATAGGAAAATCTCTGCAGATCAACACCATTATAAATAAGCCTACATTTATCTTTTGCTACTGGGAAATAATAGGAAATTTCATCCATCACCATTTTTGAATTGCAGATAACATGCCGTAATTTCGAAGAATTAAACATCTCCCTCTCAGCATTTAAAATGTAAGAATGGTACAAATTAAATTTGGATGCCTGAAATCCTGCACTTTTGCGAAGAGATAACCACTTAACATGCAAACCGTCTCCAGCTCGATAAATATTGCAGCCAGGAATTCTTTCATGGCTTTGCACAATGTCATACCGATTTTTGTTAATATAATCGCGTACCCCTTTAGCAAAACTTAAATCACGCCAAAGGCTCCCGAAATGAAACGGGTTAATTTTTATAAAATTAACCCCTGGAACTTCTTTCCATTTTCTAGCAAGAATGTCGACTTGTACGTCCGAATGATGTTGCAAACTCATGAGCGCATTCTGGACGAATCTTTCCGCGCCACCAGATGAGGTATATTTCTGACGAATGATCGCAATTTTCATTTCTGGTGAACTTTCAAAATTAATTAATCTGACGATAATTTTTAAACCAAGCAACAAATTTTTTCAACCCCTCTTCCAGTGAGGTCTGAGGCTTAAACCCTGTCAACTTATGCAATCTAGATATGTCAGCATAAGTAACAGGCACATCTCCCATCTGCATAGGAAGATACTCCTTAGTTGCTTTTATTCCGCATTCTTTTTCGAGAATTTCAATAAAATAACCTAATTCCTCTGGTTCATTATTACCAATATTATATATATTGAATAATTCCCGTTGTGATTGCTTTACTTCAATAAGTCCTATCACACCAGTAACAATATCATCGATATATGTAAAATCCCTTTGCATTTTCCCATAATTAAATACTTTTATGGGCTTCCCATTCAAAATCGCTTGTGTAAAGAGCCAAGGCGCCATGTCTGGTCTGCCCCAAGGTCCGTACACAGTAAAAAATCTCAGCCCTGTCGTTCTTAATTTATATAATTCACTATATGCTGCTGCCATCAATTCATTGGATTTCTTTGTCGCGGCATAATAACTCACAGGTCGATCGACATTATCACCTTCTGAAAAAGGAATTTTCTTATTTTTCCCATACACTGACGAAGAGCTTGCGAATATCAAATGTTCCACATCAGAATAGCGGCAACACTCCAAAATGTTTGCAAATCCGACTAAATTACTTCTAGTATAACTGTCAGGATTTTGAATAGAATAACGCACTCCTGCTTGAGCAGCTAAATTTATTACAATTTCCGGCTTAAATTTTTTAAAATTAGAAAATAAACTCTCTTTCTCAGCAATATCAAGTTTTTCAAATTGAAAATTATTTATTCCTTTCAATCTAGACAACCGATCTTTTTTTAACTGGACATCGTAGTAATCGTTCAGATTATCAATGCCATAAACCTGATATCCTCTTTGAACAAGCTCAAGACTTAAAGCAGCTCCGATAAAGCCCGCCGCTCCAGTTATCATAATTCTATTCATTGTCTTTTCCTCAGTAACTAAATTTATACAGCATATTTTACCTGGATTTCACAATCAGTATACAAATCTAGCAACGGTTATGTTCTCATCAGATTTAATTACATTTAAAAAATGTTCTGTTGGCAAATACCGGTTTCTCAACTCAAGTTCCGCTTTTACTCCATTCCGCTTGATGGATACTTCGCATGCCACTCCACCCACATCATTATGCTGCCCCTCTTTCAAAACCTTTGACAAGGATTTCAACGATGATCCTTCTGCAATTTCAAGAATCAAAGTAGCCCCTCGGCGCACTCTCATCTGTTCAATCGTCAGCACCTCGTCACAAACAAATGACATACCGCCGCTACGTTCATCTTTACGACCTTTTCCAGTAAAGATCAACATCTCATCGGCCTTGAGCATATGCTTATAGCTTTCGTAAGCTCTCGAAAACACAAGCACGTCCATCGTGGTCTGTCCATCACTCAAGACCACGACACCGAAATTGCCACGTTTGCCCGTGATCGTGCGTACGCTCTGGACAATGCCGGCAATCGTTTGCTGTTCCCTGCTGTCTCGGACATCCTTAAACGGAATGGCGAAGTTACGTGCTTCTACGCGGTAAGGATCAAACATATCTCCCGTTAGGCAGAAGCCAAAAGCGTCTCGCTCAAGCGTATAAAGCTTGCGATCATCCCAGCGTTCCGCTTTTGTCCAATTCACAATGCGTTCATCTTCACCGTTTTCATCCGCAAAGAGACTCGCTTGTCCAAAGGACGCCGCGACGGCTTGCCCAGCTTGAATAGCGTTCTCCACATTACCGAACAGCTTGCCGCGGTCCTTATCCAACGAATCAAAAGCGCCGCCCTTAATCAGTTGTTCAAGAACCTTGCGATTCATAGATCGCACGCGCGCAGCCACATCAAAGATGTCCAAGAAAGGACCATTGAGCAGGCGTTCGTTGAGCAGATCCTCGACGATGTTCTGTCCGACTCCCTTGATGGCGCCAAGGCCAAAGCGAACAGTCTTCTCATCCGGAACAGTGAAGAACCATTCACTTATATTGATGTCAGGCTGAAGGACCGTTACCCCCATCTCGCGGGCATCTTCCACCAACTCTCGCATTTTTTCGCCTTGGTTCATCACAAGGCACATGTTCCCGGCGATAAAACAAGCCGTATGGTGAACCTTTAGATAAGCTGTCTGCCAGGCTACGTAGGAATAGGCTGCAGCATGCGACTTGTTAAAGCCGTATCCCGCAAATTTTTCCATCAAGTCAAAAATTTCTGTGGCAGTTTCTGCGCTTACGCCGCGCTCAGCCGCACCTTGAATGAAAACGGCACGCTGGCGCTTCATTTCTTCGACGTTTTTCTTACCCATGGCTCGGCGCAACAAGTCGGCGCCACCCAGAGAGTAGCCGCCGATTGCTCGAGCCACCAACATCACCTGTTCCTGATACACCATGATGCCGTATGTTTCGCGCAAAATCGGCTCCATACGGGGATCAAGGTACTCCACTTTCTCACGCCCGAACTTTCGATCGATGAAGTGCGGAATCTGATCCATCGGACCAGGACGATACAGAGCGTTTAGAGCAACAAGATCTTCCAGACAGTCAGGCTTTGCTTGCCGCAACTGTTCGCGCATACCGTCCGATTCAAACTGGAACACGGCGCCCGTGTTGCCTTGTTGGAAAAGCTCCAGCGTTTTCTTGTCGTCGGTCGGAATGCGTGACAAGTCAAACTTCGTGCCGGGATTCAAACGGTCAATGTACTCCGCCGCTTTCGTAAGAATCGTCAGCGTCGTCAACCCCAGAAAGTCAAATTTCACCAGCCCGACATTTTCGATGTCTTTCTTATCGAATTGGCTGACGGTATTTTCTGGTCTGCCGTCAGCGTTGTAGAGAGGACAGAAATCCGTGAGTTTGCTCGGTGCAATCAATACGCCGCCGGCATGCATACCCAGATTTCGCGTCAGACCCTCAAGTTTCTGAGCATAGCTCATCAACTCGACATAGTCGTCTCGCTCGGCCATCGCCTTAAATTCGGGCTCCATCTCGGCCGCTTTTGCAAGCGTGACGTCCATGCCCGGCTTTTGCGGAATCAATTTAGCCAGATCGTCGACCTTGCCATAGCCCATGTTAAGCACACGTCCGACGTCACGAACCACAGCTTTCGCCCCCATCGCACCGAACGTCACGATCTGACTCACGGCGTCCACGCCGTAAGTGCGCTTGACGTATTCAATCGTACGGTCTCGGTTGTGCTGGCAAAAGTCGACGTCAAAGTCAGGCATCGAAACGCGTTCGGGATTCAAAAAGCGTTCGAACAGCAATCCGTAATGCAATGGATCCAAATCGGTAATGCCCAGGGCATAAGCCACCAGAGAGCCGGCACCGGAACCACGGCCCGGCCCCACGGCCACACCGTTTCGCTTGGACCAATTGATAAAGTCTTGAACGATCAGGAAGTATCCGGGAAACTTCATGGACGAAATAGTCTTGAGTTCGTACTCCAATCGTTCGACATACTCGGGGCGGCGCGCATCGCGCTCGGCCTGATTCGGATACAAGAATTCAAGTCGACGCTCCAAGCCTTCGTGGGAAAGCTGCGCCATATATTCATCAAGCGAAACACCTTCGGGCGTCGGAAAAAGCGGCAATTGCGGTTTTTGAAATACCCCGTCCAGATTGCAGCGCTGAGCAATCACCACGGTGTTATCGATGGCCTGAGGAATGTCGGCAAAGAGAGCCCGCATCTCCTCTTCGGTCTTCAGGTACTGCTCTTCGGTATAGGGCTTGGGACGCCGAGGATCTGCAAGAACATAACCGCCGGCGATGCAACAGCGTACTTCGTGAGCGTTGAAGTCCTCCCGATGCAAAAACTGCACCGGGTGCGTCGCCACCATCGGAAGTCCCGTCTCCACGGCTAGTTGCGCAATATTGGCCACAACCGCTTCGTCGTTTTTACGACCGGCTCGTTGAACCTCCAAATAAAAACGATCCGGAAAAGCCGTACGCAATTGTTCGACAACCGCATTGGCTTCCGTCTTGTTGTCGTCAAGAAGATGACGCTCGATTACCCCTTGTGGTCCGCCCGAAAGACAGATCAATCCCTTGCAGTTTTCAGGTGTCAGCCATTCCAGCCGTACCTCACCACGCCCCAAATATTGGTTTTCCATCCAACCGCGGGAAAGGAGCTCACAAAGCGACAGGTAACCTTCATGATTCTGGCAATAGAGCGTCAGACGATACGGATTATCTCGCTTGCCCTGCGTTGGGTTAGTGATCCACAAATCGCAACCGACGATCGGTTTGATGCCGTCGGCCATCGCGTGCGAATAAAACCGAAGAGCACCAAAAAGATTCATTGAATCCGTGATACCCAGAGCTACCCCGCCCTGTTCCATCACCTCTTCAAGGATGGGGTCGAGACGCACAATGCCGTCTTGGATGGAATATTCGGAATGAAAGCGCAGGTGAACGAAGTTGGCGGACATTTGCAATATGAATCTTTACACTTCAACAAATTTTGACTACTATTTAACGTAAAGCATCAAATGGAAATGTAGCTAACACTCTATCTACAATTCTATCTTCGATAACAACCTTCCTAGGATGAAAATCTTTAAGACCAGCTATCGATTCATTGTCAATAATTATTGGCCTTTCCTCTGAAATCTCAACCCCCGTAAAATAATCATAGAATTTAAACTCTTGATCTCTATGTATTTTTTTATTCTTTACCTGTACCCACTGAGCAGGAACTCCATATACATGCCCCATCATTAATCCGTGCAAAGAGCTACTAAATATCTTTTTACACAAATGTATTTCAGAAATAAATTTTTCTAGCTCTCTCTCTCCTTGTCTTTGAATAGATATTAAGCATCCCCCATGCTTTTCAACCACTTTCTGGTCAATTAACCCTTCTTGATTTTTATGGCAGATTAATCCGAAATCATACCTGGACTCAGACAATACAGAAGGTGTATAAAATCTTCTAACCACTATTGCTGGATCTCCAAAAATTTCTGGACAATTCACTTTCTCTTCGAGCAAAAGATTTCTAGAAAGTCTACCTCTTATCAATCTTATATCACAACTGATTTCTTTATTTTCTTTAATTCTTCGAATCAGTTTAGGGATAGTCCTGTTGACAGGAAACAAATACGGAAAGCGCTTTAAAGCTTTTCTTGTCATCACGCCTGATCCCCATATCAAACCACCACTTCTAATTTCTTCGTAGCTTATAATTGATCCAATCGCATAAAGACTCCCTATCTTGTTCTCGCCCGTGTAATGAAGCGCCTTCCCCCCTGTGATTTTTTCTATTAAATACGGAGATAACTCATCTCCAAAATTATTGTTCTGGCAATAATTAAGCTTAATAATTTTTTCCATTTAACAATCAGCTAAAACATGTTAAATCTAGTTTGCTAATTCTTGAGCGCTTTATATCGAATGCGGTGCGGGCGCGCCGCTTCTTCACCAAGGCGCTTTCTCTTGTCGGCTTCATACTCGTTGTAGTTGCCGTCAAAGAAGACCACCTTACTGTCGCCTTCAAATGCCAGAATGTGCGTCGCGATTCGGTCAAGGAACCAACGATCGTGCGAGGTCACCAGTGCGCAACCGGCAAATTCAAGCAGTGCTTCTTCCAACGCACGCAGGGTTTCAACGTCTAAGTCGTTCGAAGGTTCGTCGAGCAACAGCACATTGCCGCCCTTAAGAAGCGTCGCAGCCAAATGCAAACGACCTCTCTCACCGCCCGACAGCACGCCTACCGTCTTTTGCTGATCGCCGCCCTTGAAGTTAAAGCGACCAAGATAAGCTCGCGAGCTCATTTCGAACTTGCCGACTTGCAAAATATCGAGTCCACCCGAAATAGCTTCAAAAACGGTCTTGTCGTTGGGAAGCCCCTCACGCGTCTGGTCCACTGCGGCGATCTTGACAGTGTCTCCGATAACAATTGAACCAGAATCCGGCTGTTCCTTGCCCGTGATCATCTTAAAGAGCGTCGACTTACCGGCACCGTTGGGACCGATCACACCGACAATGGCGCCGGGCGGAATCGTGAAAGACAGGTCGTCAATTAATAGCCGATCGCCGAAACCCTTGCTGACATTGTGAAATTCAATGACCTTATTGCCGAGACGATCTGCCACCGGAATAAAGATTTCATTGGTTTCATTGCGACTCTGGTATTCGTAGCTTGACAGCTCCTCAAAGCGATTCAAGCGAGCCTTGGCCTTTGCCTGACGACCCTTTGGATTCTGGCGAACCCATTCCAATTCGTGCTTGATGGCTTTGGCGCGGGATTCCTGCTGACGTTTTTCCTGCTCAAGGCGCTTTTCCTTCTGATCAAGCCAGGACGAATAGTTACCCTTCCAGGGAATGCCTTCCCCGCGATCCAATTCAAGGATCCACTCGGCAGCATTGTCAAGGAAGTAACGATCATGCGTCACGGCAACTACTGTTCCCGGGAAACGGTGCAAGAACTGTTCCAACCACTCGACGCTTTCAGCATCCAAGTGATTGGTCGGTTCGTCGAGCAGGAGCATATCCGGACGGGAAAGCAAAAGTCGGCACAACGCCACACGGCGCTTTTCACCACCCGAAAGATGACCAATCTTGGCGTCCCAAGGCGGCAAACGCAACGCATCAGCGGCAATTTCCATCTGCGTCGAAGCATCCGTACCGGCAGCGGCAATGATGGCTTCCAGGCGAGCCTGTTCAGCAGCCAGAGCATCGAAATCGGCGTCCGGCTCAGCATACGCGGCATAAACAGCATCAAGCTTGGCCTGCGCCTGCATCACTTCGCCCATGCCTTCTTCGACAGCTTGTCGAACCGTTGCTTCAGGATCAAGCTGCGGTTCCTGCGGCAGATAACCGATTTTGAGATCGTTTTGCCACGTGATTTCGCCGTCAATCTCCTTGTCAACACCGGCCATAATCTTCAACAGGGTTGATTTGCCGGCACCGTTGAGTCCCAAAACGCCGATCTTGGCGCCCGGGAAAAACGACAGAGAAATATCTTTGAGAATGAATCGCTTGGGCGGAACCACTTTAGCCACGCGATTCATAGTCATGACGTATTGAGCCATTTGTCCTGATCTTTGATTGAAAATGGAAATTAGAACGTAGAATTATGCCCGTGCCGTGCGAAGCACACAAACGGGGACAGATGATTACCTGTCTGCTATTTTGCCCTTTTGCTCTGTTCGCGGCTGATTATTTTTTCTTGTCTCGCATTCATGGACTCTCTGCGCAAATCTTTGATCTGTTTTATTGCCGGCATTTGCTTCGTCGGTTCGGTGTTTTGCGCAGAAACACCGGCTGTTGCCGAAGTGCGCCAAGCTGATGATCTTCCTGCTACGGAAGCAGAAGTATCTCCCCCGGTTGACATCTGGGATCGCATCCGACGCGGCTACGCCATGCCTAAGCTCAACAACTCCCGAGTGAAAACTTCGCTTAGGAGTTACAGCCGTAATCCTCGCCACATTGAGCGTGTCTTTGAGCGTGCCGGCAAGTATCTCTACCACATCGTCGACGAAATTGAACAGCGAGGGCTTCCCACTGAACTCGCGCTTTTGCCGTTCGTTGAAAGTGCTTTTCAACCCGAAGCTTTGTCGCACGCCAAAGCATCCGGACTCTGGCAGTTCATGCCTCAGACCGGCAACATTTATTCGCTTCAACAGAACTTCTGGAAAGATGAACGCCGAGACGTACTGCAAAGCACGCGCGCGGCGTTGGATTATCTGGAAAAGCTCTACCAACAATTTGGTGACTGGCATTTGGCTCTTGCTGCATACAACTGGGGCGAAGGCAGTGTTTCGCGTGCTATCCGAAGAGCCAAAGCGCGCGGTCGCAAAACTGATTACGCGCATTTGCGCATGCCCCGGGAGACGGCTTACTACGTACCGCGTCTAGAAGCCATCCGAGAAATTGTGGCTACCCCGGAAAAGTTTGGCATTAACTTGCCGGAAATTGAAAACGCTCCGTACTTTGTTCGTGTCACAAAAAGCCGTGACATTGACATGAAGACCGCAGCCGAACTTGCCGAAATGGATCCCGATGAGTTTCGACTACTCAATCCCAGCTTCAATTTACCGGTGATCGTCGCCAGTCACAATTCCGTCATGCTGCTTCCGATGGAAAACTTGGAAGTCTTCATGGACAACCTGGCAAGTTGGGTCAACACCGGCAAACCCCTTTCAAGCTGGGTGCTTTATCACCTTAAAGAGGGCGAAACGCTTGCCGATGTCGCCCTGAAGTCCGGCATGACCGAAGAGGAACTGCGCCGCGTCAACCGTATTCCCAAAGGACGCAAGGTGTTGGCCGGCTCCGCCTTGCTGGTTGACGCCAACGGTCAACTTGCTCCTGAAATTGCTCAGGAAGAACTCAACGCCGGGCTTAAGCTTTCGGCTCCGGAAGTGCGCCGCGTCGTTTATCGAGTCCGCCGAGGCGACTCGATTTATAGCATTGCAAAAAAATACGGTATTACACAACGCTCCATCCGTCGCACAAATAATTTGCGAAGCTCTCGCTTGCGTATCGGGCAGCGCCTTGTGCTTGTAATACCGCCGCGCGCTACAACGCAACCGCCCCCAGGAAAAAACGTTCATGTGGTCAGACGCGGCGAGACGCTTTTTTCAATTGCAAAAAAGTACGGCACGAGTGTCTCTAAAATCCGTATCATCAACAACTTAAGAACGACTCGAATCTCCATCGGACAACGTTTGAAGATTCGCTAAAAAACAAAAAAATCCTTACCGAGGAATAAATCATGGGATTTCTGCAAGGCAAGAAACTTTTGATCACGGGCGTGTTGTCGAACCGTTCGATCGCCTACGGCATCGCCCGAGCCTGCCATCGCGAAGGTGCTGAGCTCGCCTTTACTTATGTCGGCGAACGCTTCCACGACCGTATCGTTGAGTTTGCCAAAGAATTCGGCAGCGACATCTGCCTAGAAATGGACGTCACCAAAGACGATCAGATCGCCAAAGTGATGGGCGAGTTGAAGGAGCGCTGGGGAAGTTTGGACGGTTTCGTGCATTCCATCGGCTTCGCTCCGCGCGAATGCATTGCCGGCGACTACCTTGAAGGTGTCGGCCGCGAATCCTTCCGCACCGCCATGGAAATCTCCGCGCTGTCCTATCCGGTTCTCGCCAAGGCCGCTCTTCCATTGATGGAAGGTCGTGCCGCATCGATTCTCGCACTGACTTATATCGGCAGCGAACGCACGGTTCCGAACTACAACACCATGGGCGTTTGCAAAGCAGCTCTTGAAGCCTCCACGCGTTATCTTGCCGGCAGTCTTGGTCCCAAGGGCATTCGTGCCAACGCCATCAGCTCCGGCCCGATCAAGACGCTGGCAGCTTCCGGCATTCAGAACTTCTCAAAGATTCTGACCTACATGGAACACTCCGCTCCTTTGCGCCGCACCGTTACGATTGATGAAGTCGGCAATACCGCTGCATTCCTTCTCTCGGATCTGGCCAGCGGCATCACCGGCAATGTGGCCTATGTTGACGCCGGCTTCCATAGCGTGGGTGTAAGCCCCGTGTTGGTGGAAGAGTAACTATTCCTTAGAATTCTGCTATGAAACGGGGTGTTGCATGGGAACCGCATGCAACACCTTTTTTATCAGATCCATGTTCCAAATAAACTCTCAGCGACACCCAAAATGAAAGGTATCGTTTTAGCCGGTGGTAGTGGCAGTCGCCTCGCTCCTCTCACAAACACAACCTCCAAACAGCTCCTCCCAGTATATGACAAACCCATGGTGTACTACCCATTGGCAACACTGATGGATTTGGGAATCAAAGACGTTCTAATCATTTCAACGCCTCGCGACCTTCCTAACATTGAAACTTTGCTTGGAGATGGAAATCGATACGGGCTCAACATCACGTATCGTGTTCAATCCGCGCCAAATGGCATTGCGGAGTGCTTCCTGCTCGCAGATGATTTCATTGATGGATCTGTTTGCTTGATTCTCGGCGACAACATCTTCATTCTTCGTGAAGAGTTATTGCAATTGCGCCGGTTCGTTCAGGAACCTCTGGATACTGCCGCAATTTTGCTCTGCCCGGTACAAGATCCCGAGCGATTCGGTGTTGCCAATTGCGATGGGAATGGACGCGTAGTAAAGCTTGAAGAAAAACCTCGTACTCCAACATCAAATCTAGCTTCAGTTGGCCTGTATTTTTACCCCGCTGACGTGCTTGACAAAGCTCGCCAACTAAAACCATCTGCAAGGGGAGAGTTGGAAATCACCGATCTCAACAACATCTATCTTCAGGAAAATCGTCTCAACGCGCTTCGCATGACAGATTCTTCCCTCTGGCTGGATGCGGGAACTCCAGACTCTCTCCTTCAAGCTTCGGTAGAAGTTGAACGGGAAATTCGAGAACACGGTAACCCTGTCGGCTATCTCGAAGTGTTGGCATTACGACGTGGGCTGATTAAAGAGACAAGTTTTGAGGAGCTTGTAACTTCACTAAAACCCGGTACTCCCTATCGAGAAAAACTGCGTCAATTGGCCTTCGGTCGAGATGTCTAACGGAGTTCTTTCATGAAAAAAGAAACAGCAATCCCCGGCGTGCTCGTTCTGGAACCTCGCGTGTTTGGCGACTCTCGCGGTTGGTTCTATGAGTCATACAATGCTAAAGTTTTTTCAGACCTTGGCATTTGTGCGGATTTTGTCCAAGACAACGAATCTTTTTCTAGCTACGGCGTACTCAGAGGACTTCACTTCCAAAAAGGCGAATATGCTCAAGCGAAGCTTGTTCGTGTATTGTCCGGTCGCGTACTGGATGTAGCTGTTGACATCCGCGCAGGTTCCCCAACATACGGCAAGCACGTAGCCGTTGAACTTTCTTCAGAGAACAAACGACAGTTGTTTATCCCCCGTGGATTTGCACACGGTTTCGCTGTGCTGTCAGACACCGCACACTTCGCGTACAAGTGTGACAACTTCTACGCTCCGCAGAGCGAAGGCTCTATCTTTGCTCTTGACGAGTCTCTCGGCATTGATTGGCAACTTCCTCGCGAGGTGTGCCGATTTTCCGATAAAGACCTTTCTGCCGCCTCCTGGAAAACATACTGCGGATTCCCCGTTTTCCGATTTGAGGAGTAACCCATTATGCTGCTCATCACCGGAGCAAACGGACAATTAGGAAAAGCAGTAATTGAACAATGCCTGCGTCAGGGCATTTCGTTTTGTCCTGTCACTAAGGCCGAACTTGATATCACTTGTGCGTCAAGCGTGATCAGGCTTGTTTCCGAACAAAAGTTCGACTGCATCATTAACTGCGCGGCTTATACGGCCGTTGACGCAGCTGAAACTGATGTTGCCAATGCCTACAACGTTAATGCATTCGGTCCATGGATGTTAGCCTCCACCGGAGTGCCGATTCTTCATGTCTCTACGGATTACGTGTTTGACGGTACAGCCGTTTCACCCTATGAAACAAATGACCTATCACGACCGTTATCCGTCTATGGCTTGACTAAACGCGCCGGGGAAGTCTCTCTTTTAGAAGGGCAATTCAGCGGGGTCATCATTCGCACTGCCTGGGTTTACTCCAAAGCAGCCGAGTCACGCAACTTCTTTAATACGATATCGAGACTTGCAGCAGAGCGAGATACCTTGCGTGTGGTCAGCGATCAAACTGGGACTCCGACAAGGGCCAAAGACCTTGCTCAAGCATTGTTGACCTTATACAAACAAGGTGCACACAAGCAACCCATGCATGTTATGCACTTTACCAATGCTGGCCAATGTTCCTGGTATGACTTTGCTTGCGAGATTGTAAAAACAACTGGCAGTTCCTGTGCCATTGTTCCCATTACAACAGCGGAATATCCGACGAAAGCCGTACGCCCTGCATTTAGCGTTCTTTCCCTGAAATCTCTTGAACCCTATGGGATCAAGCCTCGTTCCTGGCTTGAAGCTCTTACCGATGAGTAACAAACAGATGTTCGAAAAATCCATCCTTGTGACTGGTGGTGCAGGCTTTATCGGCGCCAATTTTGTCAGCCATTTTTCCAAAGCATATCCCCACTACCGAATCATTGATCTGGACGCTCTCACCTATGCTGCGCATCCCGCCGTTTTTGAGTTGCAAGCGCAGATGGGCAATGTCATTCCCGTCAAAGGCAATATTTGCGATGTAGCATTAATTCGACAGTTGTTACGCCAGTACTCAATTACTGGTGTCATACACTTTGCCGCTGAAAGTCACGTTGACAACTCCATCGCAAATCCGCTGATTTTTGTGGAAACGAATATCAACGGAACAGCCAATCTTCTGAATGAATGCCTCAACTACTGGCGGGAAATTGGTTGCTTAGAGTCTGCTCGTTTCCACCACATTTCAACCGATGAGGTATACGGCAGTCTCGGTACCGAAGGTTTCTTCACGGAAGATACTCCTTATGCCCCTAACAGTCCCTATTCCGCCAGCAAAGCCTCTTCCGACCTGTTGGTCCGTGCCTATGCTCACACATATGGGCTAAACACAACCATCTCCAACTGTTCCAACAATTACGGGCCCTGGCAGCACAGTGAAAAATTCATACCAACCATCATCCGTAAGTGCCTAGCTCATGAACCTATTCCCGTGTATGGCAAGGGACTCAACATTCGCGACTGGCTTTGGGTGGGGGACCACTGTCAAGCTATTGCCCTTATTTTCCATAAGGGTAAAACTGGTGAGAGCTACAACGTTGGGGGGCACAACGAAAGAACAAATCTGCAAATCGTCGATACGGTATGCAACGTTCTTAACGAACTCCACCCCTGGAACGGACACGACTATAACGAGTTACTCAGCTTTGTAAATGATCGTCCCGGTCATGATTTCCGGTATGCGATTGATCCCTCAAAAATCTCTGAGGAACTAGGCTGGATCTCACAAACCACTTTTGAGCAAGGGATTCGTCAGACTGTTCAGTGGTACCTTCAATAGTTGGTACTCATGCAGTAAAAAAGCCGAGCTTGAACAATCACAATTCCAGCTCGGCTTTTTAATTCGATTGTTTGACAATAAGCAACTACTTGCGGCGAATCTTTTCCTTCTTCCGACAATCTTCGCAAATACCGTATAACGCCAAAGAGTGTCCTTCAAGCTCAAAGCCCAAACGCACAGCGATTTGTTTTTGGCGTTTCTCGATTTCCTTATCAACGAACTCTTCGACTCGCCCGCAACGCGTACAGACGATGTGGTCGTGATGCGCCCCATCATCCATCTCATAGGTTGCGCGGTCATTGCCGAAATAGTGTCGGACGATAAGCCCCGCCGCCTCAAATTGAGTCAAAACGCGATAAACGGTTGCAAGCCCGACTTCGATATTTTCCGCAACCAACTGCTTGTAGATATCTTCCGCCGTCAGGTGGCGCACGGCCCCGGATTCCTGCGCCTTTTGAAAGAGTTCCAGAATACGCATGCGAGGCGCAGTCGCTTTGAGTCCGACATTTTTCAGTTCCTGTTCGGGCTCAAGCATCTCATGTTCATTGTTTACGCTCATTAGCTATCCTCAAAAGGCTCATTTCAATCCGATACTCGCTATCATAATGGGAAGTTTTTAATTTACGAATCTCGAGGCGTTTTCTCGACCTTTTTTCACATGTCCTTGCGCACATTTCTTATCACCGCCCCCCTTGCCGTCGGTTTGATCGCGCTGTCCGGCTGCAACTTCAATAGCTACGTCTACCGTACCGATGTCCACCAGGGCAATCTGGTCACCAAAGAAATGATTGACCAATTGCAGGTCGGTATGGCGCGCCAACAGGTGCTCTTCCTGATGGGAGAGCCCCTCATTGAAAGTCAGTTCCACCGTAATCGCTGGGACTACACGTACTACTTGAATCCGCGCTACGGCGACATTCAGATGCGTCGCGTCACGCTTTACTTTGACGAGCAGGACATTCTCACCAAAATTGAAGCCGGTCCCGTTCCGACGGAAAAGCAGGCTGACGAAATGATTCTGGGCAGAGAAACGGATTTTCCTCCCACTCCGCTTGTACGTCCTGAAGATCAGTAAGGAGCCGAACGTGAAAATAGCCGTTTCCGGTGCGACCGGTCGCATGGGCAAACTCATCATTGAAGCCGTCATCAATAGTGACGACCTTAAACTCGTTGCGGCTGTGACTGCTCCAGGAGTTGCAGAGATCGGAACAGACGCCGGTGCGTCACTCGGGAAAACCACCGGAGTCATGATCAATGACGATGTTCAGGAACTAGCCAAAGCTGACGTGTTGATTGACTTTACGCGTCCTCAAGCTACTCTGGCATACCTTCCTTTCTGCATTGAACACAATGTGGGCATTGTTATCGGTACAACAGGTTTTGATGCTCAAGGCAAGGCACAGATTGCCGAAGCCGCAAAAACCATTCCCGTTGTTTTTGCGCCCAACATGAGTGTGGGGGTTAATTCCGTTCTCAAACTTCTGGAAATCGCCAGCGCCATGCTCTCTCAGTACGACTGTGAGATTGTGGAAATGCACCACAAACACAAAGTGGATGCTCCTTCCGGCACTGCACTTGAAATGGGGCGGCGAGTTGCCCTCGGACGAGGCGTCGATTTTGACTCTGTCGCCGTTCTAAGTCGCGAAGGTCATACCGGCGAGCGTCATGATGGAGCCATCGGCTTTGCAGCTCTTCGAGGAGGTGACGTTGTGGGAGACCACACCGTCATTTTTGCCGGACCCGGAGAACGCATCGAAATCAGTCACAAATCAGGATCACGCGCAGGATACGCACAAGGTGCCGTAACCGCGGCGCGCTTCCTGAAAGACAAGTCCAACGGGCTTTTTTCCATGTCCGACGTTCTCGGTTTCAACTGAATTTGTTTTTCCGCGTAAAAAGCCACGCAGACAACCGTTTTGAGTGGCAAAATTCGCAGGCAATCTTTTCTTACGTGCGCAAATCTGCTTTTTGCGTATGCTCAAACGAGGTAACAAATGAACGACCAGCTTGACAAACTTGAATCCTCCGTTGCCCGCCTTGTGCAGGCCTATAACGAAATGAAGGCGGAAAATGCAGCCCTCAAAGCACAGCTCGCCGACAAAACCGCCGCTGTCGAACTGCTCGAGGAAGAAGCCGCCGCTGTTCGTGGCCGTATTGAGTCGCTGATCGTCTCTTTGACGGCCGACCAGCAGACCGAACAGCCCTCTGCTTAATCGGGTTATTTTCGGGTAGTCAATCGGAGTCATAAAGCATGCCACGCATCAAACTCACCATCTTGGATCGCGAGTATCCCTTTGAGGTTTCCGATGAAGACGTGGAGAATCTTCGCAGTGCTGCGGAAATCCTCAATACACGTGCATCTCAAGTGCGCTCAGCCAACCGTTCGCTCACTCCTGAACGCGTGGCTGTTATGGCGTCGCTGCAGATTGCTTTTGACTCCATTACCGGCCGACTCGGTCAGGTGCCTGTTGATGAAGCAACGGTTTCTCGCGTTGCTGCGCTTCGCATGAAGTGCGACGAAGCTCTGGATCCTGCACTCGAAGGCTGATTCCGTACAGTCTTTGTGTAAAGATTCTCCGAAAGGCCGCTGAAAACAAGTGGCCTTTCTTATAATTGCTTTACCCTGTGATGTTTCACCACACGGCTCCAATGTTCCTAACCTATGCATTCGTGCAAGGCCGTTTAACTCGAGAGCCGATAGTGCAGCGGGCACGCGTTGTCCGCTCCGTTTTCCGCTCCAGCCGCGGCCACCCTGACCTTTCGGTTCAGGTAACGTAGCCGGAAACCACAGGGTCTTCTCTTTTTTCTCTCCCTTCTCTCCCATCAAGCACCTTTTGCGCAGGTATCATGTAGCCGCAAATCAGCAATTCTGCGGGAAGTGTGTTCATGTCTTGGGAAATTGTTGCCGCCCTGCTGTGTTTAGGCGCCTGTACGGGCTTTCTGGCAGGTCTTCTGGGTATCGGTGGTGGCATGGTGCTTACGCCGTTTATGACCATGTTGCTGGTTTACGTGGGCGTGCCCGATACATCAATTGTTCATACTGCAATTGCAACATCTCTGGCCACCATCATGTTTACGTCGCTTTCTTCCGTGAGGGCTCACCACAAACGCGGAGCCGTGCTCTGGAATGTTGTCGCGACAGTGGCTCCCGGCATTTTGGTCGGCGCCCTCTTGGGTGCAAAAATATCCAGCCTTCTGCCGACTTTCTGGATTTCTCTTGTCTTTGTCTGTTTTGTTGGTTTTTCTGCCATCAAAATGTTCATCAACTCCAAGCCGCAGCCCAAACGAACGTTACCTGGCATGGCAGGAATGTTTGGCGCCGGCACCGGCATCGGCGTCATCTCTGCCTTAGTCGGCGCCGGAGGCGGTTTTATTTCCGTTCCCTTCATGGTTTGGTGCAACGTCAAGATGCATAACGCCGTAGGCACATCGGCTGCACTGGGCTTTCCCATTGCAGCAGCCGGGACACTCGGTTACATCATCACGGGTTGGAGTGAACCGGGCTTACCTCAATTTCCCATGATGCTGGGATACGTTCATCTGCCTGCATTGTTGTCCGTTGCGGCGGCAAGCATCTTCACTGCCCCCTTCGGCGCCAAGGTCGCCCATAGCATCGATACAAAACCGCTAAAGCGCATTTTTGCCTGCATGCTTCTGGTTCTTGCTGGCTATATGCTCACTCGTGCCATTAATTCCCTTTGATCTTTTAACCGTTTTTCCGCTTTATGTCTGAAATTCCTTTGCCTCCTGTCCGTGCTGTTGAGCCCGAAACCATTGCCACGCATCTTTTCCATGTCAAGGAAGTAGCTCCGCTTGTGCACTGCATTACCAACGACGTCGTGCAGGAAATCACCGCTAACGTACTGCTTGCGATGGGGGCCTCGCCCGCCATGGTGGTTGCTTGTGAAGAAGCTGCTCATTTTGCGGCGATCTCTTCTGCCCTGCTCGTCAATGTCGGAACGCCTCGTCCCGAATCTTTGGAAGCCATGCATCTGGCGGCTAAAAGTGCGGTCCGTCACAACGTTCCCTGGGTGCTTGATCCTGTTGCCGCCGGTGTCATTCCTTGGCGCGACAAAATGATCATGGGGCTTTTGGCCCTGCAGCCGACCGTTATTCGAGGAAACGCCTCTGAAATCATGGCTCTTGCAGGTTTAGGTAAGGGTGGGAAAGGAGTCGACAGTACCGACTCAAGCGACGCCGCTCTTGAAGCCGCCGTCAAACTTGCTCGCGAATACAACACCATTGTTTGCGTCACCGGTAAAACCGACTACGCAACCGACGGCAAAGAAATACTTTCCTGCACCGGCGGCTCGATTAAGGCAACGCTTGTGGTCGGCACCGGTTGCTCCCTTTCGGCCATGGTGGCCGCCCTCGTTGCGCAAACCGAACATCCGCTTGAAGCCGTTATTTCAGCCTGTGCGCTCGCCAAGCGTGCCGCTCAGCAAGCCGCCGGCGTTGCCCGCGGCCCGGGTAGCTTTGCCGTTGCTTACATAGATGCGTTGAATCTGCTCCAAGCCAAGGACTTCTATTAATGCGACACCCCATCGATCTTTCCGTTTATTTGGTACTCGATCCCGACTTGTGCGGTGGTGCTCAAGGCATGATTGAGACCACACGCGCTGCTGTGCAAAACGGCGCCACCTGCGTGCAGTTACGGGCGCCGCACTGGAAAAAAAGAGCTCTTGTGGAATGCGGGCGAGCATTGAAGTCAGTCTTAGCCGACTTTAACGTTCCTCTCATCATCAACGACCATGCAGATGTCTGCCTGGCGGTTGGTGCAGAAGGATTGCACGTTGGACAGGACGATCTGTCGCCTCTCGATGCCAGAGCCATCATCGGCAACGAAAAAATATTGGGGCTATCCGTTTCCAATACACAAGAACTTTCCGCAGTCGATATTCGCTTGGTTGATCATCTTGGTATCGGACCGATTTTCTCGACCAGTACGAAACCAGACGCCAGTGCCGCTCTCGGACTAGACGGCTTTGCAGCATTAGCTTCACGAAAACCGTGCCCTGTTGTTGCAATCGGCAGTGTCAAGGTCCCGATTGTCGGAGACTTGATTCGTTTCGGTGCGGACGGCGTTGCCGTTGTCTCTGCTATTTGCAGACAAGCAAATCCCGGTGAAGCCACAAAAGAATTGGCTCGAGCTGTTCAATCGGCTCGCTCCTAAAGCGCACCTAAGCACTCTCACCTAAAATAGGGGTTTAAACAGATCACACAGGATTTCGCACTGCCATGGCCCAAAACAAACGAATGTCGGTTCGACTGACGCTACAGCAAGCCAAGCTTGTTTTGCTCGCCAAGGCTATTGAAGAGTCTAACGACTCGCACATCCATTGGTCCTCGGCCGATTCCGAAGCTGCAAGTCTTCGCGCCGCTCACACCGTAGGCGAATCGGCCGACACCGCTAAGCTACTGACGGAACGAGCCAAGGTTGTTTTGAGAACTGTCTCTGAGCGAGGCATCAGTACAACAGTGAGCACCAAGGCTCGTTTGCCCCAGTTTTTTTCGCCACTTTTCGTTTTGTTGGCCTTCGTTCTCGGCGCTCTGACGGATCGTATCGCAAGTCCCGAGCACATCGTCAACCTGCTCTCTCCTCCTTACTGGGGCGTGATTCTCTGGAATCTGGTTGTCTATTTCGCCCTCTTTTGTTGCGCTATCGGTTTGGTGGGCACCGGAACCAATCGTTTCGCTTTGCCATTGCGTAGCAGTCTCGGCACATTTGTTCAAAAAGCCAGTTACGGGACACTCAGACGCACAGGATTTAAGGCGCATTTCTACAGCGAGTGGTCGTCATTTGTGGCACCTTTGATTCGCATGAATGTTGCCCGAACTCTGCATTTCGCCGCTGTTTTCTTTGCCCTAGGCATCATTGTCAGTCTGCTTGTGCGAGGCTTCGGTACATCTTATTGGGCCGGTTGGGAAAGTACGTGGCTTGCTGAGAGCCCCGAGAGTGTCAAATCGTTCATTGATCACACCTACGGACTAATTCCAGCAATCGGCCCGCTGTCTTCTATGCCTGATCTCGCGCAAATCGTTGACATGAGGGCTGATCGTCTGCCGTATTTGGAAACACCGATCTCGGCTGCTCCCTGGCTCATTCGGATGATGATCCTGATGGGCGTTACCGTCATCGTTCCTCGTCTGCTTTTTGCCATCTTTGACACATGGCGCATGCGACGCTTTAAAACGCAGACAGCGCTGTCCATCGATTCGCCCTACTACGAGAACATTCTCGTTCAGTGTGCTCAGGATGCGGTTCTTGGCAACTTGATGATTATCACATCAACGGCCAACCGCCCGTTAAGAGATCAGACAGCCTCTATTCTTTGCAAGCACTGGGGCAATGTTGAAGACTCGACGGTCAAGAGCATTGACTTTGATGATGAAGAATCGACAGTTCCGGCAATCGCAGAAGGCCCCAGAAAGCCAATTGTTCTTCTCTGGTTTGACGGCATTGAAACGCCTGAGGAAGACGTCCACGGCGCTGTCATTGAGCGCTTACGCGAAGCCTATGAAACGAAAGGTTCTGCTGTCTTTGCCGCATTGCTCGACATGAAAGAGTTTGCCCAAAGATTTGCCTCAACACCTTCTCGTATCCAAGAGCGTAAGGATAGTTGGCTCGCCATGAGCAAGTTGCATCAGGTCAAACTATTTGATCTGGACGGTACCTCGGAGTCTCAACTGACAACCATTAAAGCACTCCGCGCTTGGGCCGCTCCGCGCGTTTCTTCCAACCAAATAATCGTGACTGACAAGAAGGAAAACAATAATGAGCAATGATCCGTTGCGAATCCATTTGAGCCTGGTCAGTCATACCAATATCGGTAAGACGACGTTAGCTCGCACACTGCTGTCCCGAGATATCGGCGAAGTCGCAGATCGTGCTCACGTCACAGAAACGACTGACGACTATGTACTGGCTCGCAATGCCGAAGGCTGTGAACTCGTTTTATGGGATACGCCGGGCTTTGGCAACTCTGTGGCACTTGCGAAACGACTCGAAGGCAGAGCCAATCCTGTCGGTTGGTTCTTGTCCGAAGTCTGGGACCGTATGGCCAACAAGTCGCTTTGGTTGAATCAAAAAGCTCTTAAGCACGTCAAGGAAACGTCCAGCGTCGTGCTGTACCTTGTGAATGCGACTGAACTGCCCGATTCCGCTCCCTATGTGAGCGCAGAAATGCGCATTCTCGAGTGGATCGGAAAGCCAGTCATTGTGCTACTCAATCAAATCGGTCAACCGAAACAACCGGAAGCAGAACAGGCTGACGTGGATCGTTGGAAGCAAGCGATGGTCGCTTATCCCATTGTGAGTTCTGTCCTTTCAATGGACGCATTCGCTCGCTGTTGGGTTCAAGAATTCGCGCTCTTTGACGCTATCGCCAAAGCTTTACCGGAAGAGCAACAAAGCACTCTTGAAGCGCTCAGAGAGGTATGGTCAAGACAGCGTAGGGCTGCTTATAACTCAAGTATTCAGGCCTTATCTCATTATCTTGAAAAACTCGCCAACGATCGCGAAGTAGCGGAAAGCTCTTCGGTCATGGATCAGATCAAGTTCCTCGGCAAACGACTTGGCCTATTTAAAAACGAAACCATCCATGACCCGCTAGGAGCTGCTCAAACAGCACTGTCAGCTCGCGCTGCTGACGAATTCTGTGCGTTAACAGACAAACTGATTGCTGTCAACGGGCTAAAAGGTAAAGGCGTACGGAAAGAGCTGCTTCGTCGAATGCAGACAGATTGGAAAGTCACAAGCTCCGTTCCTCCCGCGCCAGCCGCGGTAGCGGGAGCGATTGGAACAGGGGCAGCTGGAGGACTCGCCAGTGATATTGCAACGGGAGGTCTTTCTCTCGGACTTGGGACATTGATCGGCACCGTTGTCGGCGCTCTTGGTGGTGCAGGACTTGCAGTTGCTTATAACCACAAAAAGGGAATTGAAGGAACGGTGGTTACCTGGTCTGATGAAGCACTTAAAAATTTCTTTATTGAGGCTTCACTTCTTTACCTTGCGGTAGCTCATTTCGGTCGAGGCCGAGGCAACTGGGAAGAAGGAGAATATCCAGAACACTGGAGAACCAATGTTGATGCCATTCTGACTGATGAAAACATCACTGCATCCGAGGTCTCCAAGTACTTTGATCCAGTCATTCGCAGAGTTCTTTCTAGGTTCTATCCGTCTTCCAATTTCTAGCAAAAAAATTTAAATAACAATTAAGAGCTCTAAAGAAATTCAAAAAATGAGTAATGTTAAAAACTCAATAAGTTGTTAATTCTTAACGAACTCTAAATAAATTTCGTCAAATTTGGCCTATAAATAAATGGTTTCCTCCGCTTCTCTCTTTCTCTTTATTGCAGAAAGAGTTGAGATGCTTCTAGAAACTCATCAGTATTTTTGTTTTCCATTTTTTCGCCCACACTGCCTAGAATTGAAGCAGGACCACTTGGCTGACTACTCTTACATGTCAGCCACAGTGATAAGAGACGAGGACAAAAGAGGATCCGGTATGACAATGATCATTGGAATGACAGGCGGCATCGCCTGCGGTAAAACTGCTGCGACAGATGTTTTTCGCTCCTTGGGCGTACCAGTGATTGACGCCGATGAAATCAGTCGTGAGCTCACGGGCCCTGGCGGCAAGGCTCTTCCTGAGATTGCTGTCGCCTTCGGTGCCGACATGATCGGTACTCAGGGGATGAAGCGAGATTTGATGCGCGAAATCGTCTTTTCCGATCCGCACGCAAAGGAAAAACTCGAAGGAATCCTGCACCCCATGATCAAGCGCGAGATCTTCGAGCAACTCAAAGCTGTCAAGGCACCCTATGTCATTCTTTCGGTCCCGTTGCTCCTGGAGAGCGGCCGTTGGGCAGATGCCGTCAAGCGCGTGCTGGTGGTTGACGTTAGTGAAGAAGAACAAATCAACCGACTTGTCTATGACCGCCACCTCGGTGAAGAACAAGCCCGCGCCATCATTGAGACTCAGATTTCTCGCGACAAACGCATTGCGGCCGCCGACGACCTAATCGACAACAGCGGCACGCTGGAAGACCTTGAAGAAAAAGTGAAAGGCCTTCACAAGTTTTACTTGAAGATGGCCGAAGGCGAGCTTGCCTCCTAAGCTGTGGTAAATAAAAACAGCACGGTCCGTTGCATTTTCTAGTGCGGTCCGTGCTGTTCTTTGAAGAAATACCAAGCAAGTTTTCTACTTCTTCTTGCGTTCGTTTTCTTCCTGCTCTTTCTGCATCTTTTCGAGTTGCTCGACGATCAAGTCCGGATCGGCCGATCCCGGTTCACCGCGAATCACGTAATCGCCGCTCGCCCATGCCCCCAGATCAATGAGTTTGCACCGTTCCGAGCAGAACGGACGCCAGGGGCTGTTCATGTCGTACTCGTGCAGTTTCTTGCACGTCGGGCACTTCACCATCATTTCTTGTCCCTTTCCTTTCTCACTCAAATGACAACATAGACGCCTTGTGCGCCCAGTTGTATCAATCGGTCGTTTTCCTCTTCCGTTTCTCGGGCGGCTACGTACAAGGGTAACCGTTGTTGAGCGGTCTTTAAAATCGCTTCGGCGTCCGCTGTCGGCTCCAACGCTCCCACCAACCACTCCTGCAACTCCGTTACTAAGACATCCTCTGGCCGCTCAAACCATTGTTGGCACACGATCATCGGTACACCGAGTCGTTTTGCCAAAGCCTCTTTTTCCGGCATAAATGAAGACGCCAAAATTGCTTTTGCTCCGCTTCCTTTGAAGTCCGTCTCCGTCACATCCGACAACAGCGTCTTCACTAGTGCGACTCGGTCGGGCAGCATCAATCGTTCGATCACAAGCGAACACATCGGCAACAACTTTTCGGCTTGTGCCTGCTTAAGACTTTCAAACCACAAAAAAGTTTGACCTTCTCGGGACTGCGGTACGCCTTCCCAATCGGTGATACGGCAGAAATGCAGTCTCACGTAGGCGTGAGGATATTCGCGCTCAAATACAAACCACGGGCTGGCAATTTTTACCGTAACGCCGAGTTCTTCGGCATACTCGCGCCGCAACGCCTCAAGCACCGTTTCACCGACTTCAAGCTTTCCGCCCGGAAACTCCCACCAGCCCGCATAAGGTTTTCCCTGCGGGCGACTTGCCATCAGAAAACGCCCATCTTTGTCAATCAGTACGCCAACGGCAACTTCGGTCACTTCTCGCATGATTCTCTAGCCTTTGAGCGCTTCGCGAGCACTGACAAGCTTGGCAAACTGCATCGCGACGCGACCGCTGCGGCCCCCTCGCTCGATTGCCCACTGCAACGCTTCAAGGCGCAATTCTTCAGAGGTTCGAACCGCTTCGGGCACAGGATAGACCTCAAAGGCCCGATCCAGTACCTGCAGGTACTCGGCTTGCGTAAAGGGATAGAAGGGCAACCACAATCCGAAGCGTTCGGCCAAAGAGAGTTTCTCTTCCAGCACCTCACCCGGATGCAAATCCCCGTTTTCGTCCAGTTTGGAAGTGAGATTGTCGCTTGCGGGTTCCGGCATCAAATGACGACGGTTGCTGGTCGCATAGACCAGAATCCGACTGCCGCCGGTCGCAACCGAACCGTCGAGTGCCGCTTTAAGTGCTTTATAGCCGCTTTCGCCCAATTCAAAAGACAAATCGTCGCAATAAAGAATAAATCGTTCGCTGCGGCCTCTTAGTGCCTCCACGATCTCAAAAAGATCACGTAAGTCTTCTTTACCGACTTCAATCAGGCGAAGACCTTGGTCAAAAAAGCGCGACGCGCACCCGCGAATCAGAGAGCTTTTGCCGGTACCGCGAGCTCCCGTCAACAAGACGTTGTTGGCAGGAAGCCCCTTTACGAAAGCTTCTGTGTTGGCCAAAAGCAAATTTTTCTGGCGCTCAACATACAGCAACCTGTCAATATCGACGGATGCAAAGGCGTGCACCGGCTCCAGACGTCCGAGTTCTGTACCCAAATACGCGCGTTTGACCCAACGGTATGCCGGCGCCGTCCAATCAAAGTCCTCGGCAAGTGGAGGCAACAACTGTGAAAAGCGCATCAAAAGATGACGCACAAGCTCCTCGTTGCCGCCCTGTCCCAAGGCTTTTGCAAGATCAATTTCAGAAGACATAGCTTTAGCTGCGGTAATCGGCGTTAATGGACACGTAGTCATGCGAAAGATCCGTGGTCCACACGGTTTCTTGCGCCGAACCGCGCCCCAAATCAATGCGCACCGTGATTTCCGGCTTGGCCATCACGCGCACGCCATCCTCTTCTTTGTACTCTGCTGCACGACCTCCGTTGCGGGCTACCTGCACCTCATCAAGCCACAGATTGACTTTATTGGCATCCAGATCTTCCACGCGGGCGTTGCCGACGGCCGCCAGAATACGGCCGAGGTTCGGGTCGGAAGCAAAGAACGCCGTTTTGACCAGCGGCGAGTGAGCCACGGCATAGCAGACCTGCAACGCTTCGGATTCCGTGCGAGCGCCCTGCACCTGAATCGTGATGAACTTGCTGGCGCCTTCACCGTCTCGGATCATGGATTGCGCCAAATGTTGTCCGACGATCGTGAGCGCACCAACGAGTGCTTCCAGACGCGGATCGTCCTCACTTTCGATAGAAAGCTCGCTTTGCCCCGTGGCAATCGTGATGAAGGAGTCGTTTGTGCTGGTGTCACCGTCGACCGTGATGCGGTTAAAACTCGCGTCAGCTACGCGCTTGGCGACCTTGGCCAATACGTCCGGCGCCACGCCCGCATCGGTGGCAATAAAACCCAGCATTGTGGCCATGCGTGGCTCAATCATGCCCGACCCCTTGCTAATGCCCGTCACCGTAATGAGCTTACCGTCAATGAGCGCCTTCGTGGAAAACGCCTTTTGCACGGTGTCGGTGGTCATGATGGCTTGCGCTGCCTCGATCCAATTGTTCGGGGCAAGATTGTCGACCGCCTTGGGAAGTCCTGCCAGAAGTCGATCCATCGGCAAAGGCTCCATGATGACTCCGGTGGAAAACACAAGTGTCTCTTCGGGCTTGCAATCAAGAAGTTGAGCCAAAGCCTCACACGTTGCCTTGGCGTCGGCAAGCCCCGTTTCTCCCGTCCCTGCGTTTGCAATCCCCGTGTTCACCACAAGACCGCGCACATCTTTGGTCACAGCCTGATGAGCGCGACACACCTGCACGGGAGCCGCCGCAAAGCGATTCTGCGTAAAGACGCCTGCCGCGTGCGTACCCGGGGTAAATCGCATCACCACCATGTCGCGCCGATTGGCTTTGCGAATAGAAGCCATCGTCGTGCCGAGCTCTACACCTGCCACAGGAAAAATCGTTTTCGGATCCGGAGCCGAAAGATTGATCGCCATTGAAAACACTCCTTGTATCGTTGTTTTTTATCGTTGAAGCAAGCGATGGTTCGAGGTGCCCCGCTTGCGAGCGCATCATTAAATTATGCCGCCGTCTCCCACGTCTGCAAATACGCTTTCTCGGCAAGTTTCGCTCAGAAAAAAACTCCTGCAGCGGAAAACAAAGAACCGTCGCAGGAGTTTGATTGTAGGCCAGAGGCAAATACCGAATTACTTCAGTTTGCCGTGGCAATCCTTAAAGCGCTTGCCGGAACCACAGGGGCAGGGATCGTTACGGCCGACATGCGAGAAGTCGAGTCCCTGAGCCTCGTCGTGCTGAGCGTTAGCATCCGCAAGGCGCGATTCGCCCGCTTCTTGACTTGCCTGAGCAGCCTGCTGAGCTTCTTCGGGCAACTGGATTTGAACATGCATGAGCACACGGCAAACGCCTTCGCGCACGGTGTCAAGCAGCGTTTCGAACATGGAAAACGCTTCGCGCTTGTATTCCTGCTTGGGCTGCTTCTGAGCGTAACCGCGCAGATAGATGCCCTGACGCAGTGCATCAAGCGCCGTAATGTGCTGTCGCCACGTGGTGTCGAGCACCTGCAGCAGCACATGGCGGCAGAAGCCGGCCCAGGCGTCGTGCCCAACCAAATCTTCCTTAGCCTTTTCAATAGCGGCTGCAGACTCAAGAAGCTTATTGAGCAAGTCTTCATCGGTGGTGTCATTGCTCGCTTCGAGCATGCCCTTCATATCGATGTCGATACCCCAATTGTTCTTGAGGTCACCGAGCAGACCGTCGAGATCCCACTGTTCTTCCACCGTTTCGGCAGGTACGCGAGCGCGGAAGAGATCCGTGAAGTATCCGTCGCGCAGATTCTTGATCATTTCGCTCACGTCGGAGCTTTCAAGAATCTCGTTGCGCAAACGATAAATTTCGCGACGCTGATCGTTCTGAACGTCGTCAAACTCCAAGAGCTGCTTACGGATGTCGTAGTTGCGGCCTTCGACCTTGCGCTGGGCACTTTCGATCATGCGCGTGAGCATCTTGCTCTCAATGGCCACGCCTTCTTCGAGCTTCAGACGATCGGCAATGGCGCGCATGCGGTCGCCACCGAAGATGCGCAACAGCTGGTCTTCCATCGACAGGTAGAAAACGGAACTGCCCGGGTCGCCCTGACGGCCGGAACGACCGCGCAGCTGATTGTCGATACGGCGGGATTCATGACGTTCGCTGCCGATGATGCGCAAGCCGCCGGCTGCCACAACCTGATCGTGCTGCACCTTCCATTCGGCCTTCAGAGCATCAATCTTGGCTTGCTTTTCCTCGGCGCTCATTTCGTCGTTGGCCAGAATCGCGTCGATCTGATGATTGATGCCGCCACCCAGCACAATGTCGGTACCGCGGCCGGCCATGTTGGTGGCAATCGTCACCATTCCCAAACGACCGGCTTCCAACACCACCTGGGCTTCGCGCTCATGCTGCTTGGCATTCAGAACGTTGTGTGCGATGCCTTCCTTCGTAAGGAGCTTGGAAATGCGCTCGGAGTTTTCAATCGAGGTGGTACCCACCAGTACGGGCTGACCGCGCTTCTGGCAGTCTTTGATGTCCTCGATGATGGCCGCGTACTTTTCGTTTTCCGTACGGAACACCTTGTCCTGCTGATCGACGCGGATCATCTGGCGATTGGTGGGAATCACCACCGTTTCCAGACCGTAGATGTCCTGGAATTCGTAAGCTTCGGTGTCGGCCGTACCGGTCATGCCCGCGAGCTTCTTGTACATACGGAAGTAGTTCTGGAACGTGATGGAAGCCATCGTCTGGTTTTCCTGACGGATTTCCACTCCTTCCTTGGCTTCCACAGCCTGGTGCAGACCGTCCGACCAGCGGCGGCCGGGCATCAGACGTCCCGTGAATTCATCGACGATAACCACTTCGCCGTTCTGAACAACGTACTGCTGGTCACGGAAAAAGAGCGTATGCGCACGCAGCGATGCGTTCAGGTGGTGCATCAGGATGATGTTCTGCGGCGAGTACAAGCTCGAACCATTGGCAATCAGACCGCGTTCCGTCAGGATCTTTTCGACCTTTTCGTGCCCCTTTTCGGAGAGGTACACCTGATGGGCCTTTTCATCAACCCAATAGTCGCCTTCCCCCTTTTCTTCGGCCTGGCGGGTGAGCAACGGCGGAATTTCGTTCACAGCCTTGTAGAGGTCTGTGTTGTCGTCCGCGGCACCGGAAATGATCAACGGCGTGCGGGCTTCGTCAATGAGAATCGAGTCCACTTCGTCAACAATCGCATAGGCCAGAGGGCGCTGACGACGGTTGGCGACTTCGTACTCCATGTTGTCGCGCAGATAGTCGAAGCCGAATTCGTTGTTGGTACCATAGGTGATGTCGGCCGCATAAGCCGCCTTCTTCGATTCGGTGTCTTGCTGAGAAAGGATGGTGCCCACGGTCATGCCGAGGAAGTTGTATAGGCGTCCCATCCAGGCCGCGTCACGGCTTGCCAGATAGTCGTTGACGGTCACCACGTGCACACCCTTGGCAGGAAGCGCGTTGAGGTAAACCGCAAGCGTTGCGGTGAGCGTCTTGCCTTCGCCGGTGCGCATTTCGGCGATCTTGCCGTCGTTCAGAACCATGCCGCCGATGAGCTGCACGTCGAAGTGGCGCATACCCAGCACGCGGCGGCTGGCTTCGCGAACGACCGCAAATGCTTCGGGCAGCAGCGCGTCAAGCGTTTCACCCTTATCCAGACGTTCACGGAATTCAGCAGTCTTGCCACGAAGCTGCTCGTCGGTAAGCGCCTGAATTTCCGGTTCAAGCTTATTGATCTGAGCGCAGCGTTTGCGGTATTGACGGATCAAGCGGTCGTTGCGACTGCCGAAAATCTTGGTAAGAAACGAATCAAACATATATCAACCGATTAAATGTGCACTGTCAGCAAAAGCCTCGTGGACAGTACAAAAAATGGGCACAACACCGCCTGCGATGTCATGCTCGCACAATGGCGGTAATTATAAGCGACTGTAGCAATGCCTTTCGGTTCGGAATTTTCCGACATTTGTGCCATTTTCTTTCCGTCACAGCGCTTTGAAGCAACCGCCTGTAGACTACGCGCACACCGTCTGTGTTTGTTTATTCGTTTGTTTGGCTGCCTGCCGTTGGTTTCTATGTTTGACAACGTCCGCATCACACGCGCCAATGCGCGCTCCTTTGCGCAAATCAGTCTTGACCGAAGCATGTCGGAAACGCTCGGTCAAGAGCTTTTTGACGTTCGTCGGATTACGCGTGCCTTTCGTACGGCTGCCAAGTCGGTCAATGTCGGGCTCGACATCACAGACATCAAGAACATTCGGCGCGAGAACGGCGAAGTCGTGATCCTCGTAAAAAACACCTCTCAGCACGCCAAACTGCGGCAGATGCTCCCGCGCCTGAAAATGGCTCTGGAAGAAGCTGGGTTTCGTGACCCGATCACCCTTCGCATCAAACCTCTGACGCCTTCGATTCAACTGCGGGAAAATCTTGCTCTCGGTGCCCCGCGCGTGGCTTCCGACAAAAGCGTGGAACTGATTCGCAAAAAAGCCGAGAGTATGAAACCCTCGGCTTTGAAAGATGCGTTGGCTTCGCTTGCAAAAACGCTTGAGAAAGCCAACCGGGAAGATTGATTTAGATCGTGGCCGTCGCCTCGTCTTCTTTAAAGGGACGCTGCGCGGCTTGGACTTCGGTGATTTCCCAGGAGTCGGGTTCGGCCAGCAACGCTCGCAACAGGCGATTATTAAGCGCATGGCCCGATTTGTAGGCGACATATCGGGCCAGAAGCGGATGCCCCAGCACGTAAAGGTCACCCATCGCGTCCAAAATCTTGTGCTTCACAAATTCGTCGTCGGAACGAAGTCCGCCCACGTTAAGCACGCGGAACTCATCCATCACGATGGCGTTTTCAAGCGTGCCGCCCTTGGCAAGTCCCATAGATCTGAGCAACTCCACTTCGGACACGAAGCCGAAAGTGCGCGCACGACTGACGGCTTGCTCATAGGTTTCAAGCCCCAAATCCACCACAGCATGCTGCACGGTCGAGTCAATCGCCGGATGACCGAAAGCAATCGCAAAATCGAGAACCATGCCGTTGTGCGGCTCCAGACGCGCCCATTTGTCGCCGTCGCGCACTTCGATCGTCTTTTTCACACGTACAAAACGGCGCGGCACGGGCTGCTCCAAAATGCCGGCGCTACGGATGAGATAGACAAAAGTCGCACCGGAACCGTCCATGATCGGAATTTCCGGCGCATCCACTTCAACGATGAGGTTATCAATACCCAAGCCGTTGAGCGCGCTCATCAGATGCTCAATCGTGGAGACGATGACCTTGCCTTCGTTCAAAGTCGTCGCCAAACGCGTATCGTTGACGGCTTCGGCTCGACTTGGCAAATCCACCGCCGGCGTGATGTCGACGCGGCGAAACACAATACCCGTATCGGGCGGAGCCGGTCGCATCAGGAGTTTGACCTTGCGACCGGAATGTAGACCGATGCCGACGGCAGATGCCGTCTGTTTGATCGTTCGCTGCTTGATCATGCCCGACGACTAATTACTTGTTGCGAAGAATAGACGGAACGTTAGCCATCGAGAAAGGATCATTGCTGCCCGAAGAACCGCCCCAGACATCAGGTTCGGCAACACCGGTTGCCGGACGCATCGGCTGCGGAGCCGGTTCATAAGCAGGTTGCGGCGTGGCGGAGTGCAGCGGAGGCGCCGTCACCACCGGCTGCTGCGGCATAGCGGCAGGTTGCTGTGCCGGCGTCGCATTGGATCGAATCACGTTGTTGATGTTGACAGTGTCGGTCGCAGGCGCCTGCTGCATATCGGAAGCCGGGCGATCCAGACCGGTTGCCACCACCGTGACGCGCAGCTCTTCTCCCATTTCATTGTCAAAGGCCGTGCCGATGAGCTGGATGGCGTCCTTGCTCACGAAATTCTTCATCACGGTCATCACCTGTCGCACTTCGGCCTGCGTCATCGTATCGGCAGAAGCCGTCACGTACACCAGCAGACCGCGGGCGCCCTGCAGGTTGGCACCTTCAAGCAACGGGCAGGCAATGGCGCGCTGGGCCGCTTCACGGGCACGATCGGGGCCGGCGGCCGTTGCCGTGCCCATCATGGCCGTACCGCGTTCGCTCATCACCGTACGCAAGTCTTCGAAGTCAACGTTGATCAGGCCCGGCGTGTGGATGATTTCGGCAATACCGTTACAAGCCTTGTAGAGCACGTCGTCGGCAGCGGCAAAACACTCGACCATCGTGGCGTTGTCACCCACTTCCTCTTCGAGCTTGTCGTTGAGAATCACGATCAGGCTGTCGACCTGTTCCTTGAGATTTTCAATGCCGGCCTGAGCCTGACGCATACGGCGCGAGCCTTCAAATTCAAAGGGCTTGGTGACGACAGCCACCGTCAGAATGCCGAGTTCCTTGGCAATCTTGGCGATCACGGGAGCCGCACCGGTACCCGTTCCGCCGCCCATACCGGCCGTGATGAACAGCAAATGCGTGCCTTCGAGAGATTCGCGGATCTGTTCGGAAGCGTCAAGAGCGGCCGCCGCCCCCACTTCCGGCTTGGCACCGGCACCCAAACCGGTTTTGCCAAGCGGAATCACAATATCGGCACGGGAGCGATTGAGCGCCTGTTGGTCGGTGTTGGCAGCGATAAAGGTGATGCCCTGAGCTTTTTTATCAATCATGTGCTCGACGGCATTTCCGCCGCCGCCGCCCACACCGATCACCTTGATGCAGGCGTTGAAAATAGTGGTTGAACCGGTTTCCGGAGCAAAATCAAAGGACATTCGCTGTTTCCTTGTAATCCTTAAACACGCACAGACGCTGCCGCCCAGTTTGAGTCATGAACGCCTCTGCTGAGCAGTAAAAGACGTTCTGCGGCCGCTTTTCCACGAATCCGCTAATTATCGCCGATTTTGCACCGGAAAAGTGCACTTTTTTTAGCGCGTACGTTGCAAAAAGCAAATTTCGGCTAGACCAAAGAAAACGCTTGGGAAACCCACGCAATCGGTTCTCGCCCGTGAGCCTGCAACCAATCGTTGGCCGCCTTAAAGTGCCCGCACCCGATAAAAGGAACCGGCGGGCGACGAGCCGACAACGGAGAAGGGTGGTTGCTTGAGAGAACCAATACCTCGGCCTTGGCTCTGGCTTGGATGCGTTCCTTCTTTTTCTGTGCCGAAGCGCCCCACAACATAAAGACTGTGGGACGAGCCTCCTCTAGCACGCGATCAATCAAGCGATCCGTCAACGTTTCCCAACCTTTGCCCGCATGAGACTGCGGTGCGCCGTCTTCCACGGTGAGCGTCGCATTCATCAAAAGCACGCCCTGTCGCACCCAATCGGTCAGGTCACCCACGGCAGGATGTTCTCCCTCTCCTTCAAGGGCGATTTCCTTAAAGATGTTTTTGAGACTCGGAGGAAGCTTCTTTAACTGCGCGGGTACAGAAAAAGCCATGCCCATCGCCTGTCCCGGTCCGTGATACGGGTCCTGCCCCAAAATCACAACGCGCACGTCTTGGGGTTGCGTCAGTCGAAACACCCGATACGGATCCGGAGGATAAATCACGGCTCCATCCTTCAGTCGCTCCTGAAGGAAACTCAATAGATCTTTGCCCGCTTCGGATGCAAAGAAGGCATCAAATTCGCCCTTCCAAGACGCAGCAATACCGTCAGTCGCAAATCGATGCATCATGAGTCCCCAAAAAGCTCCTGCAGTGCGGCCCCGGGCGAAATTTCCCGCATAAAGGCTTCACCGACCAAAAATGCGCCCACACCGGCATGACGCAGACGCTGCACATCCTCTTGCGTACGAACTCCGCTTTCGGTCACAAACAATCGATCCTGAGGAATCAGTCGCTTCAGTTTCAAAGTTTGCTCAATGCTCGTTTCAAAGGTTCGAAGGTTGCGGTTGTTAATGCCGATCATCGGCGTTCCGGGAAGTTTGAGAGCCCGCTCGATTTCTTCTTCGTCGTGCGTTTCGACAAGCACGTCCATTCCAAGCGTTGCAGCACAGGCCGTCAATTCCGCCGCTTTTTCATCGCCAAGCGCCCGCATGATCACCAACACGGCGTCTGCCCCCATCGCACGCGCCTCATATACTTGGTAGACATCAATCAAAAAATCCTTGCGCAGCATCGGAATATTGACGTGTTTGCGCACGGCGACAAAGGTGTCGTTCGACCCCATGAAAAATTCCCTGTCCGTCAACACCGACAGACACGCTGCTCCATGCGCTTCGTAATCAAGCCCCGTTTCAATCGGACGAAAATTTTCGCAAATCACACCTTTGCTCGGACTGGCTTTTTTCACTTCCGCAATCACAGCAGGCCGATTGGCATTCATTTTGCGTTGAAGAGCTTGAGCAAAGCCTCGGGCCGGCGATTGGGCAAGTGCCCGATCCTTTAACGCCGGTAATTCGACTTGAGTCTTTGCCAACTCAACTTCTTGAGCTTTGACAGCAAGAATCTTTTCCAAAATATCGGTCATAACTTTCTAAGAGCGCAACGGCTCAATCCTTTTTCGGTACGTCTAGATTGTATCGACGAGCGATCGCCTGTCTGTTCTTCGGCAGTGTTTTTTACCTGAACCGACAACGCATTTCTGATCGCCGAAAAATCAAGTTTTCTTAGGTCGAACTTTTTTCGCGGAAAAATTTGCAAGAAACAAAAGTTTTCTTATAATGCGTGATTCCCGCGGGGTGTAGCGCAGCCCGGTAGCGCGCCTGCTTTGGGAGCAGGATGTCGGGAGTTCGAATCTCTTCACCCCGACCACTTGCTTGACAGAAGCATCTCTGCCCGTAGCTCAGTTGGATAGAGCATCGGCCTTCTAAGCCGAGGGTCGCTGGTTCGAATCCTGCCGGGCAGGCCAAGCGAGACGGGAACAAAAATTTGATGGTGGGTGTAGCTCAGTTGGTAGAGTCCCGGATTGTGATTCCGGTTGTCGTGGGTTCGAGTCCCATCTCCCACCCCAGAATTCCGAACCTCTAGCCCTTGCGGCTGGAGGTTTGTTGTAAAAAAATAGGTTTTGCCCGGGTGGCGGAATGGTAGACGCAGAGGATTCAAAATCCTCCGCCTAAAAAGCGTGAGAGTTCGAGTCTCTCCCCGGGCACCACCTCCGAAGAGCCTTCAGCAGCATTCTGCCGGAGGCTTTTTCGTTTCTGCCTCAAACAGCATTCCAACACCAGAAACAACACCAAGAGTGTAAGCATGCAGCCCTGGCTTGCATGTTTTCAGTAAGGTAACGATGTGAATCTTTGCTTTACTTTTTAGCCGATCTCATCGCTATAGCGCTTGTTTTTAAGCATTTTTCAGCTTAATTTGCACCAATTGAATCCGCGCTTCTACCTTTGTGCGTTATCGGTATAAGAGCAATGCTTCACCAGAATCGTGACAGCAATTCGAACAGATGGCAAAACCGCCTCTAAGGACAGTAGGTCAGAGAGAGTTCCGGATCCCGACGATACCTCAGCGAGGCTATTTACCTAGTGCACGGCAATCGTTTTGACCTGAGCCCACACATCCATGCCGGGGCGCAATTGAAGTTCGTGGGCCGCACGTGCCGTCAATTCGGACATGATGACCGTTCCGGCCGCCTCAACCTGCACCACTTTGCGACTCGGATCGCTACCGTCGTCAATGGCGGCCACCGTGCAGGGAAACACATTCTGAATGCTTGTCTGAGATGGTTTGCTGACGGAGAGCGACACGTCATCGGCATTGACCATCAGGCGCACGCTGCTTCCAAGTGCCACCCCCGTATCACGTACCCAGAAGTGCATGGCGCCGCTTACGACTTTCATCAGACTCCAGTCGCTGTCGCGCTCCTCTACTGTTCCCATCACCAGTAACGAACGGCTGGCTTTGCGGCCTTTTTTCTGCATCAGATGCAACCAGGTTTCCGCCACAGGCCCGTTGTCAACAAGTTTGCCGTTATCGATCACTGCTAATCGATCGGCCAGGCGCATCACTTCTTCTTCGGAGTGCGTTACGTAAAGAATCGGCAAATTGAGTTCTTTCTTCAGCCGATCAATCCAGGGCATGATTTCCAATCGACGGGCGTGATCCAAGGCGGCAAGCGGTTCGTCCATAAACAGCGCCGTCGGTTTGATTGCCAACGACCTCGCAATGGCACAGCGCTGACGTTCGCCGCCGGAAAGCTCCGACGTACGTCGTTCGAGCAGATGCCCGATCCCCAACAATTCGACCGCATCATCGAGTCGCTTTTCACCGTCCTTGTCCGAAATGCGCTTCAAGCCGAAGCGTAAATTTTCACGAACATTGAGGTGATCGAACAGACTGGCTTCCTGAAACACATAACCGATGCGGCGTTCATAGGTCGGCACGAAAATCCTCTTTTCGTCATCTTGCCAAACCTGGCCGGCGATTCGCACATAACCTTTCGCTTTTTCCAATCCGGACGCACTGCGCAACACTGTGGTTTTGCCGCACCCTGATACGCCAAAAAGCACTGTCACGCCTCCGTTCGGAAGCGTCAGGTCCACGTCCAGCGTAAAGCCCGTGCTGCGGGAAAGCGTCAGGCGAATGCGATCGTCAGTGTTCTCGGCCATGTCCACACTCAAAACGGTTTCGGAGTCGAAAATTCGAAGAAAAACGCTACACCGGCGTGGCCGACACATTGGCGGCCTTGGCACGACGGTTAAAGAGCGTCACAAAAAGCAGCACCAGGAAGGAAAAGACAAGCATGCCGCCGGCAAGCACATGCGCATTGTCATATTCCATGGCTTCCACGAAAGTGTAGATCTCGGTTGAGACTACCTGTGTCTTGCCCGGAATATTGCCGCCGATCATCAGCACCACGCCGAATTCTCCGATGGTGTGCGCAAAGGTAAGCACCATGGCAGTTAGGAACCCCGGTCGAGCCAGCGGAATCACGACGGAAAAAAAGGCGTCCAGAGGTTTGGCCCCCAAAGTTGCCGCCACTTCCATCGGTCGGTTGCCGATGGACTCAAACACCCCTTGCAGTGGTTGCACGGCAAAGGGCAAGGAATAGATGATAGAGCCCACGACCAAGCCGGAAAAATTGAAGGTCATCAGCCCCAATCCAAGCGATTGCGTGAACTGGCCGATGGGGCCGTGCGGCCCCATCGCAACCAGAATGTAAAAACCCAGCACAGAAGGCGGCAACACCAAAGGCAAGGTCACAACGGCGCTGATCGGCGCACGCCAGGCGCTTTTGGTGCGGGCAAGCCACCAGGCAAGCGGTGTCGCTAGCACCAATAAAAATGCTGTGGTGACCGCAGCAAGCTTCAGACTCAACCAAACGGGTTCAAGTGAAATGGCTTCCATTTGTTCTCTTTCGTGCCGGATTTGACAGTGCCAACGACGAAATTACTTGTCGCCGTAGCCGTAGTCAAGCTTCACCTTGGTCGCTTCCTGGCCTTGCAAGAACTTCAGGAATTCCTTGGCCGCGTCCTGATTCTTGCCCTGCTTCAGAAGCACGGCGTCCTGAGCGATCTTGCCATAGAGTTCAGCCGGAACGATCCAGCCGGAACCCGAGGTGATCTTGCCGTTCTTATAAACCTGACTCAGAGCCACAAAACCGATGTCGGCGTTGGCGGTCTTCACAAAATTAAAAGTCTTGCCGATATTGTCGCCTTCCACAAACTTCGGACTCACCTTATCAAAGAGCTTCAAAGACTTGAGGGTTTCGTGGGCGGCCAGACCGTAAGGAGCAAGCTTGGGATTGGCCACGGCGCACTTATTGAAGTCGCCCGAAGCAAGCAGCGCCTTGCCGTCCTTGATCTTATTTGCGTCCGCACTCCACAAAACGAGCTTGCCGACGGCATATGTAAAGCTCGTCCCCTTTACGCCATAACCTTCGTCAATGGCCTTCTTAGGCGTCTTGGCGTCAGCCGCCAACAGCACGTCATAGGTCGCACCGTTCTTGATCTGGCCATAGAACATACCGGTGGCGCCGAAGCTCAGAACCAACTTGTGGCCGGTCTGCTTTTCAAAAATCGGAGCCAGTTCCTTGGCCGGAGCCGTAAAGTTGGCGGCCACAGCTACATGCACTTCAGCTGCGCTCACGCAAAAAACGGTACCGAGCAGCGCGGCGGCAACGGCGGTTTTGACGAGTTTCATGTTTCTCTCCCAAATTGAGATGAAGTGTCTGTCCAGGATTCGATCGCAGATATCGGTTGACATCCGCGGCCATTCAAATATTGAATAGCGCAACGTTATCACATTTATGAATACCGCAAAGAACAACACCCCGGTACTTGCCGTAAACTAGCGAAATGTTTTTAAGGGAATTGACGTATGACCACCTCCGACACCGAACGTCCTGAAAACTCGCCCTCGCAGCTTGTTGCCGCGCCGATTGCGCTCACCCGCCAACTCGAGCAGCTCGTCGACAAGCGCATCAACATTTTGCGGCGCATTCACGAAACAGGCTCGATTTCGGAGGCAGCCCGCCTCTCCAACGTCTCATACAAAGCCGCCTGGCAAGCGCTCGAAACGCTCACCAACCTCGCGGGCGTTCCGTTGGTGGAAAAAGAAGTGGGTGGCAGCAAAGGCGGCGGCACGAAACTCACCGCAGCTGGTGTAACGGTCCTGGAACTCTCCGAAAAACTCACGCAGGCTCGCGAATCCGTTCTGATGCAATTCGCCTCCCGCGTCACCCCCGAACTCGTCCCATTGAGTTCGGCTACCTTGCGCACCTCCATGCGCAATCAGTTCCCCGTCACGATCACGCACATCGCCCGTGGTCCTGCCCTGGTGCGCGTGCAGATGCGCATTGACGATGTCAACAACCTCAAAGCGACGCTCACTCAGGAAAGCGCCCAATTGCTCGGTCTCAACCAAGGCGACAAAGCGCTCGCCTTATTCAAAGCCACAAGCGTGGAAGTTGCTCATCACGTCGAATCGATCAAGGGCTCGAGCGTCATTTCGGGCACCGTCATTCGCAGCGCGCGTCAGGATAAGGGCGGAGAAGTTACGCTGCGTCTGGCCGGCGGCACGTCCCTTGTCGGCTTTGCCCGTGCTGGTCACGGTTTGAAGTTGGGAGACCATGCCGAAGCGCTCGTCACCGCGCAAGCCGTGGTCGTCGCGCAAATCGCCTAGGCCAAGTCATTCGTTCGGGCAGGCCGCTTCTGGGACATCCTCTTACAGGCTAAGGATGCGGTACACCTGAGATCCACGCAAGGAATTAGGCCCAATGGCCAAGCCAAAACGCTTTTTGACATAAATCAAAGCAAATCCTGCTTTAGCTCTTCAGGTTTGTTTAAGCGCGGTTTATGATTGCGGCCTAAACCTTGCGGTCGAATGTCCTTGTCCTTACTTGCTTTCTGCGGACGACATTCCTAGAACACCGCAGAGACTTTGTCTGCCGAACAAGATAAATAAACGGCCCCAACATACAGGTCAAACGGCGGCAAAGAGCAAGATCAAACAACAAGGAGGATTTTCGAATGGCTTTCAATAAGAACGGCAAGTGGTATGGTGCCGGCCTAGTGTTGGTCGGTGCCGTGATCGGCGTTGCTCTCGTGAGCGCCGGCACGTCTGTGGTTCATTGGTCCGGTTCCACCGAATTCTGCGGCACTTTCTGCCACTCGATGGACGCCGCCTACGCGTCCTACAAGAAGGGCCAGCACGCCCAGACCTTCTCCGGCGCCAAGGCCGAATGCGTGGACTGCCACCTGAAGTATGAATCCGTGCACTCCATCAGCCAGGCTCAGGTCGTCGGCCTGCTCTGGCACAAGGCCGTTTCCGGCTCCAACTCTCTGTGGGGTGAAATCCGCGGCACGCTCAGCACGCCCGAAAAGCAGATTGAAAAGCGTGAAGAAATGGCTGAAGCCGTTCAAAAGTGGATGGTTTCCGTTGATTACGTCACCTGCCGCGGCTGCCATGACATCGGCAACATGAAGGTCAACCCGGCCAAGCCGATGGTTGCGCCGATGCACAAGGCTTTTGCCGATCAGCCCAAGACCGACTGCGTGGCTTGCCACAGCACTGCCGGCCACAAGTACGAATAATTCGTACGGTCGACATTTTCGGCTTGCAGCGCCTGCCCGCCTTTGCCGCGCGCAGGCGTTTTTCTTTGCTTTTGCGCCGGCCGCAGGCGCGGTACAATCGTGTGTTGATTTCGTCTCGGCACCAAATGTCGAGCGCTTAGTATTTGTCACGGCCAACTTTTTGTTTGCCTTCGGAAAGTCTCCATGCAGTCTCAGGAACACACCACCGTTTACCGCAAGGACTATCGTCCCTACTCTCACAGCATTGACTCGGTCGAGCTCGACTTTGTCTTGAATCCCGAGTCCACAACGGTCACCTCCACCATGGTCGTCACGCCGCTGCGCGGTGCCGCCACCCATGACCTTGTCCTTGACGGCGGACACGATCTTTTTATCGAAAAGGTCCTCATTGACGGTCAGCAGGCAAACGAACGCTATCAGATGGGCCAGGGACAGCTCACCATCAAAAATATCTCCAAGCAGTCGACCGTCACCATCGTCAACCGCATCGTTCCCGTGAACAACACGTCGCTTTCGGGCATCTACATGAGCCGAGGCGCCTTCATGAGTCAGTGCGAAGCTCAGGGCTTTCGCAACATCACCTATTGGCCCGATCGCCCCGATGTGATGAGTCGCTTTACCGTCACGATTCACGCCGACAAGACGCTCTACCCCGTTTTGCTTTCCAACGGCAATCTGGTCGCCGAGGGGGACGAGGCCGACAATCGTCATTGGGTGCGCTGGGAAGATCCCTTTAAAAAACCGTGCTACCTCTTTGCTCTGGTAGCCGGTCAGTTCGTGGCCCGCGAAGACAAAATCAAAACGAAGAGCGGCCGCGAGGTGCTCCTGCAGGTTTGGACGGAAGAAAAGAACTACCCCAATTCCGAGCATGCGCTCGAAAGCCTCAAGAAGGCCATCGCCTGGGATGAAGAACGTTGGGGACTCGAACTTGATCTCGACCGCTTCATGATCGTTGCCACCGACGACTTCAACTTCGGGGCTATGGAAAACAAGGGCCTCAATATTTTCAATTCCCGCTATGTGATGGCGTCGCCCTCTATTGCCACCGACACGGACTACCAAAACATTGAATCCATTGTCGGTCACGAGTACTTCCACAACTGGACGGGCGATCGCATCACGCTGCGCGACTGGTTCCAGCTCACGCTCAAGGAAGGCCTGACGGTGTTTCGCGAGCAGGAATTCACGGCCGACATGCAGCCTGACGAATCAAGCCGCGCCGTCGCACGCATTCACGCTGTGCGCGCGCTTCGCAGTAGCCAGTTCCCGGAAGACGCCGGCCCCATGGCTCACCCGATTCGCCCGGAAAGTTACCGAGAAATCGACAATTTCTACACAATGACGGTGTACGAAAAGGGCGCCGAAGTCATCCGTATGCTCCAGACGCTCCTCGGCAAAGACGGCTTTAAGAAGGGCATGGATCGTTACGTGCAGCTCTACGACGAATCGGCCGTTACCTGTAACGACTTCATTCAAGCCATGGCCGACGCCAACGGAGTTGATCTCACCAATTTCAGTCTGTGGTGGTCTCAAGCCGGCACCCCGCGCGTTTCCGTGGAAACGAACTGGAATCAGGACGACTGCACCTTCACGATTCGCGCTTCGCAGTCGACGCCTCCGACACCCGGGCAAGCTGAAAAGTACCCGCTTGTGATTCCGATTCTCGTCGGTTTGATCGGTCGCGACGGCAAAGATCTGCCCTTGAAGCTTGTCGGTTCCGACGAGGAACCCGTCACCACCGCCAAACTCGTTCTTGAGACGGCCGATGACGAATGGACTTTTGAAGGCATCATGGAAAATCCGGTTCTGTCTCTGGGTCGAGGCTTTTCGGCTCCCGTGATCTTCGATTACGCCTATACGCTGCAAGAGCTTCAGTTCCTGGCACTGCACGATTCCGACGGTTTTAACCGCGCCGACGCTTTCGAGCGTTTGATGCTTGCCGTCATCAACGAAGTCGTCACCATGATCGAAAACGGAGTGGAACCCGACGTTCACGGCACGCTCATTTCGGCTTTCGAAGGCATTCTCACCAACACGAATCTGTCGCCCGAATACCGCGCCACCGTGCTCACGTTGCCTTCTGAAAAGAGCATCGCGGCTCACCGCGCCATGATCAACCCGCAGGCCATTCGTCAGGCCCGCATCTTCGTGATGGAAACGATCGGCCGCAAACTCTCGCACAAGCTCGGTCAGCCGCTTCATACCGAAAACATGCGCAACATGACGCTCGAATACCGATTCGATCCGAAGGAAGCCGGCAAACGCGCCCTGAGCAATCTCACGCTCGAGTATCTGCTCGCCGGCGGCAACGCCCGAGCCCTGTTGGATGCCCGCGATCAGTTCGAACTCTCGGACAACCTCACCGATCGTCTTGCCGCGCTGCACATGATCGTCAACAGCCAGAGCCCGGCCAAGATCGACGTCTTGAATGCCGCAGGCAAACTCTGGGGCAACGAGCCGCTTCTGATTAACAAGTGGTTCTCGGTGCAGGCCACGGCACGCGTCTATCCCAACGAATGTCCGGTGCTCGACCGCATCAAGTCGTTGATGCAGTGTCCTGTGTTCTCGCTCAAGAACCCGAACAACGTCTATGCGCTTGTCAATACGTTCTTCGTGGCAAACGAACCTGAATTCCACCGCCCCGACGGCGCCGGCTACGAATTCTGGGCCGACATGGTGCTGCAGCTCGACTCCATCAACAGTCACGTAGCTGCCCGCCTGGCCCGTGCGCTGGACAACTGGCGCCGCTATACGCCGGAACTCGCACGCCTCATGCATGCGGCTCTCACCAAAGTCGCCCGCACCGAAAATCTTTCGGCCGGCGTGAGCGAAGTGGTGGAAAAAGCGCTCAACACATACTGATTACCCATCATCCGTCCTTGCTCTAAAAAAAGAGAAGAGTTATGCAACAGATCACTTTAAGCGACATGCTCGCCAACGAAGTCAAGACCAACGGCCTTGATGAAAAACTCGCCCGATTGATCGAAACCGTGGCTGCCTGCGGCGTGGAAATCAGCTCCGAAGTCGCCTGCGGCGCCCTCATGGGCGTGCTCGGCATGGCAGGCAGCGAAAACGTGCAGGGCGAAGAGCAGAAAAAACTCGACGTCATCAGCAACGACATCGTCACCAAGGCCGTGCTTGAGTCGGGCGTTGTCGCCGCCTGTGCTTCGGAAGAAATGGATCACTGTGTGGCAGCCGACTGTACAGATCGCCGCCCCTATCTCATCTGCTACGACCCGCTTGACGGCTCAAGCAACATCGACATCAACGTCTCGATCGGAACGATCTTTTCGATCCTGCCCAATCCGCACGAAGACGCTACCGCTCCGCAGGACGCCGACTTTCTGCAGCCCGGCGACCGTCAGCTTGCCGCCGGCTACATCATGTACGGTCCGCAAACGCAGATGGCGCTCACTCTCGGCCGCGGCGTGGTGATGTTTACGCTTGATCCCCGCACCAACACCTACATCCTCACCAACGACAACGTGCAGGTGCCCGAACAGGCCAAGGAATTTGCGATTAACTGCTCGAACAAGCGCCATTGGGAAGCCCCCGTGAACCGCTACATCGAAGAACTTCTTGCCGGCAAAACCGGCGTTCGAGGCAAGGACTACAACATGCGCTGGGTGGCGGCTATGGTTGCTGAAGTACACCGCATCCTTTGCCGCGGCGGAATCTTCATGTACCCCAAGGACAACCGCGATCCCTCCAAACCCGGCAAGCTTCGTCTGATGTACGAAGCCAATCCCATGTCCTGGTTGATGGAACAGGCCGGCGGCCGTGCCACCAACGGCTACGAACGCATTCTTTCGATCAAGCCCGAAAAACTGCATCAGCGCGTGGCCGTTTTCCTCGGTGCCAAAGAAGAAGTTGAGCGCGTGACGTCTTATCACGCCGCTTAATCGCCATTCGCTTTTTCGCAACACATCTCAAGCGCTTCGCCATCCGGCTGAGGCGCTTTTTATTATTTCCGATTTACCTCTTCGTAGGTATAGAGCTCCATTCTTACTTCTGGTACATCTCCATTCGTCTTCACATTTCTCTTTTTTTATCAATAAGTTAAGCAAATTAATAGTTTTATATTTATCGAAATAATAGAGAATAAAATATTTGATTTATCAATCAAAAGGCGTAAGAATTCCACCAAAAGTAGGAAGGCTCGCTTCCCTTGATTTCACCCCATCAGACGCGCTGCGGTCACGACCCGCGCGAGGAGACAAACGCAATGGACAAAACGGAATTGAGTACCCGTTTCACTGACACCATGGCGAAGTTCACGGCGTACTTCGGCAAACATTTGCCCGACGACGTACTTGCCAAGCTCAAGGAAATGCGCACGCTGCAAGATACGCCGCTTGCCAAGGTGATGTACGACTCCATGTTTACGGATCTGGAACTCGCCGACAAGTTCAACGTGCCCTTCTGTCAGGACACCGGCGTCATTCAGTATTGGATTGAATGCGGCTCGGAATTTCCGCTCATCGGTCAGATGCAGGCATGCCTGAGAGAAGCGACGATCCGCGCCACCAAAGAAGCGCCGCTGCGCCACAACGCCGTTCAGATCTTCGACGAAAAGAACACCGGCAACAACACAGGCGTGCGCATTCCCTGGATCGACTGGGAAATTATCCCCGGATCGGATCAGTGCACCATCCACGGCTATATGGCCGGCGGCGGCTGCTCGCTTCCGGGTACGGCAAAAGTCCTGATGCCTGTCGAAGGCTACGAAGGCGTCGTGCGCTTTGTCTTTGACAACATCTGCGACCGCGGCATCAACGCCTGCCCGCCGCTGCTTGTGGGCATCGGCATTGCGGGTTCCGTCGAAGTGGCAGCCAACCTCTCCAAGAAAGCTCTGATGCGCCCGATCGGTTCACGCAACAGCAACCCGCGCGGTGCCGAATTCGAACAGATCATCGAAAAAGGTCTCAACGACATCAACATCGGTCCGGGCGGACTCAAGGGCGCACTCTCGGTGATGGGCGTTCACGTCGAACAAGCCGCGCGTCACCCCTCGTGCCTGGCCGTCGGTCTGTCGGTAGGCTGCTGGGGTCATCGCCGCGCCACCATTCGCTTTAACGCCGATATGTCCTATGAAATGATCTCGCACAAAGGAGTCACGCTGTGAGCAAGAAAATTCTGACGACGCCGATTCGCAGTGAAGACCTCGAAGACATCCGCATCGGCGACATTATCTATCTCAACGGTTACCTCATCACAGCCCGCGACTGCGCGCACACGCGTCTGGTCAAGCACGGCCGCAAGATTCCCGTTGATCTCGCGGGCAAAGCGATCTTTCACGCCGGCCCCATCATGGTGCCCGATCAAAGTTCCGGCAGCGGCTTTAAGGTCGTGTCCATCGGTCCGACCACATCCATGCGCATGGAAAAGTTCGAGAAAGAGTTCATCGAAGAAACCGGCGTAAAGCTCATCGTCGGCAAGGGTGGCATGGGCCCCAATACGGTCGAAGGCTGCAGCCGCTTTAAGGCCTTGCACTGCGTCTTCCCGGGCGGCTGCGCGGTACTTGCCGCACAGTGCGTCGAAGAGGTCGAAGATGTGCAGTGGCCGGAACTGGGCATGCCCGAGTCGCTCTGGGTCATGCGCGTGAAAGAATTCGGTCCGCTCATCGTTTCGATCGACACCCACGGAGGCAACTTGTTCGAAGAAAACAAGAAGCTCTTTAACGAACGCAAAGCACCGATCGTTGAAGAAGTCGTCAAAAAGACCGAGTACATCGACTAATAAGAAAACGGGCGTCTCCGTTCATTTCGGAGGCGCCCAACCTTACGGGATTGACAGCCGTTGCGTTTTACAGAAGTCGCGACGGCTTTTTTTGTTGACTAGCCGTCGGCAAATTCGGTTTCGGCCACGCGGCGCATCACTTCGATGAGACTGCGGGCTGCCTTGGTAAGATAACCGTTCTTGCGATAGGCGGCCACCACCATGCGGTCGGGCCGCGCCGGCTCGATCGTGAAGTAGCGCACCGGTTGCGCCGGTCGGCACCGTTTGGCAAGCGTTTGCGTCACAAAAGTCGCGCCAAGTCCTGCACTGGCCAAATGGAGAGCCGCCACAGGCGATTCGCTTTCGAGCATCACACGAGGCGTTGTACGAGTCGCCCGGCACAGATCTTCGTAGAGGTTGCGGAACTTCTGCCCCTGCTTGATCGTGATGAAAGGTTCGCCGTTGAGACGATTAAACGGCATGGAAGCATAGCCGCCCGAAGCAGGCTGCGCCACGGTCTTTGCCACACGCGACTCGGGGCTCATCGCCAAAAGATACCGTTCACGAAACAGTTCGGCATATTCGAGTTCGCTGCGATAGAGCGGCGCAATCACCAGACTCAGATCGGTCACACCGTCAAAAGCGAAATCTTCGAGCTCCTTGGTAGTCCCCTCGGCCAAAGACACAGTAACACCGGGATACTCACGTCGGAAGATCGGCAACACCTCAGCCAGAAAGAACGTAGAGCGATAGTGTGACGAACCGATGGTGACATGACCTCTCACCCCCTCGCCGATGTCGGCAATGAGACGGGAGCGCATACTGCGGAGCTGCTCAATTTCGCGCTCCGTCTTCATGAAGCATTCACCGGCATAAGTCAGTCTCAGAGGCTTAGCGGTGCGATCAACAAGCTGTGTACCGACTTCCGTTTCCAATCGATGCACAAACTGGGAGATGGACGGCTGAGAGATTTGCAGAACTCGTGCCGCTTTGGAAAACGACCCGGCTGTAATCAGTGTATCCAGATAGCGATAAACATTGCCGGACATAAGACCTCACCTTATCAATGAAACATTTTTTTGAAAAACCCGTCCTTAGGCTTTGCGGTGGGCTCAACAGACTGCGCTGACTCCTCCTTTGCCGCGTCAGTCTTATCGGACACAGGAACCGACTCCGGTTCGGGAACGGCCGCAGGCGCCGTCGGTACAACCGGCGATTCAACGATTACGTTCTTGGACGGCTCATGGGGCTTATTGGATTTGCTGCCCCCTAAAAAACCAAAAAAGCCGGACTTTTTGGGTTCCGTCGCAGGCAGTTCGGGCGCCGGTCCGATTTGCGCTTTGTCTGCAATTTGCTCAATGCGAAGTGAAAGCTTTTCAAGCGCTTTTTCAACAGCATCAAGACGCTTTTGGGCGTCCTGCGCGCTTGCCGTCGGAGCCTCGACGGCGGCCTTGATGCCTGCCAGTAACTCTTCGCGGCTCTTAATCATTTCCTGACGCAGACTCTCCTTGGTTTGCTCCAAGCGGGACTGCTCGGCGTGATCGGCCAATGACTTGTTGGCATTGGCCTCCTTATAGGCCTTGCGAATTTCAACAAGCGTCGAGGCCTGCTGCATCAGTGCCCAGGCAATGCCAAAGAGCCAGAGACCTCCAAGAATCACCAACAGGATCAGACCCAACGGAGCCTGAATCTCTTCAACGATCAAGTTGACCGGCACAGGCGCCGTGATTCCCTGCCAATTGAGAATCAGGAAGATCAAGGCAAGCAGACTCAGAATAGCCAGAACAACAGAACGCAGCGTCATAGATCTCTACCGCAAAAAATAAAAAGTCCGTACCGGCAAATTTATCATGCCTTTCATAATATTTTAATTATAGAGCTAAACCTTCTGTTTCAACGACAGTTTTTGTTAAGAGCCATTGCTGCAAATAGACACACCGCCGCACCCGGAGAAAATTCTTCCCCGAGTGCGGCGGTGCGAAGCAGCCGGTTGTAACAAGTTCCGTATCAGCTCATCGGGATGATGCCCGGATCAATGAGCAGGACAGCAATCGAAATCACGATGATCGAGACCACATTAAGCCAGAAACCTGCCCGCAACATATCGCCGATCTTCAGACGGCCGGTACCGAATACCATAGCGTTGGGAGGCGTCCCCACCGGCATCATGAAGGCGCAGCTCGTTGCCATCGTGGCAGCAATCAACAGAGACTGCGGATTGGCATTGATGGAATCAGCCACGGCTGCCACAAGCGGCATCAGGGTTGCGGCAAGAGCCGTATTGGAGGTGAATTCCGAAGCAAAGCAAGCCAGAGTCGCGACACCACCCACGATCGCCCATTCGGGCAGGCCGCCCAGGGCCACGGCCGCGGCGCCCACGGCATCGGCCGCACCGGTACGCTGAATGGCTGCAGCCATGGCCAGACCGCCGCCGAACAAAAGCAGCACGTCCCAACTCACACCCTTGGCCGCACTCGACCAGTCCAGCGCATGGATGCCCTTTTTCGCGTCCACGGGGATGATAAAGAGAATGATGCCGGCAGCCATAGCGATCACGGTGTCGCTCATCGGCTTCAAGGGCTTGGTGCCTGCGATTTCAAGGCCGCGCAACACCGGACCGAACGTCCAAAGCAAAGCAGCAGCCACGAACACGATCAGAACCGTCCATTCGCCGCGGGTGAGCGGACCGAGATGCTTGATTTCGCTATTGACCCATTCCTTGCCGCCGGGCAGTTCACCGGGCTGTTCGCGGAAAAGCACGTGCACCAGGAGCAAATAGGTGGCGATGATGAGAATCGTCATGGTCGGGAACGAGATCTTGAGCCAATCGACGAAGCTCACGGGGTCGCCGTAAGTCTGCTCGACAAATCGAGCCAAAATGCCATTGGGCGGAGTACCGATAAGAGTGTAGACGCCGCCCAACGAAGCCCCGTAGGCCACACTCAGAAGCAGGCACACGCCAAAGTTGCGTTCTGCCTTATCGATGGGCTGATCAATGCGTGTGGAGCGAACAACCGCCATCAGAGCAAGGGCAATCGGAAGCATCATGGCCGCCGTAGCCGTGTTGGACACCCAGGCCGACAAGAAGCTCGTCGCGAGCATGATACCGAGCACAATTTGCTTGGGCTTGGTACCCACGATGCGAATCGTGTACAGAGCAATACGACGGTCAAGACCCCAGCGAGCGATACCGGCAGCGATCAAGAAGCCGCCCAAGAAGAGATAGATCGTATCGTTGGAGTATTCCTTGAGCGTCTGAGCCGGCGTTGCAACACCCAAGAGCGGGAAGCACACAATCGGCAACAGTGCAGTGACGGCAATCGGAACAGCTTCGGTAAACCACCAGATGGCCATCCAGAGCACCATACTCACGCAAGCGCGTGCGGCGTGGCTAAGCTGTGTCACATCACCCTTGGCACTGATGTACGTTTCGGGCAGGATGAAATAAAGAGCCAGGGCAAGCAAGGGGCCCAGGACGAGAGGGATGACTTTGGACTTGTTGTCCAGTGCGCCGATCTCAATACTGGATTCGTGCATGTTTGCCTCCTAGAAGAAGGGCAACTGTCTGGGTAAAGATCGGCGAAGAATGCCGTATCGACTGTTGCTCAGGGTTATTCGTACTCACGTCATCTCTTTGTTAAGAGATCATCGAGTTTTGATGTTAATCAACGGCAGTGTGCTCTAAAACCCCTCTTTCTTAGTAAGAACCCTAATAAAATAAAAATATTTAAGCCATTTATAAAATTTTCACTATCAACCCCCATGCCTGCCTCTAATGTGTTCCGCTCAGGCGTTCGGCTCAAAAAAAACCGAACTCCCGCACAAACGGAAATTCGGCTTTTCGTGTCGTCTCCCCGGGTAAGGAGACTGGAGCCCGGGGAGATATGCTGTCGCAAACAGCCTTCGATTACTTGTCGGCGAACCAGTTAACGGTCGGAACGTAGCGGGTGGCGGCGTTGCCGGATTCCACGAGTTCCTTGCCATAACCCCAGTAGGTGTATGCCGTCAGAGAACCGCAGCAGATCATCAAGAAGGCGATCACAACCATGGCCTTGCGCAGACCGTGAGCGCGACCCTTGATGACGTCCCACTTCACAGCCAGACGATACAGACCGATCATGCCGTGCAGTTCGGTGGCAACCAGGAAGATGAGCGTCCAGATCAGGCCGTTGTGATAGGTGTGAACGGACGAGAGGTTGGGATCGATTTCGGACGGAGCCGTGAGCATGCCCATGACGTGCGGGAACACCATGCCGGTGAGGATGATGGCGGTCACGAACTGGATGAACCACAGGGAGGAATCGGTGTGGTGCACAACCTTCACGTGAGCGCGGATGTCACGGAACTGCTTGTAGGAAGTCGGGAAGCGACGCAGAGCGCACAGAGCGTGGATGATGACGCAAAGCGTGATGATGCCCACGAACAAGAAGTGCAGCCAGATCTGTTCATGACCGAAGATCGGGGTGCCGCCGGAAACCTGAATCAGGTTCCAGAAGAGGTCCTTGCCGACCTGAATCGAACTCGTGAAGGCCATGTGGCAGAACAGGAAGATGCCGAGGATGGCGCCGGTGACGGACTGAGCCACGTCAACGTAGGCAGGCCACTTGCTGGCACGCTTGGCATCCTTGAGGGTCACGCCGGCGATGACTTCGGGGCCGGTGGGGGTATGACCGTACTTGATGTTGTCGGGAGTCATGATCGATTTCCTTAATTTTTTATTGAAATGGGATCGCGGGCAGAGACGATCGCCCCGACCCTTGATTTTGATGAGCGAATAATGCTCCTTTCAGATGTTTTTAATATTGATATAGATCAAATTTTTATCGCTTAGAAGGCAGTTTATTTCTCTGTTTCGCCATCATTTTACGGGTTATCCCGCATTAATGACGAAAATCCATTGACTCACCCTTTTCATATTTGAGGGTAAACACTCAATTTTTCGAAAAATTTAACAGTTCGTCTTCTTATTGCGACTGCGCTTTTTAGGCGCCTTTCCGTCGGCCGTCGCATGCAACCATTGCCCGGTGATGCTCTCGGAGCACTGCATCAGGTCTTCAGGCGTCCCTTCAAAAACAAGTTGACCGCCCGCGTTGCCCCCTTCGGGACCGATATCGACCACCCAGTCGGCGCCGGCAATCACGTCGGTGTTGTGCTCGATCACGATGACGGTGTTGCCAAGTGCCGTCAAACGGCGCAGCACCCGCATCAGTACGGCAACGTCTTCAAAATGAAGGCCGGTCGTGGGTTCGTCCAATATATAAAGCGTGCGTCCCGTATCGCGCCGCGCCAACTCCTGAGCAAGTTTGATGCGCTGCGCTTCACCGCCCGAGAAGGTCACGGCGCTTTGCCCCAAACCGATGTAGCCAAGCCCCACTTCTTCGAGCATTTCAAGCTTGCGGACGATCTGCGTGTGAACGTCGAAAAAGGACAGTGCATCACTCACCGTCATATCCAGTACATCGGCAATTGACTTGCCTTTGTACTTCACTTCCAGCGTTTCGCGGTTGTAGCGTTTGCCGTGGCAGACGGGGCAGTCTACGTACACCGGCGGCAAAAAGCCCATTTCAAACTTGATGCGGCCTTCGCCCTCGCAGGCTTCGCACGCGCCGCCTTCCGTATTGAAACTGAAGCGCCCCGGTCCGTAACCGCGCTCGAGCGCCGCCGGTGTAGCCGCAAACACTTCGCGAAGCGGCAGCATGAGTCCGGTATAGGTTGCCGGGTTGGAGCGAGGCGTCTTGCCGATCGCACTCTGATCAACTTCAATGATCTTGTCGAAATAATCGGCACCTTCGATTTCTTCAAAATCAAGTGGTTGCAATTTGGCTCGATGCAGTCGCTTTTTCATATAGCGACCGAGTGTTTCGTTGATAAGCGTCGATTTGCCGGAGCCCGATACGCCCGTGACCGCCACCAAGGCACCGACCGGAAAGCGGCACGTAATATGCTTGAGATTGCGTCCCGATGCCCCCTTGATGACGAGCGCCTCAGAATCGGTCGTAAACACCTTGTGTGGTGCCTGGGGCATCTGAAGTCGGCCACTCAGATACGCGCCCGTTTTGGATGCTTCGCACGCGCAGATGTCTTTGACTTCCCCCTGACAGACGACCGTACCGCCCTGCGTGCCGGCCCCCGGCCCCATGTCCACCACCCAGTCGGCCGCACGAATCATCTCGGGGTCATGTTCGACCACGACGACCGTATTGCCGGCCTTCGTGAGTTTCTTGAGCATCTCAATGACGCGTCCCGTATCGCGCTGATGCAGGCCAACCGTCGGCTCATCGAGCACATAGGTCACGCCCGTCAAACCGGCGCCAAGCTGCCCGGCCAAACGAATGCGCTGAACTTCGCCGCCCGAAAGGCTTGACGTTTCGCGCGACAGTGTGAGGTACCCCAAACCAACGTCAATCAAAAAGCGAACGCGCTTTAAGACTTCGTCAAAAAGAGGCTTGGCCACGCATTCCAATGCCGACGAAAGCTCCAACGCTTCAATGCGCGCCACAAGCTCAATGAGTGGCAGACGCTGCATTTCGATCAAATTGATGCGGTTTTCCGGCACGCCCACGTAGACATTTTTGACTTCGGCTCGGTGACGCGTGCCGTCGCAGGCCGGACAGACGGTGGTGCGCCGCAACACGCGCATGCCGTTTTTGACCGCCTCGCTCGTCGTGCGCTTCCATTTCTTTTCAAGCTGTGCGATCACACCTTCAAAATCGGGCATGCCGAGTACGTCGCGCTGCGCCTTGTTCGGACCATAGAGCACATAGTCTTTGATATCCGGGGAAAGCTCCTCAAAAGCGACATCCAAAGAAAAGCCCAAAAGGCGCGAGGCCGTCGACAAATCCGCAAAATTGGCTCGGTTTTGCGGCGTACAGCCGCACACGGCTCCCTGCCGCAACGACAGTCGTGCATCGCTTACCACCAATGCCGGATCGAATCGTTCGACTTCCCCCGAGCCCTCGCACACGGGGCAAGCTCCGAGCGCGTTATTAAACGAGAACATCGCGGGACTCAAATCAGGCGCCGTAGCCTCGCAAATCGGACAGCAATAGCGCGTGTGAAACACCCGACGTTCACCGGTGTCCATTCTCAGATAGGCTGCGCGACCGTCAGCGGCCTTGATGGCCGCTTCAAAGCTTTCGGCCAAACGCGAACGCTGAGCGTCGGAACTTTTGAGTCGATCAATCACGATGTCGATCGTGTGACCCGCCGCAGACTCGGCGAGCATTTCCTGCGACATATCGTCGAGCGCATATGTTTGACCATCGAGCAAAAGACGCAGAAAGCCACGCTTGGTCAACTGTTTGCACACTTCGGCAAGCGAAACGGCTCCCGGGATTCTCAGCGGCGCCAAAATCAGAACGCGAGTTCCTTCTTCAAACCCCAACACAGCGTCAACCATGTCGTGTACGCCGCTTTTTTGCAGCGGCACGTCGTGCTCGGCACAGTACGGCACACCAACTCGCGCAAACAACACGCGCAGATAGTCGTTGATTTCGGTCATCGTGCCCACCGTTGAGCGCGATCCTGCAGTGGTCGTTCCTTGGCCGATGGCAATACACGGCGACAGTCCCTCGATACTGTCCACGTCGGGCTTATCCATCACATCCATAAAGCGACGCGCGTAGCTCGAGACACTTTCGGCGTAGCGTCGCTGACCTTCGGCGTACAAAGTATCGAAAGCCACGGAACTCTTCCCCGAGCCCGACGGTCCGGTGACAACCGTGAGCTTGCCGCGCGGAATATCCACATCGACATTTTTGAGGTTATGCGTACGAGCGCCGCGAATAAGGATGGTGTTGGGCATGAACGAACCTTTCTTTTACGAACAAGCACCCAGCTTAAGTTTTGGCTTAGGCGAATCGATTACTATACAGCGCAATTCGCTCTAAAGCAGTGTTTTTTTCTTCTTATGTCTTCAACCTTGACCGGCACGCCAACTGCTCCATTGCGCCTCACACGACAGGAACGCACCGCCTCCATGACGCTCGGTGCGGTGTTTGCGTTGCGCCTGCTGGGCATTTTTCTGATTCTTCCCGTCTTTTCCGTCTGGGCACAGACGCTCGATGGCGGCACGAACGCCTTTATGGTCGGTTTGGCACTCGGCGTCTACGGTCTGACGCAAGCCGTACTCCAAATTCCTTTCGGCGCCGCGAGCGACCGATTCGGACGCAAACCCGTGATCGTGACGGGGCTCTTAATTTTCATCTTTGGAAGTCTTTTGGCCTATACAGCCGATGACATCACAACGCTGCTTTTTGCGCGGGCCTTGCAGGGTGCCGGAGCTGTGTCTGCCGCCGTCACCGCCATGATCTCCGACAGTGTCCGCGACAAACTGCTCACGCGCGCCATGGCTTTTGTCGGCGCCTCCATCGGCATCAGCTTCACCTTTTCACTCGTTCTTGCCCCCGTTTTGGCCGATTCGATCGGCGTACCGGGCATCTTCCTTCTGACAGCCGTGTTATGCGTACTGGCCATCGTCGCCGTGCTGATGCTTCCGACCGCTCCCGTCAAGCGATTTGAGGATTTTCAAGCACGAGCCAGGTTAAGAGACGTGTTTTTGCACGGTCAACTGATGCGCCTTAACCTGGGTATTTTTTCGTTGCACATGGCTCAAATGGCGCTTTTCGTCGTCATTCCTCTTCGCCTTGTGGAACTCGATCTGGCCGTGGCGCACCACTGGACTGTTTATCTTCCGGCCGTGCTTGTGAGTCTGGCCTTTCTGATGCCCGTTCTAAAACACGCCGAAAAAACGGGACGCACCAAAGAATTGTTCGTCGGCGCCATTTGTCTGGTGTTGGTCGCCTTTGCCGGATTTGAGATTTTTGACAACTCAGTTCTTCTTATTTCCGTTTTGCTGTTAGTATTCTTCTCCGGCTTTAACGTCCTGGAAGCTTCCCTGCCCTCGCTCGTGTCAAAAACGGCGCCGCAGGAGTGCAAAGGATTGGCGCTCGGCGTGTACAACACCACGCAGTCCGTCGGTGTCTTCATCGGCGGAGCCGCCGGCGGCTGGCTTTATTCAGCCTTCGGCACGCACGGCGTGTACGGCTTTTGCGCCGCGCTGATGATTCTCTGGATTATTGCGGCGCAGGGCATGACGGCTCCGACCCCAAGAAACGTTGAAGCGGACTCTTGACTTTCTCGAGAGATTAAAGTTGGTATCTAACTACATATTTGGCTTTATTAGGATTTTTTAGTCATGGCTTCTATTAACAAGGTCATCTTGATTGGCAACCTCGGCAGAGATCCCGAAACGCGTTACACCGCTGACGGCGGCACTGCCATCTGCAATATCTTGATGGCCACTTCGCGTCGCTACAAGGACAGTCAGGGTCAGCTGCAGGAAGAAACCGAGTGGCACCGTGTTGTTTTCTTCGGTCGTCAGGCCGAAGTTGCGCAGACCTATCTGCGCAAGGGCAATCCGGTCTACATCGAAGGTCGTTTGCGTACCCGCCGCTACACCGACAAAGAAGGCGTCGAGCGCTATTACACCGAAATCATCTGCGAAACGATGCAGTTGCTCGGCAGCCGCAATTCCTCGTCGGCTCCGGCACATCAAAGCGATGAAGCGTTCGAGTCTCCGCGCCGTGCAGCCCCCGCAGCTCGCCCGGCCGCTCAGCCTGCCCAGCCCGCTCAGCCGGCTGTCGCAGCCGACAGCTTCAGTGATGATGACATTCCGTTCTAATCACTGAAAACATCCCGATCGTTTTTCCAAACCGGCCTTCCGAATGACTCGGACGGCCGGTTTTCTTTATTCGTGGCGAACGGCTTCAATCGGGTCGAGTCGCGCGGCGCGCCTTGCCGGGAAATAACCGAAGATGACACCAGTGAGCGCGGCAAAGGCAAAGCTCACGATGTTGATCATCGGATCGAACGTATAAGGAACATCCATCCAGCCGGTGATCAGATAGGAAGAACCGGTAGCAAGCAAGATGCCGATGACGCCGCCCATGCAGCCGAGTACCACGGCTTCGATCAAAAACTGCATCAGCACTTCGCGGGCCGTAGCACCGATTGCCAAACGCACGCCAATTTCCCGTGTACGTTCCGTGACCGACACCAACATGATATTCATGATGCCGATGCCGCCGACAAGCAGACTCACTGCAGCCACGGCTCCTAGCAATGCCGTCATGATCTGCGTGGTCGAAGCCACTTTTTCAGCCACTTCTGCCGTATCAAGAATCGAGAAGTTGTCGTCGTCACCTTCGGACAAAGATCGACGCTCTCGCATCAGATCTCGCACGAGCCCCTTGAGATGCACGCGGTCACTTTGCGGATCGATGCTGATGAGAATCGTGTTGACGCGATTGTTGCCGATCAAGCGGCGCGCGGCCGTATTAAACGGAATGACCACGAGATCATCCTGGTCGCCCCCCATCGCTGCCGTTCCCTTCTCGTTAAGAAGCCCCACAGTGCGGCAGGAAAATGAATTGACGCGCAGCATTTCACCGATCACAGGAGCACCGGGGCCGAACAATTCTTTTTGGATGGTTGTGCCGATCACGCAAACGGCGGCACCGGACATTTCCTCGGCCGGTTCAAAAAATCGACCTTCGGCAAGCGTTCGGTTATCGGTGGTGAAGTAGTCCGAACTTGAACCGATGATTGTCGTCGTCCAGTTCTTGCCGTTGGCCACCACGATGGTGCTTCGCTGCGACTGAGGCGCAGCTGACAAAACGCCTGCGATTTGGTCTTCGAGCGCCTCGACGTCCTCGAGTTTAAAACTCGGAGCGCCGGCCGCACCGCCCGGTCCCATGCGCTGTCCTTTGCGAAGCATCAGCTGATTGCTGCCGAAACTTTCGATCTGTTCCTTGACGGCTTCAGTGGCGCCGTTGCCCACCGTCACCATCGTAATGACGGCCGCCACACCGATCACGATACCCAAGACCGTCAGAAGCGAGCGCAAAGGATTACGCCGGATCTGGCGAAATGCCAACAAAAACGCGTTGCCGAGCATTTATTTACCCTCCTGCGGCGTATCGCTAGCGATCATTCCGTCGATGCAATGCACGCAGCGCCGCGCGTAAGCCGCCATGTCAGGCTCATGCGTCACGAGCACAATGGTGATCTTGTCGGACTTGTTGAGGTCAGTGAGGAGCTCCATGATTTCCACACTCTTGCGGCTGTCAAGGCTTCCCGTCGGTTCATCGGCCATCAAAAGAAGCGGCTTGGTGACAATGGCTCGAGCAATGGCCACGCGCTGTTGCTGGCCGCCCGAGAGTTCCGCCGGCGTATGGTCTTCCCACTGCAGCAGCCCCACGCGATCGAGCGCAGCGCGCGCCAATTCGTGACGCTCTGCCGTTGGTACGCCACGGTACAAAAGCGGAAGCTCCACGTTTTCAAGAGCTGTTGTACGCGCTAAAAGATTGAACCCTTGGAAGACAAACCCCATGAAGCGTCGACGCAAGAGCGCCCGCTCGTCGTTGGTGAGCCTCTCCACATGCAAACCTTGAAAGAGATACTCGCCGCTGGTGGGACTATCGAGCGCACCGATGATGTTCATGGTCGTTGACTTGCCCGATCCCGAGGGGCCCATGATCGCCACGAACTCACCTTGATCAATCGTCAGATCGATCCCGCCCAAGGCATTGAAAGCTGCCTCCCCGGTGCCGTAACGCTTGACGATGCGACGCAGTTCAATGAGATGTTCACTCATCGTTCACTCCCATCTCCCCTAGGGCATACCCTTGAGCTGATCGGTAATCACTTTGTCACCGGCCTGAAGCGGACCGGAAATCACTTCGGTCATCCGTCCGTTGGTCAGCCCCGTCACAATCTCCACCGGCTTGGCGTTGCCTTTTTCGTCAACCACGTAAACGGTTTGATTACGTTGGTATTGAGCAAGCGACACTTCTTTGGCGGTCTTCGTGCCACGCGGGCGATGCGGCGGCATCATGATGCCCACACCGGATTTTTGTGAATCTGAGTTCACAACCGGCTTAAAGCGCAGCGCTGTGCTCGGTACCAAAAGTGCGTTTTCGCTTTTGGCCGTATTGATCGTTGCCGTCGCCGTCATTCCTGGACGCAACTCGAGCTGTGGATTTTTAACATCCAGATACGCCGTGTACGTGATCACGTTGTCTGTGGAAGTGGTCGAACCGTAAGCCACCTTGGTGAGTTTGGCGGGAAAACGCTTATTGGGGTAGCTTGCCACCGTAAAGGTTGCATCCTGCCCTTCCTTCACCTGTCCGACATCGGCTTCGTCGACATCCACCTCAAGTTCCAGTTCACGCAAATCGGTTGCCACCGTCAGAAGCTCAACGGCCTGCAGACTTGCCGCCACCGCGTAACCAGGTTCAACCGAACGCGTAAGCACCACACCGTCGACCGGACTCTTGATCTGAGATTTGGAAAGGTCGGTAAGCCGCGTATCCAGCGTTGCCTGCGCATCGTCAATTGCCGCCAGAGCCGACTGCACGCCGGCTTTGGACTTCAGGACCGTTGCGCGTTGCACGTCAAGTTCCGTGCGCGAGGGCAAACGTCCGCCCGAACTCTTGTTGAGCTCTTCATAGCGGCGCATCTTTGCTTCGGCTTCCACAAGCGTTGCCTGCGCTTCGGCCAAAGAAGCTTTCGCGCTTGCGAGCGAAGCCTTGGCCTGATTGACATTGGCCTTGAGGTTGGAGTCATCAAGTTCAATTAGAACGTCACCCGCCTTGACGACGCTGTTGACGTCAACGTTGACCTTGCGCACGATGCCCGACAGCTCGGAGCCAATCGAAACCGTACGCACCGGATTGACGGTGCCATTGGCCACCACGGTCACTTCCAGAGGTCCGCGGGTAATTTCCACCGTGCGATAAGCCGGAGCCTTCACCTTATCGGCAAATCCAAAATACCAGACACCGGCTGCGGCAACGGCCGCAATGACCGCAACGACTCCGATTCGAAACGCGCGGGAGCTCTTGGTGCCGGCGCGCAATTCGTTAATCGTCAATTTCTTCTCTGTCATTTTTTATCCTGCCGTTTCATTGTCGGTCGCCCGAGGGGGTGTGTCTGCCGCCTTTGTTTCCACGGCGGGCTTCCATCCGCCTCCCATCGCGCGATAGAGCGCAATAAGCTGCGTGGCCAAATCGGCCTTGTTACTTTGTTCGTTTTCGCGAACGGAATAAAGCGTTCGCTGCGTGTTGAGCACAGTCTGATAGTCGGTCAGCCCCGCTGAATATTGCTGCATGGCAAGGTCAGCCGCCGACTCGGCAGCTGTGAGAGCTCGCTGCAGTGCGTCAGCCCGACTCTGCGATGTGGTGATCCCCGTAATCGCGTTTTCGGTCTGCTCGAGCGCGGCCAGAAGCGTCTTGGTGTAGTTCGCGCGAGCCTGATCCAAAGCGGCGAGCTGCTGCTCAGTTGCCGTCACCTGCGCACCCCAGTCCAGAAGCGGTAAGGAAAGAGCGGCTAAGATGCCCGCAACTCCCGTGCCGGACGCTCCCAGCGTTGAAATCGTTGCCGCCTGCGTTCCAAGATTGCCTGACAAGTTCAATGTCGGGAACCACTGACTGCGCGCTTCATAGACACGATCGGACGCCGCTTCCAAAGAATAGGTCGCCGCTCTCATATCAGGCCTCTGCTTGAGCGTTTCTGCAGGAAGCGATACGGCCAACGCCATCGGAGCAGCCGGCACCGTTTCAGCCGGTTTTACGTCAAGCGTAGCCACCGACTGCCCGGTTAACCGCGCCAGAGCGTTGCGGTAGCTGTCGATGCTTTGTTCAAGAAGCGGGATCTGCGCCCGAGCGTTTTCTTCATTGGACACTGCCTGGTCAACTTCCGTTTTGTCACTCAAGCCCGATTCATAGTTCCAACGGGCAATGTCGGCTGCCTGCTTGTAATTGGACAGCGTCATTTCGGCAATGAGCTTTTGCACATACGCAAGACGCAGATTCACATAAGTTTGTGCCACTTCAGCCGCCACGGCAATGCGCGTGTCTTCCAGCGTCATGGCGCTGGCCATTGCTTCCAGATCGGCCGCTCGCTTGGCTGCGATATTGCCGCCAGCAAGCGAAATCGACCACGCGCCCGAAGCGCCCGCCTGCCAACCTTCCGTCCAGTTGTTCTGCGCTCGATTGCCCGAGCCCTGTCCGTTTGCCGTCAACGTCGGGAACAACGCAGCCGTTGCATCGTCGGCCAACGCAGCCGCCGAGCGCAAATTCGCGAGCGCCGTCAGAATGTCGGTATTGTGCTGTGCCGCCGCCTGCAACAAAGCGGTCAGTTCCGGATTGTTCCAGGCCTGCCACCAAGTTTTGTCCCCCAGCAGCGAAGGCGGCTGAAGCTGCGGCATCGCCGCCGTCCATTTGGCGGGCTCGAGCTTTGCCTGCTCTTCAAGAAACTGCGTGTTGCTTGCACAACCGGCAAGTAGCGCACAGACAGCAGCAATCAAAGTGAGATGCGTTCGTTTCATTGTTTCAAATTTCAAAATCTGAATCTTCGTTCAGTGCCGATTGGTCTCTTCACACGGTAATCTAGAGCGTGTCTTTACAAAGAAGGGCAAGAGTTTTGTAAAGCTACGCAAATTTCGACTTCAGTACAATGCCGAATCCGCACAAACGGTTTTGCTTGTGCAATTATCTTGACACAGAGCCTCGGCATTGAGAGAACGCTGGGGGAGTTTTTTCGCAAAACTATTCGACTGCGATCGCTTGTTTCAGTTTTCGGGAGCTTTTTTATGTACGCACGTCCTTCGAAAATCCTCATCATTGACGACGACGTTGAACTCGTCACGCTGCTCGTCGACTATTTCACGCTCGAAGGATTCGAAGCCTCGCCCGCACACTCGGGCATCGAGGGGCTGCAAGTCCTTGAACACAAAGAATTCGACCTCATCATTCTCGACGTTATGATGCCCGGCATCTCCGGCGTCGAGACTCTTCAGCGTATCCGTGAGAAGTGGCGTACTCCCGTACTCATGCTCACTGCCCGCGGCGATCCTGTCGACCGCATTCTCGGTTTAGAGCTCGGAGCAGACGACTACGTTCCGAAGCCCTGCTCGCCGCGCGAACTCGTCGCACGCATCCGCGCCATCCTGCGCCGCGTGGCAGGCAACGAGAGCAACCGCGGTCCGGTACAGGTAGGCAAACTACAGATTGACCTGGCACAACGCCGTGCTCATTACGACGGCAAGCAGATTCCACTCACAGGAACAGAACTTTCTCTGCTTGAAATGCTTGCTCGCTCCGCAGGCCAGCCTGTTCCCAAAACGGAAATTTATCCGCGTATTTTGGGTCGTCCCATGGGGCGTTACGACCGCGCCATCGATGTACACATCAGCGCCATCCGCCACAAACTCGCTCAGGAAGGCGTTGAGGGGATTGCCATCGAAAGCGTGCGAGGTGTCGGCTATCAGCTCGTGCGTTTGGACTAATTGCAAAGGATCTTCGGTTTGGTGCGTTTGAACTCCGTCAGCGGCATTTTCTTCCGCTTTTTTGCCGGTATCTGGCTCACGCTTCTGCTCGTGGGAGCTTTGGTTTGGGGGGCCTCTTCTTTTTTTACTGAGGCACCTTCGAATTACGGTTCCTTTGAGCGCAGTCCGGCCGCAGAGCGCGCAATTGGCACGGCACTGGGCATTGCCCGCTGGGGCGGGGAAGATGCCCTGATCACTTGGCTCAAAGATCCCGAAGTCAACACTCGCCCTGAAGTTTTTGTCTTGGATCCTTTCGGGCACGAAATTTCCGGGCGCTCCATACCTCAAAAAGCGGCAGAGAGTCTGGCAAATTCCGGTCCCCAGGAAGGCGTTTATACGATGCGGGGACACGGCCGACACATGCGACCGTTCCAAGGCTACCGATTCTTTGCCGTACGCACCGACATTCCGCCGAGCCCCATTCGACTCATCATGTGGAAAATGCCCTGGTGGGGCTGGGCTCTGATAGCGGCTTTGATTTCCGTGTTTGTGGCCGGTAGCGTGGCGTGGACATCCACGCGTCCGATCAAAAAACTGCAATGGGCCATGCAAAAGGCTTCTCAAGGTGTCTTTGACGTTCGCATTGCCAACGAAGTTGGGCACGAACACGATGAAATCGGTGAACTCGCCCGTCAGTTTGACGCCATGGCCGAACGCATTCACGGACTCTTTGACCGACAAAAACGGCTCTTTCACGACGTAAGTCATGAGCTGCGCAGCCCACTGGCTCGCATTTCGGTGGCCGTCGAGCTGGCGGAAAAATCACCGGAAAAAGCACATGAGTTTTTGCAGCGAATCGAAGGCGACGTCCAAGTTCTCAATGCCATGGTCGATGAACTGCTCACCTACGCTCGTCTTGATGAAAACGCCGTGATTCACTTCGAGCGAACCGATCTGGTACCGCTTCTGGAGGCCATCACCGACGACGCCGATTTCGAAGGGTCGGCTACGGGAACGCACGTCACGCTGCAGTCCCCCGACTCGATCCAAATGAATATGCATGTCGATTCGCTCATGCGCGCCGTTGAGAATCTGGTGCGCAACGCTCTGCGGTATTCGGGCCCGGGTCAGCAGGTTTCCGTTGTAGCCAAAGAAGAAAACGAGCACGTTGTGATCACGGTCACCGACAGCGGTCCCGGTATGGATCCTTCCGAACTGGAAAAGATTTTCGATCCGTTCGTACGCGGCAAAAATCAACCCACGGGCGGAGGTTTTGGTCTGGGCCTGGCGATCGCCAAACGCGCGGTGCAACGCCACGGCGGCACTCTTACGGCAACAAATGTCAAACCTCACGGACTTTGCATGCGCATCGACATTCCGCTGACCGGTCCCAATGCCGTCACCTCATCTACGGCAACCGTCTAAGATAGAGAAAGGCGCAGGAAACGCCTTTCTCTGTAGTCAACAACCAGATATTTCGGAAATTATTTCCCCGAACTTCTCATTTTCTTATCCTGAAGTCAAAGAGGAAGTCCGTCACCTGCTCGGTTGAGCAAGGCAATCACTTCGCCGTGAATGCCGCCAGCCGTGCACACAGCCGACAGGTCCTTGAGCGGATTGCCGCCGGTCATTGACGTAAGCGTGCCTCCAGCACCTTCCACGACCGGCAAAAGCGCAGCGATGTCCCAATAGCTCAAATCGGGATCAATCATGATGTCGGCTCCGCCCGAAGCCACGGCAAAGTAGCCGAAGCAATCGCCAAAAGTACGGTAGAGTTTGACGACATCGATCAGCTTTTGAATTCGCACGTCACCTTTTTGCTCCCCTGTCGTCCAGTGACTCGTTGCCAGAAGCGTTGCCTCGGACAACTGAGTGCAGTTACGCACATGAAGAGGACGAACCAAGGGACTGATGCCGTTGTCGTAGTAAAGCGTGGTGCCCGAAAGCGATCCCACCGTGCGTACGCGCGCCGCAGGATGACTGACGGACGAGAGAATCGGCCTGAAGCCCGCACCGTCGTCGCGCTCCAACGCGATCAGCGTGCCAAAAAGAAAGCTGTTCGTGATAAAGCTGCGGGTGCCGTCAATCGGATCCAGAATCCAGCGATAGCGAACGCCGTCGACTTCTTCGCTTTCTTTGATGCCAAATTCCTCGCCGAAAATTCCATGCTTCGGGTAACGCGCTTCAATGAGCTTGCGCATGACGGCTTCGGCTTGTTTATCGGCCTGTGTCACGGGCGTGCCGTTGTCCTTGTCGTCAACCTCGATGCCACGCAAAAATCGTGCTGAAATCTCAGCAAAGGAAGCATCCAAAAGCTCAAAAAGAAACGGCGTGAAACGCTCGATTTCCGCCGGCGTTGCCGGCGCGCAATAGCGAGTGGCGGTCACTGCGGAACTCCCAAAAGAATCGCAATCTGTCATTTCGAATCCTAACGCTAAAAATCGTGTCTTAAGAAAACCAAACGGGCAATTTGTTGCGGCATTGTGACCGATAGATATGTCCTATCCATGACATTGAAACCGCCTCTATTTTGCACTACCGCCCAGTCGCTGCACATAGACACTTTTCCCTTTCTTTTCAGCGTCTTACATCGTTTAAAAAAACACTAGTAACGATTTCTCACATCCCCATCGGCTTTTTCTTTTTTCACCACCCCTTTTACAGCGGTGCTTCTGATAGATTTTTCACACACGATGAGCGGCAACAAACCGCAAATCACACCAGTTTGAAATCCCGTTTTTTTGTAAGGAATTCTCCGATGTCCATTCTTCGCACCGAAGTTCTCCCGTTCAAGGCCACCGCTTTCAAGGATGGCGACTTCATCAACATTTCCGAAGCCGATCTCCACGGCAAGTGGTCCGTCGTCTTCTTCTATCCGGCAGATTTCACGTTCGTCTGCCCGACCGAACTCGAAGATCTCGCCGAGCACTACGAAGAGTTTCAGAAGCGCGGCGTTGAAATCTATTCCGTATCCACGGACACTCACTTCACGCACATGGCCTGGCACGGTTCGAGCCCGGCTGTCGGCAAGGTGCGCTTCCCGATGGTGGGTGACCCCACGGGCGTAATCTGCCGCAACTTCGGCGTCATGATCGAAGAAGCCGGTCTTGCCGAACGCGGCACCTTCGTGATCAACCCCGAAGGCAAGATTGTGGCCTGTGAAATCCATGACGGCGGCATCGGCCGCGACGCAGCCGAACTGCTGCGCAAGGTGGAAGCCGCTCAGTACGTTGCAGCCAACCCCGGTGAAGTCTGCCCGGCTCGCTGGCGTCCGGGTGCTCAAACGCTCAAGCCTTCTGCAGAACTGGTTGGCAAACTTTAATCTGACTCTTTCCCAATCAGTCGTCTGATTGGAATTTGCGGCAGACGTCCGGTGCGTCTGCCGCTTTTTTCTTGTCATCGTTTTTACACAAAACCATCACTGTTTCGACACACCTTCCAATTATCGTTGCGGCGTCTTTGAAAAGAACAAAGAAACACCACACTGGTTCCCTACTTCAGGATGATAAAAATGACTACTATCAGTCGCCGCAACTTCGGCAAATTAGCTTTTGGTTCCGCTTTGATGATGAGCGGTTTCGGCTTCACAAACGTTTTTGCGCAAACCGGCAAAACCGCCATCTGCTACAACGTTCCTGCTGAATGGGCCGGCTGGGGCAATATGCTTCAGCTCATTGCCAAAGAAACCGGCATCAACGTGCCCATCGACAACAAAAATTCCGGTCAATCGGTCTCTCAAGTCATCGCCGAAGCCAAAAATCCTGTAGCCGACGCCATGTACCTCGGCATTTCCTTTGCCATCAATGCCAAAAAAGCCGGCATCATCGAACCCTTCAAGGGCAAAGGCTGGCAGTCTGTTCCGGATAATCTCAAGGATCCCGACGGTTACTGGGTTTCCATCCACGCAGGCACGGTCGGCTTCATGGTCAACAAAGAAGCGTTGGGCGATGTTCCGGTCCCGAAGAGTTGGAAAGATTTGTTGGATCCGAAATACGACGGCATGGTCGGCTTCCTGGATCCGTCTTCCGCATTTGTCGGCTATGCCTGTGCCGTTGCCGCAAACCAGGCATTAGGCGGCTCGCTTGATAACTTCAAACCCGGCATTGAGTTCTATAAGAAGCTTCTTGAAAACCACCCGATCATTCCGAAGCAGACGGCATACGCTCGCTGCCTGTCCGGTGAAATTCCGATTCTGTTTGACTATGACTTCGATGCCTATCGAGCCAAATACACCGACAAGGCGCCGATTGAGTTTGTCATCCCCCAGGAAGGCACGATTCAGGTTCCGTACGTGATGTGCATGGTTAAGAACGCGCCGCACCGAGAAAACGGGCAGGCTGTGATCGATTTTGTTCTCAGCGAAAAAGGTCAGCAGTTCTGGGCTGAAAACTATCTGCGTCCGGTTCTCGGCGAACTGCCGGCTTCCGCTAAGGAAAAATTCCTGCCGGATTCGGAATACAAACGTGCAATCGGCATTGACTATGCCCGCATGGCTGCCGTGCAGGAAAGTTTCGGCGAAGCCTACCTCAAAGCCACCAAGGGCTAATCAAAGCATTGAGAGTCACTATGAAATCCCGTTCTACGTGGCTCTATCTGCTTCCGGCGATCACCATTCTGGCAGCGTTTTTTGTGCTGCCGGTGGTGAGACTTATTCCGGCATCCGTGTCGTCGGAAAGCGGCTTAGGGCTTTATCTAGAAATCATCACCAATCCCCGCTACAGCACAAGCGTCCTGTCGACCATTGTGCTTTCCGTCTTTGTGACGCTTGCCAGCCTTTTCGTGGGAGGCCTGAGCGGGCTTTTTCTCGAACGCCACCGTTTTTGGGGACGTGATGCGGTCGTCGGACTTATCACGTTGCCGTTGTCATTTCCCGGCGTGGTGGTCGGCTTCATGATCATCATGCTCGGCGGTCGCAACGGTCTGATCGGCATGTTTACCCAAGGGTTGGGTGCCGGCAAGCTCGTGTTCGCGTACGGCATGTCAGGCCTTTTCTTGGGCTATCTCTACTTTTCGATTCCGCGCGTTGTCACCACTGTCATGGCAGCGGCAAAGAAAATGGATCCGATGTACGAGGAAGCGGCCCGAACGCTCGGAGCCTCGTCGTTCCGTATTCTCAAGGACGTCACGCTTCCAGCTCTGGCTCCTGCTCTCTTTTCCACCGGCGCGCTCTGTTTTGCGACATCCATGGGGGCCTTCGGTACCGCCTTTACGCTTGCGACCGACATCAATGTTCTGCCAATCACGATTTACACGGAATTTACGCTTTCGGCCAACATCGCCTCTGCGGCAATGCTTTCTGTCGTTCTGGGATTGATCACTTGGATCATGCTTGTCGCAGCGCGCTACTTCTCCGGCTCCTCTACCGTTACCGGTGCCGCTTAAGAACAGGAGCAAACAATGTCAGCAAAAAAATCCTTTAACGGCGCTGTTTGTTTTGAAGCAGCTCTAACCGGACTTACGCTCCTGTTTTTGATGGTACCCGTGATCCAAATGGTTATCACGGCCTTTACAGTCAACGCTTTTCGCGGCATCAAATCCGGACTCACCACACAGTGGCTCGTCAAAGTTCTCGAACTGTACGGCGATACGATTGTCAGAAGTCTTGGGCTTGCTCTGATGACGCTCATCGTCTGCGTCATCGTCGGTGTGCCTGCCGCTTGGGTCTTGGTGCGTGAACAACGAAAGCGTTGGGCCGCTTTTGTCGAAGAGGCATTCATCCTGCCGCTTTCGATGCCGGGGCTGGCAGTTGGTCTGGGCATTCTGCTCATCTGGGGCGGATTTTCCTATTTCCGGCAGAGCATCTTCTTTCTTCTGGCCGGTCACGTCATGTTCTGTCTGCCCTTCATGGTTCGTTCGGTTACTGCCGTGCTGCGCGTCGAGCCGCTTTCACAGTATGAGGAAGCCTCGGCCACGCTCGGCGCTTCGGCCTGGACGACATTCCGAAGAGTCGTCGTCCCGGTGGCAATGCCGGGAATATTGGCGGGCGCCCTGATGGTCGTCACGGTCTCGCTCGGTGAATTCAACATTTCCTGGATGCTTCAAACCCCCTACACCAAAACGCTTCCGGTCGGCCTGGCAGACAGCTACGCGTCAATGCGGCTGGAAGTGGGCAGCGCCTACACATTCATCTTCTTTGTCATCTTAGTGCCGCTTCTCACGCTCATGCAGAAACTTCCGGAACGCCTGAGCAAACGCCGTGCGCTCAAAAACAAATAAGAACTGGTAAGAAATATGGATCAGAACCTCTATCCGGGACAGGAGTCTGTCTCGATCGAACTCAAAAACGTCAGCAAGCACTATGGCGAGACACTGGTGCTTACCCCCTTTTCGCTCACGATGGAAGCCGGCTGCCGTACCGTGCTGCTGGGACCTTCCGGTTGCGGCAAAACAACGCTGCTGCGCATGATTGCGGGCCTGGAAACTCCCGATGAAGGCTCTCAAATTTGGATCGGCGGAAAAGACGTAACCAACATTCCCGCCGAAAAAAGACAAATCGGTTTCATGTTCCAGTCCTATGCCCTTTTTCCCAACATGACGGTTGCTGAAAATGTGGCATACGGCCTGACAGTACGCAAAGAAGATCCTCAAAAAATCAAAGAAACGGTCGCAAGAATGCTCGAACTCGTCAATCTTGAGCCCTACGCCGATCGTCCTGTTCAAGCACTTTCGGGCGGACAAAGGCAGCGCGTCGCTCTTGCCCGCGCATTGGCCATTCGGCCTCGCGTACTCCTTCTCGATGAGCCGTTGACTGCCCTCGACGCGCTCTTGCGACACAAAGTGCGAGAAGAGCTCGCAGTCATCCTGAAACGTTTGGGGATCACTGCCGTCATCGTCACTCATGATCAGGACGAAGCCATGGTTCTCGGCGACAAAATCGTCGTCATGCAGGGCGGCGTCATCCATCAGGCCGATACGCCTCAGAACGTTTGGGACAATCCTGTTACCGATTTTGTGGCCGGCTTTGTCGGAAACAGCAATAAGCTCAAGGGGACACTTTCGAACGGCATTTTGGATATTGACGGCGGAACGATTGCCGTCAGCGATCTTTCTCCCTCCAGCCGAGAACGATTAAAAGGTTTGGATCAAGTGACCGTGCGGGCTTTTGTCCGTCCTGAATCCGCCAACATTGAACTCACTGCTCAACACTACAAAGAACCGGTGTTACGTGTTCCGGTCATCGTGCGCGATTTTCACTTTATGGGCAGCTTCATCCGCATTTCCGTCGAATTGAAATCGCACACCAAACTTGTGAAGGTCAATATGTCCGAAATCCCGGCCGGAATTGAACCGGGTTGTGAAGCGACAATGATTATCCCTGCCGGTGACCTGATGGTGTTTGCAGGCAGTAAGGTTGAAGAAAAATGATGAAAATTTTGCACTTATCCGACCTTCACGTCGAACCGGTCGGCAAACTTGCCTACGCTCGTGCCAACACTGCTCGTCGCATGATTGAGCTTACGGAATGGCTGGCACATCACAAAGATGAGTACGACGCGATTGCCGTTTCTGGCGATTTGAGCTGTGACGGAAATATTGATTCATACCATCTCATTGACGCTATTTTCCGTTCTCTTCCCAAGCCCTGTTTTATGGTTCCGGGCAATCACGACCGCAGAAAACCATTTTTAGAATGTCTTTCGCACTTCTGCCCGAATGTCTATAGTCCCGAAAACTTGAGTTTTTCGGTCGATCTCGGAGCCTACCGACTTTTCATGCTCGATACGCTTCAACCGGGCATTCACTGGGGCGCTTTGCCCGACGGTGTACTCGACTGGCTTGAAGCCGAGCTAAAAGACACTCACAAGCCTTCTTTGGTTTTCTGTCACCACACGCCGGTCAAACCCGGCATGGGTTATATGGATGAACCGTTCGGTAACGGAGACCGCTTCATTGAGATTCTCTCGCGCCAGCAGGACGTACGTCTCTGTACAGGCCATCTACACCGCCCCGTGGCAACACTTGCCAAAAACAAAGTTGCCGTTGTCACAGCACCGTCCGTTTCTTTGCAAATGCTGCTTGACTTAACCCCCAAGGGTGGTGACGAATTTGTGTTTGAAACACCGGGCTACGCCGTGCATACCTTCCTGGATGACGGTTGGGTAACACACTTCGGCCAATTCCCGTTCCCCAGCGACTTCAGCGGTCCGTATCCGTTTATCAACACAATCAATCCAGACGCTTAAGTCCAGTTCTGAAAAAGAACGCGGAAGAGCATTCACCTCCTTCCGCGTTCTTTTTTCAGGTTTCAGGACTGTCGAAAATCACTGACCGGATGCGATCTTGTCCTGAAATTCGCAGTACGTTTCCTTCGTAAAGACGGGTTTGAAGTTGGCGCAAATTTCTTCGGCCTTCTTCGCATCGTCGTACAGAAGATCAATGATTGTCATCGCGAGCACTTCGGGCGACTTTTCGTAGGCCACTTCTTCGTTATCGAGAACGAAGTTGGCGCCGTGCAAAACACCCTTAGCGCAACCCACCCACGGGTGCACAACCGGAATGAGATGCGAAACGTCGCCCATTTCGGTACTGCCGGCGTTGTGCGCGCCGACGGCCACGTGTTCTTCACCGAAAAGCGCCACGGCATTGTCGCGCAACACGTTGCGCAGATTTTCGTCAGGACGCAACGGCAGGTAACCCGGCAGGTCCTGCAGTTCACAGGTCGCCCCCACGGCATCGGCACCCGCACGCAATGCACGGTTGATGTCGGTGTTGTAGCGAAGCAGTGCGTCCACATTGGCTGCGCGCGTATAACTTTCCATCGTGACGTAATCGGGAATGACGTTCACCAGGTCGCCGCCCGAGTTGATGATCGGATGGAAGCGCACGAAGTCATCTTCGCGGAAACGTTCGCGGATGGCATTGACTCCCATCACGCCCATCATGGCGGCGTTGAGCGCATTGATACCTTTGTCGGGAGCGCCCGCTGCGTGAGCCGCACGTCCGCGATACGTCATGAGCTTGCCGACGAAACCGTTGCAGCTGCCGCCCAAGTCGTAGAACCCCTGAGGATCTTCCGTGATGTTGGCGTGCATCTGCATGGCGATATCAATGCCGTCGAAAGCGCCTTCGGCAATCAGTTGCTGCTTGCCGCCGAGATAACGCAGGTCACCCTTTTCACGCAGGCCGTTGCGGAAGTCAATTTCGACATACTCTTCAGCCGGAACAGCAAAGAGCATCAGGTCGCCGTCAAGTTCGTCCATGATGCCGGCGTCCTTAAAAGCCATGCCGACGGCGAGCATATTGGCAAGCTGCACGTGGTGACCGCAGCAGTGCGCCGCCCCGGTCTTGGGATCGGCATGAGGATGGTCGCGGCAGATGATGGCGTCAAGTTCGCCCAGAAGCGCCACCGTCTTCTTGCTCTTCTTGCCCTTCATGCGAGCACGAACGCCCGTGATACCCCAACCGGTTTCGCATGTCAGACCGAGTTTTTCAAACTCTGCCTTGATTTTGTCGGATGTCTTCGTTTCCTTAAAGCCCAGTTCGGGTTCGGCAAAAACGCTTTCGGCAACAGCCTTGATGTCGGCACGGCGTGCACGAATAGCTTCGCACACGCGTCGCTTGAGATCTTCCTTACTCATGATGTTTCTGTGCGTAAAGGTTCAACAAAAAAGGCAAGCTCTTCAGACAGCACACAAGCCGCTGGAGCTCGCCTGCGCATTACTAGGCGTCAGAATACACCTTCGAGGCCCAACATGATTTCGGCCAACACCGTTGCGCAAATGAAGCTACCGGCAGCCACGGCCAATGCCACGGGGATGATTCGCCAGGAAAGCGCCTTGAAGGCTTCCATATCCTTACCCACCGAAAGACCGGCGTAAGCAAGCAGCGGCGTGGTCAACGCAAGGAAGCTCACTTGCTTGGTGTAGCTGATCACAACGTCACCGCCCGGAAATCCTGGAATGGACACCATCACGGCCACGATCGAGACCCAGAACACCATCGGAAGCTTGTGAAAGCCCGGAAGCTTCGAAATAAAGATACCGATGGAAGCCAGCACGACCAGAAGGAAAACGCCGATGGCGCTGGCGCCCAGATCCGGATGGATGTTGATGAGGTTGGCTACCCAGCTGAAAACACCCGTCACCAGAAGGATAAAAACCATATCCTTCATTTCATTCAAAATTTTCATCATGATCTTTCTCTCTTTAACTTTGCAGTCTTGGTTGTTACGTTCTCGATTCGTCAAGCCGCTTTTTTGGAGCGCAGCGAATCCATCCAGCCGTAGACCTTAACGGTCACCGGCAGCGAGATAAAGAGCGCAAAGTAAATACCCAGAACGGTGGTGAGCAGGTTGGCGGCAGCCGCGTAGGCCTGCACCGTTTCAGCCCATTCGGGATGAGAAGCAATAATTGAGGCAGTCGAAGCAGCCATCATGGAGGCACTGCCGATGCCGGCGCCCATAGCAAGAGCGTGCGGATGGAAGATGCCCATCTGAGCAATGACGCCCGCAAGGATCGAGACCCAAAGTGCACCAAAAACGGTGCCGCAGATGTACATGCCCATCACACCGCGACCTTCCGGAGAATCCAAACCGTAGCGTTCGGCAATAATGGCAATGTTGGGCTCACGGTCAATGGAGTAGCACGCACCGATAGCTTCGCGCTTCATGCCCACGAGGAAAGCCACTGGCAACCCAAAGACAAGCGTACCGAAGAAATGACCGAATTCCTGAACAAGCAAAGCCAGCGAAGAGTTAGCCAATTGCTCCAGGTTCGGACCGATATCCAAGCCCAACTTGGTCACCAAAATGAGCATGCCCACGGAAAGAACACGGGAAGCACGCTCCATCTCGGGCAGCTTCAGAATCTTGAAGTTGGGATAACTGATGATGCCGCCGATGATCAGGGCATAGAACAGCGGCAGGAAAATGATCAGGTCAAAGCGCTTCATGCCGATCGATTCTGCGACGATCACGATCAGAAGCGCCAGCAGATGAAGCTTCCAGTTTTTAATAAGGTCCATTTGGTTCTTCCTTGTTGTCCGATCTCTGGCATTTTTTGCCGACATCGTTTGTACCTGAGGTTGGCAGCTTCTCGTGCACAGGCTTCCGTTAAGACGCCAAGCATGCAGAAAACACAAACGGAGGCAAGATTTTTGTCGATCTCCCTCCGCTACAGTGTCCTCGCAATGCCCTCGACGGAATTTTCCTTTCCGCCGATGCTGCGCGGCAGCTGTCTCTTTATCCGTTTACGCTTGGCGCGCTCGAGTCACGCGGCAGTCACCACGACACGCCTGAAAAGCGAATCCGCTGATGTTGCTTGGAAAAATTGCCGCGAGGATCATTTTGAATCGTGTCGATTGCGTTCAAGCGTTACGGAAAAGAAGGGCCGGCGGGAGGCCCTCTAGGTCGGACAGTACCACGCCGAAGCCCAAAAACTCAAGGAAATCGCGGTTTTGCACGCAAAATTAGCCATCTAGCCTAAGGAATTTTGCTCACTTTTGCCTCCGTTTTGACATCCTTCCGGGCAATTGCAAAGAAACCTCAAAGTTTTGAGCCGCGTCAGCAATCCAAGTCTTCAGTTTTGTCAAGACACGCATTCCTTTAGGTCATCGGCTTGAGTTTTACTTGCGCTCGGGAGCAAAATGCAGAAATCATCTTACGAAAGAAGGAGGGCCTGCGATGTCCAATTACCTCACCGAAAACCTTCGTACTGTAGCCTTGGTCGGGCACAGCGCTTCCGGCAAGACGAGTCTTGTCGAAGCTATGCTGGTTCGTACCGGCGCCATCGCTGAAGCCGGCTCCGTCGAACGCGGCAATACCGTATGCGACAACGACCCGCAGGAAAAAGCGGTCGGTCACTCGCTTCGTATGGCCGTGGCGCACATCGACACCGCTATGCCCGACCTGACCCCGGTGCGCATTCACGTCATTGACACCCCGGGGGGCCCTGACTACGTTGGTCAAGCGCTGTCCGCTCTTGACGCCGTCAAATCGGTTGCTGTGGTGGTCGACGCCACCAAGGGCATCGAACTGATGACGCGCCGCATGATGAAATGGGCCGAAGAGCGCGGACTGTGCCGCGTGATCGTCGTCAACAAGATCGATGCTCCCGACATCAACCTTCATGAACTTCTTGACGAACTCAAGGAAGCTTTCGGCGACGGCGTTTTGCCGATCAACCTTCCCACCAAGGGCTGCACCCGCGTCATCGACTGCTTTGACAAGGATTCGGGCGAAAGCGACATCATGACGGTGAGCGATGTTCACCGCGCCTTCATCGAACGCGTCGTGGAAGTCGACGACGAAACGATGGAAAAATATCTCGAAGAAGGCGATGTGGATCCCTCCACTCTTCACGGCCCCGTGACGAAGGCCCTACGAGAAGCCCACGTCATTCCGGTGTGCTTCACCTCTGCGAAGAACCTCATCGGCATTCGCGACTTCATGAAGGTGATCATCCGCCACCTGCCCTCTCCGAGCGAAGCCAACGATGCTCAGTTCATCGACAAGGAAGGCGCTCCCTATCAGACTCAGCCCGACAAGACGCTGCCCGTCGTGGCTCACGTCTTCAAGGTCGTGAGCGACCCGTTCGTCGGCAAGATCGGCGTCTTCCGCGTACATCAGGGTTGCATCACTGCCGGTTCCACTCTGTACGTCAACGACAACAAGAAGCCCATCAAGGCTGCCCGTCCGTTGATTCTGCAGGGCAAAAACACGTTTGAAACCGACGAACTGCACCCCGGCGACATCGGCGCTCTCAACAAGATTGACGAACTTACCTACGGTTGCATCCTGCATTCCGACCCGAATCTCGACATCCGCATGCGGCCTCTGCCCTTCCCCAAGCCCATGCTCGGCTTGGCGATCGCTCCGGCCCGCCGCGGCGACGAAGGCCGCATGAGCGAAGTGCTCGGCAAGATGCTTGCTGAAGATCCGACGCTTTCGGTCGACCACGACGTCGTTCTGAACGAAACGGTGCTACGCGGTCTGACCGAAATGCATGTGCGTACGGTACTCGAACGCATGAAGGAACAGTTCAAGCTTGAAGTGACGACCAAGACGCCGTCCGTACCCTACCGCGAAACGATTTCGGGTTCGGCCGAAGGACATGCTCGTCACAAGAAGCAAACGGGCGGTGCCGGTCAGTTCGGTGAAGTCTATCTGCGCGTCGAACCGCTACCGCGCGGCGAAGGCTTTGTCTTTGCCGATGAAGTCAAGGGCGGCGCCATTCCGTTCAACCTGATCCCGGCCGTGGAAAAGGGCGTGCGCGAAGTGCTCGCCACAGGCTTCGTTGCCGGTTACCCGATCGAAGACATCAAGGTAACGGTCTACGACGGCAAGTACCACCCAGTGGATTCCAAGGAAGTGGCCTTCGTTTCGGCCGGCCGCAAGGCCATGCTCGATGCGCTTGCCAAGGCCTCGCCCCAGGTGCTCGAACCGATCGTGGAAATGATCATCACGGCTCCCGACGGCTACATGGGCGACATCACCGGCGACCTCGCAAGCCGTCGCGGCCAGATTGTCGGCACGGATAATCTCCCGGGCGGCATGATGGAAATCCGCGCTCAGGTTCCTCTGGCTGAACTGGAAAATTACGCTACGCGTCTGCATGCCCTCACGCAGGGCGCCGGCGCCTTCTCGATGGATCTGTCGGGCTATCAACCCGTTCCGTCCCAGAAGCAGGCCGAACTTGCCTCCAAGTTCAGTCTTAAGGCTGAAGAAGACTAACCAACTCTCACAAACACTTGCTTCCGTTGCGAAACGGGTGCAATTTTCCTCCCGAGCGGCATTTACTTTGTGAACTGCCGCTCATTTTTTGCCCAAAGCAAACTGCCGGAAATTGTGACCTTTCAGTCAATCTTCCACCGGCGGCTTTTCTGATTCGGGCAGGCGAACCACATAGCGAGTGTTTCTGCCGGAACCTTCCCGGATGATCTGCTGCTTGTCCTTTAGCTTATTCAGCCAATAGTTTGTGGTTATACGAGGAATGGCAAGTTGCTCCTCAATTTGAGCTCGCGTCAACAATCCCTCTCTTTCCTTCCAACTTTCTTCCAATAATGCGTCCAGTTCTATCGAACTTAGAAGAAAAAATATTTCTTTAATATCAGCACATTAAAAAAAGCCTGCAACCTTCCAGGTTTTCTTCCAACTTTCCTTCCAAAACTTAGAAGAAAAGGCTTCCTCCTTCCAATCTTTAATGTCCGTACACGACGCCCAAAACAAAAAGACCTCCGAGTCAACCGCCCGACGAGCCTCGAGCAACTCGGAAGTCTTTCCGTACAAAGCAGATTTTGCGGCTCTTAGTTCTCAAGCCATATAGTTACCGGTCCGTCGTTGACGATATTAACGACCATGTGCGCTCCGAAAATGCCTGTCGCAGTCTTCAGCCCGGAAGCTGCACATTCTTCGACAAAAATGTCAAAGAGGCGCTTTCCGTCTTCGGGAGCAGCCGCGGGCGTAAAGCTCGGACGGTTGCCGCGGCTGGTGTCAGCAGCAAGCGTAAATTGCGAAACGAGCAGCAATTCCCCTGAGATATCCGATACCGAACGGTTCATCTTGCCGGCATCATCCTCAAAAATACGATAGCGCAACACTTTCTGCGCCAACGCGCGAGCTTTTTCTTCGGTATCTCCTTTGACGGCGCAGACAAGTATGCACAGGCCGCGACCGACTTCACCCACGGTTTCTCCGTCGACCGTCACGCCGGCCTGCGCCACGCGCTGCAACAACGCGATCATTTTTTAACTCACCGTGACCTTAGCCCAGCGGCGCTTGCCGACCTGCAACGTGTAGGTACCGGGTTTAACCTTGAGACCGCGATCGGAAATACGTTCGCCTTCCAGACGCACGCCCCCCTGATCGATGTTGCGGTTGGCCTCACCCGTGCTCGGGCATAGACCTGCTTCCTTGATGAGACGGGCAATGCCAATTTCACCGTCGGGAGCGGCGACGTTGACTTCTGGGATGTCCGAAGGCACGGCACCGGCGCGGAAGCGATTGTTGAATTCGGCTTCGGCTGCATCGGCCGCTTTGTCGTCGTGAAAGCGCGCCACGATTTCCTTGGCAAGCAGCACCTTGGCGTCGCGCGGATTGCGGCCGTTTTCGCACTCACTCTTGAGTTCAGCAATCGCCGCATTACTCTTGAGACTCAGCAGGTTGTACCAATCCCACATGAGCGTATCGGAAATGCTCATCACCTTGCCGAACATCTCATCGGCGCTTTCCGTGATGCCGATGTAGTTGTGCTTGGACTTACTCATCTTATTGACACCGTCCAAGCCCACCAGCAAGGGCATCGTCAGGATGCACTGCGGCTCCTGGCCGTACTGGCGCTGCAGTTCGCGGCCGACGAGCAGGTTAAAACGCTGATCGGAGCCACCGAGTTCCAGATCGGCATGAAGAGCCACCGAATCGTACCCCTGCATCAGGGGGTAGATCAGTTCATGCACAGCAATCGGAAGCTGTTCGGCAAAACGCTTGGCAAAGTCATCGCGCTCAAGCAGTCGAGCCACCGTATAGCGGCTGGCAAGCTGAATAAGGCCCGTGGCACCCAACTGGTTGCACCATTCGGAATTCCAGCGCACTTCGGCCTTTTCAATGTCGATGACGTGAGCGGCCTGCTCGAGATAGGTCTCAGCGTTAACCTTGATCTGCTCGGGCGACAGCGGCGGACGGGTCGTGTTGCGGCCGGTCGGATCACCGATGGCTGCCGTAAAGTCGCCGATCAGAAAGATCACCGTGTGGCCAAGATCCTGCAGCTGACGAAGCTTATTGAGTACAACCGTGTGACCGACGTGAATATCGGGGGCCGTGGGATCCAGACCGAGTTTGCAGCGCAGTTTGGTGCCGGTCGCCTTGGCGCGGGCCAGCTTCTGCTCCAATTCGCTTTCGATCAAAAGCGTGTCGGTACCGCGGGCAATCGTGGCCATTGCCTCCTTGATTTCGGGCGTGACTTCGTATTTCTTTTCTTCGGTACGGGCGGATTCAACAGACATCGGTATGGAATTCCAAAAAAGCTTTTTCATTCAACGGCTGCGACATATTCACAGCAAACGGAGCGATATTGTACCGAACGGCAAAGAATCAAGCTCAGACAGCTCGCAACGCAAGCCTGAAACGGCTTGTCCGAAATGCAAATTCTTTTTTCATTTTCAGACAGCGTTGAACGATCAATCTAAAATGTCAGCTTGGTTTGGTGCAACCACGCAAAATGGACGTCAAAAAGCACTGTCGGTTCAGCTTCTCCTTCTAAATGACCTCTCAGCTTATTGTCGGTAAAGAATTGCGACGTCTTGGCAAAGGCGTCATTGATCTCGCTCGCTCTCGGCGTCTGTCCCAAGTGGGCGGTGGCGGCGTCACTCGCACCTATTTGGTTGCGCTTGGCCTCTTCTGTGTGCTTCCGATCGGGGCCACAGCCGCTCTTTACTACTCGATTCCGAGCGAGACACTCACGGCTTCGCCCGTTCGTACACTCACGGTCGAACCAGTGCGTCTTCCCGACTTGAGAGGCCAAATGGCAGCCATTGAAGCCGTCACCGATCCGATTTCGCACGAAATCTTTGTACGCGAAGCCGAAACGCTCACTTCGCTTCTGGCTCGTCTGCAGATCAAGGACACGCAGGCGCGCGACTTCATCATTCGCAATCCCATAACACAGGCTCTCGTCTATCCCAAGCAGGGCCAGTTTGTGACAGCCGTGGCCGGTGAAGACGGCAAACTTGAAGAGCTGCGCCTTTATACCGACAGTGACATTTCCGGCAAAGGCTCTCGTTTGGAAGTACGTCGCACGGCAAGAGGCTTTCAGGCCAACACAACGCCTTACGAATATGACACCGAACTCACCATGGCCAACGGCGTCGTGTCGAGTTCACCCGATGCGAGCCTCTTAAACGCCGGCGTTCCCGCCAAGATCGTCGAGCAGATGCACTCAGCCTTTGACTTTGATCGAGACATCGTCAGCCAGTTGCAGCGCGGCGACGCCTTCCGGCTGATCTATGAAACGAAGTTCGCCGAAGGCAGCTTCGTGCGCCATGGCCGATTGTTGGCTATGCAGCTCGATCATGACGGAAAAACAACCGAACTCTTTCGCTTTGACAACGACAATGCCGGCGGCAATTTCTACGATGCCGAAGGCAACATCTCTCGCCGTACGTTCATGCGCGTGCCACTGGACGTACAAAGCGTAACGAGCGAATTTTCTCCCATGCGCCGACACCCCGTGACGGGTGTTTTGCGTCCTCACCTGGGTACGGATTTCCGCGCCCCCTGGGGCGCCGTGGTGCGCGCCGCGGCTGACGGCACCGTGGAATTTGCTGGCGTCGGTACCGGTTACGGCAACTACATCCGCATCGCGCACGGCCCGGGTATCCTGACGCTATACGCGCACCTCTCCTCCATAGATCCGCACGTCAAAAAGGGTACAAAGGTCAAATACGGCGAAGTGATCGGCCGTGTTGGCCAGACGGGACTGGCAACGGGACCGCACCTGCACTACGAACTGAAGTTCGGCAATGTGCAGATCAATCCGATGACCGTGCGCCTGCCGGACACCAAGACGCTCACCCCATACCAATTTGCACAGATGGAAGTGCTCATCGCTCCGCTGCGCGCCAAACTGGCACGCCTGCAAAAGTTGCAAGTGAGCAGTCTTGTCGACAAGAACGCCGTTTCTCAAACGAACTAAAATACCCCCTTTCCCCAACCAAATCGGAGATTTTCAACCATGGCCAAGACAGTGACCCTGGGTTTAATGTCGGGAACCAGTCTTGACGGCGTAGATGCCGTCGCCGTCGATTTTTCCGGAGTGGGACCGCGTCTGATCGGCCATCACCACATCGAATTTCCTAAGCCGCTCAAGGAAAAGCTCCTTGCGCTGTGTCAGCCCGGCGACAATGAAATTGATCGCATGGGCGTCGCTTCCGTCGAACTGGGCAAGTTCTACGTATATTGCATCAATGAGTTGCTCGACGTGGCCGACATCGGCCGAAAGGACGTTGCCGCCGTCGGCATTCACGGCCAGACGATTCGACATCGTCCCGAACAAGGCTGGACATTGCAACTCAACAACCCGGCACTCGTCGCAGAGCTGTCGGGCCTTGACGTCGTAAGCGATTTCCGCAGCCGCGATATCGCCGCCGGCGGCGAAGGGGCTCCGCTTGTGCCCGCATTCCACCGTCAGGTCTTCATGGGCGAAGTTGCCCGCTCGGTCGTTAACATCGGCGGCATCGCCAATGTCACGTTCCTGCCGCCGCGCCGCGGCTACGGCAAGATCATCGGCTTTGACTGCGGTCCGGGCAATATTCTTCTGGACGCCTGGTGCCGCAAACACATTGCCCGCCCCTACGACACGAACGGGGCCTGGGGCGCAACGGGGCGCGTGCACGACGATCTGCTCGCCAAACTCCTCTCGGACCCTTACTTCGACCGTCAGCCCCCCAAGAGCACCGGCCGCGAACACTTTAACCTCGAATGGCTTGAATCTCAGCTCGCCGAATTCGGCACGCTGGAACCCGCCGACGTGCAGGCCACGCTTGTGATGCTCACGGCCCGTACGATCACCGACGCCATCAAGAAGTTTGCCGGCCGCACCGAAGAAATCTACCTGTGCGGAGGCGGCGCCTTGAACGGTGCGCTTGCTCAGTGCATCCGCGAATGTGCCGGCGACACCATTTACGTGCGCTCGACCTCGGCTCTCGGTGTTGACCCGATGCACGTCGAAGCGATGGCCTTTGCTTGGCTTGCATGGGCCTTCCTGCAGAAGAAACCCGGCAATCTTCCCGAAGTGACCAACGCCTCCGGCGCTCGTCTGCTCGGCGCGCTCTATCCGCACTGATCACCCGACCGATTCAGTTAATCGAAGACCAACGACCGGACGGAAACGAAATTTCCCTCCGGTCGTTTGTTCTTTGCCGCATCGCTCTTTAGACTTCTCGTTAATCCGCATGTTTGCGCGGCGTTGCCGTGCTTACAATTTACGCTCTCTCGAAATCTCCCGGCCCAACTGACGCAGACTGACTTGTTCGACCAAGGCACAAGCCGGCCTAACGCCTGCGACCGAGAACCGACGTCTTTGTTTTTACCATGTCGTTCGTTTCTTCCGCCAAAGCATTCCTGGGCAGTCTGCCCGTTCAACGCTTTCATCCCGTCACGTTGGATGCGCTCCGCCACTACAACACGCGGATGCTCACGCGCGACATCAGCGCCGGTTTGACGGTCGGCATGGTGGCTTTGCCACTTGCCATGGCTTTCGGTATCGCCTCGGGCGTACCGCCCGAAGCCGGCATCTATACGGCCATCATTGCAGGCTTTCTGATTTCACTCCTGGGCGGCTGCCGTGTGCAAATCGGCGGCCCCGCGGGCGCTTTCATCGTTATCATCTACGGCATCATCGCCAACTACGGTCTGGGCAACCTGTTGCTGGCCACCATCGGTTCGGGCGTCATTCTCTTTCTGATGGGGCTATTTAAGCTAGGAAGCTTCATTCGCTTCATTCCCGTCTCCATCGTCATCGGCTTTACGAACGGTATTGCCGTATTGATCGGCCTGAGTCAAGTCAAAGACTTCTTGGGACTGACAATCGAGAAAATGCCGGCGGACTTTTTCCATCAAATTCAGACTCTTTACGCGCACATTGATACCTTTAACCCTTATGCGTTCGGTCTGGCTCTCGTGAGTTTTCTCATCGTCAAGTTCTGGCCCAAGGGTTACGTCATGGGCGGCGCGCCCTGGAAACGTTGGATGGCGCATCTGCCTGGCACCGTGGTCGTGCTCGTGGCTTCCACCGTTGTGGTCTCCGTCTTCAATCTTCCGGTTGAAACCATCGGTACAAAGTTCGGCGGGATTCCGCAGAAGCTTCCCGATCTGACGCTACCCGACTTTTCCTGGGAAGCCTTCAAGCATCTGATCGGCCCGATGATCACGATCGCGTTGCTGGGCGCCATTGAAAGTTTGTTGTGTGCCCGCGTCGCAGATGCCATGACCGACGATCGTCACGACCCCAATCAGGAATTGATGGGCCAGGGCGTGGCCAACTTCGTCGTACCTTTCTTCGGCGGCATTCCGGCCACCGGCACCATTGCGCGAACCGTCACCAACATCAAGAGCGGCGCGGCCAGCCCCGTTGCGGGCATCGTGCACGCCCTCACGCTTTTGGTCGTGATTCTGGCCGCCGCTCCCTTAGCAGGCGACATCCCCCTGGCGGCACTGGCTGCAATCCTGTTCTTTGTTGCGTGGAATATGGGCAACTGGCGTGAATTCTCACGCCTGCGCCAGATGACGATGAGCTACAAGGCCACGCTGATCACAACGTTCCTCCTGACGGTGATTTTCGATCTGACGGTCGCTGTTGAAGTCGGCTTACTTGTATCCTGCGTGTTCTTCATCTACCGCATGAACACGCTTACCCGCGTCACGCGTCAGACGCTGCCCTTCGACATGCCTGAAACGGTGGAATGCTGGAAACTCACCGGCGCACTTTTCTTCGGTTCCGTCAGTAAGCTCGAAGACGTTACCGATCCCAAGCGCATCACAGCGCCCGATGCAGCCAAGGTCGTCATTTTGGACTGTACCGATTTGCTCAACATCGACAACTCGGCCATGGACATCCTGCAGGTCTTTATGCGGGCTCTGAAGCGCCGCAATCACGAGCTCATCATCGCCGGCGCCTCAGGCCACCCACAGCGCCAGCTGCAACGAACAGGCATTGCTCAGAGCCTCGGTGCCAATTTCGTGCCCAATATTGAGTTTGCTCAGCACCGCGCGCGCGAGCTGCTTGCTGAAATCGAAAACAAGGAAACGAGCGGCAAACCCGTCGTCTGACCTTTTTGTCGTTCCGTCTCCAAAAAGGCCTTGAAGCTTTCAGGGCCTTTTTGTTATGCCTTCGGCATATCCACCGTCACGCTCAACCCCTTTTGTGCCTGAAAATCGGTCCAGTCAAGCGCAATGGTACAGCCATAGCGATCCGCAATTGTCTTGCAAATGGCCAGTCCGAGTCCGGTTCCGGTCTGTTGCGTTCCCAAAACACGGTAAAACGGGTCAAAGACACGGCCTCGCTCGGCCTCAGGAATCCCAGGGCCGTTGTCGGCCACACACAAACTGAGGCGATCACCCGTCTGACGGAAAGCAATCGTCACACTGCCGCCCTGCGGAACATAGTGCACGGCGTTGTGCACGAGATTTCGCACGAGACAGAAAAGCGAAGCTTCGGGCATCGCCGCACAGGCGCTTTGTGCTTCGTTGGTGTCAAACCCTGCCACCTCAACGGCAATCTCCTTGCTTTCGGCCTCCCAATAAATATCTTCAACGACCGAAGTCACCACCTTGAGACACTGCGCCGTTTGCGGGCCGTCGACGGCTTTTTCTTGTCCGGCCTGCACGCGCTTGAGTGTCAGCAGCTGACTGATGAGGTTAGAGAGACGCGCGATGCCCGCTCGGATATCCGCTACTGTTTGCTGCGACTGTTCGGACATCGGCATGTTGCTCAAACGATCGACCTGCAGACTCAAGGCCGTGACTGGACTGCGCAGTTCATGAGCCGCATCGGCAACAAACCGTGTCTCGCGTCCTCGAAGTTCCTCCACGCGAGCGAACATATCGTTGACAGCTGTCATGATGCGCTCGAGTTCTTCGGGCAGGCCTTCGTAGGAAAGCGAGCTCAAGTCATCGGCCTTGCGCTCCTGAATCTCTTTAACGAGCTGCTGCACCGGCTTTAACCCGTGCCAAAGCACCAAAATCAAAACCAGCAGCATCACGGGCGTCAGTATCAGAATGGGAGCGGCTGCGGTAAGCGCTCTCACCAGAATTTCTTCGTTGCGCTCGCTTAGCCGCTGAGCGGCAGCCACATGCGTGCCGTCGGAAAGCGTTCTCAAATAAAAACGATACTTGTCACCGGCAAATTCCGCCGTATGAGCGCCATTTGAATAGGATTGCCGAAAGGTAACGGTCAGAGCTCGACCTTTTTTGTGCAGCATGCGCACCAAAACCGTTTCACCGGCCTGCACCACGGCGTCCTTGCTGTCGTCGTCAAGTTGAAAATGGTCCTCAAAAACATCGTCGTCCATCGTGAGCGCGCCGTACTGCGGCAGTGTCTCACCTTTGTCCGAGCCGGGGCCGTAAAAACCCCCGAGAGTGAGTTCCTGAATTTTGTTGCGCTGACGCTGCTGCACGATGTCGCGCGAGAGCATCCCCACCACTTCCTTGAGGATGTCATCCTGACGGTCTTTGGCCTCTTCGTAACCAATGGCAAAACTCGCGGCCGCCGTGATGAGCGAAAACACGGCAAGCGTGCCCGCACACCAAAGCGTCACTCGCTTTAGAAGCGAATGTTTTCTGAAAATCATAAGTTATCGTCCTGCCGCGCGTCCCTTGTGCACCATCCATCCCAGACCACGGACGTTTCCGATAGCATTTGCACCGAGCTTTTTGCGCAAGCCGTGGATGATGAATTCCAGAGCATTGCTCTCGGGCATGTCGCCGTCTCCGTAGAGACGCTCTTCGAGCGTGGTGCGTGACAAAATGGCGCCCGGTCGCGTCATGAGCGCCTCCATCAGATCAAATTCGCGCTTACTGAGCGCCACTTCCTTGTCACCCTCGGGCGCATGCAAGCGCACGGTCTTCGTTTCGCAATTGAGCGTCATCGTTCCGTTGGTGAGCACCTTGCTTGCGGCCTGCGCACCCTGGCGTCGCCGTTCGATGGCACGCAACCTTGCCAGCACTTCGGACATATGAAAAGGCTTGACCACGTAGTCATCAGCCCCCGCATCCAGACCGGCTAAACGGTCGTCCAGTCCGTCCCGGGCCGTCAGAATCACCACCGGAGTTTCGGAATCCTTGGCGCGCAGCTCACGCAACACGCTCATGCCGTCCTTGCCGGGCAAGCCCAGGTCCAGCAGCACGGCATCGTACTTGTTTTCCGAGAGGAACCCTGTGGCTTCCCAACCGCTGCGGGCCCAGTCAGCCACTTTGCCAGCATCGGCCAGAGCATTGACGACCGCCTCTCCGATCATCGGGTCGTCTTCGACAAGAAGAATCTTTTCGGTCATAGATTTTTTCGGCGCGTCAATCGGCTTCCTAGCCGACAAAAAAACGCCGCTCCTTTCCTGCCGTAGTCTACGGCAAGTCAGCCAGCGGCTTTGCAAAGTGCTGCGTTGCGTTTGTTACGGCACTGCCGGCAGAACCGTCAGACGATAGACGTCAATCGTTTCCTTTTTGGCGTGCTCAAGTTCCAGTTCGCCTTCAATTCGGATCTTGGTTTTGGGATCCACCCGCTGGCCTTGAAAAACCTTATCAGGTATTTCCGCAATGATTCGGCCCGTCGCGTCAGCAAACACGTATTTCTTGCGTTTGACTTGCTCGATAATGAAGCCTTCGAGCGACGCCTCCTGATCTTGCTTGCCGTTTTTAAGCAATTCAGCGACAGTTGTCACCGCAACGGCGGGTTTGTCACTGACAAATTGCGCTTGGATGGGAGCGGCGGCAAGAATGCCGAGGGCTGCCGCCGCAAGCGTCATGGATTTCAGATTCGACATTCTCCAGTTCTCCTTGATGCGTCTGCGGTTAGCGAATTAGCGCAGGATGGTGAGGTTGTAGACGTCAACCTTGTCCTTTTCCATGAAGTCGCGTTCGAGTTCGCCGTCAATGCGCACCTTGGTCTTCGGATCAACGCGCTGGCCCTTGAAGACTTCGTCGTCAATTTCAACGAGCATTTCGCCGGTGCTGTCGCGGAACATGTACTTCTCATGCTTGACCTGCTGCACGATGTAGCCTTCGAGCGTAGCGAGCTGATCGTCCTTGCCGCTGTCGAGCAGGTTCTTGACGGTGGTCACGTTGCTCGGGCCGCCCACAAACTGAGCCTGGGCAGGAGCAAAGGCGATAACGGAGGCAAGAGCGGTGGCAGCGGCAATGGTCTTGAGATTGAGCATGGTGTGACTCCTTGTAGAAAAACCGTTTTCAAATGCTTTCTGTCTGTCGGGGAACTTCTTTTCCCCTCTTGGTAACACGCAGTTTAGAAACCCCGGGTTAGCCGCCCCATAGCCGACCAAAACCGACTATTTCGAGCCTCTCAGTTTGCCGCTTTGCCCGTCAGGCGGCACAAAGGAGGCGAACTTAGAAAACTTAGCGAGCGCAAAGTTTTCTCAATCGGCACGCTCTCAATTGCAACCATTTGTATCACGCGAGCGGCCTTCTTTTTCGGCTACACTTTGAACCACTTGGATTCCCGCCGCTGGCCGACTCGATTTTCCCCGAATCGCCCCGACTGTCGGCGCCGCAACCTTACTTTTCGAATCATGCAGATTAAAACCCTCGCCTGTTCCCTCACCTGTCTTGCCGCTCTGGCCTCCGCTACCGCGAACGCCGCGACCGACTCCCAGATTGAAAAAATCAGCAAAGCGGTTCAGGCCGCCACAGGCAAAGCGCCTGACTCCGTGATGAAGTCCCCCGTCAACGGCCTCTGGGAAGTGGTCATTGACAAGCGCATCTTCTATTCCGACGCCGATGCGCGCCACCTGATCATCGGCCGCATTTTCGACTCGGCCACGGAACGCGACCTCACCGCCGAACGCATTGAGGAACTCAACCGCATCAAATGGGATGAGCTGCCGATGAAAGACGCCATCAAGGTCGTCTACGGAAAAGGCGAGCGCAAGCTCATCGTCTTTACCGACGCCAACTGCCCTTATTGCCGTTTGCTTGAGCAGAACCTGCGCAAAGCGGGCAACCTCACCGTCTACAACTTCATGTATCCGGTGCTGCGTTCGCGAGAAGAAGCGCGCCGCATCGTCTGCGCGAGCGACCCCGTCAAGACCTTCCTCGACTCCATGGCAAGCGGCCAGGTACCCGAGGTCGGTCAATGCAGCAACAGCGCCGTGCTTGACCGCAATCTTGAACTCGGTCAAAAGCTCGGCATCAACTCCATTCCGGCCGTGATTTTCCCCGACGGATCCCGCTACACGGGCCTGATGTCGGTCGAAGCGATCGAAGAAAATCTCGCCAACAGCGCGGCTAAGAAATAAGCCGCCCGCCGATTTATTTGCCCGCCAACCGTACTTTTGGAGATGAACACACCATGTCGCACAGTCTTGACCACATCATGAAACCCTCCAGCGTTGCTGTGATCGGCGCTTCCACCAAGCCGCACACCATCGGCTCGGATCTGATGAAGCGCTTAATTGAGTTCGGCTTTAAGGGCCGCATCTACCCGGTCAATCCCAAGGGCGGCATGATTGAAGGACTTCAGGCTTATCCGAGCGTGCTCGACATCGAAGGTCCCGTGGACATGGCTGTGATCGTCGTCAATTCCAAGTTTGTGCTCTCCACGATTGATCAGTGCCACGAAAAGGGTGTCAAGGGGCTTGTCGTGATCTCCGCGGGCTTTAAGGAGTCCGGCAAAGAAGGCGCCGAAATGGAAGCCCAGCTCTACGAACGCGTCAAGAAATACGGCATGCGCTGCGTGGGGCCCAACTGTCTGGGCGTGGTCAATACGCACCCGGACGTACGCATGGATGCCTGTTTTGCCGAATCGCTTCCGGTGCGCGGTGACATCGGCTTTGTGTCTCAGTCGGGTGCTCTGGGCGGCGGCATTCTCAATATTTTGCAAGACCTCGGCATCGGCTTTGCTCAATTCGTTTCCATCGGCAACCAGGCCGACGTCAACGCCGAAGACGCCATTGAGTACTGGGAAAACCAGGACGACGTCCGTCAGATTCTTCTCTACATGGAATCCATCAAAGATCCCGCCAACTTCCGCAAGCTCGCTTCGCGCGTCACCAAGGTCAAACCCGTGCTCGCACTCAAAGCCGGCCGCTCGGCTGCAGGCGCTTCGGCCGCGAGCTCCCACACCGGTTCGCTTGCCGGGTCCGACCGCGCTGCCGAAGCCCTGCTGCGTCAGTCCGGTGTGATCCGCGAATACAGTTTGAAGCAGCTTTTTGCCACGGCCAAGGTTTTTGCCAACTGCCCGATTCCCAAGGGTGACCGCGTGTGCATCATCACCAACTCGGGCGGCCCCGGCATCATGGCGACCGACAGCGTCATTGACTACGGCATGCGGATGGCTGAACTGTCCGAAACGACGAAGGAAACGCTCAGAAGCTTCCTGCCCGCCGCCGCTTCCGTGAAAAACCCGGTCGACATGATCGCTTCGGCTCCGCTGGAACACTACCGCCGCACGCTGGAAACAGTGCTTGCCGATGAAGGCGTCGACATGGTGATTTCGATCTACCTTCCCTTCCTGGGCCTTAAGGACACCGATGTGGCCAAGGCGCTCATGGAAATCAAGGCGCAGCATCCTGAAAAGCCCATCGTGGGCGTGTTCATGACAAAGAACGAATTCTTCAGTGAAATCTCCAAGGGAGAAGTCACGATTCCGTTCTTCATGTACGCCGAAGAAGCAGTCGACGGCTTGGCCCGCCTCAATATGCAACGCAAGTGGATGGAACGCCCGGTCGGCACAACCCCCATCTTTGACGTCAACAAGTCGGCCGTAAGCGACATCTTTGCCGCCGTGAAGTCCGAGGGTCGCCTGGAACTCACCACCCGCGAAAGCCTTGACGTGCTCGAAGCCTACGGTGTGCGCGTCTGCCGCGCCCGATTTGCCGTCGGCGAAGACGAAGCCGTGGCGGCCGCCCAGGAAGTCGGCTACCCCGTCGTGATGAAGATGACCTCCAAGAGCACCTCGCATAAGACCGACGTGGGCGGCGTGCGCGTCAACATCGGCTCGGACGAAGAGTTGCGCGCCCAGTATCGCGATCTCGTGACCAAACTCGAAGAGCGCGGCATTCTCGACGGTCTTGAAGGCGTCATCATTCAGGAAATGGTCAAGAGCAACCGCGAACTCGTCTGCGGCATTGCCGCCGATCCTCAGTACGGTCCGATGATCATGTTCGGCACGGGCGGCGTGTTTGTGGAAGTCATGAAGGACGTGGGCTTTGCTCTGGCGCCGCTCACCGATGCCGACGCGCACGATCTGGTGCGTTCCGTCAAAGCCTTCAAGCTGCTCGAAGGCGCCCGCGGCACCAAGCCCGCCGACATTGCTCGCGTGGAAGAAACCTTGTTGCGCCTGTCGCAGCTTGTCACCGACTTCCCGATCGTGCAGGAACTTGATATTAATCCGCTGATGATTTCCAACACCACGGGTGAGGCCATCGCCGTTGACGGCCGCATCAAGCTTGCCTAAGACGCACGAGGCATTTTGACAAAACGGGGAGATTCCTTTTTCAGAAGCTCCCCGTTTTTTTATTCGGTTCACGTCGGGCTGAAGCTATAAGCCGGATTCTGTGCCGCGGCTCTCCTTTCGAAAAGCCGCAGTGACGACCATTCATCTCGGACTTTGCTCGCGCAAAGCCTCCAGCCACCTACCCGCAGTCTCACCGGGCCGGGTCAAAGACTGCTTACTTGGTGTTACTCCCCGTAGAGATTGCCCGTTTCACCCGAACTGAATCGGCTCGTCTCTGTTGCTCTAATCCTCGCCTTGCGGCGGACAGGCGTTACCTGCTACGGCGCCCTTCGGAGTCCGGACTTTCCTCAATGAAAACCAGTTCATTGCGGCCGTCCGCCTCACCCCGACGTGAGGCGTGAGACTTTACGCGGATTTTGCCTCAAGCGCAACTTTTTCCGTTGCAAATCAAACGACAGGCTCAACTACAATTCGTCTCTCTTTTGATTCTCGGAAACTTTTTTCTCATGCCTCCTCGCCGTCCCCGTACCGTTCAGTCCAAACCCGAAATCTCCCGCAAGGAACTCTTGAGCTTCATCGCCGTGTGTCCCTGTGTACCGGACTGGAAAGCACATCACTACGGCGCAGCCCGCGGTTTTGATCAATATGATTTTGTGACTGCGCTCAATCACAAGTGTCACGACTGCTTCATTCAACTCGAGCGTTGCTGGTGGGACGACGATAAAAGTCACGAATTCGAATTCCAAAACTTCAACGGCTTCACCACGGCCGCTCAGGAACTCACGCCGCAAGACATTGATGAAGCCGCCGCCACGCTTCGCCCCATTTGGCTCCAAAACAGTCGCCAAAATGCCAATGAAGAATGCTCCGTTGACATTCAGGCCAAGCTCATGCGCGCAGCCATCGCCTTCGTCAAGGACGGCGCGCTTCCCGACTTTTCTTCTGTTGCATCCGACGACGGGGCTTGGCACATTTGGGCCCGCAATGCCACAAAACTGATCCGCAGTCTTTTCAACGACTCTCATTGGTCTGCTTTTGCCGCCTGCCTGCCCGCACTCATCGTGCCCTTCCTTCTTGAGCAGTTGGATAAAGAACTGACACTGACCGGCATCGAACGTTGCTCCGCTAAATTACGAACATACATCTGTGAGCATGTCCCTCAAGCCGCTCGCCAAGGCCTTCAAGAACGTTTCGTTTTCTGGCAGGACTTCATGTCACAGGGGCAGCCCAAAACCATTCTTGCCCAACTGACGCCCGGTTCTTTCTATCACTCGATCGTTTCGGCCATCGAATCGATTTCGGAAAATCGCGAGCCGCAGGAAGCCGCCGACATCATGACCCGTGCGCTCAAAACACTCGGCTCCAAGCGCTCGTTCGAACACTGGTTCTACGACTGGATCTACGGCATTGCGCTTTACCGCGACCGTCGACGTCCCGAAAGCAAGAAAAAGCTGGCGCGGTTTGCTGACAGCCAAAAGCTTCGCCAGAACGCCATGCGCTCGCCTCTTTGGATCATGAGTGCATCGGCCGGTTCGCTCGATATTGATTACAACGAACTCTCGGATCTCCGGCACGAGCTTGTTGCCGACGGCCATGTTGACAATGACAAACTGCTCGATCGTCCCAACTGCAAGAACTTTCTCGTGTTCATGCTCACGGCTCATCACTTCGGGCAGTTTCCTTTTTCACACTACGACATCTCCGCACGAGACAAAACGATTCTCAGGCACAACAAGCTGCTTGCCCTGGAAGTCGCCAACGAACTCGAACAAAAAGCCGAAGTCGAGGACTTGAAGGCACTCACGGGACTCAACCCGCTGCTGCCACCCTTTACCGTGCGCGCCGAGTGGGAAAAAGTGCTTGACCGTCTTTTCGAAGTGCAAGAGCAGAAGGCAGCCGCCAAACCCGAAAAGCGCTCCGCTTCTGAAGTTCGGATCCTCTACCAGCTTGAGATGAATCCGTTCGAACTGACCTTGAAGCTGCAAAAGCACCGAAGCAACGGCTGGACAAAAGGCACCGACATCACTTACAACGCGTTTCACAACGGCGTGAAAGGAATGACGGAACAAGACCGATCCGTGGCCGATTGTTTGCGACATCCCATCGGCTACGCCAACCGCTGGGAGTTCAACGCCGAAGCCGCCATACTTGCGCTTGTCGGCTCTCCCAATGTGGTGGACGCAAAAACGGGCGAGAGTATTGAAATCGAGCAGATTCCCTTGCAGATTGTCGTTAAGCCCACGTTAAAAAAGGGCTGGATTTTCGATTGCAATCTTGAGCCCGACTTCGATCTTCGTTACCAACGGATCAGCTACTACCGTCCTGAGCCCGGTCGCATCGTCGTGATCGCTCCCACCTCGGAGGAACTCAATCTTCTGCGTGAAACGCAGGACGTGGAGTTTCCGACATCGGCCAAGGAAAGACTCACAAATTATTTGGAGTCGCTCTCGCGTTCCACGCCGGTACTATCTTCGCTCGTGAAGAATGCCAAGTCGCTCACAAAAAAGGCGGGCGACTCTCGCATCACGTTTCGCATCCAACCCACAGACGACAACGCCTCGTACACCGTCTCAGCCTTTGTGCGCCCTGTCTCCGAAATCAAACTCACTTGCGAACCGGGCAAGGGGCTTGACTCGATTGCTGCCGGCACCGGCGACAAAACCGTTCAGGTCGCCCGCGATCTGCGTGCCGAAACGGCCAACTTCGACACACTGATCGAAGCTCTGGCCGACTTCGAACAAAATCGCGAAAATCAGTACGCGTGGCAACTCAGCATGCTCGAGTGTCTGCGCTTTCTCGAGGTTTTGCACGAGCACGCCGATCGAAACATCATCGAGTGGCCTCAGGGCGTTCAGTTCACCGTGAGCAAATCGCAGCTGCGCCCCGAAAACCTTGAGCTGAGCGTTATGAGCATCGGCAACTGGCTCTCGCTGGAAGGCAAGTTGCGCCTGGACGCAAAGACTTATATTTCGGTGGGCGAACTGCTTGAAAAACTTCGCCAAAGCCAAAGCAACTTTATTCGCCTGTCCGACAAGGAATATGTCGCGCTCACCGCCAGTTTCAAAAAACAGATCAAGCAACTCGACAGCTTTGCGTCGCAGGATCGTAAGGGCAACGTGCGCGTTTCGGTCTTTAACGCCGGACTCATCGAGAATCTGAAAAAAGAAGGCATCCATGTCGAAGCCGACCAGAGCTTCAACGAGACGATCGAACGCATCAAAGCCGCTGACCGTCTCACGCCCGTCGTGCCGTCAGGATTGCGAGCCGAACTGCGTTCCTATCAGGTCGAAGGCTTCGAGTGGTTAAGTCGCCTTTCGAGCTGGGGTGCCGGTGCGCTTTTGGCCGACGACATGGGTCTGGGAAAAACCTTGCAGACGATTGCGCTTTTGCTTGCGCGTGCCAACTTGGGCCCCGCACTTGTCGTCATGCCCGCGGCCGTGCTCTACAACTGGGCAAGTGAACTCAAGCGCTTTGCGCCGTCTTTGAACGTCAAGATCTTCAACACCACGGACCGCCGAAAGATCGTCAAGAACGCCAGCGCCAACGACGTGGTGCTGTCGACCTACGGCGTCATGAGTTCCGAAATCGAACAGCTCAAGACGCGTCAATGGACCACTTTGGTCTTAGACGAAGCGCATGCCATCAAAAACCGCGAGACCAAGATGTCCAAAGCAGCCCTGCAGCTTCAAAGCAGTGCTCGCGTTCTTTTGACCGGCACACCGCTACAAAACCACTTAAGCGAAATCTGGAACCTTTTTGAGCTGGCCAATCCGGGACTGCTGGGAAGTTTCACCGACTTTAGCGAACGCTTCATCGTGCCGATCGAAAAGAACCAGAACCGCGATCAGCAACGGCTCTTAAAGCGCTTGATTTCGCCCTTCATTTTGCGTCGCACCAAGGCCGAAGTGCTCGACGAACTGCCGGAGAAAACCGAAATCACGCTGCGCGTCACGCTCAGTAAAGAAGAGCGCGCGCTCTATGAAAACCTGCGCGAACGTGCTTCCGAACAGCTCGAAGCCGGTGTCATCAACCCGATCGAAGCGCTTGCCGAACTCACTAAACTGCGTCAGGCCGCTTGCCACCCAGCCTTGATCGACAAGAGCATCAAGATCGAGTCGTCCAAAACCTCCGCATTCCTGGAACTTGCCAAGGACCTGATAGAAGGGCGGCACCGCGCACTCGTCTTCAGTCAGTTCACAAGTCACCTTGCGCTGATCCGTGCCAAGCTCGACGAACTCGGTATCCAATACCTCTATTTGGACGGCTCAACGCCCGCAGGCCAGCGGCAGAAGCTCGTCGACGCCTTCCAGCAGGGCGATATGCCGCTTTTCCTGATCAGTCTCAAGGCAGGCGGCACAGGCCTAAACCTCACGGCGGCCGACTACGTCATTCACCTGGATCCGTGGTGGAACCCTGCCATCGAAGATCAGGCAAGCGACCGAAGCTATCGCATCGGTCAGGATAATCCGGTCACAATCTACCGCCTGATTGCCGAGGATACGATCGAAGAAAAAATTCTGCGGTTGCATGCCACCAAAAAGTCGTTGGCCGACGCACTGCTCGAAGGCTCCAACATGAGCAACCGACTGAGCAAGGACGAAATTCTCAAGCTTTTGTCGGCAGCCTGACGCGTTCTCTTAATCTTCGGCGTCTTGCGGTTGCATCCGCACACACTTGTTAAGCGAAACACAGCTTTGAGCTTGCTAGACTTCAACCGAATTCCGGGTGCCGACGAATGTCGGTGCCCGACGACTTTTATCGACCAAACCAATTGGAAAGAAAATGGGCATCAACGAGGAACTTTTTGAACGTGCTCAGCAGAGCATCCCCGGCGGCGTGAATTCTCCCGTCCGCGCTTTTAAGAGTGTGGGCGGCGCACCGCGCTTTATCCGCCGCGCCAAGGGCGCTTATATGTGGGATGCTGAAGATCGCCGCTACATCGATTACATCGGCTCCTGGGGCCCGATGATCCTCGGCCACAACCATCCGGCCGTGATTGAAGCCGTGCACGCCGCCGTTGACACGGGCCTTTCGTTTGGCGCCGTCACCGAAGGCGAAACGCTCATTGCCGAAGAAGTCATCAAGATCATGCCCAACGTCGAAGCCGTGCGCTTCGTGAGTTCCGGCACGGAAGCCGGCATGAGCGCCATTCGTCTGGCTCGCGGCTACACAGGCCGCAATAAGATCATCAAGTTCGAGGGGTGCTACCACGGCCACAGCGACAGCCTGCTCGTGAAGGCGGGCTCCGGCATGCTCACCTTCGGCAATCCCTCTTCGGCTGGTGTTCCGGCCGGTACGACCGAACACACGCTCGTACTCGAATACAACAATCCGCAGCAGCTCGAAGACGCATTCAAGCAATGGGGCGACGACATCGCCTGCGTAATCGTCGAGGCAATCGCCGGCAACATGAACATGGTTCCGGCCACGCAGGAATTCATGGACACAATGCGCCGCCTGTGCACGCAGTACGGCGCGCTTCTGATCGTTGACGAAGTGATGACGGGTTTTCGCGTAGCGCTGCACGGCGCACAGTCTCTCTACAACATCGTGCCCGACATCACCATGATGGGCAAGGTGATCGGCGGCGGCATGCCGGTGGCCGCTTTCGGCGGACGCCGCGAAGTCATGAATAAGATCGCTCCTTTGGGCCCCGTCTATCAGGCCGGCACCCTCTCGGGCAACCCCGTGGCTGTCGCCTGCGGTCTGGCCACCCTGAAGGAAATCCAGAAGCCGGGCTTCTACGAAAGCCTCTCGGAAAAGACAACCAAGCTCGTGACAGGACTTACCGCTGCGGCCAAGCAAGCCGGCGTTTCGTTCTGCGCTCGCTCTCAGGGCGGCATGATGGGGCTCTTCTTCCTCGAAAACCTGCCCAACGGCTTTAACGACGTCATGAAGGCCGATCCGGCCGTGTTTGCGAAGTTCTTCCATACGATGCTCGAAGAGGGCGTTTACCTCGCTCCTTCGATCTTCGAGGCGGGCTTTGTGTCGGCAGCTCACACCGACGAAGACATCGAAGCGACTATCGCAGCCGCCCGCAAGGCTTTTGCGGCTCTTTAACGTACAAAGCGGTAATGAAACTCTTTCGCAGCTTAACGACGCTGCTGCTCGGCTTGACGACGGCAGCTTCCGTAGCACTGGCCGCTCCGACCGGATTGGGTGCGGGTTCTGCCGGCACGGGATCTCCCTTCGCAGGCGGCGGCCAACCCAAGACGGTGACGGTGCAACTGGTGTCGCGACAAACGGCTGGGATTCCGCGCGCGACCAACGATATCGGCATTTTGCTCAAGCACGAACCGGGCTGGCACACGTACTGGCAGTTCTCGGGTGACTCCGGTTTTGCTCCGAGTGTCGAATGGAAGTTGCCGCGCCGCTGGACCGCCGAACAAATCGGCTGGCCCACGCCGCAAAAACACAAGCTCGGGCCCATCACCAACTTCGTGTACTCGGGCGAAGTGCTTTTGCCCTTCAATCTGGACATTCCCTGGGGAACGCCTTACGGCGGCACGTACACCCTGCGCGCCAAGGTTGACTACCTCGCTTGCAAGGAAGTCTGCATTCCTGGCACAGCCGAAGTGTCGATGAAGCTTCCAGTGGAGGTGGCAGCTAAACCCGGCCCCTTTGCCGGCAAGTTTGAAAAAACGCTCAAGTCCATCCCTGAAAAAGTCGTTTCCGAACATATTTCGGCTCAGATTGAGGACGGCCGCATTCGCATCGACTTTGCGCCTCTGGCGGGCAAAATCGAAAAGAAGGTGGAGTTTTTCCCACTCTCCGAAGGTCTTGTCGACTTTAAGGAACTAGATCGAGCCGTGCTCGGTAAAGACCAAGTGTCGCTCTACCTCAAAGCCGCTCCTGAGTATCTGGAAAGTCTCAAAACCGACAAGCCGCTGCCCTTTGCCGGCGTGATCGTCGCCGACGGCGGTCCGGACAACGAAGGCTGGGCCATTGAAACAACGCTCGACATCAAGCCGGGCGAGGTGCCTTTGCCTTGGGCTCCGGAAGAAAAACCGGCTCCCGATCAAGCCGAGCCGGCCACTCCGACCGCGCAGCTACCCGAAGCACCTCCGAGCATGAGTACGTCAACGGCCCTGAGTTTTGCTTTTCTGGGCGGCTTGATTTTGAACCTTATGCCGTGCGTGTTTCCGGTACTCAGTCTCAAGATTCTGCAGTTGGTTGACGGCTCTCGCCGCAAGGGAGCCTTGGCACTGCATGGATTGGCCTTTACGGGCGGCGTGTTGCTTTCCATGGCAGCACTGGCCGGTGCATTGGTGATACTTCGCAGTCTTGGTTGGGCCATCGGCTGGGGCTTCCAGCTGCAGCAGCCCTGGGTGGTCGCAATCCTGATTCTGCTCTTTAGCGCGCTCACGCTCAATTTGTTGGGCGTCTTTGAGTTTACGGCCGCTTCGCACCTTGCCGACAGCCGCGCCGTACGCAAACTGCCGAGTACGGGGCCACTCGGAAGCTTCTTTACGGGCGTTCTTGCCGTCGTCGTAGCCTCCCCCTGCACCGCGCCCTTCATGGGAGCGGCTCTGGGCTACGCTGTGCTACAGGACAGCGCCGTGAGCATGCTCATTTTCCTTTCGCTGGGTTTCGGCATGGCTCTGCCTTGGCTGATCCTCACGTTGGTTCCCGCTTGGATGAAGCTCTTGCCGCGTCCGGGCGCCTGGATGCTCACCTTTAAGCGCATTATGGCCATTCCGATGGCCGCGGCCGCCGTCTGGCTCATCTGGGTGCTTTCGCGTCAGGTCACACTCTACGGGCTTCTCACCGTGCTCTTTGCCATGGGTTCGGTCACCGGCCTTCTGTGGGCCGTCGGCCGCGAACAGTACGGCCGCGGTCGCTCACAGGTGCTCAAGGGCGTCTGCGCACTTGTCACCATCGGCTGCATGGTTCTGTTGTGTCTTGGCAATTTCGATCGCCGAGTCGACACCGAAGCCGTGATGGCGTCCGACCAGTGGCAGCCCTGGAGCGAAGAAGCGGTGAATTCTGCGATTGCCCGCGGTCAGCCCGTGGTGGTCGACTTCACCGCCGCCTGGTGCGTGACCTGTCAGTTCAACAAGGCCACAGCGCTTCGTACCGATGCCGCTACGGCGGAACTGACACGCCTCAATTACGCGCGCTTTGAAGCCGACTGGACAAACCGCGACAGCAACATCACTGAAATGCTCAATAAGTTCGGACGCACGGGCGTGCCGCTCTATCTGCTCTACAAGACGGACGGAACGGCCACGGTGTTGCCGGAACTCCTCACGGAGTCAGCTTTCATTGCGGCATTGAAGGAAAACGTCGGTGAAAAACCGGCACCGACTCAAGAAAGCCAGAAAGCAGATCCCTAAAAGCGCCCGGGTCTTCGGTTTTTGAACAACGGCAGACGTCAAACAAGACGCCTGCCGTTTTCGTTGTGGGTAACGTCAGGAAGTCTTTTTGCTCGCAAACTCAGCGGCTTCCTGTTTGGCTTCCATGCGTTTTGTAGCCACAGCGGCCGACATGCCGGCAATCAGAATGAGCGTCATGCCGAAAAGCGACAAAGGATCAACCGATTCGTCAAAAAGAGTGACACCGAAGATCACTGAAAACGGCACGGCCGAAAAGCCCAGACACGAAGAAAGCAACATATTGCCGTAAGCGTAGGAACGCGTGGTGCAAATCTGCCCAAGCGTTGCAAACAATCCCATGCCGAGAAGCCCCGCGATGCCGGTGAGATTGGGCACGTGAAAGCCTGTCGTCGCCACGGTACCGACGGCAGCAAACACCATACCGAGGACGCAGAAATAAAACACAATGCGATAACTCGGTTCGTTGAGTCTGCCCATTTGCTTCATCTGCCAGTAGGCGGCAAGATCAATGAGCGCCACACCCAAGCAAATCAACGCGGGAATAAATTCGTCTGTATCGAGCCCCGGCTTCATCACAAGACAAATACCTATAAACCCTGTGACAATTGCCAACACCACCGCCCACGGCGCTCTTTCCCCCTTGCACTTGGCAAGAATGATGAAATTCAGAGCCATAAATAGCGGCGTTGTATAGATAAGTGTCATACAGGTGCCGAAATGCATCTGCGACAGGGCATAAAACCACAGCGCTACGCTCGTGACACCCAAAAGAGAACGAACGATATGGTGCCGGAAGTGTTCCGTTTTGAGAGTACCGCCGCTGCCAGCCACCACAAACGCGATGAAGATGGCGCCGAAAAGCGAACGATAGAACACGAGTTCAAAGGAGCCCAGATCCTCCGTGCAGAATTTCACGAAGGCGCCCATGATGGAAAAGCAGGCCGCAGCCGCAATCGCCCATAAAGACTGTTTCATCGTGCCGCGCTCCCTTTTCGTTGATCATCCAAAAGAGCCTGTGCTCCGCCCTGGGCACACCACTGCAGTACGGCCTGAGAAAAGATCCGATCGCCGTCGAGTCGTTTTCCGTTCATCATCACCACCACGCTCCAACGACGGGCGTTGATGTCAGTCACATACCCCGCAATGGAACGCACATCTCGAATGAGGCCCGTCTTGACGTGGGCGCTGCCCACCGCCATACCTCTCTTTTTCATCGTGCCGTCAAAGCCCGCCAAGGGAAGCGAAGCCATAAATTCGGGCATCACGTAGGAACGAAAACCGTAGTTGAGCACCCGCCCCATCGTTTCTGCCGTGATTCTGGTTTTGCGCGACAGGCCCGAACCGTTGTCGATAAAAGTGCCTGAAGGTACGTCGCCTGCAGCCTTAACAAGCCACCGATCCGTCACGGCCCGGCTGCGCGCCAATGTGGCAGGCTTTGCCGTACCAACGGGGTCGGTCTGAGACAACGTTAAAAACACGTGACGAGCCATTGTGTTGTTGGAATACTTGTTGATCAAGGAAACAATTGTTGGCAACGGCTGTGACTGAATTTCAGCCAGACGCACGCCGCTTTTGGCAAGAGCTCGTCCTTCTCTGACAACTCCTGTCCAAGCAATTCCAACCGAGCGCAGAATCGGCTTTAAAAGGCGCGTGAGATAGTCGTCTGCCTTCCAACGCGACACATGCAAAGCTTTGACGCCGCAAGATGCGGGCAAAGCGCCCTTAAAGCGCACGCCTTTGTCCGAATACGAGGCCTTGACCTTGCTTTTCCAATCGCCACAGGTACCTTTACTCAGAGCAATGCGCTTGGGTACGGAAAAGCCTTCGAGCACAGGCAACGACGTGACGCGCGCCCACTTGCCGTTTTCTTCCGGTTCAAGCGTAATGGAGACGGCCTTGAGGTTGACGAGCGCCGCATCGGCCGCCACGTTGTAGGAACGATCGGCTGCGCCGTCAAAGGCGCCCTGATCAACCGGCTTTTCGCCAAAAGCCGAGCGATCGACCGTGATGTCGCCGATGATGCGCTTGACGCCCGTCTGACGCAGTTGTTCCACAAGTAGCCACACCTGCTCAATCATCAGATGAGGATCCCCCGAACCGATGAGCGACACGGAACGCACAGCTCCCGCCTTGTCAGGCAACATCTGCGCTCGAATCTGCGTTTTCCAGGTGAAATCGGGTTTCAGCAAGTCAAGACCGGCAAGCGTCGTCACCACTTTGACGGAACTCGCCGGTTGCATCAATCGATCGGCGCGATGCGCAACAACAGGTGCATTGACACCGGCGGGCGACACCCATACAGCGACTTCGTCCAGAGAAACAGAGGTGCGCGCCAGCGCTTCTAGAAGCACCGACGGCAACTGCGCCCATCCGGGGAACGACAGGAAAAGCGCCCCCAAAGCGGCACTCAATTTGAGAACTGCTGAATTCGGCATGATTCGCGCCCGATACGGACGCCCTCCCTTTCCGGCTGCAGTTTGTCTTTATGTCGAGGCTTGCGCCTCTTGTCGCCGGAATTGAGCAATTGTATCGGTTACGGCGGTCTATCGGAATGAACGAACGTTCAATTTTGATCTTTCCAGCGCGGAGCAATGTTTTCGCCTTCGCTTGATTTGCGCGGCGTCTTGGCAAGCAAAACTACCGTTGCAAGCACCATCACCACGCCGATGCCCTCGATGAGCCCAACATCTAGCCCCATCACCAGCACCGACAGCAGGTAAGCCGATACCGGTTCGCCCAGACTCAGGATGCTGGCAATCACCGGGGAAATCAGGCGCAGGGCCGTCATGTAGAGGCAAAAAGCCATCAGGGTGCCAAAAAACACCACATGAAAAAGCAACGCTGCGGTCATCCAATCAAAGCGCGAGAAGTCGAAGGTCGCAGGCAAAAAGAAAGACGCGACGACCGCCATCAATCCGCCGAAAAGCATGGCGCTTCCCATCACGGGCATCACCGCCACGCGCTTGAGGAGTTGCCGAGGCTGTACGGAATAGCCCGCCGTCATGACAGCGCAGATGATGGCCCAGGTAAGCCCCGTCAGATTGAATTGGGAAACATCGAACTCGCCCTTGGTAACAATGAGCGTCACGCCCACCGCAGCGAGCAGAAAACAGATCACCATGCGCGGTGAAGGTTTGGAACGATTCACGATCATCTCCCAAAGCGCCACCCATAGCGGAACAGTGGTGAGCACGATGGCCGCTGCGCCCGCGTTGGAATAGTGAATCGCCAGCATGAAGGCAAATTGGCCGCCGTAAATGAAAACGGCGCCGAAAAGCACATCACGGAAATTGGTCCAGTTGGTGAAAATCTTGATGATTTCGCTGCGGGCAGTGATGCAGCACCACAAAAGCAGAAGACCGCCCGAGCTACAGAGCCGCACGATCACAAGCGCGGCGGCGTTGACAACGCCGTTAGCCATAACCGCTTGTGCGGCAACGGCCATGGAGCCCCAGAAGATGGCCGCACAGAGCGTGAATATCACGCCCTTGGGAAATGAACCGATGTTTCGGACTGCGCTCAGCATACTTTTTTGTAAGTTTTTTCGGACCGCTTCCAATCTATCGCAGGTCAAAGGTCTGAACAAGTAGCGCAATCTTGTTTTGTCTTCGTTTCAGCTTGATGACAACGGTGTCAAAAAAGCCGAGAAAAAATTTTTGCTTCGGGACTTGAAATGTTTTTACCCCGTCCCCATATGGGGTTTTAGCAACGGGCCCGGTGCCCGCGTTGAAACGATTTCATTGCTGAAACGGCCGCTAAAACGCGGCCTTTCAATGGTTATTCAAATTTGGAGTGAAAACAAAATGCAGATCCGTCCGTTACACGACCGCGTGATTGTGAAGCGCCTTGAAGCCGAACGCACGACCGCCAGCGGCATTGTCCTTCCGGACACCGCCGGTGAAAAGCCCGATCAGGGTGAAGTCCTCGCCGTGGGTCCCGGCAAGCGCGACGAAGCCGGCAAGCTCCTTCCGATGGACGTGAAGGTCGGTGACCGCGTTCTGTTCGGCAAGTATGCCGGTCAGACCGTCAAGGTGAACGGTGAAGAACTCCTCGTGATGCGCGAAGAAGACATCATGGGCGTTCTCGAATAATCGGTATCGGTCTGATTTCATTAAAGAATTTTTAACGGAGATAAAAACAAATGGCTGCAAAGCAAGTTCTCTTCGGTGATGACGCCCGCGTCCGCATGGTGCGCGGCATCAACACGCTCGCCAACGCTGTGAAGGTGACCCTCGGCCCGAAGGGCCGCAACGTGGTGCTCGAACGCGCCTTCGGCGGTCCGCTCGTGACCAAGGACGGCGTGACGGTTGCCAAGGAAATTGATCTCAAGGACAAGTTTGAGAACATGGGCGCCCAGATGGTGCGCGAAGTGGCCTCCAAGACCAACGACAACGCCGGTGACGGTACGACCACCGCTACGGTTCTCGCTCAGGCCATCGTTTGCGAAGGCATGAAGTACGTTGCCGCCGGCATGAACCCGATGGACCTCAAGCGCGGCATCGACAAGGCCGTGGCTGCCGCCATCGAAGAACTGCGCAAGATCTCCCGTCCGACCACCACTTCCAAGGAAGTCGCTCAGGTTGGCGCCATCTCCGCTAACTCCGATCAGGAAATCGGCGACATCATCTCGCAGGCCATGGACAAGGTCGGCAAGGAAGGCGTGATCACGATCGAAGACGGCAAGAGCCTCAACAACGAACTCGAAGTCGTGGAAGGCATGCAGTTTGACCGCGGCTACCTGTCGCCCTACTTCATCAACACGCCGGAACGTCAGGCCGCCGTGCTCGACAACCCCTTCATCCTGATCCACGACAAGAAGGTGAGCAACATCCGTGAACTCCTGCCGGTTCTCGAACAGGTTGCCAAGACCTCTCGTCCGCTGTTGATCATCGCTGAAGACGTCGACGGTGAAGCCCTCGCCACCCTCGTGGTGAACTCCATCCGCGGCATCCTCAAGGTTGTGGCTGTCAAGGCTCCGGGCTTCGGCGACCGCCGCAAGGCCATGTGCGAAGACATCGCTGTGCTCACGGGCGCAACGGTCATCTCGTCTGACCTCGGCCTCACGCTCGAAAAGGCAACCCTCGAACAGTTGGGTTCGGCCAAGCGCGTTGAAGTCACCAAGGAAGCCACGACGATCATTGACGGCGCCGGCGACGCTCAGGCTATCGAAGGCCGCGTCACCCAGATCCGTCAGCAGATCGAGGCCGCTACGAGCGACTACGACCGTGAAAAGCTTCAGGAACGCGTTGCCAAGCTCGCCGGCGGTGTGGCCCTCGTGAAGGTCGGTGCCGCTACCGAAGTCGAAATGAAGGAAAAGAAGGCTCGCGTGGAAGACGCTCTGCACGCTACCCGCGCTGCCGTGGAAGAAGGCATCGTCCCGGGCGGCGGTGTGGCTCTCGTGCGCACCAAGTTCGCCATCAAGGACCTCAAGGGCGACAACGATGAACAGAACGCCGGCATTAAGATCGTGCTGCGCGCCATGGAAGAACCGATGCGTCAGATCGTCGCCAACTGCGGCGAAGAACCCAGCGTGGTTGTCAACAAGGTTGCCGGCGGTGAAGGCAACTTCGGCTACAACGCTCAGACAGGCGAATACGGCGACATGGTTGCCATGGGCGTTCTCGACCCGACCAAGGTCACCCGTACCGCTCTGCAGAACGCTGCCAGCGTGGCCGGTCTGATCCTTACGACCGACTGCATGGTCGCCGACATCCCTGAAGACAAGCCGGCTGTGCCCCCGATGGGCGGCATGGGCGGCATGGACGGCATGATGTAATTCATCGCCTGACCGCTTAAGTCTTTAAGGCATTGAGCCGCTTGCTGTAAAGCAAGCGGCTCTTCTTTTAGGTTCACGTCTTAGATTCGACGAAAAATCTCTAACATTCCGTTGTTTGTCGGTCGAGATAAAGACAACTTAAGATCATACATACGGGCATGTATGTATCACCATTCCTTTTTAACATCATTTTATACATACACTTAACATCAATGTCTTTATAATTTAGCATCATGATGCTAACCGTCTGTATCTTAGCTTCACTTTTCCGTCTGTTGATTCTTTGCCATGAACGCCGACAATCTCTCTTTCCCGCAATTTCCTTCCAGAGAATCGTTAACGATCGAATTCAAGAGTGATCCTAAAAGCGGACTGCCGGACAAGGTTGTGGTTGAGACCGTCGTTGGACTGGCAAACGCTGAAGGAGGAACGCTTTACGTCGGCATCAATGATGACGGCATCGTGTCGGGTGTACGAACACCCAGGTGGCGGGATCCGGACCTTGCCGCCGCATACATTGCTTCGCACACCATTCCACCTGTAGCAGTCGTAGCGGAACTCGTCGAGGCTGGCGAAGGTCTCGAAGTACTAGTAATCGAAGTTTCGAAAGCCACGGGTATCGTTGCGACCAACGACGGCAAAGTTCTCAAACGCCGGCTGAAGATCGATAAGACACCTGAAACCTCCCCACTCTTTCCACAGGAGTTCATTTCGCGTCTCTCAGAAATCGGACGCTGCGACTACTCATCCATGATCCTGCCGAATACTTCGTACGCCGACCTGGACAACGATGAACGCCGGCGATTGAGGAGCTTCATTCGCGACAACCGAGGAGACAGCACTCTGCTCGAACTTGAGGATGAAGACCTCGACAAAGCTCTGGGGTTCGTACAAGAAACGCCGCACGGTTTGTTGCCGACGGTCGCAGGTCTCCTTCTCATCGGAAAAAAAACAAGTATCCGACGACTAGTTCCCGGCGCCGGAGCCGTCTTTCAGCACCTCAGCGGAACAGAAGTACTGGCAAACGAAGAAATCGAACTGCCGCTGCTCCGAAGCTTTGACGCTCTTCTTGATCGGTTCCGAGCCCGCAATACGGAAGTCGAAATCACGCAGGATCTCGTTCGCATTGCAATTCCAACCTTTTCCGAGCGAGCCTTTCGAGAAGCATTGGTCAACGCCTTTTGTCACCGTGACTACACCATCCTCAATCGTGTCTCCGTCCGTTTCACGGACGATGGCCTGGAAATCAACAGTCCAGGCGGCTTTGTTTCCGGCGTTGATCTCAACAACCTGCTCACTGTTGAACCGCATCCGCGAAATGCGCTGTTAGCGGACATTTTCAAGCGATTGGGACTTGCCGAGCGTACAGGACGAGGAATTGATCTGATTTTTGAAGGCAGTCTTGTCTACGGACGTCCGTCACCAGACTATTCCGAATCCAATGAAGAAAGCGTGCGTGTTTTTTTCCCAAAGTGCGAGGCCGACATCAATTTCTTCAGACTCATCCTCGATTACCAAAAGCGAACCGGCAAACCGATCTCAATACAGAGTTTGATGGTGCTGACATCTGTACTCTTTTCCAAGCGGCTCACTTTCGAAGGCATTGTCGCAGCAACAAAACTGCCTGCCAACCGGCTCAAACGGCACGTCGAAACACTTGTCGAAGACGGTCTTCTTGAATGCAAAGGAAGTGGATCCGATCGCGATTTCATCTTGAGCTCAAAGTTTTATAAAGCACAGAATCGCGAAATTGAGATGGTCCGCCAATCGGGTATTGACTTCGTAAGAAACGATGAACTTGTCATGCAGCTTGCCCGAGAAAAAGGTTGCATCACACGAGCCGATGTAATGCAAATTCTCGGTCTCGAAGCCCAGCCAGCTTATCGACTATTACGCAAATTAACAGACCAAGGGCGGCTAATACGAGAAGGCGACAGGCGCACAAGCACGTACCGAGCAGCTACGTAAAAGTAATTCCGCTCGCTATCCGCGAGGCTGCAACACATAAAGCTTGTCGTTTTCACGCACCTTCTCGGGAACCTTGATCGTCACTGCCGTTCCTTTGGTCGCGTGATTCACCGGTCCGTTGTCGTCAAAAATTTCATCGGCCACAAACTCCACCGCGCCCGTTGTGGGGCCGGTGACAAGCAGTCGAGTACCTATGTCGAAGCCGTCAGCCTGCACCAGAAATTGCGCCACCGACGCCTTGTTGAAGAAGTTGATGCACTTGCCGGCAAAACGTTTGGTGATTGTGGCTTGCGAACCGTATCCGGAGGCAAGCTCCGGCGTTTGCGCTCCCAGGTACCATCCGTCCCAATAGCCGCGATTGAAAACCTCGGCGAGTTTCTCATCCCAACGGGCCAGCTTGTCGGCCGTAAAGTCGCCGTCAAGCACCGCCTGCAGGGCCTGGCTGTAGCACTGCACGGTCGTGCGCACATATTCGGGCGAGCGGGCTCGTCCTTCGATTTTGAAAATGCGCGCGCCGCTTTGAACCATCTTGTCGAAAAAGCCGATTGTTTTGAGGTCCTTCGGGCTCATGACGTACTGAGGATCAATCTGCAGCTCAATGTCGCGCTCGGCGTCCTTGATGTAGTACTTGCGACGGCACGACTGCAAGCACTGCCCGCGGTTGGCACTTTTTCCGCGCGTGTGCAGACTCATGAAACAGCGTCCGCTTTGTGCGATGCAGAGCGCTCCGTGACAGAAAATCTCAATTTTGATGCGCTTGCCCGAAGGACCGCAGATATTTTGCTCGTCGATGGCTCTTGTGATTGCTGCGGTTTGCTCGAGCGTCAATTCACGAGCAAGAACAGCGACATCAGCGAAGTGCGCATAAAACTTCAGCGCTTCAACATTGGCGATGTTGAGCTGCGTAGAAAGATGCACGGGAATACCCACTTCGTCCGCAAGCATCATCGCCGCCACATCCGAGCAGATGACCGCATCAATGCCCGCTTTCTTGGCGGCAAGCATCGTTTGACGAGCCGCTGAAAGATCCTCGTCGTAGAGCACGGCATTGACCGTCAGTCGCGTTTTCAAATCGTGATCTTTTGCAAATGCGGCGATCTCAGGTAAATCGGCTTCGCCAAAGGCGCCGGTTGCCAGACTGCGCATATCAAGCGCCCCCAGCCCGAAATACACGGCGTCGGCACCTGCCGCAGCGGCAGCCGCCATCGCCTCACGGGAACCAGCCGGGGCCAAAATCTCAAACTCTTTTCTGTCGTTTCGCATCACTGTCGTTATTCCGTTCGCTTCAGGTGACGGTCAAAGAAGTTCACCACACGGGAGATCACACCGGGCTGGTACCACGGCAAATCGCCGTGTTCGGCTCCGCGCACGAGGACGTATTCGGCCTCTACCTTCTTGTTCTGGAGCGCTTCAAACATTTTTTTGCTCTGCAAGGGACTCACCACCTTGTCGCCCGATCCGTGCATCAGCAAAAACGGCGGCTCCGTTCCGTCGACATGACCAATGGGACTTGCCGCCTTCGCCTTTTGGGGATCGGCATTTACGGAAGCGCCGGCAAAATCCTTAAAGGCCGGCCCGTTGAGAAGCAATGCTTCCGTCACAGCAGCAGACGCATGCACGTTCTCGTTGCCGATCCCTTCCCCAATTGTCGTCAGATCGGAAATGCCGTAGATCGATACCACCGCCTGCACGTCGGACGAAACCTCCTTAAAGTCGCCCACGTCCCAGTTTTTTTCGCCGTTGGTGGCACCAGCCATCTGTACGACGTAGCCGCCGGCGGAGTCACCAAGCAGTCCAATGCGATCGGCGTCCACTCCGAATTCTGAGGCATGCGCGCGCATCCAGCGCACCGCCGCCTTGGCGTCTTCAAGCAATGCCGGGAATTTATTGGGTACGGCACGATACTCGCAGGCCGCAACAACATATCCGGCACAAGCCAATGCATAGCGCATTTCCAAGAACTTCTCGTGATCGGCTGAAGTAAACCCGCCTCCCGGGAAATAAAGCACTGCCGGTTTCTTTTCTTTCGTACGCGGAACAAAAAGCGTCATCTTGAGACCGCGCACACTCCGGCCTCTTTCAAAAACCTGGCTGTAGACAACGCCGGAAATCGCGTCGATTCGCCCCTGGACAACAGGCACGTCAACGACCTGTGCTTCAGGACTTTGTCCCATCAAATCCTGGGCTGTTGCTGTCGTGACCAAAAGGCTTGCCGCAGCAAGAACCGCGAGCTCTTTTCTCATGTTTGTTTCTCCCAAAAATCCTGTGCAACTATAAGGCAAATGGTGTCAGTGTTTGCCCAAACGTCTCGTCTTTGCCTGTTGCCAACCACTCGCTCTAGCGGTCGCGGTAAGATCTAGTTTTAAGAAAACCGGTTTTTACGAAAGGCATTTTCTGCCTTTCTTTTTGTGAAGGAAAACGCAACGTCATGTTCATCGAAAAACTCAACAAGCGAATCTACGCCGTTGACTCCATGCTCTGCGTGGGACTTGATCCCGATCTCAAACGTTTGCCCGCGCATCTGACCAAAGACGCCGAAGGTGTTCTGCAGTTCTGCTGTGCCATCGTGGACGCCACCGCACCGTTCGTCTGCGCCTTCAAGCCTCAGATCGCTTACTTCGCAGGCGAAGGTCTGGAAAAAACGCTTGAACAGGTCATTGCATACATTCACGAAAAGCACCCCGACATTGCCGTCATTCTCGACGCCAAGCGCGGCGACATCGGTTCCACGGCAAAGCAATACGCCAAGGAAGCCTTCGTGCGCTACCAAGCCGACGCCGTAACGCTTTCGCCCTATATGGGTTTTGATACTGTCGAACCCTATTTCGAATACGAAGGCCGCGGCGTGATTCTGCTGTGCCGCACGTCCAACCCGGGCGGCGCCGACATTGAGGAGCTCGTCACCAAAGACGGCGACATGGTCTATGAGCGCGTTGCCAAGATGGCTTCGGGGCCCTGGAATGTCAACGGTCAAGTGGGGCTGGTCGTGGGTGCCACGCAGCCTGCGGAAATCGCACGCGTACGTGAACTTGCGCCTGAAACGCCTCTGCTTGTGCCCGGCATCGGCGCACAGGGCGGCGACGTCAACGCCGCCGTAGCTGCCGGTTTGGACGCGCACGGCCGCGGCATGATCATCAATTCGAGCCGCGCCGTCATCTTTGCCGGTAACGGCGAAGACTTCGCTCAGGCCGCTGCCAAGGCCGCTGAGGCGACCATGATTGCCATCCGCGAAGCCAAGAAAAAAGCTTTGAGCTGATTTCCATCATTTGGGAGAACAAAAATGCAAAACTTCAAGCCGGTGGAACTGGAGGATGTTTATCGTCTCTTTAATTTGGGCGCCACCTCATTGGTGTCGGCTGCCGATGGAAACGATGTCGACGTCATGCCCGCCACTTGGGTGTGCCCGCTCAACACCACGCCCGCCCTGTCGACCGCGGTGATCGACTCGGTTCACTACACGCGCAAGCTCATTGACAAGACCGGCTACTTCATGTTGTCCCTGCCGTCGTTGGAAATTGCCCGCGAAACGCTTTACCTGGGTTCGGTGAGCAAGTTCGACGAAGCCGACAAGATTGAAAAAAGCGGCGCTAAGCTTTTCAAGTTCGAAGGTTGCGACATCCCCACCGTCGAAGGAGTGCTCTGTGCTGTGCTTTTCAAAGTGATTCCGAACGAATACAACGAGAAAAAGCACGACCTCTTTATCGGCGAAGCCGTAGCGGCCTGGGCTGATTCCCGCGTCTTCTCCGAGGGACACTGGCACTTCCCAGAGGGAAACGACAGTTGCCGTACGCTTCACTACGTCGCCGGCGGCCATTTCCTTACGATCGGCAACGCCCACGACGTCACACTCTGATCGTTTCGTTCTTACCCATAAAAAACGCGCACAGGCTCTGAAGTTTGTGCGCGTGTTTTATGTGCGTGTTTCTTAGTCAGCGTTGTCCTTGCCTGCCGACCAACCGGTGAGGCGCACGCGCATCTTCCAAAGAAAGAGCGCTGCCACCAGAATGAAGATGGCGCCTGCGTACATCATCTGGTGCAGCGCGTTGTGATCCGAACTCACAACCATATAGCGCCCCATGGCCACGATGGCAATGGCAATCGGCATTGCGATAGCAAGTTCGTGGTGACTGTGAAGCGCCGCGCGCGCCATCACCATCACTTCGGTATAAAGAAAGAGCAAGAGCAGGTCGCCCAAGGCGATCGTATCGGCCGTCACCATACGCCAGAGCTCAGTCCCGAAGCCGACAATAGCCGCAATGGCAATGGCGCTCAGGCCCAGAAACTGGCACACGTTGAAAAGCCTATCGAAAGCGCCGAGCGCCGCAGAGGATTCTTTTTTTGTTTTTGTCAGAGGTTCCATTCCATCAAATCTCGAAACGAGTCATCGGAATCTGCATTGTGGCACACGTCGTCATTGTTCCCGAGAGCGGTCAGACAAATCTGTTGTTAGCACTTGTCACCGAGTGCTTTGCACAGCAATTGCAGCGCATAGCGAATACTTTGACGCCGTACAGCGTCGCGGCTACCCTCAAACTGCATGCGGGAGGTTTGCACCGTGGCCTTGCCGTCTGTCTTCAATGCCACGCCAAAACACACCGTCCCCACGGGCTTGCCTGGCACAGCGCCGCCTGGCCCCGCAATCCCAGTAATGGACACGGAAAGTTGTGCGCCGGAATGTTCCAGAGCGCCGCAGGCCATCTCTCGGGCCGTCTCGCAACTGACGGCACCAAACGCGGCAAGCGTTTCGGCCTTCACTCCAAGCATCTCTTCTTTAGCACGGTTCGTATACGTGATAAAGCCGCGTTCGTACCACTCGCTTGATCCGGGAACGGCTGTGATTTCAAAGCCGAGACCGCCCGCCGTGCAACTCTCAGCCGTTGCCACGGTCACACCGCGCCGCTTGGCTTTCTGGCCGAGCTCAAGCGCCAGTTCATATGAATCCATCAGAAGACCCCGAGAAAAAGGTTGGCACCGGGAAACAGTCGATTGCAGAGCATATCAATTCCCACCAAAACCACTGCAGCCCAGACGCCCGCCAACAAATCGTCGAGCATGATCCCCCAGCCGTTATGGATGTGACGATCCACCCAACTTGCCGGAGGCAGCTTCACGATGTCAAAAAGTCGAAACGCGAGAAAAGCAGCGCACCAAGCAATACCGTTTTGCGGCAACATCAGGCACACCAACCAAACCGCAACCACCTCGTCGACAACCACGCAACCGGCATCCTGTACGCCGAGATCGCGGCAGGTTTTCTCTGCAGCCAACGCCCCGAGCACAAAAAGAACCGCAATACATACTGAGAGCGTCTTCCAGCTTAAAAACTGCACCAAAACCGCCCAGACGAGCACGCCGGCAAGCGTTCCCCACGTACCCGGCCCCGGTCTCAGACAGCCTGCACCGAAAAAGAGCGCCACTGCGTGCGCCGGGTGCGAGAAGGCAAACTTCAACCCGGGGCGCACGTTGTAGGCAGGATTGTCCGCACTGTATTTCTCTGACAACATCGGCAAAAGCTCTTCGTTTTCAATCAGCACTTTGCGCAAAATGATCGAATCCCTGTACCGGCAAGAAAAGCGGTCGACCAGAGGCATCACGAATTGCAAGCGGCGCTCCGCTCGGTTTCTTTTCGACAATTCGGCCGATGCGGGTTACGGGTGTGAGCGCGGAAATCGAAGCCTGTTCAATCAAACCGCGCTTATCAGCCGGTGCCGTGAAGACAAGTTCGTAATCGTCGCCGCCGCTCATGGCCGCTTCGACTTGCTGCTCCTGCGACAGTGCCGCCAAGGCCGGGTGCTTGGGCACAGCGTCCCACAGCACATCAGCGTCCACGCCGCTTCGCTCCAGAATATGCCCCAAGTCTTGCGCCAAGCCGTCGGAAATATCCGCACAGGCCGTCGCCGAACTCAGAAGCGCGGTCCCGAGTGCATTACGGGGATTCGGTCGATCCATGGCAAGTGCCGCTGCCGGGAAAACGCGTGCGTCGAGAGTGAGTTTGCCCCAGCGATGCATCAGTGCCGCCCAGGCCCCGCCCACACAGCCGGACACCCAAATATCGTCACCGGGGCGAGCTCCAGATCGAGTAAGACCCATGCTTTGCGGCAACTCGCCCATCGCTGTGATCGAAATCGTCACCGGAGCATGAATATCCCCAACCTTAGCCGTTCGCGTCGTGTCCCCTCCGAGCAGCGGACAACCCGCCTGTCGAGACAGTTCCGTCATGCCTTTGGTGAAGCCCGCTAACCAGGCATCATCTCGTGCAGGCAGTCCAATCGTGAGAAAAAACGCACGCGGAATAGCGCCGGCGGCCGCCAAATCCGACAAATTCACGGCCAGAGCCTTGTAGCCGATGTCTTCCGGTCGCTGCGTGGGAAGAAAATGCGTGCCAATGGCCATCATATCGGCCGTCACGGCAATGCGACCTGCCGGCATGTCGATAATGGCGCAATCGTCGCCTACGCCCTTGCTTTCCCAGGCGCCGAAGTTTTCATGCGTAAAAAAGCGCTCGATAATCTGAAATTCGCCGTTTTGAGCCATAGGATTCTTTCAACCTCCTGTTGTCCGACAACAAAGCCTATTTTGGCGCAAAAAACAAAAAAGGCACGGCCGAAAGAGAAACTTTCTCTCTCAAAGCCGCACCTTTTGCGGTGTGCTGTTTTCGACAGCCTCAGCCTTAAGCCTCGTGTTCAGCGGGACGCAGTTCGCTTGCGACCTTGTCAAGCACGCCGTTGACGAGCTTATAGCCTCGATCGGCACCGAAGACTTTGCACAATTCCACCGCTTCGTTAATCACGACGCGATAGGGAATCTGCGGGCAATTCTTCATTTCCCACGTACCGATCATCAGACAGGCGCGCTCCACCACAGACAAACGTTGCGGGTCGCGGTCAAGATGACGAGAGAGTGTCTCGAGAAGCTCTCCCTTGCCCTTGATCACTCCGTCAAGGATGTCACGGTAAAACTCCTGATCGCAGTGATCGAAGTCTTCCGAGCTGAGATCGCATCCGGCAACAGGGCTGCCTTCATCGGTGATAACACTGAGCAGATTAGCGTCAATTGCCGCAAAATCAGCCGATTCATTGATCAGCGACTCGTACACACCCAAGAGCGCAAACTCACGGGCTTTGCGACGAGGCCCCAGGCTCAAGCGAGACCGCAAATTAGCACTTTCCGTCATGTTTTTCGATGTCGTCCGCCAGGATCTCGTCGTCGTCATCGCCGAACTTTTCCCAATCGGAGCTATAAAAGTTTTCGTAAAGGCTCGTCTGCAAATTGACCATTTCAACGGCACAACGTGCGCAGTCCTTACCTTTCATGTGAGTACGAGCCTTGCACTGCTCATCGTCATAGGTCGTGAGGACACCGTTTGCAACCGGAATGTCGTATTCACGGCTCACGCGAGCAATTTCGGCAGAAGATGTGTCGGCCACGATTTCGAAGTGATAGGTTTCACCGCGAATCACGGCACCCAGAGCGATCAGAGCGTCAAACTCTTCACTTTCGGCCATCATTTGAAGCGCAAAAGGAATTTCCAGGGCACCGGGAACCGACACCACGCTGATGCAATCTTCCTGAACGCCGAGCACCTTGAGCTCTTCAAGGCAAGCATCCAGTTCTTCTTTGCCGGCATACTCGTTAAAACGCGAAACAACAATGCCGATGTTCATTTCGGAGCCATCAAGCTCCCCTTTGAAGGTCTTCACGGTCATATCTGACTTTCCAGCCTCTGCAGTGGTTTGTTTGCGAATGCAAACAAAAATTCTTCAATAACAGACGATTTTACCTTTCTCCGGAAAAAATCGCCGCGGAAACACCGTTTTTTAACAAAACGATTTCGGATTGCCGTTTGGTCAGAGCACAGAACAAACTCTTATACTTTGGCCCAACGACACTCTGAACTTCAAAAACAAACATGCCTTCGATTCCCGCCTGGGTCACCACCGGCCTGCTCATTTTTGCCGCACTCTACACGATCGTGCAGGCAGTGCGCCTCTATCTTCCCGTCTATTTCTGGACGTTCGATCGAAACGCAACACGCGGGCGCGCCATTTTAGCGGTTTGTGCAAAAGATACAAGCCCCAATGAAATTGCCCGCGCCGTCCCCGCCCAAGCTTGTCTGGCGCGCCTGCTCAAGGCTCAGGACCTAAACCCTGACGAAGAAGTCTGCAAAGCCGATTTCCGTCGCCGCGTTCTCTACTGCTTTGTCGCCTTCGGACTGACGCTCATTGCGCAGTTCAAGCCCGATTCTCCCGCCGTTTTGATGCCGCTCTCTCAAGCGCTTCTCTTGTGTGCCATCGGCATGATCATCGGAGCTGTCGCACGCTACCGTATTCTGCGCACGATGGATGTAGCCGAGGCAACGCTCAAGGATAAAGGACTCTGGAAAGAGCCTGAAGCCTAAAACGCCGCGGCAAACACGGGCGTTTGCACCGGGTTGCCCAAGCTTTGCGCAGCGGCCCACACCCAACTCGGGTTTTTAATCATTTCGCGTCCGATGCAAACGGCATCGGCATCCTGCGAGCGCAAGATCTCTTCGGCCTGAAGCGGCTCGACGATGCCGCCGCTCGTGAAAGTCACAATCCGAGCCTTCTCTTTGATGTGGTGCGCAAACAACGTATGCGCCGCGGTGAGCGACGCCGGCGGCTGCTGTGCGGGATCAATGCCCCCCGAGGAAACGTCAACGGCACAAATATTGAGTGCGGCAAGCGCGCAGGCCAGGGACAAAGCCTGTTCCTCGCCGGCTCCGTTTGGCATCCAGTCGCAAGCCGAAAGACGAACCATGACGTCAAGCTCGGGGGCCCCCCTTTGAACGGCCTTGACAACCTCCAGCGCAAAGCGCTGCCGGTTTTGAAGCGAGCCGCCCCAGTTATCTGTGCGACGATTGGTCACAGGCGAGAGGAACTGGTGAACGAGGTAGCCGTGTGCGGCATGGATCTGGATGCCGTCAAAGCCCACACGGGCTGCGCGGTGCGCAGCCGCTTCAAAAGCTTGCAGCATCCGGTCAATATCGGCTTCGGTCATCTCACGAGGCATCGGCGCCTGCGGCGTATAGGCAACGGCCGAAGGCGCCATCAACGCAAAGCCGCCCTCCTCGGGTAACAGTGTCCCATGCCCCGTTTTGGGATCTTTGCGACTGCCTTTACGACCGCAATGCGAAAGCTGAAGGAAGAACTTGGTCTCGGCGGGAGCCACGGCACGGCAAGCCTTGAGAAGCCTTTTGAAAAATCGCTCCTGCTCGTCGTTGTAAAGCCCCAGACATCGCGTGGTGATACGTCCGTCGGCACGAACAGCCGTTGCCTCAATGACCACCAATCCCGCTCCGGAAGCGGCAAGCTTCTCGTAGTGCGCAATGAGTTCGTCACTGCCCACTCCTTCACGAGCCAGACAGCAACACATCGGAGGCACGCAAATGCGGTTAGGCAACGTCTGCGCCCCCATCTTTAAAGGCGTAAAAAGCAACGCCATCGAATACCCTTCCTTTCGCGCCGCTTTCGATCAGAACAGATCGTCGCCTTCGTCTTCGCGAAGCTTGATCATGCGCTCGACATAGCGCGCGATCGTATCGATTTCCAAATTGACCCAATCCTGTGCCTTGAGGTGCTTGAGCGTCGTCACTTCAACGGTGTGAGGAATGAGATTGATGCTGATGAGCGCCCCCATGGCCGTGTCTTCGACTTCGTTGACGGTAAGCGACACACCGTTGACCGCCACCGACCCCTTGTAGGCCAAGTAGGGCGAAAGCTTCAAGGGAGCGCGAATCACGAGCTTGTAGCTTTCAGCGATCTTGGTCATGGATTCGACTTGGCCCACGCCGTCAACGTGCCCGCTCACCAGATGGCCGTCGACGCGATCGCCCAGACGCATTGCTTTTTCAAGGTTGACTTCACCGAAAGTATCCAGCCCGCAGGTCTTGGAAAGACTCTCGGCGCTCACGTCAATCTGAAAAGACTTCCCTTCGATGTTGACAACCGTCATGCAGGCACCGTTAACAGCAATCGAGTCGCCCACGCGCACTTCTTCGAGATGAAAATCCTCGGGCGTAACAATCGTCAGACGAACGCCGTTGCCAAGCTTTTCGGGTTCACGCACCTTGCCGATGGCCTGAATAATTCCGGTAAACATATTTTCTTTTTTTCCTAAAAAGCGGCACTCCGTTGTCGGGGCCTGCCGCAGTTGCAGTTAATTTTTTCTGAGTACGACTTCAAGATCGTCACCGACTTTTTCCACGCTCACAAACTTTCCGCGCAGCACCTCACTCATTTGCTTGAAGGGGCCGAGCTTGGCAAAGGGCATCCCATCACCCATCACAGCCGGAGCCAGATAGCAAACGATCTCATCGACCAAATCGTCCCGCAGAAGAGCTCCCGAAAGAGTGGCTCCCGCCTCGACATGCAGTTCATTGATTTCGGCTGCTCCGATCTGACGTATGACCTCTTCCAAATCCAGCTCGTCGTTGCCGCCGACGCACTTGACGATCGCACCTGCGGCCCGCAGGGCTTCAACGCGCGACTGAGGCGCTTTCCGGCTGACAAAAATCGTCGTGGGCTGACCTTGCAAGATGTTGAAGGTCACCGGCGTCAGTGCCTGACTGTCAGCCACAAATTTGACCGGACTCGGCAATTTTTCTTCGCGTACGCTCATCTGAGGATTGTCCGCAAGAATCGTACCAATGCCGGTGAGAATCCCCTGTGCGCGCGCCCTCCAAAGGCGGCCGCGACGTCGAGCCTCTTCACTCGTGATCCAACGGCTTGCACCGTTAAATAACGCCGTGCGTCCGTCAAGTGTCACAGCCGTCTTAAGGCGAACCCAGGGCTTGCCCGTCTTCATGCGGGTAAAGAAACCAATATTGGATTCGTAGGCTTCATCGCGACACACGCCGCAGTCAACCGGAATGCCCGCCTGCCGCAACATCTCGATGCCCTTGCCGGCAACCTGCGGGTTGGGATCCTCAATTGCTGCGACCACGCGACCGGCTCGCTCCTCAATGAGACGTGCCGCACAAGGCGGCGTTCGTCCGTAGTGCGAACAGGGTTCAAGCGTCACGTAATAGGTTGCGCCGGCGATGTCAACACCGGCCTCCTTGGCATTCATGATCGCATCAATTTCAGCGTGCTGAGAGCCCGGAGCATGGGTATAACCCCGAGACACGATCTGACCGTCCTTGACGATCACACAGCCGACAGCCGGGTTGGGAGGGGCGATGTAGCGCCCTTTGCGCGCCTCTTCGAGAGCGGCGCGCATAAAAATCTCATCGCTCGTATCGGTCATTTTGCTTCGTTTTTGTCGATTTCCATATCACGCATCAATCGCTTGAAAGCTTCAGGGTCTTCCACATTGAAGTAGACGCTCGCAAAACGAACATAGGCGACCTTGTCGAGCCGCTTAAGTTCCTCAAGCACAAATTCGCCCACCTTTTCGCTTTTGACCTCCCGCTCGCCAAGACTGCGAAGACGCTGCTCGATGAGCGTAATGGCTTCCTCAATCTGCTCGTCGCTCACCAAACGCTTGCGCAGCGCAAGACGCATAGATCCGCGAACCTTGTCGCGATCGTATTCGCGGCGCACGCCGGTTCGCTTGATGATGGCCGGCATATTGATTTCCACACGCTCAAACGTTGTGAAACGCTTGCCGCAATGGCTGCACTGACGCCGACGACGAATAGAGAAACCATCTTCGCTTGCGCGAGAGTCCACCACCGCCGTGTCCTTAGACTTGCAAAACGGGCAACGCATCTTGAAAACTCCTGGAAAACGCCCGAAAACAGCTTAGGGTCGATAGACGGGGAACATTGCCGTGAGCTGATCGACTTCGGTACGCACGCGCTCGAGCACCTGCGCGTCCTCAGGAGCTGACAACAGGTCGGCGATAAGATTACCCACCTTGCGCGTTTCTTCTTCCTTAAAGCCTCGCGTGGTCATGGCAGGTGTGCCCAGCCGAATGCCCGAGGTTACAAACGGCGTTTGAGGATCGTTGTGAATCGCGTTCTTGTTAACGGTGATGTGCGCCGCTCCCAAAAGCGCTTCGGCAGCCTTTCCGGTCAAATTCATCGGACGAAGATCAACGAGCATCACGTGGCTTTGCGTGCCGCCCGAAACAATTCGAAGACCACGTTCCATAAGCGTCTTGGCTAGAACTTCTGCATTCTTGATCACTTGCTGACCGTATGCCTTGAATTCAGGCTTCAGTGCTTCACCAAGCGCCACCGCCTTGCCCGCAATCACATGCATGAGCGGGCCGCCCTGCGTGCCCGGGAACACAGCCGAGTTGATCTTCTTTTCAAGATCGGGGCGGCAGAAAATAATGCCGCCGCGCGGGCCGCGCAAACTTTTGTGCGTCGTCGTAGTCACCACGTCGGCGTACCCGAACGGACTCGGATAAACACCCGCGGCCACAAGGCCCGCGTAGTGCGCGATGTCGGTCATCAAAATGGCACCCACCGAGTGCGCGATATCCGCAAAGCGCTTGAAGTCAATATGCAGCGAATAAGCCGAAGCTCCGGCAATGATCAGCTTGGGCTGATGTTCCTTGGCAAGACGCTCGACTTCGTCATAGTCAATAGTCTCGGTGTCATCGCGAACGCCGTAACTCACAATGTTGAAATAACGGCCGGAAAAGTTCAAATGCATGCCGTGAGTCAGGTGACCGCCATCGGCCAGACTCATTCCCATCACGGTATCGCCCGGATTCAAAAGTCCGAAAAGAACAGCTTCGTTGGCCTGAGCGCCGGAGTGCGGCTGGACATTGACGGCCATCTCAACGCCTGCCGGCTCGCAAAAGAGCTTCTTGGCGCGTTCAATGGCAATACGCTCCCCCTCGTCAACATACTGGCAGCCGCCGTAATAGCGCTTTCCCGGATAACCTTCGGCGTACTTGTTCGTCAAAAGCGAACCTTGAGCCTGCATCACTGCCGGAGACGTGTAGTTTTCGCTCGCAATCAGCTCAATGTGCTGTTCCTGACGATCCGATTCGGCCTGAATAAATTTCCAGACTTCGCTGTCGCAAACTGCGATGGTGTTGGAGTGGCGAAACATGTCCTAGGACTCCTTAAAAGTTGGGCGCGCTTGTTCGTCCCGGCAAAGTTTTCCCCGAAAGGACGGCGCAATTTTTACAAAAGACTGTGTCGCAATTATCGCCCATGGCGTCGTCAAAAAGAGACAACAAAAAAGCCGGCTCCGTCAAAGCACCGTTTTTTCTAAAAAACGATTCCGACAAGCCGGCCTCCCTCAGCCATACCAATGCACACTGATACCAAGACTCTCTACACGTGCGGCGATTTGCGCAAGCGTTTCGACGGGAGCCTTTTTGAGGCCCACCACCGGCGTTTCACGTGCCAGGGTGTAGATGTCGACCCCCTCAGGACGAATCTGCGACAAAGCCTCGAGCCAGGGTCCCACATACTTTTCAGTCGTGTTGTCGACGCTTTGCCCGGCAAAGGAACCTTGCATGAACATCGTCTGAACAACGCAACGGCCACGGAGAGCCTTGATGCGTTCGATCACCTCTTTGACGTCGTAACGCGCGTTGGGCCGATCCACCAACCGAATGTAATCAGCATCGACCGTATCGAGTTTCAGACACGGGCGATCAATCAGACGAACGGCCTCAAAGACATCGTCGCGGTTCAGGTGCGTGGCGTTGGTGAGCAGACACACCTTGGCTTGCGGACAGTATTTGTCTCGCAACGCCAGCGTATCGCGTACGATATTGAGAAAGTCCGGGTGCGAGGTCGGTTCGCCGTTACCCGAATACGTAATCGCTTCGGGCAGATCGTCAGCTTCACTCATCGCAATAAGCCGCGCCTCAAGCGCTTCGCGCACAGCCTCGCGCGAGGGCATTTTGAGTTTGGGACGACGCTCGTCATTGAGACCGCATTCACAGTAAATACAGTCAAAACTGCAGATCTTGCCGTCTGCTGGTGACAAGTTGACTCCCAGGCTCTTACCCAGACGCCGACTGCGAACGGGCCCGAAAACGGGCCCGGGATAAATGACGGTACTCATCAGTTTTCGATGGCGCTCGCCACAACGCCATGCATAGCAGCCCACGTCCAGGGCGTCTGCAACCATTCGAGAACCAACTTTTCGTGCTCGTCATCAATCACACCCATTTCCTTGGCCTTTCGTACCACCTTTTCAAAGGCGATCACGTCGTAGGTGTCGATGCCTTCCTGCTTAAAGAGTCGCTGCGTTTCGGGAATCGCGTAATTGGTAATCGACATCACCTGCGTCACCTGTGCACCTTCCCCGCGCAAGGCACGGATAGCGTCAAGGCAGCTCAAGCCGGTTGAGATGTGATCTTCCAGAAGCAAAACGCGCATACCCTTGACATCACCGCCTTCAATGCGGGAGTGGTTGCCGTAGGTCTTGGCCTTCTGGCGCACCATGATGGCGGGCAAACCGAGACGATAGGCAAGTGCTGCGGCATGCATGGAACCGGCGGCTTCGACGCCCGCGACAATATCGAATTCCAGATCGTATTCTTCAACGCGACTTGCCATCGTTTCGACGATATCGCGCCAAGCTTCCGGATGCGAGAAAAGTTTGCGGTTGTCGACGTACACAGGCGAAATCAGGCCGGATTTCAAGCGCATCGGCGCATCTGCCAGAAATTCCACCGCCTGCGCACGAATCAGGCGCTCAGCCATGATGTCTTCGGCAATGCTGCTGGTGTAGCTGGGCTTAAATTTCATGATGCTTTCCCCTTTTACTCAATGCCGAGAACCTTGCGGCCGTTGACAGTGGCGATATTGACAAGCTGTTCGAAATCATCGAAGCGGCAGCCGGTGGCAAGCAACTGCAGTTCATGCCACATATCGCCCGCACTCCACGGGACCATGGCGTCGCACACGTTGTCGGTACCAAGCGCCACCGTAACGCCGGCGGGAACAAGTTCATCAACGGGCGTCATCGAGTTGTGCATCGGACCGATCATTTCCGTACGGGCCGTGTCAATCCAGGCCGTCGGGCAGCAGACCATCATCACACCGGCTTCCTTGAGAAGCGTGTAAAGCCGCTGACGATACATGCGGGAGTGCGCACCGATCGAAATTCCGTGAATGGCGACCACACGACCGCACATATCATGTTCGATCGCCTTGTGCGCAAGCATTTCGGTTTCGTATTCGCTGGAGAGATTGAACTGATCGACGTGCACATGCACCATCTTATTCTGCGCTTTAGCGGTCCCAAGCAGAATGTCAAAGGCTTCGGCCGCACGACCGAAGTCGCGCTCATCGCGTTTGGGCAATCCGCCGATGATGTCCACCATCTCGGCGCCGATATCAAACCATTTACGCGCTTCAGGATCAATCACACCCTTGAGAGTCTGGTTGGCAAACTTTACCGTGATCTGATCGGCGTAGTGCTCACGAGCGCGAAGGCCGGCCCTGATGGCGCGATCTTCAGTCTGCGGATCAATGTCCACGAACGTAGCACAGGCCGTGCAGCCCTGCTCGATCATCAGTTCAAAGAACATGGAAAAACGCCGATAGAAATCTTCTTCCGTCGATTCGCTCTTTAAACGATCCAGTGCATCCCACTTCTGCTGCAAAGAGTGCGTGCGGCGCATCTCGAGAATTTCGGGAGACAACGTAAACGCACGGTCTGCGTGAGCGTGCGTGTTCACCCAACCGCCGGCCTTCTTAATTGCCGGCTCGATCATATCGCGTACGGTTCGCGGCGCGTTTTCATCAAAAGACATGAAGGGTTCTCCTAGCGAAAAGGCACGAGCATCCGTTGTCTGTCACCATCGAGCTCAGACAGCGGCGCTGCGCGCCTGCAAATCTAGGTTAATTTAACTAGGTCGCGCGCTTGTGTCAACCATGTTGCTACGCGCGAATCACGAAACTGAAAATTTAGTATTGTGTCTTATTCCACAATTGTGAGTTTCACCTGCGGATCCTGCACTTTGAGGCGATCGGCAATGCACTTGCTCACCCATGCACGCTTCAGGTCGGCGTCCAAAATAAATACGCCCAAATCCTTTTGTTCGGCCATCTTCTTGACGGCTTTTTCAACGCCCATCGCAAAAAGCGCCGTGCACCAGCCGTCGGCCCGTGCGCCATCCTTGTCGACAATCGTGACGCTGGCAATGTCGGTGGCAACAGGCATCCCCGTCTCAGGACTCAAAATGTGCCCATAAGACTTGCCGTCCTTCTCAATTTTGCGCTCATACGCACCCGAGGTGATCACCGATTCGTCAAAGGCTTTGACGACGGCAAAAATTTGACCCCGTTCTTTGTCGGGGCGCTGGATGCCGACATTCCAAGGGCGTCCGGCAGGAGACTTGCCGAGCAAAGCTACATTGCCGCCCAGATCAAGAAGCACATTGGTGGCACCAGCCGCCTTTAAGTCCTGAGTAAGCGCCGTTCCGATCCAACCTTTGGCGATAGCGCCCAAATCAATGCTCTGCCCTTTGCCGATTCGCATACGGCAGACATTGTTTTCCCGCTTGGTTTCGATCTTGGTGTAGTCGACCTTTTCAAGAGCCGCCTCAATGTCACGGCGCTCAGGAACCTGATTGCCGCCGAAGCCGATTTTCCACACATTGACCAAAGTGCCTATCGTGGGTTCAAACGCTCTGTCGGAAACCTTGGCAATTGTCTTGGCTTTTTCCGTCAGCTCGGCAATGCGGCAGTCGACATCAACCCATTGACCCGAGCGTTTGTTCACCTCGTAAAGCGGCCCCTCACGGTGCACCGTAAAAAGCGTCTCATAGGCATCAATGCGATCCGACAGGAAGTCATCGAGCTTTTGCACCGCTTTGTCATCCGGAGAAATCAGACGAGCGGTGATCAGCGTTCCCATCGCCAGCCCCTGGTACTGCGTTTCGTAGAGCGTTTCGTGAGGATCGGCCGCCGAAACGGGGGCATTCAGCGCACTGGACAGAGCGACAGCTAACAAGACCGCACGAGCATGCATACAAAATCGAAAAGTCGTATCAATCAAAGCGGACATCCTTCAAATCAATCAAAATTGGTTGCAAAGTATGCGCACTATATATGGAAAAGGCCCGGTGCGGGATTTCCCCACTCCGAGCCTTTTTCGCATCACGCAATCGAACCGATTACTTGGCGGATTCGAGCGCCTTGTTCACAGCTTCGATGATGCCCTTGGAGGAATTGGACGCGCCCGTTACAGCAGCGACACCTTCCGTACCGTTCTTCTTGATGATTGCCTTGGACAACTTCTTCTGAGCGGCATTGAGCAGCATTTCGGTTTCGCCATGCTTGACAACCTTCACGGAAGTGATCTTGCCACCGGCAACAACAACTTCCACCTGGATCTTGCTGGCGTTACCGGTGCCTTCACCGGTATAGGTGCCGTCCTTGTAGGAAGCGGCCTGAGCACCTGCACACAGCAGAGCGGCAGATGCAGCAACAATCAATTGCTTGATCATTGGTTATGAACTCCTCTTGGTTCTTACAAAGTTAAAAGGTTAGTGCGCCTTGGCGTAAGCGGAAGCGCTGTTGCCAGCGATGCGGCCGAACACAATGATGTCAGCCTGAGCATTGCCGCCGAGGCGGTTGCCGCCGTGAACACCACCGGTCACTTCACCGGCTGCGAAGTAACCCGGAATCACCTTGCCGTCGACATTGATCACTTCAGCCTTCGTGTTGATCTTCACGCCGCCCATGGTGTGGTGCACAGCCGGGGTGACGAGAATAGCATAGTACGGAGCCTTGTTGAGCGGACGTTCCATCTTGGTGCGGCCGCAGCAGCTATCCTTGCCAGCAGCCTGATCCTTGGCGTACTGAGCCATCGTTGCCTTCAGGTTAGCAGCCGGAACACCCATGTTCTTGGCCACTTCGTCGAGATCCTTGCCCTGGATGACCATACCCGGCATCTTAATGTAGCCTTCGATAGCCTTCAGAGACTTGCGAACGTCATCGTCAAAGAACATGTAGGCGTGGCCGGTGGTCTGCTTCAGGATAGCGGCCGACACGGCATCACGCGTGTTGAGTTCGTCGAAGAAGCGCTTGCCTTCCTTGTTGATCAGCACAGCACCGTTGCCACGGACGGCTTCGGTCACCATCACGCCGGTCGTTTCAACAACAGTCGGGTGGGTCTGGATCTGGTCCATGTCAACAAAGGCAGCCTTGACCTTTTCGGAGAGCAGCAGGCCGTCGCCCGTGGCACCCGGATGGTTCGTCGTGGCAAAGCCCTTCAGACGCGGAATGATCTTGGAAACCATAGCGTTGTTGCCGGCAAAGCCGCCTGCTGCGTTCACAACAGCCTTGGAGTCGATTTCGTAGACCTTGCCGTCTTCGTCCTTAACCTTGACGCCGGCCACGGCGCCGTTCTTGACGATCAAGTCAACTACCTGAGAGTCCGTGCGCAGATCAATCTTGCGGGCTTCAACAGCGTTATAGAGCGTCTTGACAACTTCAGGACCAACAGCGGCGCCGCCCGTCGGACGGTGGCAACGCTTGTTGGTGGCGCCGCCCATAAAGCCGACGTCGTTGAAGTTACCGCCGAGCTTGATCAGCCACTGAACAGCATCGTTGGAGTTTTCGCACAGAACCTTCACGAGTTCAGGATTGTTGCGGTTGTGGCCGCCCTTCATCGTGTCCTTGTACATCTGTTCGATGCTGTCCTTAATGCCGAGCTTTGCCTGCTGCGGCGTTTCAGCAGCGTTGATACCGCCGGTAGCGCGGATCGTGTTACCGCCGACCATCGGCATCTTTTCGATGATCACAACCTTTTTGATGCCGTTGTCGTGAGCCTGGACGGCAGCAGCCATACCGGCACCGCCTGCACCGATCACGACAATGTCAGCCTGTTCGGCAGCGTTGGCCATGCCGAAGGCGGCAGCGACTGCGGTTGCGATAAGAATCTTTTTCATGTTTGTTGTCTCCCCAACAAAGATTGTCGATTCCTATTTGAATCGATTTGTGGTTTTCTGAGTACGGCCGTTTCTCGATCTTTTTTTTCTGCGCGCAAACAAAACGTCGGCGCAAAAAAGGCCGTCCTCAACCCGAGCGATTATATGAATAAACACCAAAAACGCCCGTTCAAACAGTTGAATGTCCCTACCCCGACATTCTTTTATTTGATTTAATGCAAAACCGCAAATCGGCGTTTACATAAGCAAAAGCCTGTCCGCTCTCCCATCGTCGAGTCACGACGAACGAGAGAACTCGGGCAGGCCTTTGTGTCAACCAATTAAGGGCGTACTCACCTAGCGTTCTTGCCCCAGCTGTCACGCAGTCCAACGGCAAGATTGAGCACCGGATGTTCGGCGCTGTGATCCTTGATATCGGTTACGAAATAACCGATGCGCTCAAACTGATAGCGGGTTTCGGGAGCAGCTGCGGCCACGTTGGGCTCAACAAAGCCCTGGCTTACGAACTTGCTATCACGGTTCAAAACGGTAAGAAAGTCTTCAGCCGAATCGGGCTGCGGCACCGTAAAGAGGCGATCGTACATTCGGAACTGTGCGGGAACGGCCGTTTTAGCATCGAGCCAGTGAATGGCGGCTTTCGTCTTTACGGAATCAGCGCCGGCCGTACCGCTCTTGGTTTCCGGCAGGTAGTCGGCATGCACGCACACGACGTTGCCTTCGGCGTCCTTTTCAAAGGACGTGGGCACAATCACGTAACTGTTGCGCAGACGCACGGGCTTGGCGGGCGTACCGTCGGCCGGAATCGTCAGTCGGCGATAGCCCTTCGGAGGCACTTCCGCAAAGTCTTCCTGTTCAATCCACAGCTCTCGGCTCATCGTCACCGTTCGCGTGCCCATTTCTGGCTTCTGCGGGTGATTCGGGCACACGAGCTCTTCGCTCTGTCCTTCCGGATAGTTGTCCAAAATGAGCTTTAACGGGTGCACAACGCCGGCGCGTCGTTCAGCCGTACTTTCCAGATCTTCGCGGAGCGACTGCTCAAGCACGCTGTAGTCGATCCAGCCGCCTGCCACACGGCTCACGCCGCAATTTTCAACAAACTTCTGCAGCGCAGCAGCGGTGTAGCCACGGCGGCGCAACCCGACGAGCGTGGGCATGCGTGGATCGTCCCAGCCGTCGACAAGCCCCTGCTGAACCAAAGAGATAAGCTTGCGTTTGGAGAGCACCACATACGTGAGGCTCAGACGATTGAATTCGTACTGATGCGAGAGCAGGAAGAAGTTGTGACGCACCACCGACAACGCGCTTTGAAGCAGAGGCGTGAAGTTTTCGGTGTGCATTTGCAAAAGCGTAAAGAAGCTCTTGCCTTCTGTGCCTTCGAGCGTCTCGGGGCCGCCTGTTGCTGCCCAGCGACCAAAGATCTCGCGCATAGCAGCTTCAGGTTCGCTCTGTCCGAGTTTCTCGGCCGCGTTATACGCCGCACGCGCAAACGCAAGCGCACGATCATCTTTGCCCTCGGCCATGTCAGCAATGATTCTCTTAGCCTCCTCATACTGAGGCGTACGCAGCACCGGCACGATTCGTTCGAGCGCCCAGTCGTAGAACGCACGCTGATCGTCAAACTCAAGCGTACAGATTGAATGGGTGATGTTTTCGAGAGAATCTTCAATCGGATGCGCGAAGGTATACATCGGATAGATGCACCACTTATTGCCCGTGGACTGATGTTCGGCAAAACGGATGCGGTAAATCGCCGGATCGCGCAGATTGATGTTGGGCGAAGCCATGTCAATCTTGGCACGCAGCACCATGGAACCTTCCGGGTGCTTGCCGTCGCGCATTTCGCGGAAAATGCGCAGGTTTTCTTCAGGGCTGCGGTCTCGATAGGGCGAGTTCTTGCCCGGCTCGAAAAGCGTACCGCGATTGGCGCGCATTTCGTCGGCACTCTGCTCGTCGACGTAAGCGTAGCCGGTCTTGATCAGATGTTCGGCAAAGGCGTACATCCAATCAAAATAATCGGACGCATGATAAAGGTTATCTTCCGTGCCCTGCTTCCAGTCAAAGCCCATCCAGCGGACGCTTTCCTTGATCGCGTCAACGTACTCCTGGTCTTCTTTCACCGGATTGGTGTCGTCAAAGCGCATGTGGCAGACACCTTTGTAATCGGCCGCCAGTCCAAAATTCAAGCAGATGCTCTTGGCGTGACCGATATGCAGATAGCCGTTGGGTTCGGGCGGAAAACGCGTGCGAATACGCGCCCAATCAGGCTCACCTTTTTGCAGTTGTTCGGAATAGGGAGCCGGATGACCGCACCAGTAGCGCGGCAGGTTGTTGCCCTGCTCCAGATCGTTTTCAATGATCTGGCGGATGAAGTTGGTCGGACGTGTGGCGCCCGCTTCGATGTCGGCAGTTTCTTTATCAGTCATCTCAAAGAATCCAAGCCTTGCGCGCCCAAGGAGTTGGGCCTATCTGACAAGCGCAGGCGTAAAAAGTGAATTTTAGCGTCAAAAGGGCAAGTAACCGTTGACCCAGGCGACGTACAAAGCCGTGCCCGCAAAGATCGAAACCAGAGGATTTTTCAGGAACCACTGCAGCACAAAGGCAAAAGCGATGCTCACCACTTCGGGAGTGGGAGCAGCATCACGCGCCACGGCCGCGTCGGTTGCGGCGTGCACGGTCAAGAGCACCATAATGGCAAGAGGCAAAAAGTCGCCCAGATCTCTTACCCAGCGCTGTTTTTGCAGCCATTTGCTTGCGGCAAAGGGAAGCGCGCGTTCGGCAAAGGTCACCGCCGCCATAGCGATGAACACAAGCATCAAGTATCCGAAATCCATCGCTTAGGCCTCCTTGTTCAAAACGCAGTTACCGGAATCGCGCTTGCGACGGGATGCTCCCCAGACAAGTCCCGCGGCCGCACACAAAGCGATCGAGACAGCAAGGGCGTTTTCGGGCATCAGCAGTCGTGCGGCAGCGTAACCGAAAAGCGCCACCCAAAGCGAAAGCGCCGTCTTACGGTTGCGCCACTGTTCTGCCGTCAACATAGCAAAAAGGCTCGTGAGTACGAAGTCAAGGCCGGTGAGTCCGATCGTTACGCTCGAACCCGCCAACGCGCCGATGAAACCACCGAGAATCCACCACAAGTGATTAAAAAAGCACACGAAAAGCATACGCGCCAAGGGCGTACCGACTGGCATGATCGACAACAGGGAGTATGTCTCGTCGGTAAGCGTATAGGCTATGTACCAGCGCGCCCATCCCTTAGAAGGCACCTTTTGCAGCAAAGAGACGCCATAAAAGATATGACGCAAATTGATCACGAGCGTGGCAAAAGCGATCGCCGGCACCGAAGCGCCGGCAGCCACCATCGGCACCATCATGTACTGCGACGCACCGCCGTAGACGATAATCGAACAGATCGGCGCCATCCAGGCGGCGGCGCCGGCTTGGGCGAACAAAAAGCCGAAGACAAAGCCCAACGGCAGATACCCCATCATCACGGGAATGGAGTCGCGAAAAGCCGTCAGCGCCGAATCTCGGAGACCGGAGTTGAATTTCATTTTTTCAAAAAACAAACGGACAGGCCGACACCAGCCGACCTGCCGCTTTTTCGGATTCGTTGCTTAAGTTTTCTTCTCTTTGTGTTACTGCGGAGCAATCCAATGACCGGATTTTCCTCCGGACTTTTCAAGCAGCTTGATGCCGCCGATTTCCATGAAACGATCAACGGCCTTGCACATGTCGTAAATGGTTAAAAGCCCCACCTGTACGGCGGTCAGCGCCTCCATTTCCACGCCCGTCTGCCCGCGCGTTTCGCATGTTGCGACACAACGCACGGTGCTGTGTGTCTCGTCAAGCTCAAAATCAACAGCCACACGCGTGAGCGCAATCGGATGACACAACGGGATCAGGTCAGCCGTCCTTTTGCTCGCCATAATGGCCGCCACGCGAGCAATGCCGATCACGTCGCCCTTTTTGGCCGTTCCCTGCGCAATCATGGCAAACGTTTCGGGCTTCATGCGGATGAACCCCTGAGCACGTGCTACGCGGTGCGTCTGATCTTTGGCACCGACATCAACCATATGAGCATTGCCGGCCTGGTCAAAATGAGTGAGTTCTGTCATTTTCAGTAGCAAAAGATTGCGTTTTGAGTCATCCGAGGAAACCACGCCTCGGCCGCAGGCCGCTATGATACACAACCGAAGTTCTCGGCTCCGACTCAAATTTCGTTTCGCCGACGCTTTGCCGCCGTCCGATTTATAGGTTTTCAATTCCGTGCGCTTTCTCAAAACGCTTACCGTCCTTGCCGTCAGTTGCTCTCTTGCCCTACCTCCGGCAGGCGCCTACGCGCAGCTTTCGGGCGGCGTGGGCGAATTCAACCTTCCGAGCCTGGGTAATGTGGCAGGCGCCGATCTGACTGTTTTGGAGGAACGCAGTCTGGGCGAACAGCTCATGCGCCGCGTACGGGCAGACAAATCCTACCTGCCGGATCCTGAGCTCACAGATTTTGTCAATCGGTTAGGATATCGACTCGTTGCGGCCGCTGATCCTTCGCCTTACGATTTCTTTTTCTTTCCGATTCGAGATAAATCTCTCAACGCTTTTGCGCTGCCGGGCGGCTTCATTGCTGTCCATACGGGACTCATTGTCGCTTCGCAAACCGAAAGTGAATTGGCCGGCGTCATCGGACACGAAATCGGACACGTCACGCAACGCCACATCGCCCGCATGATCGAGTCGAGCAAGGGGTCGCTTGCGATGACCATCGGCTCGATTCTGTTGGCGCTTCTTGCAGCTCGCGCAGGCGGCAGCTCCGGCGGCGACGCAGCCATGGGTGTAATGCTTGGCACACAAGCGGCCATGTTGAGTAAGCAACTGGGTTACTCGCGCGACGCCGAACGCGAAGCCGATCGCTTCGGGCTTTCGACGCTCCAAAATGCCGGGTTCGATCCTCTAGGCATGGAAGCGTTCTTTGAACGATTGCAGCAAAACAATCGCTGGTACGAAAACGCCAGCACAGCGTACATCTCAACACACCCGATGACGTCCGAACGTATGAGCGACATGCAAAATCGCACGCGCCATATGTCTCCGGTCACGCATCGCGACAGCATGGACTTCTTCCTGGTAAAGGCGCGCGCCCGCGTGCTGCAGGAGACGACCTACGACGGCTGGCTAAAAGTTTCCAAGAGCTTTGAAAACGAACTCAAGCGTCATCCCGCAGGCTACAGCTTGGTGGCAACTCAATACGGTTTATCGGTTGCCTACGCCAAGATGAATCAAAAGGACAAGGCACTGACGGCTATTCGCGCCGCCAAATCCGCGAGTAAGGAAAACAGCGTCATTCTGGACAAACATCTGGCAGAACTCACCTATCAGGTCGCCAAAACGCAGGCTCAAAAAGATCAGGCGCTGGCTTTAGCCAAAAGCACCTGCAATCAGTACCCCTACTCGGGACTGGCTGCCTCCAACTACGTCGAGTTGCTCTTCCAAAGCGGCAAGCACCAGGAGCTTGTTAACTATTTGCGCAACCAATCGGCCCTTTCACGCAGCAACCCCGATTACCACATGTATTTGGCGCGCAGCTACGAGGCGCTCGGTAAAAAATCAATGGCTTTTGCCGCCACGGGCGACATGTACGCGCTTCTGGACAACCCACGTGCGGCCGTCTATCAGTTTGAGCTCGCTCAAAAAGCCAACGACGGAGACTTCTACATCATGAGCGAAATTGATGCCAAACTGCGCGAACAACGCCAAAAAGTACTCGACCAGAAAAAGGACTGAACCTCGTTTTCAGTGAGAAAGTCGTCTTTTTTCCGTATCCAAAACAGAGAGTTCGTGTGCGAAAATACGCCCAACGATTCGCCTGCGCGCAAGACAGAGTTTTGCGCGCCGGTTTTTTGCGCGCGTCAAGCCGACGCCTCCCATGCTCAACGAATATTTGATGAATTAACGACAACCATGGCTATTGAAGATTATCTGAACGTTGCCGAACCCACCGACCAGGTCATTGAAACCGATGCCGTCATCGTCGGCGCCGGCCCCGTGGGTCTTTTTCAGGTTTTCGAGCTCGGCCTTCTCGAAATCAAGGCACACGTCGTCGACTCTTTGAAAAACGTCGGCGGCCAGTGCATGGAGCTTTATCCCACCAAGCCCATCTACGACATTCCGGCCGTGCCCGTGTATTCGTCTTACGAACTCACGGAAAATCTTTTGAAGCAAATCCACCCCTTCAACCCCACTTTCCACCTCGGTCAAGAAGTCACCGTGGTGAAGAAACGCGAAGACGGTCTCTTTGACGTCGAAACCGACAAAGGCACCAAGTTCCTGTGCAAGGTTGTGATCATCGCCGCGGGCGTGGGCTCTTTCCAGGCCCGTCCTCTGCGCGTGCCCGGCATCGAAAAGTTCGAAGGAACCCAACTGCACTACCGCGTGCGTGACCCCGAGCTCTTCGCCGGCAAGAACGTCGTGATCTGCGGCGGCGGCGACTCGGCTCTGGACTGGACACTCAACCTTGTGGGCAAAGCCGAAAGCGTCGTGCTGTTGCACCGCCGTGACGGCTTCCGTGCTGCCGCCTCGTCGGTTGCCCGCATGCGCGAGTTGTGCGAAAACTGGGAAATGCAGTTCGAAGTCGGTCAAGTGACGGGTTTTGAAGAAAAAGACGGCAAGATGACCGAAATCCGCGTCACGGGCGGTGACGGTGTCGTTCGCCGCATGCCGCTTGATCATTTGCTCGTGTTCTTCGGTCTTCAGCCCAAGATCGGTCCGATCGCCGAATGGGGTCTGGAACTCGAACGCAAGCAAATTGTGGTGGATACGGAAAAGTTCGAAAGCTCCATCCCGGGCATCTTCGCTGTGGGTGACATCAACACATACCCGGGCAAGAAGAAACTCATTCTTTCCGGCTTCCATGAATGTGCTCTGGCAGCCTTCGGCGCCTCCAAGTACGTCTTCCCGGAAAAGAAGGTTTTCTTGCAGTACACCACGACGAGTCCAAAGCTGCACAAGGTGCTCGGCGTTGAAACGCCCACCTTCGACGATTGATTCGTCTGACACTCCATAAGAAGATCATGCACCGGCCGCAGTTCATCTTCGGCCGGTGTTTTTGTGTTCGATGCAACTTGCTACACTCTTGAACGAACCATTTTTTGAGTCATTCATCAATGCAAAAGTTTGAGCGCGTTGCCGTCATTGCCAAGCCTCAGGGCGCCATCTCCCGCTACGTCCGGGAACTAACGGATCTCATCACCCGTACGGGGTGCACGCCTTATCTGGACGAAAACGCCGCCGCTCACATGCCGAGCGACTGTCCGTTTGAGTCAGGCCCGGCCGAAGAAATTGCCCGCGTCTGCGATGTGGCCGTTGCCATCGGTGGTGACGGCACCATGCTCGGTGCAGCACGCGCCATGGCTGCCTACAAAGTTCCCGTCATCGGCATCAACGCCGGACGATTGGGCTTTATCACCGACATTGTGCTCGAAGATATGAATCGACTGCTTCCTGCCATGCTGCTCGGGCAGTACGTCGCCGACGAGCGCAGTATGCTCGAAGGCAGCGTCTGGCGCGAAGATAATCTGCTTTTTGAAGGGCTCGCAGTCAACGATATCGGCATCAGCCACGGCCGCGCTCTGGGCATGGTTGAGTACACCGTCTATGTTGACGGCCTTCAGATGGCAGTGCAGCGTGCTGACGGCGTTTTAGTGAGCACCTCGACCGGATCAACCGCCTACGCGATGGCCGCAGGCGGCCCCATCATGCACCCGTCCGTCTCAAGCATGCTCCTGGTCCCGATTGCGCCGCACACTCTCTCCAACCGCCCGATCGTACTGGGCTCGCACACCAAAATCGACATTGAGGTAAACGAAACCCGCAGCGCAGTTGCGAGTTTCGACGCTCAGGTTCTCATTGACGTGCAAGCGGGAGACGTTTTGCGCGTCAAGGTGAGCAAAGAACGTTTCACCATGCTTCATCCGGTTGGTTACAACCACTTCGATCTTCTGCGCCGCAAACTCAAGTGGAACTACCTGCCGCAATCCGAACATCCGATTCACACACCCTTGCAGGATCAGACCACGCCGGTTCAGATTCCTCATCCGACAACCTCAGAAAAATTGTCAGACTAACATTTCAGCCCATTTGACCCCATCGACAAACGTCCGGACTTGTCCTTTGCTTTCGAGAGTTAAGAATGCTTCAGTTGTTGTCCCTTAAAGATTTTGTGATCGTCCCCTCGCTTGTTGTGGAAGCCTCCTCAGGGCTAACGTGTCTGACCGGTGAAACCGGTGCGGGCAAGTCCATTCTGATCGACGCGCTGGAACTCGTTTTGGGTGCCCGCAGCGACACAGGACTCATTCGCGAAGGTGCACAGCGCACCGAAGTCTGCGCCGAATTCGATGTCACGCCGCGTGTGAAAAAGTGGCTCTCCTCGGCAGGTCTCGACGAAACCGACATCGTGATTCTGCGTCGCACGGTTGATATCAAAGGGCGTTCGCGCGCCTGGATCAACGCCACTCCGGTGACCGTTTCTCAAATTCGTGAATTGGGCGAACGCCTGGTCGACATCCATGGGCAGCACGCACACCAATCGCTTCTGAAGACCTCGTACCAACTGCAGCTCGTCGACGGCTTCGGCGGCACTCAACCGCTACGGCTCGCAGTGCGCGAAGCCTGGCTCGAATGGCAAGAGCGCGTGAGACTTCTCAATCAAGCCACACAAAACGTCGAACAGCAGCAAGCAGAGGCCGAGCGGCTGGGCTGGATCAACGAACTCTTTGACGAACTCGATCCCCGGGAAGGCCAATGGGAGGAACTCTCCAAGGAACACAGTCTGCTTTCAAACGGCGCGGAAATCGTCAGCCACATTCGTGCCGCAGCCGACGCTCTCTCACAGGGAGACGTAACGGCCGTCGGATTGACGATGCAGGCGCAGGCCGATCTGAGCGCCGCAGCCAAATTCGATCCGGAGCTTGCGCAGTACGAAGAGTCTCTATCAGAAGCAAGCGCTATTCTCGAAGACATTTCGCGCGACCTTTCACACCACCTCGATCGTTTCAACGTCGACGAATCACGCTTTGCAGAAATCGACGAACGTCTTTCGATGTACTGGAAGCTCTCGCGCAAACTGCACCGCGCTCCCGAAGATCTTTTTGCGTACCGCCTGGAAGTCAAGGCGCGACTTGAGGAACTCGCTGAGAACGCCGATATCGAGCTTTTGGAAGAGAACGAAAAGCGCGCCAAAGAAGTTTTTCTGAAACGCGCAGCAGCGCTCACCCAAGCGCGCATGAAGGCCGCTCAGGACCTCTCAAAAGCAGTGACCGATGAAATGCAGCACCTGTCCATGACCGGAGGTTGTCTGCAGATCACGTTGCCCAAGTGCGACCCCTGGGCAGGCGGCATGGAGCGCTGTGAATTCCTGGTGTCAGGGCACGCCGGAGCCACGCCACGACCGCTCACCAAAGTGGCCTCCGGCGGCGAACTGGCCCGCATTTCGCTTGCCATTGCCGTGATCACCGCGCAGATCACGCCGGTACCCACGCTCATTTTCGACGAGGTCGACAGCGGCATCGGCGGAGCCGTGGCCGAAGTCGTCGGACGTCTGCTGCGCCGTCTCGGCCACAACCGCCAAGTCCTTTGTGTCACCCACCTGCCTCAGGTTGCTGCCTGCGCCAACAACCAGTGGCTCGTTCAAAAGGAAACGCACGACGAAGTGACAACAAGCTCTTTAAGGCCCCTTTCGGACGAAGAGCGCATCCGCGAAATCGCCCGTATGGCAGGCGGCTTGCAGATCACCAACGCCACGCTCAAGTCAGCTCAGGAACTTATTGAGAGCGCCAAGCGAGCCGACGGAAACGGTGAGAAAAATTAAACGGAAAAAGCGGTCTCCAACTTTTCCCACCCTTCAAAAACGCTTGCCCCGGCCACGTGCCCGGGGCTTCGTGTTTTTAGTCGTTAACCACCTTCACCGAAGGCATCACCTGACTCATGTCTTTGGCAGTACGCGCCACGTAAGCGGCCGCACGCAAGGCGATCTGACGATAAATCGAAGCGATTTCACCATCGGGATCAGCCGCCACGGTGGGCAACCCCGAGTCGGCCTGTTCGCGGATGCGCGAATCAAGCGGCAGCTGGCCCAGAACAGGAACCTTGTACTGTTCGCTCATGCGCTTGGCACCGCCTTCGCCGAAGATGTGTTCGAGATGACCGCACTTGGGGCAGCGGAAGAGGGCCATGTTTTCCACAATGCCAAGCACAGGCACCGAGACCTTTTCAAACATACGAAGGCCCTTCTTGGCGTCCAGCAAAGCAATGTCCTGCGGCGTCGTCACCACGACAGCACCCGTAACCGGCACGGACTGCGACAGCGTAAGCTGCACATCGCCCGTTCCCGGTGGCATGTCGATCACGAGGTAGTCGAGGTTATCCCATGCAGTCTGATTGAGAAGCTGGGTGAGCGCCTGCGCGACCAGCGGACCGCGCCAGATCATCGGCTCTTCCGGATCAATCATGAAGCCCACGGAATTGATCTGAAGACCCAGGCTTTCGATCGGATCCATATTGACGCCGTCGCGGCTCGTCGGTTGCCCCTTGGCACCGAGCATCGTGGGCTGCGAAGGTCCGTAAATATCCGCATCGAGCATGCCCACGCGGGCGCCTTCGGCAGCCAGCGCCAAAGCAAAGTTAGCCGACACCGTGGACTTGCCCACGCCACCCTTGCCGGAGCTGATGGCGATGATGTTCTTGACGCCTGCCATCGTCTTGAGTGTGCGCTGCACACGGTGAGCGATGATGTCACCCGAAACTGTCACAAGAGCGGAGGCCGCTCCGGCCTGCGTGAGCGCCGTCTTGACGCGGGAAGCCAATTCCTCGGCCACGCTCTTGACGGGGTAGCCGGGGCACACGGTCACGGCAACGGCGTCGCCGTCGACGACGACATTCTTGATGGCCTTAAATTCCGAAAGCGGCAGATTGAGCACCGGGTCAAGTACGGCACCCGCAATCTCCTGCACTTGTTCTTTGGTCAGCATGGGATGGTTTTCTTTCTAAATAATGGTGGCAAGAGCTTTGGGACTCCGCTACCGGTTGTGCAAACAATGCGCAGGCACGGGCCGCACCTGCACACGAAGTTGGAGTTTACAAGGAAAAATCCGAGCGATCTAGTCGGACATTTGCCCAAATCACTTTTGGAGACAACGTATCAACCTTTGACGCACAACACCTGACGGAACTTGTGGATCACGCGCACCAGATCGTTTTGGTTTTCCATCACGGAGTCGATGCGCTTGTAGGCTGCCGGAATTTCATCAAGCACTCCGACGTCCTTGCGGCACACGATGCCTTCGGTCTGCACCTTGAGATCTTCAACCGTGAAGCGTCTCTTGGCATCCTGTCTGCCGTAGCGGCGTCCCGCACCGTGCGCGGAGCTCATGAATGACTCCTCATTGCCCAGTCCTTCGACCAAGTAAGACGCGTCGCCCATGCTTCCCGGCACGAGACCGAGTTCGCCGATACCAGCACGAATGGCGCCCTTGCGCGTAACGTAAACCTCTTCTCCGAAATGCGTTTCCTTTTCGACGTAGTTGTGGTGGCAGTCAATCAGTTCTCCGACAGGCTCGACATGCGGCCAGACGTCTTCAAGCGATTTAATGACGTCGTCGACCATCGTGCGGCGGTTGGCGCGTGCATAGTTCTGAGCCCACTTCACAGCCTGCATGTAGCGGTCAAACGCCTCTTCGCCTTCCTCAAAGTAAGAAAGCGCGCCATCAACAAGTTCGATGCCTTTGGCTGCCGTGAGCGTCTTTGCTTCCTTGATAAAACGCGACGCCATAACGTTGCCGGCACCGCGAGAACCCGAGTGCAGCATCACCCATACGCCGTCTTCTTGGTCGACTTCAAGCTCAATGAAGTGATTGCCCGAGCCGAGTGTTCCCATCTGAAGCCGCCAGTTCATGTTTTGCATCGGATCGAGAATGCCGGGATTTTTGGCTTCGATGTCTGCCATCTCATCGGCAAACGGCAGGCACATTTCCGTGCGGCAGTTCTTCTCTCTGTGCTGTGTCAGGCCCACCGGGGTGCGACGCAAAATCGCCTGAAATGCGGCGACAAGCTGTTTTTCTGTGAGTTCGTTTCGCTCGAGATTGAGTTTGACGGCGGCCATGCCGCAGCCGATGTCCACGCCGACGGCAGCCGGAATCACGGCACCTTTGGTCGCAATGACGCTTCCGATGGTCGCACCCATGCCGACATGAACATCGGGCATAGCGGCCACGTGGTGAAACACAAACGGCAGGTCAGCCACATTCTTGAGCTGTCTGATAGAACCTTCGTCGACATCATTTGTCCATATCTTGACAGGAACGCGCGACGATTTAATGATCTGCTTGATTGGCATTTTTCTTCTCTTTTTTCTTTTGTTGGGTCGTCCGCACAGGTCAGCCTACAGGATGATGCGTCAACGAATGACGCAGGCGAACACAGGTCTCTTCGCTGTGCTTTTGTCCTCTCTTTTCGGCGCACCGTCTAGCGCAGTAGAATGTCGGATTGCACTGCGACTCCCTACGTTCGCGGCCTTCTTTTTTAACCGATTTTTCTGATAAACAATGAGCAACGCCAAGCGCAATATTTTCGTGACCACCGCTTTGCCCTATGCAAACGGCGCCTTCCATTTCGGCCACATTCTGGAATACATCCAGGCCGACATCTGGGTGCGCCACGAGCGAATGTGCGGCAACAACGTGCATTTTGTATGCGCTGACGACGCTCACGGTGCCCCGATCATGATTGCGGCGAGCAAACAGGGCGTTACGCCGCAGGAATTTGTCGCCAAGATCTCTGCCGGTCGCCAGCAGTATCTCGACAACTTCTACATCAACTTTGATCACTGGCACTGCACCGAAAGTCCTGAAAACACCGAACTCTCGCAGGACATCTATCGCCGTCTGAAGGATGCCGGTCTCATCTACACCACCGATATTGAGCAGTTCTACGACGAAGAAGTCGGCATGTTCCTCGCCGACCGCTTCATCAAGGGCACCTGCCCGAAGTGCGGCGCGCCTGATCAGTACGGCGACTCGTGCGAAAAGTGCAGCTCGGTGTATTCGCCGACCGACCTGATTGATCCCTACAGCGCCATCTCGGGTTCCGTGCCGGTTCTGAAGACCTCCACGCACTACTTCTTCCGCTTGTCGGATCCGCGTGCACAGGCCTTCCTCAAAGACTGGACGATGGGCAATGGCGCCGACGGCAAACCCCGCGTGCAAGCTGAAGTTCTCGCCAAAGATAACGAATGGCTCGACGGCAATCTTGCCGACTGGGACATTTCTCGCGATGCCCCCTATTTCGGCATTGAAATCCCGGATGCACCCGGCAAGTACTTCTACGTTTGGCTTGATGCGCCGATCGGCTACCTGGCCAGCTTCAAAGCCTATTGCGCCAAGAAGGGACTCGATTTCGTGCAGGAACTGTCGCGTCCGGACACCGAACAGATTCACTTCATCGGCAAGGACATCATTTACTTCCACACGCTCTTCTGGCCGGCCATGTTGCACTTTGCAGGCACCCCCTACCGTGTTCCCGATCACGTCAATGTGCACGGCTTTATGACCGTCAACGGTCAGAAGATGAGCAAGTCGCGAGGCACCGGCATCAGCCCGATGGACTACCTGGGCCTCGGCATGAACGCCGAATGGATGCGCTACTACCTCGCCGCCAAGCTCAACAGCCGCGTCGAAGACGTCGACTTCACCAAGGGCGACTTCCAGGCCCGCGTCAACTCCGACCTGATCGGCAAGTACGTCAACATCGCCAGCCGCGCCGCCGGCTTCATCTTCAAGCGCTTTGAAGGCCGCGTGTCCGATGCCGCAATGAATGACGAAATCCTCACGGGTATTCGCGCTGCGGCCGAGGACATCCGCAACGATTACGAAAACCGCGAATACGCTCGCGCCATGCGCCGTGTGATGGAACTCGCCGACGTCATCAACGAATACGTCGATCGCGAAAAACCCTGGGAACTTGCCAAGAATCCGGAAACCGCCGACAAGCTTCAGTACGTCGCGTCCGTTGCGCTCGAAGGCTTCCGCTTGCTTACGCTCTACCTCAAACCCGTGCTGCCGGCAACAGCCGAACGCGTCGAGAAGTTCCTCAACTGCGGCTCCATGCAATGGGACAGTGTCAATCAGACGCTTTCAAGCGAACGTCCGATCTCGAAGTTCGAACATCTGATGGGACGCGTGGATCGCGAAAAGCAACTCGACGTACTGCTGCCCGATCCCGACAAAGCCGAAGCCAAGGTACAGAAACCTGCGAAAAAGGCTGAAGCAAAGCCTGCCGTCGAAGCCAAGCCCATTGAGGCAACCGCCGTCAGTACACCCGAAGTGGAAGCGGTGGCCGACATCTGCACCATCGAAGATTTTGCCAAGATTGATCTGCGCGTAGCGCGTGTCGTCAAAGCCGATCATGTCGAAGGCGCCGACAAGCTCATCCGTCTCGAGCTCGACATCGGCGACGGCCGCAATCGCCAGGTTTTTGCCGGTCTCAAGGCCTACTACAAGCCAGAAGAACTCGTAGGCAAACTTATTGTGATGATCGCCAACCTCGCCCCGCGCAAGATGCGCTTCGGTCTGAGCGAAGGCATGGTTCTTGCCGCAAGCTACCAGTCCGACAAGGGCGCCGGCGTCTATCTGATCACGCCGTTTGAAGGCGCCCAGCCCGGCATGCGTCTGCGCTAAACCGCAGTTCTACCGGTCTGTTTCGGCCCGCGTCTTTCATTTGAAAGCGCGGGCCTTTCTTTAGACGAGCATCGCAACAGCACGCACCGGAGCACCGTCGACGGCGGCAAGCTTCAAAGGATAGGCCGCAAAAAGGATTCGGGATTCGGAAAGCAACATTTCCAAGTCGGTGAGATTTTCCACCATCAGCCCGCCGCCGCTCGAAAACCACAGCCGATGCAATGCCACGCCTTCTCGATCAAGACCTGAGCAGTCAAGTCCGATGCCTTTACGCGCAATCCTTGCTGCCGCCTTGACGAAGGCTTCGGTAAAAAGCGGTTCCGTCCCGAAATACTCTTCGCTGCCCCACTTCTCGCTCTGGCCGGTACAGAGCAACAGCCAGTCGCAGGACTCGATGCTGTCGAGAGCTGATGCATCAACCACGCTCAAGCCACGCAGATCCGCTACTCGGGCCAAACCTGAGAAAGCCGTCAACGGATAGTCTCCAAGACGTTTGCCGCCGTGAATAACGTGTGCCTCAGCATCAACGTGCGTCCCCGTATGAGTAGCCAAGGAAATTCTTGTCACACAACAGCTGTCGTGCGTGATGTCAGCCGCCGTATCCAGGCGCGGTGCCGGGTCGCCGGGATAAGGCTTTGTGCCGTTATCGACAACATGCGACAAATCAACCACACTCCGTGACGAGAATGGTTTTTCAGCCTCTGGCTCGTGTCGTTCCATATCAGCTTTCCTTGCGTATGCTTCGGCCAAACAAAAACCGGACGCAAACAAAAGATTGACATCCATCGTTTGCCGGTCCGGTTTTCCATCAAGCCTGCCGCGAGAACTTTACGGAGTCTCGCAGCGGCTACAGTCCTTGCTCTTAAACCATCAAGAAGGCGCAAGCAAAGACGGCGATGATGCAGGGGATAGCAGTGCGCTTGATCACGTCGATCGGGTTGACCATAGCAATACCCGAGACGAGAATCGTCACGCCGGCCAGAGGCGACATCGTACGGCCGAGAGCGCCGGTCAGGAAGGCCAGACCGCCCAGACCTTCGATGGTCATGCCGAAGTCCTTGGCATGCGGCGTCACGGTTTCGTTAAAGGCCAGCGTTGCAGCGTCACCCGACCCCGTGATCACACCCATGATCCAGGGGCCAAGAGAGCCGCCCCAGCGAGCGATGTCGTTAGAGTCCTTCAGAGCGTCGACGCAAGCATCAATCAAACCCGTAGCACGCAGGCCGGCGGCAAAGACACCAGCGGCGATGATGATGCCGAGCACGTCTGCATAGCCCTTACCCATGCCGTCAAAGAACTTCTTTGAGAATTCCTGCGGATTGCTCAGAGAAACAACCAGGGCGCAGATGGCACCGATCAACATAGCCTGAGCCACGCCCATCTTGATGGCGGGAACCCACATATTGCCGACGACCAGAATCGTGATCGGAACGAGCGGCACGAGAGCCTTGAGAGGATTCGGCGTGAAGTCTTCGTTCTTGATCTTGGTTTCGTCAACCTGGGCGTTCGTATCGCCCTTGCCGTCGCCCATCAAGAAACAGACTACGGCCGTGCCTACCACCAGAATGGCGCCGCACATCAGTGAGTAGTAGGTGTGCGTGCCGATGAATTCCATCACGTCCATGCCGGCCATCTTAGCGACGAACGGGTTGTGCGAGGTACCCGGCGAGAGGTAGGAGCCGATCGTACCGGCCAGCACGGCAGCGGCGGCGGCAGCCGGCTTAATGCCCGCACGCAACATCAGCGGAATCAGCGTAGAGCCCACAGCAGCGGCGCAACCGGCTGCCGACGGAATGGCGATGTTCACGAAGAACGTAATCACCGTCGAGACGGGAACCAAGAAAAGACCCATGCCGCGAATCGGTGCGGCCAGATAGTGCACAAGCGAACGGTCGCACTGCGTGTAAGTCGCCGTAAAGGCAAAACCCATCGAGCCGCAGATTGCCATAATGAGCGAGTTGTTCGTCATTGATTTGGCAAACTGGTTCAAACCCATCATCGGGTTAAGACTGATAATGCACAGGAAAAGGCCGGCAGCAATCAGCACCAGACGCGTTTCCCAACGTTTGATCAACGCCCAAATGGTCACGAAGATCACTGCAACGGCAATCCAGGACAGTAGTGTCATGAATATCTCTCCTTAAGCGGGCTGCTCTCCATATATCGCAGCACCTACGAATTTTGATCTGTCTATTCTAAGACGGCAACGCCTTGAAAGGAGATATAACTTTTTGAAACATGCAAACTGAACGCAAACTTTTGAGCCGATAGGACTAAAACTCAACAGTTAACAAAAAAAGCTCCCGAATTGGAGAGCTTTTTTGTGTTAGGCCGTCGCGTCCTTAAGACGCAAACAGGTTTAGACCGAGAAGGACGAGCCGCAGGAGCAGGACGTCACCGCATTGGGATTGCGGATCACGAATTGCGAACCTTCGAGGTCTTCTTTAAAGTCAATTTCGGCGCCAACCAGATACTGCATCGACAGCGAATCCACAAGGAAAGTCACCCCGTCGCGCTCAATGATCTCATCGTCTTCCGCGGCTTTTTCCTCGAACTGGAAACCGTACTGGAAGCCCTGGCAACCGCCGCCCTGCACGAAGACGCGCAAAGGCATATTGGGATCTTCCTCGGCGGCGAGCAATTCCTTTACCTTCGCCACGCAGGCGTCCGTAAAAATCAGCGGTTCAGGTGCTTCTTCCGGAGAGGGATTCTGCAGTTGGGTGTTCTCTTCAGTCATATCTCAATCTTTCTCCCGAAAAGGCACGGCAAATCAAATTGTTGGCCGTACCTTGGTGTCAAAGTGGTGCCATTATAACGGCCGCTTCCGTGCATATATGGGGTCAAAGACGCCGTTTTCAAAACCTTTGCGCGAGAATCGCGGCCGGACTCTGTCCCTTGGGAACCATCACCCAGGCGCTCACGTCGCTTTTTTGCCCGCCGGCACGATTTCCGGCCTCGTTTCCAAGCCCCCAGAAATAGTCAAACCGCAACACTCCTTTGATGGCTCCGCCGGTATCCTGCGCAATCACGGGACGCGCGAATTCCATCGCGGGCAAACTTTGGCTTGCGGCCGTCACAAAAGGAACCCCGAGCTTCCAATAACGGCGATCAACCGCCACGGAAGCCATCGGCGTGAGCGGCACCCCTTGTGCTCCCACCGGTCCCTGATCGTCGGAATACCCTACGCGTTCGGCAAAAAACACGAAATTGGGGTTGGCATTCAAAAGCTCTTGCCGGCGCTGCGGATTGTCACGTACCCATTGCTTTATGCGTTGCATACTCATTTCTTCTCGCGTGAGTCCCGCGTTTTCGATGAGCCAGGCGCCCAAACTTTTGTAGGGGTGCCCGTTTTGATCGGCGTAGCCGATGCGAATAAGCGAACCGTTATCAAGGAGCACGCGACCGGATCCCTGAATCTGCAAGAAAAACGCCTCCACCGGATCGTCAGCCCAGCAAATCACGTGTTTCTTCTCCAGATCCTTGCGCGCGACGATTCCCTTGCGATCGTCGTAAGGCACCAGCTTTCGCCCCTGAAGTTTTCCTCTTAAACGCAGTCCCTTGAGTTGCGGATGAATCGAGTCAAGCTCAACGCTGATCAAATCGTCAGGAACGCCGTAGATCGGATACTGGTAAATGCCGTGTCGCACGCGGCTTGCGCGCAAAATAGGCTCAAAGTACCCCGTCATGAGGCCCTTGTCCGTAAACACTCCTCTTTGCGAATCTTTGGCCAAAACCTGCCAAATCTCGAAATTGCCCTCGAAAAACGCGCGACCGAGTCCCTGGGGCATACCCTGAACGTTGCGGCAAGCCTCTCGCCAGAGCGTGTGATGCTGCATGGTCGTACAAGAGACCTGAAATGCTTTGAGTGCCTGTTCCCAGTCTTCATCTCTTGTCGCCGGCAAATCGGCAAACTGCGCCGGACGCAGACGGATGTCACCCGCAACAAAATCCTGCGCTTCGTCAGGCTGCTGAACCGGTTCTTTTCCCGGAAGTGTTTCCGGCAGCACAGGCGTTTCCCGTTGCGGCGCCGTACTGCAACCAAACAAAAGCAAGCTTGCCGCCACAGCCGCCGTCAATCGCCACTTGAACATAAGGAGCATTCCTTCAGATTTCGTTATCGGGCAGGAAACGCTCCTGCACCGTGCTGAGCCAATTGCGTCCGAGTTCCGTACACACAAGCCGCCTCTGGTCGTTTGCTAGAAGTCCTTCGCTTCTCAGCGCTTCAACCTTCTTTCCGATCACCTCATAGGGCAAGCCTGTGGTTGCTTCCCAGAGCGTCACGGGAACCCCGTCGTAGAGACGCAAAACGTTGAGCATAAATTCAAAAGGCAGCGACTCGGCAAGCACAAAACTCAACTGCGAAGCAAACCTGCCGTTGACCGCATCATCCATGTACAGCAACGGATTGGCACGCCGTTCGGTGCGAAGTATGCCGCCTTCGGTCGTAATTTTTCCATGCGCTCCGGCACCAACGCCGATGTAGTCACCGAATGTCCAATAATTAAGATTGTGTCGACAACGGCGACCGGGCTTGGCGTAGCCCGACACTTCATAATGCTCGAAACCGGCTTCGGCAAGAGTCGTGCCCACGATCTCCCCCATTTCGGCAGCCGTATCTCCATCGGGTAGCCCAGCGGGCTCGCGCTTGTAAAAAGCCGTTCCCTCCTCAATGGTCAGTTCATAGAAGGAAAGATGCGTGGCGCCGCTCTTCACCGCCGTGAGGGCGTCCTGCGCGGCACCTTCAAGAGACTGACCGGGCAAGGCGTACATCACGTCCAAATTGAGATTGTCGACCAAAGTCAACGCCGTTTCGACTGCTTCCAGAGCCTGCCTGCGATTGTGAATACGGCCGAGCGCCTTGAGCCGTTCATCGTCAAAGCTCTGAACGCCAATGGAAAAACGATTGACGCCATTTGCCACGTAACCGGCAAATCGTGCAGCTTCGTGTGTTCCAGGGTTGGCCTCCAAAGTAATTTCAGCATCCTCGGCAAACAAAAGTCGCTTGCGCAAACCTGTCATCAGGGTTTCAAACCCCTGCACCGACATCAAACTCGGCGTTCCGCCTCCGAAAAAGACACTTGAAACCGGTCGGCGACCGGCGAGCTCCACAGCTGCATCCACATCTTGCAAAAGCGCTTGAATATAGCCCGCCTCGTCAACGCCCGCTCCGATTGCGTGCGAATTGAAGTCGCAATAAGGGCACTTGCGCACGCACCACGGCCAATGCACGTAAAGCGCTATGGGTTTATCAGCGACCGACACCCCAACGCTCCTGCATTTCGGTCAACAGCAGACGCATGGCTTTGCCCCGGTGACTCAGCTGATTCTTTTCTTCGGCTGAAAGTTCCGCCGCCGTGCAACCCTTCTCAGGCAAATAAAAATGCGGGTCGTACCCGAAACCACCGTCTCCCTTGGGAGTCGCGACAATTTCGCCGTACCAGCAGCCTTCGCAAACAATCGGATCGGGATCATCGTGAGAGCGCACTGCCACAAGTACACAGGTGTAGTGCGCGCTCTTATCCTCAAAGGCAGACAAGCGCTCTACGAGCTTCGCGTTGTTGGCCGCATCGTTGCTTTTTTCTCCGCTGTAACGCGCCGAATGCACGCCAGGTTCCGTCACCAGAGCATGTGCCGTGATGCCCGAATCGTCGGCCATTGCCGCAAGTCCCGTAGCTTTGGCAGCGTTGCGCGCTTTGGCCAGGGCATTTTCCAGAAAAGTACCGTATGGCTCTTCGCAGGGGGTGACGCCAAGCGAGCCCTGTGAAACCACTTCAATGCCGTGATCTGCAAAAAGCGCACCGAACTCGCGCAGCTTGCCTTTGTTATCCGAAGCCAAAACCAACTTCACTTTTTGCCTCCATTGCATTGTTACGCGGCAAGCGCTTTTTTCTGAGCAGCCAAAATTTCTTCGCAGCCTTTCCTGGCAAGCACAAGCATCGCCGTCAAATCCTCGGCACTAAAAGGTACCCCTTCGGCCGTGCCCTGCAGTTCGATATAGCGACCGCTTGAGGTCATCACCACATTCATGTCCGTTTCACTCGTGCTGTCTTCTTCGTAATCCAAGTCGAGCACAGGACCGGCATCCGTCATGCCGACGCTGATGGCGCAGACGGCTTCCTTGATCGGATTTTCTTCGATCATCCCCTTTTCAAGCATGAAGTTGACGGCATCAACCAAAGCCACGTAAGCCCCCGTGATTGACGCGCAGCGGGTTCCGCCGTCGGCCTGCAGTACGTCGCAATCAAGCGTGATCGTATGGCGACCGAGCTTGATGCGATCCACAACGCCGCGAAGACTGCGGCCAATCAAACGCTGGATTTCCTGCGTGCGTCCGCTTTGTTTGCCGCGGGCCGCTTCGCGATCGGTACGCGTGCCGGTCGAACGCGGCAACAGACCGTACTCAGCCGTTACCCACCCCTCGTTCTTATCGTTGAGAAATTTCGGCACGGTCGGCGAGACGCTTGCCGTACACAGCACCTTCGTCCGTCCGACCGATACCAGCACGCTGCCTTCGGCATGGCAGGTAAAACCTCGTTCAAACTGAATGGAACGCATCTCATCGTTTGCGCGTCCGTCGTGTCGCTGCGTCATGTTTTTCCTTTCTTTCGAACAAAAATTCCTGTTGCGCTTTTTGCTGTGCGCAACCGCATTCAGCATTCTAAGGTGAGCGTCTACAATTGGGCCTTCGCAGGCCGAATCTGACAGCCTACTTTTTTGCAACCGTCCTTGTCTTCCTTTCCGTTATGTCCGGCATTCGATCCATGACAGGCTTTGCGACCGCGCAAGGCCAAACGCCGCTCGGTTTTATGACCGTCGAACTTCGAGGCGTCAACTCGCGTTTTCTTGATCTCACGCTTCGTTTAAGCGATGAATTCCGTGCCACCGAACCTATGGTGCGCGAGGTGATCTCGTCGGCCGTCAAGCGCGGCAAGTTAGAGTGCCGCGCAAGCCTCAAGCTCGCCGACACGTCGAGCTCTGGCATTAATGCAAACGCCTTAACCAACGTTCTCGCTCTGCAGCAGGAAGTACTTAAACTCACGCCAACGGCAACGCCGATGTCGGTGTACGACATTCTGCAGATGCCGGGCATTCTGACCACACCCGAGGTTGATCAGGATGCGTTAAATGCTGCTGTTGCCGTCGTCGTTGGCAATGCACTCGAAGCCTTCAACGCTTCGCGTGAACGCGAAGGCGCTGCGCTTGCAGCTATCCTCTCGAAAAACTGCGACACCATTGAAGAAGTTGTGGCCGCTGTGGCCGAACGCATCCCCGACATTCATCGCAACCTCAAGGAAAAGCTTGAGCAGCGTCTTCAGGAGGCCTTGGGAACAGTGCTTTCCGGCGCAGGTTCCATCAGTCGGGAAGAAGTATCCGACCGCATTCGTCAGGAAGTAACGTTTTATGCACTAAAAATGGATGTGACCGAAGAAATCAATCGCTTGCGAACACACGTAGCGGAAGTACGTCGCATTCTCAAGGAAGGCGGAGCGGCCGGCCGTCGTCTGGATTTCGTGACGCAGGAAATGAACCGCGAGGCCAACACGCTCGGCAGCAAATCGGCCGCCATCGAAATGACCGATGCGGCCGTTGCACTCAAGCTTTGTATTGACCAGATGCGCGAGCAACTGCAAAACATCGAATAAAAGCCTTGCGGCTTACATGCGGCGCAGTCCGTATTTCAGAAAATCTGCGCCGCGCCTTCTTTTTGGCGAATTTCCTGCCAAAAATCAAGCGTCATCCAATAAAAATGCAGCCCCACGTCGGCAACCATTAAAAATTGCTCTTCGTCGGTCACAAACGGGAAACGACGAGCCAAGCGAATCGTGCCGAACTGCCCGATACCCGCAAGTGCCGTCACAATCGCGTCAAAATCGGACTCTTTCTCTGGATCGAACCGCAACACACGGCAGGCCTGCTCAAAGTTCTTCACATCCCTTTTGGCGCGCTCAATGTATTGCGCCGCGTATTTACTCGCCATGCGTTCGCTGTCCTCAACTGTCTCTTTGCAAAAACGCTCAAATTGTATCGAAATCCGCCGACTCTAAGTCCGGGCAATGTCTGAGCTCATAGCATGCAAGCGTCTTGAAAGGCTTCTCTTTTCTCTATGTTTGAAGTTGAGATTTTGCGCAACATCCGCGAAACCTTTGGCGGCGAAGAAGCTCTCGTTTTCTGGCAAACCGTGACGCATTTGGGAGACGCGGGACTCGTCTGGATCGCGCTCGGCTTCTTTTTGGTCTGCTTTCCCGGTTTCCGCCGTGTGGGCTGCACCATCGGTATTGCACTTTTTTCGGGATTTCTGATCTGCAACGTGCTGTTAAAGCCCATGATCGATCGCCTTCGCCCCTGCGAACTGCACCTGGAAAATCTGTTGCTTGCCTGCCCTGTCGATCCGTCCTTCCCCTCGGGACACACCACGGCCTCCTTTGCCGCCGCCATAGCTTTTAGCGCCTTTCATCCCAAGTGGGGGTTGAGTCTCCTGACGCTTGCCGTGCTCATCGCATGGTCTCGGATGTTCCTCTTCGTACATTGGCCCAGTGACGTTGCCGTTGGCATTTTGGTCGGCACCCTTGCGGCCGCAGCTGCCGTCGCGTTCACAAAATCGGTATTCGCACCGCATCGCCTGCGCCCGAACGCCATTCAATTCCGTGCGAGCAATCCGTAAATTGCGATGTGTTGAGAGCCTCCTCTGGAACGTCTCTTTTACCGCGTATCACACCTCAGGTGTGCCGATCGGCACGCTATGCGCCGCATCGAGATTACGCTTATCAGTCGCGCGTTCAAACCACTGACTTTGTTGGAACGCTGGCACTGAAGAGATCCTGAGTTTCGTCGGTAGAGCGCAACGGCGCCGCACAAACATAGATCGGCGCAAAAGGAGCGGCCTGCGTAATGCGAATGAGCCCTTCCTTGGCAAGTTCCAAAAGCGCGAGATAGTTGACGATGCACACGGATCGCCCCGCCTCAGGCTCAAAGAGATCCTGAAATTCCACAAAGCGCTGCGAGGACAGCCGCTTCAAAATCGCGCTCATGAATTCGCGCACAGACAGTTCCTGACGCGAAACCTTGTGATGTCCCTTGAGATTGGCTTCGCGCAAAATCCCGTCCCAGGCAAGCTTCAAATCGTCGGCGCAAACTTCCGGCAAAAGCTTGATCTGAGTCTGTTCAATCAGGACATACGCACGCAAAAAATCACGACCGTTTCGCGGAACACGATCTATCTCAGCTGCGGCCATTTTCATCTTTTCGTACTCCAGCAGGCGGCGAGCGAGTTCGGCCTGAGGATCGGCCACCTCTTCGCCCGTATCCGCATGCGTCACGGGCAGAAGCAATTGGCTCTTGATTTGCATAAGATGCGCCGCCATCGCAAGATAATCGGCCGCAAGCTCCAGATTGCTTTCGCGGATCAACTCCACATAACTCATGTACTGTTCCGTAACGATCGCCATCGGAATCTGCATGATGTCGAACTTCTGCCTGCGAATGAGATAAAGCAAAAGATCGAGTGGACCTTCGAAGCTTTCCAGAAACACTCGCAGCGCATCGGGCGGAATGTAAAGCCCTTCCGGAACTTTAAAAAGAGGCTCTCCGTAGAGGCGCGCAAACGCCACGCCGTCAATGGCTTGCGGCGTCGAATCCTGTCCGCTGCCGGCATCTATCAAATCGGCAAGCGTGAGCTGCTTGGGTTGCGCGGCGTTCGCAGTCATGATCAGTGAAGCTGAACAGCGCGGCACCAGGGCGTGAGCACCACCTCAGAGAGCCACACGGCCGCGTACAAAAGAAGCCCGATGACGCTCATGCCAAGAATGCCGTTAAACATCGCAAGCGTATCGCCCACACCCCAGGCGTCCATGATGAGGAAACCCAAGCCCGTGGTTGTAGCAAAACTTTCTGCGAGGAACAGTACGGCAACGGCCGTGCCGCAGGCCACCTTGAGGCTCGTTAAAAATGACGGAAGAGCCGCGGGCAGATATACATAACGGATGCGATCCCAGCGTCCGGCACCCATGCAAGTGATGGCCGTCTCATAAACAGGATCCAGGGACAGAGCCGCCGCGCGCACAATCACGATCATCTGGTATCCCGTCGTGAGCGCAATCAGAAGAACGCGGGAGGCATCACCGAGCCCCAGGAAAAGAAAAAACACGGGCAACAATACGATCTTGGGAAGCGGAAAGGTCGTATAAACCAGAGGAGCGCCCAGCCAATCGGCCTTTTTGAGGTGTCCGAGCAAAAGCCCCAGGAAAAGCGCGGGGACAGCCCCCGCCGTGAGGCCGTAGATCAGGCGCTTAAGACTCACGACCAGATGTCCGATATAGACAGGGTCGGAGAGCGACTGAAAAAACAAAAGCGCTGTTGTGACGGGCGAAGGCAGCAGCGATTCACCGGCTGCGCGCGAAGCGGCTTCCCACAACAAACCGATGAGAAGAAAAGCCAGCGTGTAGCGCAACAGCAGAGTCAATGCGCTTTTCTGAAAAGTTCCATCTCTCATCACCACGTCCCGTCGGTTAAGTGCAGTTCTTTGCCGATACGAACCGCCGCAACGGCGTTATGCAACCGGCGCTGTACGGCATAAAACGCGTCCGTGCCCCGCACGTCCACGCCGGCGTCAGCCGTAAAGCTCGGGTTGGCACCAAAAGCAGCAACGCGTGAAGGGCGCGCCCCGAGAAGCATGATGTACTCGCCGAGATAAACGGCTTCACCGATATCGTGGGTTACAAAAACCATCGTGCAGGGGTGCCGTTCTCGAAGCTGCTTTAAAAAATGCTGCAGATGCTCGCGCAAGACAGCATCAAGCGCCGAAAACGGTTCGTCCATGAAAAGCACATCGGGCTTGGCAATAAGCGCGCGCCCCAGAGCCAAGCGCTGCCGCTGACCGCCAGAGAGCGCCGCAGGAAAACGTCTTTCGAGTCCTTCGAGCTCCAGCTCGGAGAGCATTTCGCGCACACGTTCGGCAATATTGGATTCTTTTTTGAGTTTGAGGGGCAAGGCCAGGTTGCCTGCCACTGTAAGCCACGGGAAAAGCGCAAGATTTTGCCAAACGATCGCGTTGACGGGTTTGCCGGCACTCTCTGAGCTATGGCACGCCACGTCTCCTGCCACAGCAGGCAAAATCCCGGCAAGCGTCTGTAGCAACGTGGTTTTGCCGCAGCCCGACTCGCCAATCACAGCCAAAGAACTACCCGGCTGCAAAGTGAAGTTCACGCCCGAAAGCAAAGTTTGTCCGCGGCGCCCCACGGACAAATTCTCTGCTTGGAGCGCAAACAACGCGCGCTTATTTTTCAATGTAGATAACCTCCTCGTAGGACGGCACTTTCTTGATCATGCCGCGCTGAAGCATCCATTGTCCCACACGCTTGACGTCTTCGGCGGTCGGAAGCGGCGGCAGGCCGTCTTCACGGCCGAAAAGCGAGAAACGGACCATCTTGTAGTCCTTAGCTACCGGCTGCGGAATCAGACGTTTTTGCACCATAAGCGCGCGATACTTTTCAGGTTCGGACTCAATCTTGCGTGCCGCTTCGGCCACGGCCTTTCGAAAAGCCGTCACGGTCCGATCATCAAGGTAGGGCTGACGCAGGGCTACGACCGCGAGCGATTCATCGAGCTTCGTATCGTCCCAGATCACGCGACCGCCCTTCTTTTCCACAACCGTCACGAGCGGTTCAGGCAACAACGCCGTTTCAATCTGTCCGCTCAAAAGCATTTGCAGACGAATCGGAATCTGGCGCACTTCCACGTTCTTGAGCGAATCGGATTTCACGCCTGCCGTTTCCTTCATTCGGGTAAGCAAATAATCAATGATCGTTGAGGCACTCATCGCCGTGGGCGTGGCCTTCAGATCGTTCAGAGATTTGATCTTGTCGGCGTACTTAGGCGAAACCACCATGCCGAAAGCTCGCTGAGCCGGAGTCGTATGCGTGGTGGTCAACACGACAGCCTGAGCCGCGCCCGTTTCGTTTTGCGTAAAGACATTCATCAGGTCGCCGAAGTGCCCGGCAAGCTGCCCGGCTCGCATGGCCGCACCCACTTCCAGAGCGCTCTTGAAGGGAACAGTCTGCACATCAAGCCCTTCTTTCTTAAAGAGTCCTTCATTGACCGCTACATCAAGCACGATAGAGTCGGCCGCGGGTAACGTCGCGATGCGAAGCGTCTGAGCGGATACACAGGCACAACCTGCACACAGCAGGCCACAGAGAATCGTTTTGACTGTCGTTTGCAAATGCATGATTGAATCTTTCGGTATCGGATTAATTGACAAGCACTCAAGAAAAAGCCCCGTGCTTTTGACGGCGCGGGGCCTCCCTAGCGTTAACCCGTAACTCTATCGGATTATTCGCCGCAAACAAAGTGCGGATTTTCCGGCGACCACATCGTGGCCTTTACGGTAGCCAGAATATCGGCCGGCCGCTCTGCCCGTGCCAGCCCCTTGTTGTAAAGGTAAGCGGCAACAGCAGCGGCAATTTCAGCCGACAGTTCGCGCACCTGGCACAGCGGCGGGTACATCGAGCCATTGTCGAGATCGGATTGGCTCACGAGTTCGGCCAAACGCTTGGCCGCGGTGAGGAACACCCCCGTCGGAATCATCGTCGGCTGAGCAATCACACAACCCAGACCGATGCCCGGGAACACATAACTGTTGTTACCCTGACGCGGCACAAAGGTCTTGCCTCCAAAGCTCACCGGTGCAAAGGGTGAACCGGAAGCAAAGATTGCGCGGCCGTCCGACCACTGATAGGCTTCCGCAGCCGTGCATTCAGCCTTGGATGTCGGATTGGAAAGCGCAAAGATGATCGGGCGCTCGTTGATAGCGCTCATCTCTTCAATCACTTCTTTCGTAAACGTCTTGGGCTGAGCCGACACGCCGATGATAGCCGTAGGCTTGAAAACTTTAACGGCTTCCAGAAGGTTTTCGGCAAGAGGAAGATCGTGCGCAAACGGCAACTTGTTAGCGGCAAGCGTATCAGCACGGCGCGAGCTCACCATCCCCTTGGAGTCAACCAAAGCAATGCGCTTCAAGGCTTCTTCACGCGGCAGGCCTTCTTCAGCCATGGCATCGGCAATCAGATGCGCAATACCGGTGGCAGCCGATCCCGCCCCCAGGAAAAGCACGCGCTGCTCAGAGAGCTTTTCGCCCTTAACGCGCATGGCCGAGTACAACCCCGTAACTGACACCGAGGCTGTGCCTTGAATGTCATCATTAAAACATGGGATCTTGTCCTGCCAACGCTTAAGCAATTCGAAAGCGTGCGTATTCTGGAAATCCTCAAACTGGATCACCACATTTGGCCAACGTTCACGCGCGGCTTCAATGAATTCCTGGACCAGAGCGTAATAGTCGTCGCCGTCAACGCGCTTTTGCTGCAAACCCAGGTACAGAGGATCACTCAGGTAGCTTTCGTTGTTGGTGCCGACGTCAAGCGTCACAGGAAGAACATGCTGCGGATTGATGCCGGCGCAGGCGGTGTAAAGCGCGAGCTTGCCGATCGGAATACCCATGCCGTTGATGCCCAGGTCACCCAAGCCCAAAATGCGCTGGCCGTCGGTCACCACGATCATCTCCACATTGTGCGTGGGAACATTTTTGATCAGTTCGCGCACGCGACCGCGGTCGTTGATCGACACATACAGACCGCGCGCATAGCGGAAAATGTGGCTGAACTTCTGGCACGCTTCACCGACAGTGGGCGTGTAAATGAGCGGCATGTACTCTTCGATGTTCTTGATCACCAGACGGAAGAAAGCAATCTCGTCGGACGAATGAATGCCGTCCAAAATCAGATACTTGCCCAGAGCCGTCGGCTGAGAGGCGATCACCTCTTCCAAACGGCTGATCTGTTCCTCAACGCTCGAGACGCGAGGAGGCAGAAGGCCGCGCAAACCATAGCGGTCCCGTTCTTCTTCAGTAAAGGTAGAACACTTATTAAACCAAGGGTTGCGCAACAGATTTACGCCGCGCATTTCGCTATCACTGCAGTAGTTCATTTTTCTCAAGCTCGAGTTTTTCGTTGTAATTCTGAAGGACACTTCAGAGCAGGAACAAAAACGCTTCGACTCGGCGCTTCTTCCTGTATCACAGCTGGCAAGTCGATCTGCCAAAAAGTGAGAAAGGCAAAACTTTTCTCACCCCTTTGCCGGCTCCCTTTGCGATTGTATCTCAGCTGTTCGGCGAAAAACCCGCTTTGAAGCGTCCGAAACGCAACGAAAGGCAAACAGGTGCTCGAAACAGCTGTCTCGTGCACCTGCCAAGAATGTTGCCGAAATGCAGTCTGTTCTATTTCTTCTTTTTATTGCTGAGGCTCTTGAGACGCTCCTGAGCCACCTTGGCAGCCGGCGCGTCCTTATGTTCCTTAATGATTTTCTGAAGCGTCTTGGTCGCATTGGTACGCTGACCGAGTCCGACCTCGGCCGCGGCCTTTGTCAAAAGAGCATCCGGCACGCGAGCGTCCTTCGGGAACTCTTTCAGAAGCTTGTTTTCAACCTCCAACGCCCGCTTGAGTTCGCCTGAGGCATAAAGCGAATTGCCGAGCCAGAACAGGGCAGCCGGCATATAACCAGTCTGAGGGTAATTGGAAGTCAGCGTACGCAACAGCGCTTCACTTTCCTCGTATTTGCCCTGAGAGAAAAGGGCCACCGCCTGTGTGTACAAACGACGCTCTTCGGCCGACACGCGAATGGTACGGCCGTCGACCTCAATATCTGCCGGCTCAAGTTCAGCCATGCGCTTGTCGAGGTCGGCGTAGAGGTCGCGATTGGACCGCTGCTCCAGCGTGAGTTGATTGGCAAGTTCCTCAATACGACCTGTCAAACGGGCATTTTGTTCACGCAAAGCTTCGATCTGGCTCTGCAACATCAGCTGAGCGTTTTGCGCCGCCTCCACTTTTTCGCGCAAATCCAAAATCGCCTTTCGGGCTTCATCGTCGCCGAACAAGGCGTGTGCAGGCACGGAAGCCGCCAGCATCACTGGCGCAATCACCAGAGATGCCACCCAATTTTTCTTTATCAGCATGGACAGATCCGTCGGAGATTAACGATAAACGATGTCGGCACGACGATTCTGCGCCCAGGCTTCCTCTGTATCGCCCACAGCACGCGGCTTTTCACGGCCGAAGCTCACGGCTTCGATACGCGAGGCAGGCACGCCCAACAACTGCAGACGCTGCTTGACGGCCTCGCTGCGCTTTTGCCCGAGCGCAAGGTTGTATTCGCGGCTGCCGCGATTGTCGGTGTTGCCTTCCACCGTCACATGTTGCGACGGATTGGCCATCAGGTTGCGGGCGTGGGTTTCCACGACCGGCATAAATTCGGGCTTAACAGTGTAGCTGTCGAAATCAAAGTAGACGGCATTACGGTCGAGCGCCGCACCGGAAGCCGAGCGATGCTTGGTTGCGGCATCGTCCTGGGTCGTGCCGACCTTGGCCGATTCGTCTAACGGCACGCTCGAGCAGCCAGCCAACAACATGCTGACGGCAACAAGCCCCATGGCGCAGCCGCGGATAGCGATCTGAGAGAACTGCATGATGCGTGTATCTCCGAAAAAAGTGTCCAAAAAAGTTTTCTGGCGTTTCGTCAGTCGAGTAACGGACCCCAGGTCGGTTCACGGATGTCACCGGCCGAGGCTGTCAGCCAGGCCGAAACGGCCCCGTCGGTGCTCACCGTGCCAAGTACGCCCTTCTTGCCGCGCTCGCTTGCGTAGCAAATGATGCGACCGTTGGGCGAGAAACACGGACTTTCGTCAAATTCATTGCCGGTAAGGATGCGCTCCTGACCGGTTTGCAAGTCCATGATAGCAACGCGATAGCGCCCGTTGGAGCGCGTCACATAGCTGATCTCGGTCCCCTGCGGATTAATAGCAGGACTGACCGCATAGTTGCCATTAAAAGTCACGCGTTGCGCCGAGCCGCCTGCCAGAGGTTGTCGGTAGATCTGCGGACTGCCGCCTCTGTCGCTGGTAAAGTACAGGTACTGTCCGTCGGGAGAAAATACGGGTTCGGTGTCAATGGCCAGACTCTTGGAAAAACGCTGCACGCCCGAGCCATCCGTATTGATCATGAAAATCTGCGTGTAGCCGTCACGAGAAAGCGCCACTGCGAGTTTCTTGCCGTCATGGCTAAACGCGGGAGCGGAATTGTTGCCGCGGAAATTGGCCACCACGCGACGCTGACCGGTAGCTACCGTATGTACGTACACCACAGGTTTGTGCGCTTCAAAGCTCACATAGGCAAGTTGTTTGCCGTCGGGCGACCAGGCCGGTGAAATGATCGGCTCCTTGCTCTTTAAAGCCGGGAGCGCGTTTGCGCCGTCGCTGTCGGCAACGATCAGTTCATAGCTTTGCTTGGAATGCTGTACGACGTAGGCAAGGCGCGAAGCAAACATGCCGCCCAGCCCCGTGAGTTTGTCGTAAATGCGATCGGCAATGCGGTGGCTCACCATGCGAAGCTGGCGATCTCCCGCTAGGGCATACCACTCGTCAATCTGAGCGCCTGCCACCACATCAAATAGTCGGAAGCGAATATCCCAGCGGCCGTCAGCAAGTTTCACAAGAGAACCCGTGGCCAGAATATTGGCCTTTTTCTCCGTCCAGCGTTCAAACTGCGGGCGAAGACTCGTCTCAAGCGAAGCCTCAGTCGATGAATCGGTGATGATTTGAAAAGCCCCTGTGCGAGCTAGGTCGGCACTGACGACTTGCATCAGGTCAATACCGGTTTCTGCCGAACCGTTGAATCGCTCGAGCGCAAGAGGAATACGATTGGCGCCCACGCCCGTGATTTCGATGCGCAGCTGCGCCCAAGCCGGAAGCGAAGAAAGGCCGCCCGCGGCGAGCGCGGCAGCCATCAGACTTCTTCTGGAAAAAGAAACGTCGGAGTTCATTGTTCGTCTGGTGTCCGGTCGAATCTGCCGCAACGACAGACCCGACCTTCTTTTTCGAGATCGGAAGAAACACGGTGTTTCTTCCGCGATCCGTTTTAGTGACGGAAGTGGCGTTCGCCCGTAAAGACCATCACGATGCCGCGTTCGTCAGCCGCAGCGATCACTTCGTCGTCGCGAATCGAGCCGCCCGGCTGGATCACGCAGGTGGCACCCTGATCAACGATGACGTCAAGACCGTCGCGGAACGGGAAGAACGCATCGGAAGCCGCGGCGCTACCCGCCAGAGACAGACCGGACTCGGCAGCCTTGATGGCAGCGATGCGGGCCGAGTCGACGCGACTCATCTGGCCGGCGCCCACACCGAGCGTCATGCCGTCGTGCGCATAGACAATCGTGTTGGACTTCACGAAACGAGCAACGTTCCAAGCAAACATCATGTCGGCAATCTGAGCCGACGTGGGCTGCTTCTTGGTCACAACCTTCAGCGCGGATTCCGGGCAGATGCGGTTATCGAGTGTCTGAACCAAAAGACCCCCGCCCACACGCTTAAATTCGAAGTCGTTGTGCGCGTCGCCGGCGGCAACCGTAAGCACGCGCAGGTTCTTCTTGGCGGCGAAAACGTCAAGCGCTTCGCGGCTGAATTCGGGAGCGATCACCACTTCGGCAAACTGTCCTGTGATGGCGCGCGCCGTGGCTTCGTCAACCGGACGGTTAAAGGCGATGATGCCGCCGAAAGCGCTCTTGGGATCGGTGCGGAATGCCTTCTGATAGGCCTCAAGCGCATTGCTGCCGATGGCTGCGCCACACGGGTTGGCGTGCTTGATGATCACACAAGCAGGAGTTTCGAAACTGCGGACGGCTTCCCAAGCGGCGTCCGAGTCAGCGATATTGTTGTAGGAAAGTTCTTTGCCCTGATGCTGATGGAAACCGGCGAGCAAGCCCGGAGCCACAATGTGTTCGCGGTAAAAGGCTGCCTGCTGGTGCGGATTTTCGCCGTAGCGCATATCCTGAGCCTTGACCCACTGACGGTTGAAGACATCGGGGAATGTCTTGGTGCGTTCCTTGTTTTCGTCCAAGCTCGTGAGATAGTTGGTGATAGCGCCGTCGTAGCGAGCGGTGTGCGCAAAGACCTTCTTAGCCAGAGCCAAACGAGTGTCGGCAGACACTTCGCCCTTTTCATTGATTTCGGCAAGCACACGATCATAGTCGGTCGGATCCACGATCACGGCAACGGACTCGTGATTCTTGGCCGCGGCACGAATCATCGTCGGGCCGCCGATGTCGATGTTTTCGATGGCCAGTTCAAACGTGCAATCCGGCCGTGCGATCGTCTGTTCGAACGGATAGAGATTCACACAGACGATGTCAATCGGGTCGATGCCGTGATCGGCAATCGCCTTCATGTGTTCAGGCACGGGACGACGAGCAAGAATGCCGGCGTGAATGTGTGGATCGAGCGTCTTGACGCGACCGTCAAGCATTTCCGGGAAACCCGTGTAGTCGGCTACTTCCTGGCAGGGCACGCCTTGTTCAGCCAAAAGCTTGGCCGTGCCGCCTGTCGACAGAATATGGTAACCCGCAGCCACGAGCCCCTTGGCAAAGTCCACGACGCCCGTTTTGTCGGAAACACTGATCAATGCTTGTTTGCGCATAGTTTTTCCTTTAATTTCAAAGTCCTGAGGCCGGAAATCCGTGCATGACGAGTTTCTTTCTCAGCGTATTTCGGTTAATTCCCAAAAGTGTTGCGGCAGCACGCTGATTGCCGTTCGTTTGTTTCATCGCCCAATCGAGCAACGGTCTTTCAGCGGCTTGCGTAATCATTTCGTAGAGCGGTAATCCGCGCACCCCTTCCAGGTCGCGCAGATAACTTTCGACGCGGTATACCACAAGTGCATTGAACGCATCGTTGGCGGTCACCCCTGGTTGCAAAATGCCCTCGAGGCCCTGCATCTTGGCGTTGTCATTTGCGTTCGTCATGGTTCGTCGACTCGGTGTGCCGTCGCGGGCACATTTTCAAAAAAATCCGACACGGCGCCCGAAAGCGCCTCCTTCGTCTCCAGCCGAAGCATCCGTCCAAGTTGGGCTCCCAATGCTTCGTCATGAAGGCAAAATCCTTCCAAATAATGCCGCAGATGCTTGCGAAAGGTTCTCACCAGCGCAAGTTCACGGCCGGGTTCGTCCCAATCTTCGCCGGCAAAAAGCGCCGACAAGTGTGTTCCGATCGTCTCGTACACGTCGTGGGCCGTCGGCGCGCCTGGATCGGACTTACCGTCAAGAAGCGCCTGCGCTCTCGAAAAGAGCCAGGGGTTGCCGCAGGCACCGCGCCCGATCATGACGCCGGCAGCCTGCGTTTCGCGCATCATAACCAGCGCTTCCTGCGGCGTTGTCACGTCGCCGTTGGCAATCACAGGTATCTGCACGGCTCGTACCACTTCGGCAATGTCGTCTCGATTCACGGTCCCCGTAAAGCGCTGCGCCCGCGTTCTGCCGTGAACCGTCACCAGACAAAAGCCCGCGTCCTGCGCTGTCTTGGCAATCTCGACAGCCGTTTTCGTGTCCTCGTCCCAGCCGGTACGCATTTTCACCGACACGGGGATTGTGACAGCCGACGCCACCGCTCGCAGAATATCGCCGGCAAGCTTCGGATCGCGCATCACGGCCGAGCCGCAGGCCTTTCCGCAAACCACGCGAGCTGGGCAACCAAAATTCACATCGACCATCGACGCACCGCAATCCTGCGCCAATGCAGCCGCATTGGCCATCTCGGCGGAATCAGCCCCCAAAATCTGCACCACGGGAAAATGTTCGCGCGGATCGCACGCGTATCGGCGACGCGTCATTTCGGTGTGAAGCAGATGCGTACCCGAAGCGGCCATTTCACCCACGGCATAAGCGGCTCCGTGCTCAAGGCATACCACTCGAAAGGCCGCATCGGTGACGCCAGCCATCGGCGCCAAAACCAAATTCCCGTCCAACTGATACGGCCCTATCTGCATCCCACTGAAATCAAAGACAAAATCAATATCGCCCGACGACGTCGCAAACCCGTCGTTTACAATCCCCGCCATTGTACAGGAGTGTGCTTTTGCACTCAGCTTGCGCTATGCGTTTGTAAGAGCTTCTCACAAATTTTCTAGATCGGGACAAAGCTCATCAGTCGCGCCGCCACCGCCTCAACGGACTCTTCGCGAGCTAGCATCGCGGATTGTCCTGCAGGCAGACATGCCAAATCGTCCCGTCCCTGTTGAGCTGCCGCTCTAAGAATCGGACGCATCACTTCGCGCTGCAGCGGATAAGGAGCGTATATCAATCCCGCCTCATCCAGCGCCTGCACCAGTTCGCTCGGATACACGCGCGTCAAGCGACCGTTAAAACATCGTGTCAAACGCATCGAGACATCCGTCAGCAACGGCAACACAGTCTTAAACGATGCCGACGCCGTGCTCTCGAACGTACGCAACAGCGCCGAACCCACCATCACGGCACTTGCGCCGGCTGCGAGTGCACCATAGACCTGCTGAGGTTCGGCAATACCGCCCGAAGCAATCACAGGCAAACGCGTTGCACGAGCCGCATGCGTCGTCAGCACCGACATCCCGACGGCGGCTTCGTCATCAGAAGATTCGAAATTAAGGCGAGGACCGCCGGCTTCAATTCCCTGGACAACCACCAAATCGGCTCCCGCAGCGCGAAGCACCTTGGCTTCCCGAAGCGTCGTCGCTGTTCCCATCCAAACAGTGCCTGCCTCTTTGAGTCGCTCGTCGTATTCCTCGCGCAACCCTCCGAACGTAACACTGACGACGGGAACGTGCTTTTCCAGAAGCACATCAAATTGCGCATCAAAGTCCGGCAATTCCCCGATCGTGTTGGGCTCAAGTCCCAGATCGGCGGCAAGGTCTTCCAATGCCGCAAGCATCCTGCGCTGACAATCAATACCTTCGGGCGTCGGCGCTTTGGCAGGCGGCACGCGCAAATTCACAGCAAAACGCGCATCGGCACCGGCAAGACGGCGCACTTCGTCAATGGCGTTGGAAAGCGCTTCGGGCAAAAGTTCGTCACCGGCAAGCACCCCCAAACCGCCGGCGCGGCACACGGCCGCTGTCAGTGCCGGTCCGCTAACTTCGGCCATCGGAGCGTTCATCAGAGGGATGCTTACACTCGTCACTTCCAAAAATCGAGCGACTCGCTCGCGAACTTGATTTTCAATCGATTGCATTTGGCGTTTTCTCTAAATTAGAAGCGGGCCCACTTCAGAGCCTCGGTGTTGCGCCGCAGCGCCTGCAGCTGCTCAATTGTGCCGATGTTGTCCCAAAAGCCCTCAAAAACTTCGGCCCGCATGCGGCCCTTATCGGCAAAGTCCCACATCCAGGGAAAAAGCTTGCACCACACAGGTTCCAACCCCTCGAATATTTTGGGATTGACTACCATGATGCAACCGTAGCTGTGACCGCGCGGCGGTTCTCCTCGCAAAACCGTGCCGTCCGCGTATACGGTCAGATCTCCCTGACTGTTGAATTTTGGATTGGGTACAGCCACCAAAAAGACATCGTAATCGCCGGCTTCAATCTCGCGGGCTCGCGCATAAAGACGCGCAAAGTCGTAGTTGTGCACCACGTCCCCAGCCACGACCACAACGGGCGACATGTCGCGCCCGCCTTCTGTGAGAAGAGGCAAAGCACGCACAATGCCTCCGAGGCTTTCGAGAGACTGATCGTGCGTTTCTGCTTCCCGAGACAACTCCAAATGAAGACCGCGGGCAGCGAGCTCATGCGGCAGCGCTTCAAATGTTTCTGGCAGGTGCGCCGTGTTCATCACCACATCCGTGATTCCGGCGCGTTTGAGTCCGGCAAGCGTCCAGTCGCACAAACGCACGCCGTCGGCCACCGGTAAAAGCGGCTTAGGCGTCGTGTCGGTCAAGGGCCGAAGCCGAGAACCTCGGCCGGCGGCAAGCACCATTGCGCGCATTGCTGAAGTCTCCGTTTTTTAGTACGTCCAGCCAACCTTGGTCTTTTGTTCTTCGAACTGATCCAAAAGCCAGTTGATGGGCTTGAGTTCGTTGTAGCGGTTGGCCGTTTCGCGCACATAGTGCAGGAAACGCGGCGTATCTTCCAAATATTTCGGACGGCCGTCGCGGTAGTTGATGCGGGCAAAGATGCCGAGCACCTTGAGATGACGCTGCATGCCCATCCATTCGACATCGCGCCAAAATTCACCGAAATCCTGTGCCACGGGAATACCCGCCTTGCGTGCTTTGTCCCAATAGCGAATCGTGACATCAAGCACAAAACTTTCGCCCCAGCTGATAAAGGCATCGCGCATAAGACTGGCAATGTCATAGGTGACGGGACCGTAGAGTGCATCCTGGAAGTCCAACACGCCCGGCATCGGATCCGAAATCATCAGGTTGCGTGGCATAAAGTCGCGATGTACGAAAACCTTGGGCTGAGCCAGGCAAGCGGCGATGATCTTTTCGTAGACGGATTCAATGATTTCGTTTTGCTTTTCCGTGAGCGTATAACCGCGGTGTCGACCCACGTACCATTCGGGGAACAAATCGATTTCGCGGCGTAGCACGGCATGGTCATACTCGGGCAGCACGCCGGGTTTGGAAACCGCCTGCCACTTCACAAGTGCATCGGTAGCCGCATCCATCAAACGGGCCGCATTGTCCTCGTTGAGAACATCCAGATAAGTCTGTCGTCCCAGATCGCTCATCAAAATGAAACCCTGCGCGGAGTCGCTTGCCAGAATTTCGGGAACGTTCAACCCCGCATCCTTCATGAGCGCGTCAACTTTCAGAAACGAATCAATCGGCTCCTTTTCGGGCGGCGCATCCATCACGATGTAGGTAGCGCTTTCACCCTGCACACGAAAATAGCGTCGAAAACTCGCGTCTGAACTCGCGGGCGTCAGGGTAGTCAAATCCAGTCCGGCCACAGCCTTCTGGCCACCCAACCACTGACCGAGTGCTTCCAGGCGTTCATCCTGCGGTGTCTGCATCTCTCTATTCCTCAAAAAACCACGGAAATTGTTTGGCGGATTATGGCCGAAAAGCCGCCATACTGCTCTGCAAAAATCAGTTCAGGCACAAATTCAAAACCAAGTTCGTGATCCAGCCAAAAGCTCTGTTCGTCAAAACGGCGTCAAAAGAACGGCAAATTTGCGTCTTTTTAGATCCTACTAACAAGTTAAACAACGGAAGCGCCAAGTCTCTCTCTTATAATCCGAACACCAAACAGAGAACCCAATTGAAAATGCCTCGGAATTCACAGCCGCAACTGCTCCCTCTGGTCGCCGCCGTGACGGCCGCGCTTTGTGCGCAGCTCGCGCATGCCCGCGCGCCTGAAACGGAGTGGCTCAACATAGCCAGCGCCGACGTGCGCACACCGCCGCAAACTGACTCCCACTCAACCACCCCTAGATCGGTTGCGCAAAACAATTCGCAACCCGCCTACCTGGATCAATGGACGGGTACTCTGGCCGATCCCGGCACGAAACCCGACGACGCGCCGGCTATCGGCTACGCCTACACGATTGAAGGCTCTCCCGAGACAGAAATTACGCTGTCGGGCGACGCTGAACTGCGTCGCGCCGGTACCGTCATCAAAGGCGAAACTATCGTCTACACGCAGCAAACCGGTGAAGTGCAGATCAAAGGCGACGCCCAGGTCTCTCGCGCGGGTGTTCAACTCAACGCGCCTGAGGCAACGTATCAGCTTGATGACAGCACCGGCGGAGCCGAAAACGTCGACTACGAATACAAACCGCGCGGATTGCGAGGCAAAGCGCGCTGTATGCGTTTTGCTTCGGCCGACGTGACCGAACTCAAGGACGTACTGCTCACGAGTTGCGAGGGCGACAATCCTGCCTGGTGGGTGGAAATGGACGAAATGACGCTCGATGAATACGAGCAGTCGGGCACCGGCACGGGCGCCGTACTTAAACTCGGTGGCATGCCTGTTTTGGGTTCTCCCTGGTTTACATTTCCCTTGTCGGCTGAACGCAAGTCCGGTTTCCTCTCGCCGGTGCTCGGCATGAGTTCGGCACGCGGTCTTGATATTTCGGTGCCGTATTACTTCAATATCGCACCCAATTACGATTACACGCTCACGCCACAGATCATCACCAAACGCGGCGTGATGATCGGCAATGAATTCCGTTTCCTCAACAAGCATCTTGAGGGCGAAATTACCGGCGAGTATATGCCGCACGACAACGATTACGGCGACAAGCGCTACAGCTTGCACGCCAACATTCGCGGCAGCTGGAATAACTTCGGGTACGGCATCAACTACAACCGAGTGTCCGACGACGAGTTCTTCGACGACTTTTCAACGAGTCTGCGCGACAACACTGACGACATCCTGCCGCAGGACTACTGGCTCAATTACTCGTCGACCTACTGGAACGCAGCTGTTCGCGTCACGAAGAACCAAACCATCAACGACACGGACAAGCCTTACGAGCGCGAGCCGCAGTTCTCTTGGAACGCGTTTGTGGCCGACGCCGCCGGCTTTGAACTCACCACACACTTGGAAGCCACGCGCTTCGTGCACCCGACTGAAATTGACGGCGACCGTTTCGTCTTCCATCAGCAAATCGCCTATCCCATCCGCGGGGCCGGCTGGTTCGTCACACCTAAGGCACAGTTGATCAGCACCAAATACGACCTTGATCATGACAGATCCGATCGCTATACGGATTCGTCGCCGGGTTACACCGTGCCGATGTTCTCAATTGATTCGGGACTGACCTTTGAGCGAGATCTGAACGTTGCCAGCCGTGACATGCTCCAGACCCTGGAGCCGCGTCTCTTCTACAGCTACACACCGTATCGCAACCAAAGCCAGATCCCGCTCTTTGATTCGAGCGTAGCCGATCTGAACTTCGCCCAGCTCTACAGTGAAAACACCTGGGCCGGCTACGACCGCATCGCTGAAACCAATCAAGTGACGGCCAGCGTCACGAGCCGCTTCATTGACGCCAACAGCGGTCTGGAATGGATCCAGGCCTCAATCGGTCAGCGCTACTACTTCAACGACCGCACCGTCAACAGTGAAGGCGAGCGCATCTCGATGGAAAACCAAAAGAGCGACTTCCTCGCTAGTGTCGGTGCTCGCCTGACACGCACGATCTCGGCTTCGCTCTTCGGTCAGTGGTCCTGGGAGCGTTCGAGCTTTAAGAAAGCCGTTGCCGGGGTTCGCTGGCAACCCAAGCCCCAGAGCGTGATCGGTCTGTACTACCGCTACAACTGGCAGGAAGACCGCAACAGCGAGGACTACATCGATCAGATCGATCTTGCGGTGCAGTGGCCCTTGTCCGACAAGGTGTACGCGCTCTTGCGTCAGAACTATTCGCTCTACGACCATAAATTCATCGAAAGTCTTGCCGGCGTCGAGTACCACGCGGGCTGCTGGACGCTGCGCGCTGTTGCACAACGTTACACTCGCGACGAAGACAAGAATGATGAAACGAACTTCTTCTTGCAGTTAGAATTGACCGGTCTGGGCGCAGTCGGGTCAAGTCCGCTCTCCGAACTGCAACGCAGCATCCCGGGCTATCAAACCGGCAGCCCCGTGCCCACCTCCATCGGTACCTATGACTACTACCAATAAAAGAATCACTTTGACGGCAGCCGCCCTTGTGCTGGCCGCGCTGCCTGCTTTCGCTCAGCAAAGCAGCCAAATTCGCGAAACGACGGCCGAGGCACCACAGCCGGTTGCCGCCACCGAAGGTCTGGCTTTGACAGATGAGCAAGCCGTCGGCAACAAATTCGCCGACCGTATCGCCGCCGTCGTCAACAACGACGTCATCACGGAATACGAACTGCAAAATCGCGTGCGCCAGGCCGCCATCAACCTGCGTCAACAAAACATCAATCTGCCTCCGATGCAGGAATTGCGCCGCCAAGTGCTCGAACGCATGATCACCGAAAAGGCCACCGAACAGCGTGCCAAGGAATTGGGCATCCGCGTCGATGAACAGATGGTGAGCGCTTCGATCGAACAAATCGCCCGAAACAACAAAATGACCGTCGAAGAGCTGCGCGAACGGCTTCGTGCCGACGACGTAAGCTTCAGTGCTTTCCGCTCGCAGGTGCGCGACGAAATCACGGCACAACGTCTGCGCGAACGTGAGGTCGACAGCAAAATCACGATTCCGGAAAGTGAAGTTGATGCGTACCTCGCCGAACAAACGGGTTTTACGACCAACGACACGCAGGAATACCACGTGCGCCACATCCTGTTGCCGATTCCTCCGGGAGCCTCAGACTCCGAAGCCCGAGATGTTGAGCGAGAAGCCGAAGCTCTGGTCGAACGCGTCCGCAACGGCGAAGATTTCAGTTCTCTTGCCGCCGCCAACTCCAAGGCCGAAGATGCGCTCTCGGGCGGTGATCTGGGCTGGCGCGACGCCTCGCGTCTGCCGACCATCTTCTGGAAGGCCATCGAAAACAACCGCACGCAGCGCAACTTCGTTACGACGGTGCGCTCCTCGGGTGCCGTTCACGTTGTGTTCCTTGAAGACAGCCGCGACGGCGTCAAAGCCAAACTCGCCGGCACCCCGATTGAACAAACTCACGTGCGTCACATCTTGATGTTCGTCTCCGACCTTACGCCGGAAGATCAGGTGATTTCGCGATTAAACGACATCCGTCACCGCATTTCCACGGGCGAAGCCGACTTTGCCACACTCGCACGTTTAAATTCCGTCGACAACTCCGCCACCCGAGGCGGCGATATCGGCTGGGTGAGTCCTGGTGATACTGTTCCGGAATTCGAATCGGTCATGAATCGCCTGCAGCCCGGCGAAGTCTCCGAACCGGTCCGTACACCCTATGGCTACCACCTGATTCAGGTACTTGAGCGCCGTACTGCCGAAGCAAACGCCGAGCGCAGCCGCATCAACGCCCGCAATCAGTTGCGTGAAAAGAAGTTGGCCGAAGCCGTCTACAACTGGCAGCGTGAGCTACGCGACCGCGCCTACGTCGAAATCCGCACCAACGATTACTAATTTTCCGGCGCTTTCAAGCGCCTGACAACCAAAACGCCTGCGGACTTCCGGCTGACACACAAGCCAGCAGAAAGCCACAGGCGTTTGCTTTTGGTCCTCGGTTTGAGAATGTCCTCCAGCATTGCAATCACTACCGGAGAGCCTGCGGGCATCGGTCCGGAAATCTGCGTCAAAGCAGTCTTTACCGGACGGGTCAAGTCACCCGTCACGCTCATCGGCGACAAAAAGCTTTTGATCAAGACGTCCGAAAAACTGGGCTTCGGCTCCATCTTTCCGGACTGGGTGAAGTTCGAGCACGTGCCGCTTGCGCATCCTGCCGTGCCGGGGCAACTTGACGTTGCCAACGCCCCCTACGTCGTCGAAACCCTGCGACGCGCCGCACAAGGCGCTCAGGACGTCACTTACAGCGCAGTGGTAACGGCTCCGGTGCAAAAAAGCATCATCATAGAAGCAGGCATTCCGTTTACAGGACACACCGAATTTTTCCAGCAGTTTGCAGGCGTTGACCGCGTGGTCATGATGCTCACTTCGGGCACAAGCCAGCAGGCTCTGCGCGTGGCATTGGTCACAACACATCTGCCTCTGCAGCAAATTCCTGCAGCCATCACCGACGAAGCACTCGACAAAACACTTTCGATTTGTGCGCATGCGCTGCGTCAGGATTTCGGCATTGAGCGTCCGCGCATCGCCGTCACGGGCTTAAACCCGCACGCGGGAGAATCCGGCCACATGGGTCGCGAAGAAATCGAACGCATTGCACCTGCGATCGAACGCGCCAAGGCTACAGTTCACTCCGCCGAATTTTCAGGTCCGTGGCCGGCCGATACGATTTTCGTACCGGATCACTCCAAAAATTTCGACTGCATCGTTTGTATGTACCACGATCAGGGGCTTCCCGCCCTCAAACGCGAGGGCTTCGGGCATGGCATCAACATCACGCTTGGGCTGCCCTGGGTACGCACATCGGTCGATCACGGCACAGCACTGGACATTGCCGGCAGCGGCGAGGCTCACGAAGGAAGTCTTCTTGCCGCTCTTTCCATTGCACACCATATGGCGGAACGCCGCGAGAGGATTCGCGAGCTGCAGCGCCTGCTCGGTTAACCTACAACACGACTTTCAGAGAACACATCTATGGCCAGTGAAGGACTTCAGGGACATCGCGCACGCAAACGCTTCGGGCAGAACTTTCTGCACGATCGCCATTGGATCGAGCGCATCGCCAAGGCCGTCAACGCCACTGAAGGCGACGACATCGTTGAAATCGGCCCGGGTCAGGCAGCATTGACCCGCGAATTAATTGCGGGTGCAGGCAAAGTGCGTGCCGTAGAAATCGACCGCGATCTCGCCGCATGGCTCAAAGAAACGTTCCCCGAGTCTCTGAGTCTGATCGAAGCCGACGCGCTCACGCTCGACTGGACGCAAGTGGCCAAAAACGACAACCTGCGCGTGGTCGGAAATCTTCCCTACAACATCTCTTCGCCCCTGCTCTTCAAACTTCTTGAAGCCGCCGATCACGTCAAGGATCAGCACTTCATGCTGCAAAAGGAAGTGGTCGACCGCATGGTGGCCCAGCACGGCAGCAAAACCTACGGACGTCTGTCTGTGATGCTGCAGTGGCGCTATCGCATGCAAAAACTCTTTGACGTGCCGCCGGGCGCATTCAACCCGCCGCCGAAGGTAATGAGCTCGGTCGTGCGCATGATTCCCAAGGCCAAGGAAGAGGTGCCCTCCGTCGATTTTGAACTCTTCAGTTCAGTCGTCGCCAACGCCTTCTCGCAACGTCGCAAGACAATTCGCAATGCGCTCTCGGCACTTCTTTCGGCCGAAGAAATCGCCGCCTGCGACGTAGATCCGGGTGCACGAGCCGAGGCGCTGCCGCTGGACGCATTTGTCCGCCTGGCACAAAAAGCCGAAGCCCTCGGACGCAAAGCCGTCACACCCGGTACCACGGTCGACTAAATCGAGCGTGTGTATCTGCAGAAGGTTTGTCGTATTACCGCGACAAGCCTTCTTTTTTGTCGGCAGAATGTGAGCACTGTGTTCAACACCCACCTTCAAAGGATTTCCACTATGGCTCACGTCAATCCGCCGTATCGCTGCGACGTCGTCGGCAGCTTCCTGCGACCCAAGACCATTGCACAAGCTCGCGTCAGATTCACCTGCGGACAAATCAGCAAGGAGGAACTCACAGCAATTGAAGACGCCGAAATCAAGAAACTCATTGCCAAGGAACGTGAAAACGGCTTGAGCGCCGTCACCGACGGCGAATTCCGCCGAGCATACTGGCATTTGGACTTTCTGGCGTCTCTCGGCGGTATTCGTCACGTCAAAGCCGAGGCCTGGTCGGTGCATTTCGAAGGTCATCAACCCAAAGCCGAAACCATCGTGATTGCCAACAAAATCCACTTCCCGGAAAACCATCCTTTTCTGGAAGCCTACGATCGTCTGAAAAACTTGGCCAACGACGTTCCGATCAAATTTACGATTCCGTCGCCTTCAATGCTGCATCTGATCTGCTGCGTGCGTGAGGAGAACTATCAGGCCATTGATCTATACAAAGACAAGGAAAACGAACTTTTTTCCGACATCGCGCAAACCTGGAAAGACGCCATGCTCTCGCTCTACGCCAAAGGCTGCCGCTATCTGCAGTTCGACGACACGAGTTGGGGCGAGTTTTGCTCGCAGGAAAAACGCTCCGCCTACGCCGCACGCGGCATCGATGTCGACACCATCGGCCGCAAGTATGTCGCCTGCATCAACGAAATTCTTGAAGCCAAACCTGAAGATATGACCGTGACGATGCATATCTGCCGCGGCAATTTCCGCTCCACGTGGTTTAGCTCCGGCGGCTATGAGCCGGTGGCCGAAAATCTCTTCGGCAACTGCCGCGTCGACGGTTTCTTTCTGGAATACGACACGAAACGAGCTGGCGGTTTTGAACCGTTGCGCTTCATCAAAGATCAGACTGTCGTACTCGGCTTGATCACGAGCAAATTCCCCGAACTTGAGGACAAACAAGCCATCAAGGCACGAATTCAGGAAGCTTCCAAATATGTACCGCTCGAACGCCTGTGCCTGTCTCCGCAGTGCGGCTTCTCGTCGACCGAAGAAGGCAACATCATGACCGAGGAGCAGCAATGGGCCAAAGTGCGCCTTGTGCGTGACATCGCCCGTGAGGTTTGGGCCGACGCGAGCTAAAGGCTATTGGTCTCAGACAAAATAACGCACGGTCATGAAAATGTGAGCGTGCGTTTTCTTTTTTTGTCAACCGAATCAGCGAGCCATCATTTCGCGAACCTTGCCCGCCACCGCTTTGCCGAGAAGTTCGTGCTCGTGTGCAGACAAATGCACCTTGTCGGGCTGATCAGGCATGCCCACAACAGTCCCGCCGTCGAAATACTCGGCGCCAGCAGCTCGTACGGCCTTTTCAATCACAGGGCCCCAAGCTTTGGTCTTGGCAAGTGCTCCGGCAAAGAAGTCCCCGTAGGGCGTGTTGTCGCCGTCGAGTTCCGGCGGCAAAACAATCAGAACACGGGGCGGCTTATAGGCGGTACGCCGCTGCCACTCTCCGCTTTTGATGCAATTCGTGAGATTGACCAGTCCCTGCGCGATCTCTTTCGGACCGCGATGATGCCCGGCTTTCAGATCGTTGGAGCCGAGCATAACGATAACCAGATCAACGGGCATGTTGGCCGAGAGTGCGGCAGGTAACGTAGTCAGTCCGTTATAGGTCTCGCCAGGAATTTTGCCGCTGCCCGGACTTTCCGGCTCATCGACATCCGTCGTGCGGCCGCCGAGTGCTTCGACTTCCAAATGGTATTTATTGCCAAGCTCCCGATTCATGAAATAGGGCCAGGTTTCATCAACGGGCAGACGTGAAACGACCTGCGTTTTGGGCTCGTAGACCCAACCGAACGTGTTGGAATCACCGTAGACGAAGATTGTGGGTTTTTGCTGAGCTGCAACGACGGAGCATGAAAGAAAAGCAGTCACCGCAATCGCGGTTGCTTTGAAGCGAAGAGAAACGGACATGAAATACCCTCCGACAGGAAATCAAGGGAGGAGTTTAGCGCTCGGATCTCTTCAGTCTTGAGGTAACAAACGCCTGTGGTAAGAAAGCTAGTCACAAAGGCAAAAAAGTGGACTTGGTCAGTCGCTTCTTGGAATCAAGAAGCGAAAGTCCTTCGCAGGCCTGTTGTCGGATGTGTTGTGGTATCTGCATGCTTTGGATCCTATTGGTGTCCAAAAATCCGAAACCACTTCAAGACGGCAGATACAAAAAAACCACCGCGAGGGTGGTTCTTCAGCAGAACTGGTGGCCA
>OGGS01000015.1_pt1 | contig 197775 bp, 172 predicted proteins | sample 1571281 | NCBI WGS metagenome assembly OGGS01 (sample SAMEA2582042, study PRJEB24529) | metagenome | biome: Human gut stool | place: China | collected 2011 | reverse complement strand
CAATGATTAAGGAGGAAAAAGTTGTCCGCCTTCAATTGCTTACGCAAATTCGGCGGACGCGCCTTATATCCCCAGCCCTAAAGGACGGGGTTTTACGGTGCTTTCGATAAAACCGACAACATCGGCAACGGGATAGCCAAGGAACAGGCCGATCTCATGCGGGAAGGATTTCTGGAGCTGCATGCGGAGCCGCATGGAAGCCCATGATCTGCTCAAATCCCTCTCGTCCCAAAATGCATCACCTCTAGTTGAAAATCATTGTCATATTATCCTGTCTGTATTATATCGAAAACGTTTCTCAATTACAAGATGGCGAGCAAAATTTTTTGATTTCGCGCCCGTCTGTCTATGAGCAACCTGGCTTTAATGCTATAATGAAGATTAGCATAGCCATCTTGCACGGTAGTTTGTGACATTGTATTGACAAGCTCTTCCCGCTATGCTACTATCAAAACATATAATAATACTATGATTAGGAGGTAACGCATTTTATGATACAGCTGTCTCATATTGAGAAAACGTATGACAGCCCCTCCGGTCCCGTCAAAGCGCTCAAGGGCATCGACCTGACGATCGAGCGCGGCGAGATCTTCGGTATCATCGGCCTCAGCGGCGCGGGCAAGTCCACGCTGATCCGCTGCATCAACATGCTCGAGCGTCCGACCGCCGGCAAGGTCATCGTCGATGGCCAGGACATGACGGTCATGAGCGAGAAAGAGCTGCGCAAGGCGCGCAAGAACATCGGCATGATTTTCCAGCACTTCAACCTGCTGAGCTCTGCCACCGTCTACGACAACATCGCCTTCCCGCTGCGCCTCTCGCACACGCCCGAGGCAGAGATCAAGAAGAAGGTGCTGCCGCTCTTAGAGCTCGTCGGCCTTGCCGACAAGGCACACCAGTACCCGTCACAGCTCTCAGGCGGGCAGAAGCAGCGCGTCGGCATCGCCCGCGCGCTCGCGAGTGAGCCGAAGGTCCTGCTCTGCGACGAGGCGACAAGTGCTCTCGATCCGCAGACGACGCGCTCCATCCTCGAGCTCATCCAGGACATCAACCGCAAGCTCTCGCTGACGGTCGTCGTCATCACGCACGAGATGCAGGTCATCAAGGACATCTGCGACAAGGTCGCCGTCATCGAGAACGGCGTCATCGCCGAGCAGGGCACAGTCCTCGAGGTCTTCACGAACCCGCAGAAGCCCATCACGAAGGACTTCATCAGCGTGCTGCTCTCGAACGAGCTGCCCGCTGCCTTCCGCGGCGGCGAGGTCTCGAAGGAGCCGCTGCCCGGCGCCTATCTGCTGCTGCGCCTGACGTTCATCGGCGAATCCGCCGACGACCCCGTGCTGGCCGGCATGATCCGCAAGTTCCCGGAAATCGAGGTCACGATGCTCTTCGGCAACCTCGACCAGATCAAGTCGACGCCGTTTGGCCGCATGATCATCGGTATCACGGGGCCAGAGGCAAAAATCCAGGAGGCAATCCAGTACCTGCGTCAGCAGGATCTCAAGGAGGAGGTGATCGGCTATGTCCGCAGACATGATACCGCTTCTGTCTAAGGCCCTCGGGGAGACGGTCTACATGGTCGTCGTCTCGATGATCGTCGCCACCATCATCGGTGTGCCGCTCGGCGTGCTGCTTCACACGACGAGCAAGGGACAGATCCTCGAATCGCCGGCCGTCAACCGCGTCGTCGGCGCCATCGTCAACGCCGTGCGCTCCATCCCGTTCATCATCCTGCTCGTCGCCATCATCCCGTTCACGCGCCTGCTCGTCGGCACGGCCATCGGCACGACGGCTGCCATGGTCCCGCTCGTCATCGCCGCGATCCCGTTCATCGGCCGCCAGGTCGAGACGAGCCTCAAGGAAGTGCCGTTCGGCCTCGTCGAGGCCGCGCAGTCGATGGGCGCGACGCCAGCCCAGATCATCTGGAAGGTCCTGCTGCCGGAGTCGATGTCCTCGATCGTCGCACAGCTCACGACCGTCATCATCAGCCTCGTCGGCGAATCGGCTATGGCCGGTGCCGTCGGCGGCGGCGGTCTCGGTGACCTCGCCATCCGCTACGGCTACCAGCGTTTCCGCCCGGAAATCATGCTGGCCACCGTCATCATCCTCATCGTACTCGTCCAACTCGTCCAGTTCGTCGGCAACACGCTTGCCAAGCGCTTGGACAAGAGATAAAAAAGGAGGAATCCACATGAAAAAAGCACTCGCACTCATCGCTGCGCTCGTCGTCGCGACGCTGGCTTTCGCCGGCTGCGGCGGCAGCCAGTCCTCTTCTTCCTCGTCCTCGTCGAGCGCAGCTCAGACGAGCGGCACGAAGACGCTCAAGGTCGGCGCTACGGCTGTGCCGCACGCCGAGATTCTCGAGGCTGCAAAGCCGCTGCTCGAGAAAGAAGGCATCAAGCTCGACATCGTCGAATTCAACGACTACGTCCAGCCGAACCTCGCCCTCAACGACAAGGAACTCGATGCCAACTTCTTCCAGCATGACCCGTATCTCCAGAACTTCATGGAAGAGCACAAGGAAGTCAAGCTCGTCAGCGCCGGCGGCGTCCACATCGAGCCGATGGGCATCTACTCCAAGAAGGTCAAAGACCTCAAGGACCTCAAAGAGGGCGCTACGATCTCCATCCCGAACGACCCGACCAATGGCGGCCGTGCACTGCTCCTTCTCCAGAAGGCCGGCCTGCTGAAGCTCAAGGATGGCGTCAACGAGAAAGCCACGCTGCAGGATATCGCCGAGAACCCGAAGAACTTCAAGTTCCAGGAAGTCGAAGCCGCACAGGTTCCGCGCACGCTCGACGATGTCGACGCTGCCATCATCAACTCCAACTTCGCGATGCAGGTCCAGCTCGACCCGACGAAGGATTCCCTCTTCATCGAGGATAGCACGAGCCCGTACGTCAACATCGTTGCCGTACGCCAGGGCGACGAGAACCGCCCCGAGATCCAGGCACTCATGAAGGTCCTGCACAGCCAGGAAATCAAGGATTTCATCAACAACAAGTACAAAGGCGCTGTCGTACCGGCTTTCTGAGCCGCAATGCGCGCACGAAAAGAGCCAGTCTCCACGGAGACTGGCTCTTTTTCTGTACCTGTTGTGTTTAATGCAATCACTTATTTCTTGGGGATGACCGTCCAGTTGTGGTCGACGGTCGGGGTGATAGTGCCCTTCTCCTTGATGTAGCGCGTGATGAGGCTGCGGACCTGGCCGTCGTCGCCGTAGAGCTTCATCGAGTCGAAGATGACTTTCGGCTTCTTGCCGTTCGTGTAGCCCATGGCTGCCATGTAGCCGCTGCCGCCGTTCATGCGGTAGTCGTTGATGGCCATCGTGAAGGTATCTGTATCCTTGACGTCTTTGCCCTGATACTGAAGCTTCGTGATGCGGTGGCCGACCGGCTGATTCATATCGATCGTGTAGTCGACGCCCTGGACCATGTCGTAGTTGTAGTCCGGCGAGGTGCCGTAGAACGAGGCGGCGTGCTCCATGTACTTGCGGAGCTCTGCGCCGTTGATCTCGATGCCGAACAGGTAGTTCTCGTAGATGTAGAGGCCGGAAATCTCCTGCAGCGTGATGGGGCCCTTGTCGATGTTCTGGCTCGTGTTGAAGGCTGCACCAGCCGAGAGCTGCGTGCCAGCGTAGTGGCGCTGCACGTCGTTGACGAAGTCGACGATGGCCGAATCCTGATGGTTCGACTCAGCACCCGGGAATGCGTCCGTCGCCTCACCGATGACCTGCTGCAAGAACGTCAGTGTCTTGTCGTGCCATGGCTTGACCTTCGCGACGATAGCGGGATCATCGGCTACGCCCTTGACGGAGATAGCCTGCGTCGTGACCTTCTCGACCTTCCATTTGCCGTCGACCTTGTGCAGGGTCAGGTCGCTCTTGCCAACGAACTTGCCATCCTTGCCCGACTCGACGACCGGCACGCCGTTGATGACAGAGTCCGGATAGACCGTACCATCCGGGCCCGTGATGCCGGATTTATTGTCGATGACGACATGGTTGTGGGCACAGATGAGCAGGTTGAGGTCCGGGCATGCCTCGGCAATCGCGACAACCTGGTTCTCAGCAGAGTTGCGATCACCGCGTGGGACGCCGGAGTGCGTGACACCGATGATGATGTCCGCGCCCTTTTCCTTGAGCTCCTTGACATACTTCTGCATGATGGGCACCTGGCTCTCGAAATGGACACCAGCAAAGTGCGCCGGAGCTTCGAAGTTCGGGATGGCCGGCGTATCCGTGCCGATGATGCCGACCTTGACATCTTCACCGTCAATCTTGACCGTCTTGATCAGATACGGACGGACGCCGCTCCAGGTCTTGCCCGTCTTGTCGTCGATGACATTGGCGCCGAGCACGTTTTTGTTCTTGCCGATGGCCTTCTTGAGGTAATCGAGGCCGAAGTTGAATTCGTGGTTGCCGAGCTCGATGGCATCGTAGCCGATCTGGTTGAAGGCGACAAACATCGGATGCTGACCGGCCTTCCACTCATTCGGATGCTGGACCATGTAAGTGTCGAGCGGCGTGCCCTGCAGGATGTCACCGCCGTCGATGCAGAGAATGGCGTCATCCTTGCCCTTCTGCGCGCGCGCCTCATTGACGATCGTGCTGATCTTGGCCAGGCCGACATCTGCCGGCTTTGCCGTAAAGTAATTCCAGCCCATGACACTGCCGTGCACATCCGACGTCGAGAAGACCGTCAGATCACCGGCAAAAGCCGTGCCAGCCGAGAGCGCCGCCGTCAGAGCAGCGAGAACCATGACTTTCAGAGAGCGTTTCGTTTTCATAACACGATTCCTTTCCCTATACGATATACATACCATCAACAAACATGGAACTCCAGGACATGCCATCATCATTTCAGCGATGAATCAGCATTCGCAATGTCCTTCTGGTTAATGGAGGCGATATTTGTGTACTTGCCATCAGCGGAATTATGCAGGGAAATCTTACCTGCCTTCAGGAGATCTGCCGCCTTCTTATAGTCAGCCGAATCCCGGTCGAAACCCGTCACATGCCAGTCATCGACCGGCTGCACATCGACCTTGCCCTTCTTCACCTCGCGGATGTAGCGCGCCGTCATATTGCGGATCGTGCCGTCCGTCTCGCCAAAGGCTTCCAGCGAAGTCCAGACCTGCGGGAAGTGACGGCCTTCGAGTGCGCCGCCCTTGGCAACGAGCTGATTCATGCGATAGGCATTCATGCCGAGCTTCAAGACATCGCTGTCCGCAATAGTCTTGCCCGTCTTCTTGAGACGCAGGTCCGTGATACGCGCTCCTGCCGGCTTTGTCAGGTCGACGGTGTACGTGACGCCGCCGAACATGTCGTTCGTACTGTACTTTGAGGCGCGGCGCACCGGATTGTAGCTCGGCGCGATGTCCCCTGGCTGCTTCTGATTGAAGTAGGCAGCAGCCCACTCCATGTAGTCCTTGAGATCTCTGCCTGTCACCTGATAGACCGTCGTCTCGCCACCCGTATACTGGTAGTTGAAGGCGATGTCCTTGCGGCGGATGGGGCCGACGAGCTGCTGGGCATTGTCGCGGCTGATGATCAGTGACGTCACGTCTGCACCGCTGTAGTAGAGCTGGACTTCCTGCAGGAAATGCGTCAGTGGCGTGTCGCCGATCTGCACTTCACTGATGCCCGGCATCGAATCCGGTGGCACCATGTTCATGCCGATGGCCTCACCGATGACTTCATTGGCGGCCTTACGGGCCTGTTCATGGTACGGTGCGAGCTTCTTGACGAGCGCAGCATCATCTGCATACTTAGCCATCGGGATGGTCTTAGCCGTTTTGTCCGTCAGCACATAGCGGCCGTCCTTCTTCTGGAATGTCAAGTCGATGCGTGTCAGTGCACGGCCGTATTTATATGGTTCCGAGATCAGCACGCCGTTGACGGTCTTATCGCTGACATTCTGGTGCATATGGCCAGCAACGATAGCGGCCAGCTCCGGGCAGGCATTCGCCAAGTCCGTCACGCCCGTATCGGGGCGTTCATTCTCATTGGCCACACCCATGTGCATGACGCCGATGATGACGTCAGCCTTTCCCTGCAGCTCTGCAATAGCCTGCTTCGTCTCTGTGACAGGGTCCTTGACGACAACGCCCTTAAGGTGGTCAGAATCCTTCTCAAACTCCGCGATCATCGGGGTGTCCATGCCGATGATGCCGACGCGCACACCGCCTTTCGTGATGACCTTCACGGCCGGCATAAAGCGGTGTCCATTCTCCCAATAGACATTGCCGCAAAGCACCTGCCCCTTGAACTGCTGTGTCACATGGCGCAGCACATCGAGTCCAAAATTGAATTCATGGTTGCCCATTTCCCAGATGTCATAGCCCATCGCATTCATCGCGACGACCATCGGCTGATGCTTTGCTGTATTGAACTGCTCCACACTGTTGTCCTGGATGGCATCGCCGGCATCGACGAGGATGACATTCGGATTTCCCTTCCGGATTTCCTGAATGGCCGTGCTGATCTGCGTCAGGCTGCCCGAGCGATCTTCCGTGTCCGTCGCATAATCCCACGGCATGAAGCGCCCATGGACATCCGAGGTACCGAGAATCGTGACGGATACCGTATCAGCAGACGGAACAGCAGCAAAAGCCACAGCAGACGTGAAGGAAAGCGACATAGCCGCAGCAAGGCAGCCCAACAGGCAACGCTTGCCCTTATTTTTGAAATCCATTATTCCTCCTGTTCCTCTCATTTCAGTTTATTTCTCTTGCCTCATGGCTTAGAACTGCCACTCAACACGGCCGAAGAGCTCTTTGTAGTTCTCGTTGCCAATGAGGGTCTTGCCCTGGGCGTACTGGAGCCACGTGTAGGTGTGCGGCATGATGTTCATGAGGAAGCTCAGCGCAATGCCCTTCGTGCCGGCATCGCTCGTGTAGGTCGGCGTCGGGCCTACGTTCTGGCCGATGTTGCGGTAGGCAATCGATGCGCCCCACTGGCCGGCATTCGTCGCGTTGAAGTTCTCGAACTCCTTGTAGCCGATGACGGCGCTCCAGGACGTGTTGTAGTCATCGGCGCTGAAATTGTGGCCATAGTTGCCCTGCAGTGCGATGTTCTTCGAGAAGTGGTACGTTCCCTTTGCCGTCCAGGTGTCCATGTCGTCGTTGCCTGCGCCATAGCCGAGCATCTTCGTGAAGACGCTGCTATCGAGGTGATGGTACGCCGTGCCATAGTTGAGCTTGCCAGCCCAGCCCTTGAAACCGATGGCCTGATAGTTGGCTGCAGAATCTGCCTTGCCATTCTTGTCGAGGCCGTAGAGGTAGTACTGGTTGCCGCTGTTGAGGTTGAAGCGACCGGCGTTCAGCGTTGTCGTGAAAGCCTTCTTGCCGAACTCTGCCTGTACGCCGGAGAACTGCGTATCGAACATAATATCCATATCAATGCCGACTGGCATGCGGCCGAAGCGGTACGTCGCATTGCCGTACTTGCCCTCTGCCCAGAGGCGCTTGAGACTGAGGCTGCCCGCCGTGTCCTTCGTCAGGTCGCCGTACGCATCGAGGCGCGCTCTGACTTTCCAGTGGTCGTTGACCTCTGCCTTCGGCTCCAGGCGGAACGTGTAGCCATTCGAGTTGTCACGCGTCTTGACATCGCCTTTATTGCTCCTCTTGCTGCCGTTGATGTAGATATCCACCGGCGCCTTATCGTAACGAACGCTGCCATAGTCATAGCGCAACATGCCGTGCCACTGCACGTTGTCAGCATTCTTCTCGAGCTTGGCGACGCGCACGCCGAGGTTGTTCAGCTCATCGGAGAACTCTGCCGAGAGCTTCTCAATCAACGCCTTATCGGATGTAGAGACGTCCTTCTTGGCCATGGCCTTGGCGACCATCTGCGCCATCTCATAGCGCGTGATCTTCTGACTGCCCTTGAAGGTCGCATCACCATAGCCCTCAATGACGCCATCCTTGGCCAGCGTCGTCACGGCGTCGTATGCCCAATGGTCAGATGGCACATCCGAAAACGGATTGGCCGCGGCAAACGTGGTGCTGGCTGCACCGATGAGCATGGCTGTCGTCAGCGACGTTACGATGGATCTTTTCATGATACTTACCCCATTCTCTCTTATTGAATTCTTGCATCAGAAAACCCGCAAGAGATAACTCTCATTTATATCTATTTCAAGTTTTCTGATTTTTCCCTTAGACGTTCTCTATTATAGCGTAAGATTTGAACCGCATAAAGGACATATGACATCTATGGTATATAGGGCGGGACTACTTTTTTATTTTTTTATCGAGTTTTTGCGATAACATCAATAAAACACGAAAAAAGAAGTCTCACGGATGAGACTTCTTTTTCAGATCAAAATGGTATTTGTCCGGATGAGGGTCACCGGATGGTGATGCGGCCCTGCGGTGCCTTATAGTCGGCGCTGACTGTGCCGCCGAGCTCTTTGAGGTAGTTGCGCACGGCGTCGGTATCGAGGTAGTCGACGTCGTGGATGATGACTTTAGCGGGGTCCTGCATGGAGTAATAGGAATCGCCGCCGGACGTCAGGAAATCGGGCACAGCGATGTTGTAGGTCGCCTCCGGATCGAACGGCTTGCCGCCGACGCTCGTGATCGTGACGCGCGAGCCCGGGGCTGCCGGACGGTAGTAGACGGAATGCGGGTAGAGCTCGCCCTTGGCAAACGGCTTCGCCGTGTCGACGGTGAAGTCGATGCCGGCCACCTGTGGGAAGGCACCGAGCGCCGTCGGCGTCGTGCACGTCGCCGCCTCGAGGATCTCGAGCAGAGTCGAGCCCTTCATGGTGACGTACTGCAGGTAGTTGTGGTACGGCAGGACGCGCAGCAGGTCGGCCTCCGTGATTGCGCCGGCCTTGATGCCCGCGCGGATGCTGCCGCCGTTCATCAGGGCGCCGTCAATCGTGACACGGTCGAGCACTGCGGCCTGGCGGACCTGCCAGAGGTAAGCATCGGCGATGAAGTCGCCGAGGTTCGTCTCCTCCGTGCGCACGCCCGGGGCGCGGGATCCGTTGAGCTCAAACGGCGTCGTGCCGACTTTTGTCGCGAGCTTCTTGTCGATGGCGGCCTGCGCCTTATCGACAATGGCCTTGACCTTCGCGTCTTCCTTGTTGAACTGGCCGTAGGCATGGAGATCTTCCTGCCACTTGCCATCCTCATAGCGGACGACGCCGATGTTCGCGAGGTGCGAGCCCGTCTCCGTCAACAAACTGCCATCGATGTAGAGGTTCTTGACCGTGTGGTCGTGGCCGTCGATGAATACATCGATGCCCTTGACATTCGCAAGGACGTCGTTCGAGCGGTCGCCGACGGCATCCGGCTCGCTGCCGAGGTGGCCGATGGCGACGATGAGGTCACAGTGCGCCGCCTTGAGCGCATCGACTTCCTTCTGGGCAGCCTTGTACATCTCCTCTTTCGAGAGGAAGGTCAGGCCGCGCGTGCTCTTCGGGTTCGACGTCGTGATGGTCGACGGCGTCGTCAGGCCGAAGACGCCGATCTTGAGATCACCCTTGCGGATGATGGCATGCGTCTTGCCCGTGAACGGCTTGCCCGTCGCGTCGACGATGATGTTCGCCGACACGATCGGGAACTTCGCCTGCTTGATGCGCGCGAGCGTGACATCCGAGCCGTAGTCAAACTCGTGGTTGCCGAGCGTCATGGCATCGTAGCCCACGGCATTCATGAAGTCGATGGCCGTCTTGCCCTTGCTGAAATTGACGAGGTTGTTGTCCTGAATGGCATCGCCGGCGTCGACGAGCAGGACCTTGTAGCCCTTAGCCTCGTAGTCCTCCTTGAGCGCCGCGACCGTCGCTATGCCGTTGACACCGTCGGCACGCTGGTCGTAGCCGTGCGTGTCATTCGTGTGCAGGATGACGAGCTGCGAGAAATCCGCCGCAAACGCCGTGCCCCAGAGACAGGCAAAGACGAGTGCCAGCATCACCAGTATTTTTTTCATAAATGCTCCTTTCGGCAAAACAATACTCACACACCCATTTTACCGAACGAAAATTCTGACGTCAATCACCTCCCGAAAAAAAGAACCCGCGGCAGTGGGGAACTGCTGCGGGTCAAAAAGGGAAATTTAGAGAAATGAGGGATGTTGTAGATACCCGTCTGGACGTATCAGTCGATCAGTCCTGGACGAGCATCATCCCCTGGTTCTCACCAAGGGCAAGTGTCAGCTGACCACCGCTCACCGTGGCTTTGGTGCCGGTCAGCTCATCAGTGAAGACCGTGCCGTCAGCGGCGGAGACAGGCAGGGTGACCTGCTGTGCTTTGCCGCGGTTCAGGTCGACGATACCCATCTTGCCGGAGTCGGCCTTGCGGCTAAAGGCGTAGATATCGCCCTCGGCCTTCAGTGTATTGACATCGCCGCGCGCGAAGATATCCTTGTGCGCGTTGCGGACACCGATGACTTTCTTGTAGTAGGCAATGAGGTCTTTGTCCTCCTTGCCCCACGGATAGGTGCGGCGGCAGTCCGGGTCACTGCTGCCGTACTGGCCGGCTTCATCGCCGTAGTAGATAGTCGGCATGCCCGGGTAGCCCATGAGGAAGGTCGCGGCCAGTTTGAGGCGCGCCTTGCCGAGGTTGTAGTCGAAGTCCTTCTTCGTCGGCTGGGCGACACTGTCGGAGCCGCCGCCGAACTTGTAGATGGCGCGGACCGTATCGTGGCTGTCGACGATGTTCATGAGGTCGTAGAGCGCCTCTTTCGGGTAGTTCTGGCGCAGGACGGTCAACTCGTAGTCGGCCGCCTTGGCATCGCCCTTGTCGAGGAAGAGGTCGCCGAGTGCGAACGAGAGCTTGTAGTTCATGACGGAGTCGAAGGCATCACCCGTGAAGAACTGCGAGCCATCCTGCCAGATCTCACCGAGCAGCAGCGGCTCAGAGCCATCCTTCGTCTTGATGGACTTGACTTCCTTGCGGACGTCGGCCCAGAATCCCGGCGGCACCTCCTTGGCGACGTCGAGGCGCCAGCCGTCGAGTCCCTCGTCGAACCACTTCATGATGACGCCCTTGTCCTTGCCGTTGCCGTAGAGCAGGTAGTCGCCGAGGTCCGACTTCACTGTGCCCTGCTCCGAGCCCGGATAGTCGGCATCCTTGAACGGCACGAGGCTGTCATAGCCCTGCCAATCGTGGTAGGCGTACTTCTTGCCCATCATGTCCTGGGTCTTCTCGTTCTTGATCTCGAACCAGTTCTCCCAGTGCCACGGGCTGAAGACCTGACCTTCGGCCTCGAGCTCTTTCTTGGCCTCAGCCTTGGCCGCCTCCTCCGTCATGTGCTTGTCGTTCATGAGGTCGTAGATGCGGCTCCAGTACTCGTAGGCGCCGACCGTCTTGTACTTGCCGTAGCGGTCGAAGTAGATGGAATCATCGCCGACATGGTTGTAGACGCCGTCCATGATCAGGTGCATGCCGCGCTTCTGCATCTCTGCCTTCATCGTCTCGAGATCCTTGAACGTGCCGAGGAACGGGTCGATCGTGCCGTAGTCGACGGCATCGTAGCGGTGATTCGAGCAGGCATTGTAGATCGGGTTGACGTAGATGGCCGTCACGCCAAGGCCTTTGAGGTAATCAAGCTTCTTCGTGATGCCGGCGAGATCGCCGCCGAAGAAGTCATTGCACTCCCAGTTATCGCCGTCCGCCGCCGGTGTCTTGCTGTGGTTGGCTGGCAGCGCAGACCACTTGCGGTGCTGGACGGGCTGGAAGCCGCGCGCATTGGCGCGCGCGTTGTCGTTGCTCTTGTCGCCGTTGAAGAAGCGATCCGGGAAAATCTGGTAGCAGACGGCATCCTTCGCCCAATCCGGCGTCTTGTAGTCCTTGCTGTAGACCGTGAGCTGGTACGGCTTGACACCGCGCAGCTTGAGCTCGCCCGTACTGCCCGGCTTTGCGTCATCGCCGTACTCCTTCGTGTCGTTGAGCACGAACTTGTAGCCGTAGAGGCCGTACGTCTGCGGCGTGAACGATGCCGTCCAGATGTCCTGGTCGCCAGAAGTCGAGACCTTCGTCATTGGATACGAGGTGACCGTGCCGGCCGTGTAGTCGGGGTTGTACTCATCGCCGCCATTGGCCGTGATCTTGGCCTTGTAGACGACGAGCTTCGCACTCGTGACATCGCCCTTGCCCGTGGCGAGCGAGAGCTTCACTGGCGTGCCTTCCTTGACGGCTTCAAACGGCACGCGGTAATTCGTGCTCCAGCTGTCGTGGTAGACCTTGTCCTCGCGGATGCGGCCATCGTCGGCAATCAGGTGCCTTGCCTTGCTGTCGTAGTAGAACGTGACATCGCCGTCCTTAGCGACATTGACCGTCTGCGTCAGCGCGTCCGCTCCCGGCATCGTGACCGTGACCGTGTAGTCGCCCTTCTTCAGGGGGACCGTCTTCTGGAAGAGATTGTCGAGCATCTGGTCGCGCATCAGCGGGTCCGCGACTGCGCCGAAGCTGCCCGAGAGCACCGGCAACTCGCTGTCTGCGCGGAACGTGTAACTCGTGCTGTCCGCGATGTGATGCGACTTGTCGTTGTAGTAGAACGTGACTTCCTGCGCCTTCGGCAGCGTCAGCTGCACGTTCGCGCCGTCGAAGTTGCCGCCGAGACCGTAGTTCTCGGCCCAGCTGCCATTGACGGAGATCTTGTAGTAATACGTGCCAGCCGGCAGCTTCATCTTGTAGGAATAGAAATCATGGCCGATGGCCTTCATGCGCGTCGTCGTGTCCGACGGGTCCCAATCTTTGGCCGCACCAGCCTTCGACTGCACTGTGCCCGTCAGCACGATGCTGCGTCCTTCAGCGGCCAGAGCCTTCGCCTCGGCATCCTTGCCCGCGTAATCGTACGTCACGGCATGCGTCGCATCGTCATAGGTGAACGTGACATCGTGGTCCTTGAGCAGGCGCAGGGCGATGTTCTTGCCGTTCGCCTCACCATTGGCGCCGTAGTTGACATCCCACGAGCCGCCCACAGCGACCTTGAAATCGTAGTTGCCCTTCGGCAGATGGCCCGTGAAGACATGATGGCCAGCGCCGTCCGACTTCATGATCGTCTTCGCATCAGCAGGGTCCCACTCCTTGGCCGCGCCGAGCTCATCCTGCAACGAGCCTACCAGAACAACATCAGTCGGCTGTACGGAGCCTGGTCTGGCAGCTTCAGCAGCATCTGCTGCTTTTTCCTCCGCAGAACCCTGTCCGACATACGACACCGTCGTCTTGTGCGTAGCGGAATCGTAGGTGAAGGTCACATCCGTATCCTTCGTGAGCTTCAGCTTCATGTTGGCACCGTTGGCCGCGCCATTCGCTCCGTAATTCTCGTCCCAGCTGCCGCCGACGGCAATCTTGTACTCGTAATTGCCCTTCGGCAGCTTGCCCGTATACTGATACTTGCCGTTGCCGACATCCTTCATGATCGTCGTGCCATCACCCGGCGCCCAATCTGCACCGGCACCGAATTTCGACTGCACCGTGCCGACGAGGACGACATCCGAAGGACCTACCGCTGCGGCCGCTTCAGCAACCGAGGCAGATATGTAAGACGGCATCATGTCCGCCGGCATAGCATAGGGGCTGGCAAGCAGACCAAAGGCCAGCGACATGCCAATCGCACGTTTCAAGGCTTTCTTGTGATTCATGGCCAAATACTCCTCTCAACAAAAGGAATAAAAAATCGGGACCTCAGTTCTGGGGGTAACGGCTCACCCTAGTGGTAACCAAAGCCCATGTCAGGTGCGAGGTTGCCCCCACTGTGAAATCCCGATTCCATTCAGAAAATCATTTGCGTATTATGCGGCAAGCACTTCATCAGAAGTGGAAGTCGAGCCAGCTGCGCAGAATATGACGCTTGTAGCTTTCAGACGGCTGACTCTGATTTTCTGTAAGATGCGGAGCCCACATCGTCTCCCACTCGCAGTTCTGCCACGGAACCATCTTGAAGCCATAGTACCAGCCTTTGACACCATTGACGAAGGTCGGTTCACGCGTAGCCCACTCGTCATCATGGCCAATATCACCCATGCAACCGAGGTTCATCCACTTTGCATAAGCGCCCCAAGAACCGACTTTGTTGAGATCCGTACCCTTGTAATCAATACGAACAGCCCAATCTCTGTCCGCATGACCACCATTAGCCCAGCTCTGCTTACTCATATCAACATCAGATTTAACATACGAACCCGTTACAGACAAATCCTTGAGCAATTTTACCTTCAGATCTGCGCCCCAGAAGTTCTTCGCACCAGTCCAATAACCATAATCGCCGCCATCCTTGTTCGAATCTTTCTGATGCTGCACAACATGAGAATATGCAATATTAGCATCAATATATTTGCCCAGCGGACCCCAGAAGTTCAAAGTACCAAGGATTGGAGCACGATGCGTAGCAGCAACAGCCTTAGCTACGCCATTGCCATTCTCATCTGTAGTCCACTCAACATTCGTATCCGTCCAATCAGAAGATGGTTTCCAATACTGTGCGCTCATCCACCAACCGTGGCCGCCTTCAATTGGATGGTACGTTGCGATACCATCTTCCTGACCGCCCCACATGAGGTTCTGCATGCCGAGGCCATTCCATTTGCGACCGATATTCGTATACCAGTCATGTTTCGGACCAAGCTGAAGTTCTACCCAGATGTTCGAGATAGAACCATTGTGGTTATCATCGCCGAGCAGACTATCTTTATCAATACCTGAGATGTAGTTATTTACCTTCACAGTTTGTCCAGCGTTTTTGTATCTCGTAGGAACTGTTTCAAACTTAGGGATTTTCGACACTGCATATTCACTGTCACGGTAATGTGCATTCTTTTCGATAGTGAAGCGAGCCGTTGCATGATCGTTGACCTTCATGGAACCTTCGAGATCCATGTAGAAGCGGTTATTATAGGTGCCGTTATGACCATCTTTTACCAGGCCATTGTCATCGCCAGCCTGTACACGCGCCATGCCCCAGACCTTGAATTTATCGGTCTTGTTCTTGAGGTCGTTGATGTCGCTCGTATTCTTGTTGACCTGATTCTTCAGCGTGCCGAGCTCATTCGCGTACTCTGCAGAGAGTTTATCGAGGACAGCTTTGTCACCAAAGTTGACATCGTTCTTCTGCATTGCCTTGGCTACGATAGCCGCCATCTCATAACGCGTCATGGTGCGGCCGCCCTGGAAGGTATTGTCGCCCATACCGTCGATGACACCCTCTTTGGCGAGGTAATCAAGTGCCTGGTAGGACCAGTGATCCTTCGGGACATCCGTGAAGCTGTCAGCCGTAGCAGCAAAGGCCGTGCTCGACATGCCGACTGTCAGGCCAGCGAGAATAGCAAGTGCTTTCTTGTTGATTTTCATGTGATAGACTTCCTTTCCCTCTAAGTGTACTTTTGATGATTCTCTATATACAATGAGAGGTTCCGATCTATCCTTGTTCCGATACAGAGCTCTCACTATATAACAATATTTCTGATATTTTTAAAAAGAGCAAGCGCTAACGGTCCATTGTGATAGGAACGGGCCGTTATGCACTTGAAATACCTGCGTTTATCTATATCTGCAGGCAAGGGGGAATATAAACGCGCAAGATGCGCGGGGGGATCAGATATTGGCGAGCAGCATCGCGCCGACACTTTCGTAGGCGCAGCGGGCCTTGGACTTGATGGCGTCGCGCGCTGTCGTGACCGTGTAGCCGTTGAACGCCTCGATCATCGGCAGGTCGTTGACCTCATCGCCGATGGCGAAGATCTCGGCACCCTGCCAGCCCATCAGCTCGAGCGTGTGGTCGATGGCCTGCTCCTTGCTGATTTCCTTCGGCGTGATGTCGACGGCACAGCGGTTCGGATAGGCGTGGACCACATCGCCGAACTTCGCATTGACTTCGTCGCTCGCGGCGAAGGCATCCTCGGGATTCGTGAAGCCGAGGGCGAACTGGTGGATGGTCTGCGGCAGATGGCCGACTTCGCTCTCCTCGATGTGGACGATTGGGAAATCCCACTGCTTCGCCTCGCGGATGACCCAGGTGCCCTCCGACGCATGGCAGAGGTAGGTGCGGTCCGCGGCAGACAGAGCAAAATGGAAGGACTTGCGCACGCGCGGCAGCTGCGTCAGCTCGGCCAGCATCTCCGGGGCAATCTTGGCTTCCCAGAGCACCTTGCCGTCGGCTGTGCAGATGATGCCGCCGTTGTTGCAGGCGAGATAATCGTAGCCGACACCGTAATGCTGGAGCTGCGGCACGAGCATGCCGTGGTCGCGACCCGAGACGACGCCAAACTTATGTCCGGCTTCACGCCATTTCTTGATTGCTTCGGCATCGCTCTTGGCAATCCTGTCCTGGCGGAACAGGGTTCCATCGTAATCACTAGCGGCTACTTTCATCATCGTTCCTCCTCATTTGACATAGACAACGGCTTCCGCCGGTCTAAGGGTTCCCTTCTTGGCATTCTCGTAGTTGCCGATCAAGACGTCGGCATCCTCGAGAACGCTGCTATCGTATGTAACAGTATCATTCGTGAAATTGACGACCGTGTACGTCGCATGCTCCCCAAGCACGCGTTTGAAGGCGTAGACGTGCTCATCCTCGTGCAGCAGCTCTTCATAAGAGCCTTGCAGCAGGATGGCGGAGGCTTTGCCCTCCGTGCGCTCGCGGTTCATCTGGCGGTAATAGCTCAGCACGGACGTGCCGTCCTCGCTCTCTGCCTCGACACAGCAGTCCGTGAAGTCCTTATGGACCGGCAGCCACGGCTTGCCGGTCGTGAAGCCTGCGTTCGTCTCGCGCGTCCACTGCATCGGCGTGCGCGCGTTGTCGCGGCTCTGGAACTGCACAGCCTTGAGCGCTTCCTCTGGCGAGAGTCCTTCTTTGATGGCATATTCATACTGGCCGTGCGTCGAGATATCATTGTAGTCCTCGATCTTCGGGAAGGCCGTATTCGTCATGCCGATCTCTTCGCCCTCGTAGACAAACGGCGTGCCGCGCAGCGTGAAGAGCACGGTCGCGAGCGCCTTGGCTGCCACCTTCGGGTCCGTGCCCTCCGGGAAGTAGCGGTGCATGGAGCGATTCTGGTCGTGATTCTCAAAGAAGATCGGATACCAGCCCTCTTTGGCCGTCGCCGCCTGGCTGGCGGACAGGGCATCCTTGAGCTGGCTGAGCTTCCAAGCGAAGCGCTTGCACCAGATCTCACCCTCCGGATAGGAGAGCTCGAGATGGCTGAACTCGAAGAGCATCGAGAAGACACCGTCCTTGCCGACCCACTGCGGCAGTTCCTCCGGGCTGACGCCATTGGCCTCGCCGACCGTGAAGATGTCGTGACCGTCGAAGACCTTGCGGCGGAACTCGTGCAGGAAGTCGAGGATGCCCGGCGTGTTGGCCGTCATCTCGTGGATGCCGGAGAGGCCGTCAGCACCGTCGACCGGGCCGTCCTTGAACTCCGGCTTCTTGATGTAGACGATCGCGTCAATGCGGAAGCCGCCGACGCCCTTGTCGAGCCAGAAGTTTGCGGCATCGAAGAGTGCCTGGCGCACTTCCGGGTTCTCCCAGTTGAGGTCCGGCTGTGCCTCGGCAAACGTGTGCAGGTAGTACTGCTGGCGCTCCTCGCACCACGTCCAGGCCGAGCCGCCGAAGATGGCTCTCCAGTTCGTCGGAGCCGAGCCGTCCGGTTTGGCGTCGCGCCAGATGTACCAGTCGGCCTTGGGGTTTGTGCGGTCCTTCTTCGACTCGAGGAACCACGGATGCTGGTCGGAGCTGTGGTTGAAGACGAGGTCCATGACGATGCGGATGTCGCGCTTCTTCGCCTCAGCGATGAGCTCTTCCATATCCTCCATCGTGCCGTACGACGGGTCAATCCCGCAGTAGTCGGAAATATCATAGCCATTGTCGACCATCGGCGATGGATAGACCGGCGTGAGCCAAATGGCACCCGTGCCGAGCGACTTCAGGTAATCGAGATGGCTCGTGACACCGGGAATGTCACCCACGCCCGTCCCGGTCGTATCCTGGAAACTCTTCGGATAGATCTGATAGACGATGGACTTCTGCCACCATTTCAATTCATTCATGTCAATACTCCTTTCTTCTGAGGATCTCCGAGAAATAAGAAAGTGGAGTGTGGAGCTCTCCACACTCCACTCTCATTTCTTATTGATGGGACATCAGAAGGAGATGATTGGTGTTTCGTTTACTTTGACGTCGCCGTCAGCAGCTTTCTTCATCTGCGGATAGTCGGCACTGTTCGTGACAGCGAGGATAATCGTATCCTTGTAGCCCGCAGCCTTGATGGCCTCGCGGTTGAAGCCGATGAGCTCGTCGCCGGCCTTGACCTTGGCACCCTGCTTCGTCAGGCAGCGGAAGCCCTTGCCACCCATCTTGACCGTATCGAGGCCGATGTGGATGAGGATCTCAGCGCCGTTGTCGAGGCGCAGGCCAATCGCGTGATAGGAACCTTCCATGATCATGGTGACTTCGCCGTCAGCCGGAGCTACGACCATTTCCGTCGTCGGCTCGATGGCAACGCCGTCGCCCATCATCTTCTGGGAGAATACGTCATCCGGGACTTCCGTCATGTCGATGAGTTTGCCGGATGCAAATGCCTTGAGTTTCATCGAGAGGTCCGTCTTGACGGGCTCGCTCGGGTTGGCTGCTGCCTTCGCCTCAACGGCTACGTCAGCGATATCGCCCTTGAGGAGGGCATCGAAGTAGCTGCGGACATTCGGTACGGAGAGGCCGACGATGACCTGGATAGCATGGCCGTTCTTGACGAGGCCGAATGCGCCAGCTTTCGTGAACTTGCTTGCGGATGCGACTTTATCCGGATCAGCGACCGTGACGCGCAGGCGCGTTGCACAGTTCGTGACTTCCTTGATGTTGGACGGACCGCCGAGGTTGTCGAGGAAGACCTGAGCCTTCAGAGCTTCAGGGTTGTTGGCGAGACCCTTCTTCTCCATCTCTTTCTTGGCCTTGTACTCGGCTTTCGAGAAGAGCTTATCCTCTTCATCGTCGTCCGTGCGGCCCGGCGTCTTGTAGTTGTTCTTGAGGATGAGGTAACGGAATACGAAGAAGTAGATGGCGGTGAAGCAGAGGCCTACGATGATCTGCATGATGTAGGTGCCTGCATGGAACTTGAACAGCGGGATCCAGTTCTGGACGAAGCAGTCGATGAGGCCGCCGCCGAAGTTACCGGAAAGACCGAAGAAGTAAAGCGTTGCGGAAAGCGTTGCAGCGAGGACTGCGTGCACTGCGTAGAGGAGCGGTGCGACGAAGAGGAAGGTGAACTCGAGCGGCTCAGTGATGCCGCAGAGGACAGCCGTGATCGTCGCCGGGATCAGGAGCGTTGCGACCTTCTTGCGTTTCTCCGGCTTAGCACAGAAGTACATGGCAAGGGCAGCGCCCGGCAGGCCGAATACCTTGGACATGCCGTGGAGGGCGAAGCCGCCTTCCGGGAACATCTCTTTGAGGGAATGTGCGCTCGTGGCAAAATCATTGAGATGCTGGAGCCAGTAAGCCTGGATACCGCCATCGCAGACGGCCGGGCCGAAGATGAACGGCAGGTAGATGAAGTGATGCAGGCCTGCCGGCAGGAGGATGCGTTCGGAGAAGGTGTAGCACCATACGCCGATGATGCCGCTCGTCTTGAGGAAGAACTGGAACTGCTCAATGGCGTGCTGGACAGCCGGCCATACGAAGCAGAAGAGCAGGGCCATCGGGATCATGACGGCGAAGCCGACGGCTACGACAAAGGCAGGGCCCTTGAAGATGCCGAGCCAGTCCGGGATCTCGGTATCATAGAAGTGGTTGTGGATGTACGAGGAGCAGCAGGCGATGAAGATGGCGCCGAGCATGCCCATGTCGAGCGTCTTGATGTTCGCGATCATCGCGAGGCCTGTGCCCGCGCCAGCTGCCTGGCTGTAATCCACTCCGAAGAAGCTGCCGTGCAACGTCAGGAACGCGGAGATGAAGTAGTTGAAGCACATGTAGATGACGAAGGACTCCATTGCGCAGCGCGCAGGTTCCTTTTTCGCGAAGCCGATTGGCACGGCGATGGCGAAGAGGATTGGCATCTGGGCGAATACCGTCCAGGCACCCTGTTCGACGACGAACCAGAAATCATACCAGACGGTGCCTTTATCTGCGATGCTGCCGAGAAGCATCGTGTTCTTGCAGACAATCGAGATGGCAACCGTGAGACCGAAGAATGCGAACAGGATGACCGGCGTGTACATTGCGCCGCCAAACCGCTGCAATTCTTGCATGACGCGATCTTTCTTGATCGACATGTTCATACCCCCTATTTCTTAACATAACCCTTATGAGTTCCTGCCGCCTCGATACTTGCGTATTTGATATGTTATCGATTCGGCTTGTTTTCCCGAGGTGAGTGATTGCAATCCCCCGATCACCCTCTCGGTTATCCTGTATCTAAAGGATACAAAAAAAAGCCCGCGAACGCAATAGTTTCGCGGGTTTCAGGCACAGTGCCCCTTTCGTGTACCATGGTACATTTGGCGTACATCGATACAAGCGAGGCGCTGCAAGGGTTTGCGGGCATTGCCCTCCCCTCTTCCTTTATATTGTTGACTGAATGTTTCTCTCTTTCAAGCGGTGCACGTACATGCGGTACTTGACGTACCAGACCTCGATGAGCATGAAGTACGGCATCATCGACTTGAAGGAGATGTGTTTGCCGTCCGCGGCATCGTAGAGCTGGAACTCAGCCGGCGAGATGTAGAGGTTGACGGTCGAGAGGCTAGCGAGCGTGTTGTCGTGGAGCTTCGTGATGGAGATCAGCGGGATGTCGCGCAGCTGCAGCTCGCGGGCAAACTCGACAACGGCCGGCGTCTCGCCCGACAGCGAGACGATGATGAAGAGGTCATCCTTCGTCAGGGTCTCGAGCACGGAGTAGAACTCCTCGCGGGCCGGGATGTCGTAGAGGAAGACGTTGTCGTAGAAGAACAGGCGCTTGAGCTCCTGCAAGACGTTGGCCTGCACGTAGCCCGAAGCATAGGTAAAGACGCGGTTGGCCTCGTGCACGAGGCGGCTCGCGCTGTCGAAGTTGCGCTTGAAGATCTTCTCCCCCGTCTTGAGGTAGAAGTCACTGAGGTCCTCGAGCACGTTCGAGCTGTAGCGCGGCGTCTCCGCCTCCTCCATCTTGAGAATGGCCTTGAGCTCGCCGAAGCCGTCGAGGCCGAGCTTCTGCGCGAAGCGCACGATGGTCGTGCTCGAGACGCAGCAGGCCTTCGCAAGCTCGTGGATGGAGATGTGGCGCGCCACTTCCCTGTGCTGCAGGATGTATTTCCAGATGACCATGTCGGTATCATTGAGTGATTGCCGGTGGGTGTTGATGATTTCATCGAGACGCATATCCGTTCCCCCTTAACGAATGCATTTCTTACTTCCTTCATTAAATGATACCATCCCTGCGAGGATACGACAAGGTGTTCCCAAAAAGCATCAGAACATGCCGAGCGTCTTGAGCACGAAGACCCAGCCGAAGATGGTGAAGCACGAGAGCCCCGTCGTGTAGACGACGCAGTTGCCGGCGAGGTCGGCGTCGCTGCCCATCTGCTGGGCCATGGCATAGCCGGCGACGGCACACGGCGTCGCGAAGATGGCCATGAGCGTGACGAGCTCGATGCCGCGGAAGCCGAGGAAGATGGCCAGGCTCAGCATGATGGTCGGCACGATGATGAGCCTGCCGAGAACGCAGCCGACGAGCTGCGGCAGGTGCTCGTGGTAGCTGCCGGCCTTGAAAGAAGCGCCGAGGACGATCAGGGCCATCGGCGTCGTCGCCGCGGCGAGCTGGCTGATTGGCTTGAGGATGACCTTCGGCAGCGGGATGCCGAGGACGAGGAAGAGCGTGCCAAAGATGGCACCGAGGATCATCGGGTTCTTGAGCACGCCCAAGAGGATGGTGGGCAGGTAGAAGTGACCGCCGCGGAAGGTCTCGAGGATGAAGACGGAGACGATGTTGTAGATCGGCACGATGATGGCAATCATCATCGTCGGGATAGCCAGCTGGTCGTCGCCGAAGATGTTGCTGATGATTGGGATGCCCATGATGACGAAGTTGCTGCGGAAGATGGCCTGGATCATCGCCCCGCGCCGCTTGTTCGACTTCTCGATGAGGCAGATGATGATGCCGCCGATCAGCGCCGAGGCGAGCACGCCGACGGCGCCGAACAGCATGAGATGCGGCCGGAAGGTCTCGGCGAGGTCGGTCGTGTAGATGTTATAGAACATCATGAAGAAGAAGAAGATCTTGAAGACCATGCGGTTGACATGGGCGAGCTCGAGCTCCGTGAGCAGGCGCATCTTCTTGACGGCAAAGCCGACGAGCATCAAGAAAAACAACGGGATGACTGCGCAGATTGCGACAATCAGGTTACTGACCATAATGATTCCACCTTTCATGATGTGTTCAGTATAGCACAAAAAAAGCCGCTCTTGAAAGCGGCGATGTGGGATTTATCATTGACATGACTTGATTTTTATGAATTCTCTACAGCGCGTTCTAGATTTTTCTCGCGTGGCGGGGTGGACCTGTTCCGGCTTCGGACTGGGGTTTCTTCAACGCATTCTGGCATACTGCGTGGCGGTCGGGGGGATGTATTCTGGCTTCGTCGCTCCGCTAAATGTGCCCCATGACCATTTCTACCTCGATGGCGATTCGCCGCCTGCCGCGGCGTTCCAACATAGTATCTCTGAAGTCCAGTCTTTCTTGGGGCACAGCCCGTTGAGCAATCGCTGCGCTCCTGCAGGCAGAATACATCCCCCCGCCCCTAAAGTCAGGCTGTCCATGTCTAGGACGGAGCTCGATATGCTCGTTCAGATGGAGCGTCGTGACAGCGCGACTCTTCCCATCCCCCAAAGTGGCTGCGTTTCTTTTGAGCAGCCAGTGCGAGCCCTCGCCAAGTGCTGCCGGCGTGCCTAACAGGCGGGGGTACCTGTTTCGCCTGCAGGCGTGCAGTGACCGCCCGCAGGGCTGTGACCCAAGGATATCTCCCCTAGTGCGCCGATGTCAGAACGACGCAGCAGGCGGCGAAGCAGCCTCAAAGGCAGGCATACCATGGGACACATTCAACGGAACGCCGAAGCCGAAACAGGTACCCCCGCCAGACAAGAATGTCACTTGACAACGTTTCGCAGCACTTTTTCCTGCCCTCACCATCTGTTGCGGATTTTCCAGAATTCGGGGCTCAGCATGACGAGCAGGGTGAAGAGCTCGAGGCGGCCCAAGAGCATCTCGATGCAGAGGATGCTCTTGGAGAAGTCGGAGAGGCCGGCGAAGGTGCAGGTGGCTCCGGCGATGCCGAAAGCGGGGCCGACGTTGCCGAGGGTGGTGACGCTGATACCGAGGGCATCGAAGGCGCCGATGCCGTCGAAGGTCAAGAGGAGCGCCCAGAAGACGATGGCGAAGATGTAGAGGAAGAAGAACTGCCCGACGCGCATCAGGATGTCGCCGCTGACCTCGATGCCGTTCATTTGCGCGCGGATGACGCGGCGCGGGCTGAGTTTCTGGTGCACGACGGCCCAGGCGCTCTTGGCGAGCAGGACGACGCGCGAGACCTTGACGCCGCTGGCCGTCGACCCGGCGCAGCCGCCGCTGATCATGAGCATCATCAGGACGCCCTTCGAGAAGGCCGGCCACTGGTCGAAGTCAGCAGAGACGAAGCCAGTCGTCGAGAGCGAGCCGACCTGGAAGCTCGCGTAGCGGAAGGCCTCGACGGGCTGCATGCCCATCGCATCGACGAGGTTCACGGTAATCAGCAGCATGGCCGCCGCGAGAATCACGAGGTAGGCCTGGAACTCCGTGTTATTTCTCAGCACGCGCGGTCCCTTTTTCCAAACGCGGTAATAGAGGCCGAAGTTGCCGCCCGCGAGGATCATGAAGAAGGTCATCCAGCCCTCGAGCGCGGGGTTGTCGAAGTGCATGGCGTTGTCGTCGTAGAGCGAGAAACCGCCCGTGCCGAGCGTGCTCATCGCGTGCGCGATGGCGTCGAGAAAGGACAGGCCGCAGCAGAGGTAGATGACGCAGGCCGTCATCGTGAAGACCATGTACATGAGGAAGAGCGAGCGCGTCATCTCGCGCAGGCGCGGCAGCACGCGGTCGCGCGTCGGGCCCGTCGTCTCAGCGTTGTACATGTAGACGGTGCTCTGTCCGGCCTGCGGCAAGAGCGCGATGAAGATGACGATGATGCCGAGGCCGCCGAACCAGTGCGTCATCATGCGCCAGAACAGGATGCTGAACGGCTGCGACTCGATGCTCGTCATGACGGTCGCGCCTGTGCCCGTGAAGCCCGAGATGCTCTCGAACAGGCCGTCGAGGAAGCCGAGCGAGCCGCTCAAAAGGTACGGCAGCATGCCGAGGAAGGTCGCGAGCAGCCAGCCGAGCCCTGTGATGGCCGCGCCCTCGCGCATCGTCAGCTGCTCGTTGCCGGAGCGGCCGTGCACGCGCAGCGCGAGCCCTATGAGCACGCAGATGCAGATGGAGACGGCAAAGGCCGGCGCGCTTTTCTCCCAGCCGTAGAGCGCCATGAAGAAGGGGATGCCGAGGATGACGGCCTCTGCCAGGACGAGGCGGCCGAGTACGTAACATATGATGTTCTGATTCATCCCCTTACCCCCTTTCTATCTGTATCGATTCACTTACCAATGGCGCCCGACGGAGCGGATGCCGCCGTCGAGCAGCACGAAGAACGAGAAGAGCTCGATGCGGCCGATGATCATGATGAAGGTACAGAAGAGCTTCACCCAGCCGGGCGCCTCCGCGAAGCTCCAGATCCCGAAAAGGTCGGCCGTCGAGCCCGCGCTCGTCAGGCAGCCCGCCGCGACGCCCATCGCCTGCATGAGGCTGATGCCTGAGAGCGAGATGACGAGCGTCGAGATGATGAAGATGCTCAGGAACAGGAAGAAGAACGACAGGATGCGGCCGACGATCTTCATCGGCACGGGCAGCCCGTCGACCTTGATGCTCACGACCATGTGCGGATGCAAGGTGTGGCGGATTTCTGTCACGCTCATGCGCATGAGCACGAGCAGGCGCATGACCTTGAGCCCGCCGCCAGCCGAGCCGATGCAGCCGCCGACGAAGACGAGCACGAAGAGCATGAGGCGCGAGAAGTCCGGCCAGTCCCAGCACGGCGCGGAGACGAAGCCGCCCGTCGACAAGAAGGCTGCGACCTGGAACAGTCCGTAGCGCAGGCTCTCCGCCGCATCGTAGGTGCCCGTGCGGCAGAGGTTCCAGGCGACGAGCGCGCCGCTCACGAGGAAGAGACCCGCGTACGCCTGCAGCTCCGTGTCGCGCAGCATCAGGCGGAAGCTCAGCCTGTCCCAGACCTTCCAGCAGAGCAATGGATTGAGCCCCGAGAGGAGCATCGAGATGCCGGCCGCGAGCTCTAAGGAGATGCTGTCGCGCGCGAGGAAGTAGCCCGGCTCGGCCGAGCCGCTCGATGAGAGCGTCACCATCGCCTGCGTCAATGCCGAGAACGGGTCGAGTCCGGCGGCGAGGTAGAGCAGGCAGGAGAGCGCCGTGAGGCTGGCGTAGACACCAAAGCCCTGGCGGGCCGACTCGGCCATCTTATTCCAGACGGGGCTGAAGAAGATGCTCTGGCGCGCGGAGAGCGTCAAGCCGAAGCAGCCGCTGACCTGCGGCAGGACGGTCGAGAGGATGATGATGAAGTTAAGGCCGCCGAGCCAGTTGAGGATGCTGTGCCAGAGGACGAGGCCCCGCATCATGTCGCCGCGCGCGTAGTCGAGGCAGGAGACGCCCGTCGTCGTGACGGCCGCCACGCTCTCGAAGAAGGCATCGACAGGATTCACCAGGATGCCGGAGAGCACGTAGGGCATCATGCCGAGGATGGAGAGCAGCGGCCAGACGAGCACCATGAAGAGCGCACCCTCCCAGACATTGATCTGGCGCTTGTGGTCGCGGCCGAGCCAGCTGAAGGAGAGGCCTAGCGCGATGGCGAGCACGGCGGGCACAAGGAAGATCCAGCCCTCTTCGTGCCAGAGCAGGCTGTCGGCAAACGGCACGAAGAGGGCGAGTCCCATGATCTCCGCGACACTGCCCATGAGCAGCCAGAAGATGTCCAGCTGGCGTTTTCTCCGTTGGAACTTGATCATCTCATTCCCTGCCCTTGAAATACTGCATGACTTTCTTCGAGAACTGCGTCTGGATGAAGAGGATGGTCCGGTCGCCCGGCTGCAGGACGGTCGCGCCGTTCGGGATCACGGCCTCCCCGTCGCGCACGTAGGCGCAAACGAGGCAGGCGCGCGGCAGCTTGGCCTCCATCAGCGGCTTGCCCGCGACGGGCGCGCCCTCCTGCACGATGACCTCGACGGCCTCGGCCTTGGCGCCCTCGAGCAGCGAGACCGAGACGACGCCGCCGCGGCGCGCAAAGGCCAGCACCTCGCTCGCCGAGAGCAGGCGGGCCGAGAGAACGATGTCGACGCCGACCTTCTCCATGAGCTCCACGTACTCGTTGCGCGCGACACGCACGACCGTCTTCGTCTTGTTGTGCGACATGTGGCGCGCGAGCAGTGCCAGCATGAGGTTGAGCTTGTCGTCCTCCGTCAGGCAGACGACGACGTCCGCCTCGGCCACGCCCTCCTCGGTCAGGAGGTCGATATCCGTGCCGTCACCGCAGATGGCGATGCCGTCGACGAGTTTGTCCGCCATGAGGCGGCAGCGGTCCGGGTCCTTGTCGATGACCTTGACGCGCACGCCCTGCTTCTCGAGCATCGGCGCGAGCGCGCGGCCCGCGCGGCCCGCGCCGATGATGACGACGCGATGCAGCTTGCGGGCGTTGCGCTGCACGAAGGTCTGGCTGAACTTCTCGATCTCCTCCGGGATGCCGATGAAGTAGGCATTGTCGTGCGGCAGCAGGCAGTCGTCGCCGTGCGGGATAATCATGCGGTGGTCGCGGAAGATCATGCCGGCCAGCACGCCCTTCGGGAATTCAATATCCTTGAGCGGGATGTTCGCCAGCGGCGACGAGCGGCGCACCTTCGTCTCGAACAGCCGGATCTTGCCGTGCGCGAAGTCCTCGACGTCGAGGGCGGCCGGCGTCATGAGGATGCGGTTGATCTCGTTCGCCGTGATGAGCTCCGGGTTGAGCATGAGGTCGATGTCGAAGTTCTCCTTGAGGTAGTCCTTCGCCTCGCTCATGAACTGCATGTCGCGGATGCGGGCGATCGTATGGCGGATGCCGTGCTTCTTCGCGAGGATGCAGGCGACCATATTGACCTCATCGCTGGCCGTCACGGCGATGAGGATGTCGGCCCCGCGGATGTCGGGGTCGTTCATCGTGATGGGGCTCGCGCCGTTAGCGAAGATGGTCAGCACGTCGAGCGTGTTCTTGACCGCCTCCAGCTGGCTTTCATCGTGATCGATGACGATCACATCGAACTGTTCTTTTGAGAGGAGCGCGGCAATGCTGTAGCCCAGCTTGCCCGCCCCGACCACGACAATACGCAAGACGGCGACCTCCTATACACGATACATACACTCAGACTCCCTCATTATACCATCTCTGCCCATATCCAACAAAATTTTGATGCCAGACGAAAAAGACAGGGGCCCTTGGCCCCTGTCTCTGGAGTGTGATATGTGGATTTGGGAGGTATTCTTCTTACTCGGCGAAGAGTTCTGTCGAGAGGTAGCGGTCGCCCGTGTCCGGCAGCAGGGCGACGATGTTCTTGCCCTCGAATTCCGGACGCTTGGCGAGTTCGATGGCCGCTGCGAGAGCTGCGCCCGAGGAGATGCCGATGAGCACGCCCTCGACGTGGGAGAACTGGCGGCCATACTTGAAGGCATCGTCATTCGAGATAGCGATGACCTCATCGTAGACCTTCGTGTCGAGCGTCTCCGGCACAAAGCCAGCGCCGATGCCCTGGATCTTGTGCGGGCCAGCCTGACCCTTCGAGAGGACCGGGCTCGTCTCCGGCTCGACTGCGACGACGTGGATGCCCTTGTCCTGCTTCTTGAGGTAGTGGCCGACGCCGGAGAGCGTGCCGCCCGTGCCTACGCCAGCAATGAAGGCATCGACTTTGCCGTCGAGGTCGTTGTAGATCTCCGGGCCCGTCGTCGCCTCATGGGCAGCCGGGTTGGCCGGGTTGGCGAACTGCTCCGGAATGAAGGAGTTCGGCGTCTCCTTGGCGAGTTCTTCTGCCTTGGCGATCGCGCCCTTCATGCCCTTCGAGCCGTCCGTCAGGACAATCTTCGCGCCGTATGCCTTGAGCAGATTGCGGCGCTCGATGCTCATCGTCTCCGGCATCGTCAGGATGGCCTTATAACCGCGGGCTGCTGCGACACTGGCGAGGCCGATACCCGTGTTGCCGGAAGTCGGCTCGATGATCGTTGCGCCCGGCTTGAGCTTACCATCCTTCTCAGCCTGCTCGATCATGGCCTTGGCGATGCGGTCCTTGACGGAGCCGGCCGGATTGAAGTACTCGAGCTTCACGAAGATGTTGGCCTTGAGGCCATTGGCCTTGATGAAGTTGTTGGCTTTGAGGAGCGGCGTGCCGCCGATCAGTTCCGTGACGCTGTTATAGATTTTACCCATGGTGAATACCTCCATTTATCTGCTTATATTCAATGCTAAGTGAAAACATATATGATTAATATGTTTATATAGTAGCACAGCCCCTGCCGCTTGTCAATAGGGATTGACTTTTTCCTGCATTTTTAATATGATATAGTACACAAGCATGACATATATTTTCAATATGATTATCTGAGAAACGAGGGAATATAGATGAAGATTTCTGCTAAGGGCCGCTATGGCCTCGCTGCCATGACGTATCTCGCGCGCAATTACGCCGCTGGCACGCCGATCACGATTGTCAGCATCTCGGAAAAGCTCGGCATCTCCAAGATCTACCTCGAGCAGGTCTTTTCCCTGCTGAAGCGCGCCCGCCTCGTCAATTCCATCAAGGGCAGCCAGGGCGGCTATCAGCTGGCCCGTCCGCCGCGTGAGATCACGCCTTATGACATCCTCTCCTCCATCGAGCTCTCCCTGATGGAAAAGACGGCCCCCGCCGCCCAGGAGAAGATGCCCGAGCTCGACCGCGCCCTCGCCTCCTGCGTCTTCACTCCGCTCGACGAGGCCATCCAGAAGGCGCTCTCCGCCATCTCGCTCGACGACATCCTCACGGCCATCGACCAGGAGAAGTCGGCTGAGAGCCTCATGTACTTCATCTGACGTGCCCTGACCACGGGCCAACGGTGAACAATATATGCAAAATACGGCAGAACTTTGACTATTTCAGAGTTCTGCCGCATCTTTTACGCGAAATTATGCCCATTATGCAACAATTCATATAGAAAACGTTATCTGGATGAGATTAATTCCATAAAATGGACCAGTTTTCCAGCTATAGCCGTAAAATACAGGTTAACATCAGATTCAATCTGTAGTATAATAGCCGTAAGTTGTGAAGGAATACGCCCCTATCCCTATCATCGCTTACAACAGTCCGCAAGTTTTCTGTGCATGACAGGAGGAGCCGGCCCGTCCGAGTTCCTGCTCTCATGCCGTCGGTTTTGTTGGAGGTGTTTCCCATGATGATCGACAATATCCGCGTTATCATCGAACAGGGTCCCTTCTCCGCGGAAGACGCACAGTATTATATCGAACGTATCAAAGCTACCACGAAATTCACATTGAAGAAAGTTATATTCACACGTTCCGATACTTATCTGGATATCCGCTATTCATTTGCAGAGATTCCATTTGAGCGTATCCGCCGAGTTGCGTTGGCGGCCCCACCAGAAAAACGTGCTGTAAATAACTGATTCCATCAGTTCTGTTTGCAAGAAAGCCCCGAAGCAGTTGCTTCGGGGCTTTTCTGTACGCTGTATCAGGGAATCAGGGATTGAAGTGGAAGGCATCGAGCTCCCAGACGCGGCCCGTGACGGTCTCGAGCGGAGCATCGGCCTCGATGCGCAGCTCGGGTCGGATGTTCTTCTCGGGGAAGACGAGCAGGCTCGCCGCTTCCTCGCCATGCTGGAAGAACGCCTCGACGGCTGCGCGGTCGACGAAGAGCTGCAGCGAGAGCACGTTGTCGACGAACATCTTGAAGCGGCGCACACCGCGGCCGCCATTCTTCATGCCCGTGCGGTCGATCGTCATGACCTGCGTCGTGCGGTCGTACGCGAAGACCGTCTTCTCGAGGCCGTAGGCCAGCGTCATCGTGACCTTCTGTGCCTCGCCCAGTGTGATGTCCATGAGGACCTCTGAGCCGTCGAACAGGCGCGCGAGGACCTTGCTCTCCATGTCGGCGTCGATGTCGATGGCCGAGCTCTCGATGCGCAGGGCCTTGAGCTCTGCGGCTGGGCGCGAGAAGATGTGGCCCTGGCGCAGAGTCAGCACGCGCGGCAGGGTCAGGCTGTACATCCAGCCCTTCTCGCTCGTCGGGTACTCGGCATCCTTGTCGGGCATGCCCATCCAGCCGAGCAGGATGTGGCGGCCTTCATGTTGGACGACCTGCGGCGCGTAGAAGTCGAAGCCGTGGTCGAGCTCTTGGAACTTCGTGTGCTGCATCATGTCCATGCTGTCGAGCGACAGGTGGCCTGCGATGTAGCCGGCCTGATAGATGTTCTGGCGGTCGAACTCGCGCGCCTCGAGCCCCTGCGGGCAGAAGATCAGCGCATCGTAGCTGCCGAAGTGCAGCATGTTCGGGCACTCCCACATGTAGCCGAAGTCCTTGAGGCGCGTCTTGAGCTCACCGAGGTTCTGCCAGCCCTCTTTCGTCTCCTTGTAGACGAGGACCGTGCCGCGCGGCTTCTCCTCGTCAGCCTGTGCGCCGATGACGAAGTAGCGCCTGCCGTGGCGGTGGAAGAGATACGGGTCGCGGAAGTGGCCCGTGATGCCCTCGGGGCTGTCCGGCACGACGATCGCGCCCTTCTCGACATGGCCGTCCTCCTGCAGAGTGCCGAAGCGCTGCGCCGGCGTGCGCACGCCGTCATTCTTGGCGTTGCAGGTGTAGAAGACGTGGACCTTGCCCTTCTCCGTGAAGCCGCAGCCCGAGTAGCAGCCGTCCTTGTCGTGCTCGTCGCTCGGCCAGAGCGAGAGCTCCGGCATCGAGTAGTGGACGAAGTCGCGCGTCCGGACATGCGCCCAACACTTGTTCTTGTGCTCGCAGCCGAGCGGATTCCACTGGTAGAAGATATGGTATTCGCCATCCGCGAACGTCAGGCCATTCGGGTCGTTGATGAGTCCGAACGGCATCTCGAGATGGAAGCGGTTGTGCCAGCGGTCCGTCAGTGGGAAGCCTGCCGCCACCTTGGCGTCGATGGCCTTCTTGTCAAACTTTTCCATTAGAGAGTCTCCCTTCTATAACAAGAAAAGGGCTGCCGTAACAGGCAGCCCCATCAGTAGTTCTTACGCTTCGTCCTCTTTTTCCGGGTTAAACAGCGTGAACGTCAGAGCAAACGCTACAGCGAAACCAACGACATTGACGAGGATGTACTGCGGCAGGTGATCGAGGTACAGCAGCGTACCCGGCAGGACCGTGATGCCCATGCCCGTGCCAGCGAGGTGCAGGAAACCGGCAATGCCGCCTGCGCAGGCGCCGCCGACGAGTGCATAGAGGAACGGCTTCATGAGGCGCAGGTTGATACCGAAGATGACCGGCTCCGTGATGCCGAGGAAGGCCGGGACGATCGAGGAAACGTAGAGAGCGCGCTTCTTCTTGTTCTTCGTGCGCGCTGCGACAGCGGCAGCGGCACCGCCCTGTGCGATGATGGCGCCCGTGATGATGGCGTTGAACGGATCGACGCCCGTCGTGGCGAGCAGCTGGACCTCAAGGGCATTGAAGACGTGGTGGACACCGAAGACGACGATGACCTGATGGATGCCGCCGACGATGAAGCCGCCGACGCCGTACGGCAGGGCGAGGAACGTCTGGATGGCGCCGAAGACGGCGAGCTCGATCCAATGCATGATTGGGCCGACGATCAAGAGGCCGAGGATCATGGAGATGAAGAGCGTCAGGAACGGCGTGACGATGAGGTCAATGACATCCGGGATGAAGGTCTTGAGCCATTTCTGGAGCTTCGCGGCGAAGATGCCGAGGACGAGAGCCGGCAGGACGGAGCCCTGATAGCCGACGACCGGCACGCTGAGGCCGAAGATGTCCATCATGATCGGCTGTGCTTCACCGGCGGCAATCGCATAGGCGTTCGGCAGCTGCGGTGCGACGAGCATGAGGCCGAGAACGATGCCGATGACCGGCGTGCCGCCGAAGCGCTTCGTCGTGGACCAGCAGACGAGGGCTGGCAGGAAGGCGAAGGCCGTATCCGTGAGGATCTGGCTCATGCGCAGGACGTTGTCGCTGAACTGGACACCGAGGCTCAGGCAGGCGCCGCGCAGGCCCATGAAAAGACCGGTCGCGACGAGGACTGGGATAATCGGCACGAATACGTCGCCGAGCGTGCGAGAGATCTTCTGGGCCATCGACATCTGTGCATATGCCTCAGCCTTGTTGTTGCTGGCACCAGCGAGGCCCGTGCCGGCGACGAAGGCGTCGTACACCTTGTCGACAAAGCCCGTGCCGAGGATGATCTGGTACTGGGCTGCTGCAAAGAACTGGCCCTTGACGCCGTCGATGTTCTCGATGGCCTTCGCGTCGAGCTTCGACTTGTCGTTGATGATCAGGCGCAGGCGCGTCGCGCAGTGCTCGGCGCTGCGGACATTGTCGTGGCCGCCGACGTACTTCCAGATGAGCTTCGCGACGCGTTCTTCCTTCGGCAGGTCGCTGTAGTCTTCCTCCGGCTCCGCCGACGCAGCGGCTGCATCCGCCTCCGGGGCGGCTTCTTCTGCCGGCTCTGCCGTGACCGTCGTGATCTCCTTGTCGCCGAGCGCCACCGTGATCTTGTCGTAGTCGAAGGCGTTCGTCACGAGGACCGGCGTCGTCGTGTCGTAACCGGCCGACTTGATGCCCTCCGGGTCGAACTCCAAGAGCAGCTGGCCCTTCTTGACCGCATCGCCCTGCGCAATCTTGGCGTCGAAGTACTTGCCGCCGAGGTTGACCGTGTCGATGCCGACGTGAATCAGGATGTCCGCGCCGTCCTCAGCATGGATGCCGATGGCGTGCTTCGTGCCGAAGAGCACCGTGACCGTGCCATCGACCGGCGAGTAGACCTTGCCGTCCGGGTCCTTGACGGCAGCGCCCTTGCCCATCGCGCCGCTCGCGAAGGCCGGGTCCTTGACATCTTTCAATTCGATGAGCTGTCCGTTCAGCGGACTGTCCAAGCGAATCTCTTTCATGAAGATTTCCCCTTTCTTTATTCCTCTCGTTTGACTCTGATTCTTCGTTATGAGACCGTTTTCATAATCCAAGTGTATAACGAAGCGAGCGTTTTGTCAAGCAAAAAGAGCGTCATTCGTGAACCATATCGCGGAACTTCGTGTACTCCTTCTGGAAGTAGAGATTGACGGTGTCGACCGGGCCGTTGCGGTGCTTGGCGATGATGACTTCTGTCTGGTTCTTGTGCTCGGTGTCCTTGTCGTAGTAGTCCTCGCGGTAGAGGAACATGACGATGTCGGCGTCCTGCTCAAGGGAGCCGGACTCGCGCAGGTCGGAGAGCATCGGCCGCTTGACCTGGCGCGCCTCGACGGAGCGCGAGAGCTGCGAGAGTGCGATGACCGGCACGTTGAGCTCGCGCGCGAGCGCCTTCAAGGAACGCGAGATCTCGGAGATCTCCTGCTGGCGGTTGTCGCCGTTCTTGTTCGGCCGGCCCTGCATGAGCTGCAGGTAGTCGATGACGATGAGGTCGAGGCCATGCTCCGCCTTGAGGCGGCGCGCCTTCGAGCGCAGGTCCATGACCGTGATGCCCGCCGTGTCGTCGATGTAGATCGGCGCGCGGTTGAGCTTGTCGGCGACGGTGACGAGCTTCGACCAGTCCGCATCGTCGAGCTGGCCCGTGCGTAGGAGCTGCGAGTCGATGCCGCCTTCGGAGCAGAGCATGCGCTGCATGAGCTGCTCCTTGCTCATCTCGAGCGAGAAGAAGGCGACCTTGCCGCCGTGCAGGCCGACGTACGAGGCGATGTTCAGCGTGAAGGCCGTCTTGCCCATCGACGGGCGCGCGGCGACGAGGATGAGGTCGGAGGCCTGCAGGCCGCTCGTCAGGCGGTCGAGGTCCTTGAAGCCCGTCGGCAGGCCCGTGATGCCGCCCTTCGACTCGTAGAGCACATTGATGCGCTCGAACGTGCGCATGAGGATGCTCTTGATGGGCTCGAAGCCATTCGTCGTCTGCGCGCCCGCCACGGCGAGGATCTTCTGCTCAGCCGCATCCATGATGCTCTCGACGGGCTGCGTGTCCTCGTAGGCGGCACCGGCGATCTCCGTTGCCGCGTCGATGAGGCGGCGCAGCTCGGCCTTCTCCTTGACGATCTTCGCGTGGTACGTGACATTGGCCGCCGTCGGCACGATGTTGGCGATCGTCGTGATGAACGGGATGCCGCCGACCTTCTCGAGCTCGCCGTCCTTGCGCAGCTGCTCGGTCAGTGTGACGAGGTCGACCGCCTCGTCGTTCTCGGCGAGCTTCAGCATCGCATCGTAGACACGGCGGTGCGCCTCGCGGTAGAAGTCCTCCGGCTGCAGGATCTCCTGTGCCTCGACAATCGCCTCTTTCTTGATCATCATCGCACCGAGGACCGCCTGTTCTGCCTCGATGTTCTGAGGCGGCACACGCTCTGGTAATGCCATCTTTATTCCTCCTCGAAAATCAGCTGGAATGCCTCCTCGGCCGTCTCCACCGCGTGGATGTCGAGGCCCAGGAGGTCTTCTGGGATGTCGCGCTCGTTCTCCTTCGGGATCACGAGCGTCTTGATGCCGGCCTGGCGCGCGCCGTACGCCTTCTCGAAGACGCCGCCCACAGGGCGCACGCGCCCCGCCAGCGAGATTTCACCCGTCACGGCCACATCCTGGCGTATCCTGCGGCCCGTCACGGCGCTGACGATGCAGGCGAGGATGGCCGTGCCGGCACTCGGCCCGTCGATATTGCCGCCGCCGATGACGTTGATGTGCACGTCGTAGTCGTGGATGTCCTTGCCGGTCAGCTGGCGCATGACGGAGGCGGCGTTGAAGACGGAGTCCTTGGCCATGCTGCCAGCCGTCTCATTGAAGCGCACCGTGCCCTTGCCCTTCTCGCGCGCGGGGAAGGCGACGGCCTCGATCTCGATGACGGAGCCGAGGAAGCCCGCGACGCCGAGGCCGAAGATGTGGCCCTGCACGACGGTGTGGCGCGCCTTCTTCGTGACGAACTGATAGAGGCGCGAGACCTGCGCGACCTCGTAGACGGCCGCGCGGCCGATCGTCAGGCCCTCCATCCTGCCATCGGCCTTCTCGAGCGCGAGGCTGTAGGCATCGGCGAGGATGTTGATGGCCTTGCGCCCCTCGACCGTGTACTCGGAAATCAGCGCTGCGACGCCGGGCTCGAGCGCGACCTTGAGCTTCGCGGCCGCGTTCTGCACGATGGCCTCGATGTGCTTCGGCGTCAGAGGCTCGAAGTAGATCTCGGCACAACGCGAGCGCAGCGCCGGATTGATGTGGCCGGCGTCGCGCGTCGTCGCGCCGATCAGCACGAAGTCCGCCGGCGCGCCCTCCTCGAAGAGCTTGCGGATGTAGGGCGGGACCTTCGGGTCCGTCGGATCGTAGTAGGCCGACTCGAAGTAGGCGCGCTTGTCCTCGAGGACCTTCAGGAGCTTGTTCTGCAGCATCTCGTCCATCTCGCCGATCTCGTCGATGAAGAGGATGCCGCCGTGTGCCTCCGTGACGAGGCCCGGTTTCGGCTCAGGGATGCCGCTGTCCGCGAGCGTCTTCTGTGCACCCTGATAGATTGGGTCGTGCACCGAGCCCAAGAGCGGATTCGTGATGTCGCGCGGGTCCCAGCGCAGCGTCGTGCCGTCCGTCTCGACAAAAGGCGCGTCCTCGCGGAACGGCGAGGCCGGCTTCTTGCGCGCCGCTTCGAGCACGAGGCGCGCGGCCGTCGTCTTGCCGACGCCCGGCGGGCCGTAGAGCAGCAGGTGTTGCGGGTACGGTGAGGAGAGCTTGGCGAGCAGGGATTTGACGGCGCGCTCCTGCCCGACGATCTCGCTGAAGTCGCGCGGACGCAAGAGCTCCATGACGGACTGCGTCAGGTGGATGCTGTCGAGCTTTTCGAGCTTTGCGCGCTTCTCGGCATCCTGCGGCGTCTCCGCGTCCTGCTTCTCCTCTTTGATGACCTGCTTGCGGATGTCGTCGACGTAGTCCTGATGCTCCTGCTCGAGCTTCTCGTTGACCTTCTTCTCGATGCGCTCCTCCACATCCTTGCGTGCGCGCTTCTCGGCGATGCGCTCCGTCAGCTGCTGGAGCACGGCCGGCAGCTCCGCCTCGCGCGGGGCCGGATGCAAGAGCGGGTCCTCGTCGAGGATGCGCTGCAGGGCCAGCACGCGCTCGCAGCGCCCCGTGGAGCGCAGCAGGTCCATCGCGTTCATGCGCCCGGCCTGGATGACGAGCGAATCCGCACCGATGAGGTCGATGAGCGCCTGATAGAGCGCGTCGATCTCGCGGTCGATTGGCAGGACTTCAGGCTGCTGCACGCCCTCTTCCTGCTCTGGACGTTCCTTCTGCCCGTCCTGCTTATCCTGATGGAAAAAACGGTTGAAAAAGGACATAGTCCCTCCTTTACTCGATGATACTGTGAACCAAAAAGCCCCCTCTTGCGAGGAGGCTTCTTCCTGGTCAATCACTCTGCGACGACGCTGACCTTGATCTTGCTCGTGACAGTCGGATGAACCTTGATGACTGCCTCGTAGACGCCAGTGCCCGTCACTTCACCCTGGATGGTGATCTTGCGCTTGTCGATGTCGATGTGCTGCTTCTTGAGCGCCTCCGACACGTCCTTGCCCGTCACGCTGCCGAAGAGCTTGCCGCCCTCGCCGATGCGGACCGGGATCTTGACCTCGACCTTCTCGAGCTGCTTGGCCATGAGCTTGGCCTCATCTGCTGCCATGGCCTCCTTGCGGGCCTTGGAGCCGGCCTGTGCGTTCGCTACGTTGAGGTTCTGCGCGGTGGCCAGCACTGCTGCCTTGCGCGGCAGCAGGAAATTGCGGCCGTAGCCCTCCGATACCTCGACGATATCGCCTTTTTTACCGAGTTTCTTAACGTCCTGCTGTAAGATTACTTTCATCTTGATCAAACTCCTCTATGTACTTCTTGGCAATCTCGATTGCCTTTTGCTTGATATCTTCGACATTGCCGCCCTTGATCTGGGCGCCGGCAACGTTCTGGTGGCCGCCGCCGCCGAACGCCTCCATGATGACCTGGACATTGAGCTCGCCCGTCGAGCGCGCGCTGATGCCCACCGTATCCTCCGTGAGCTGGAAGACGACGATGCTCATGCGCACGTTCTCGATGCGCAGCAGCGAGTCTGCGACCTGCGCCGCGATGACCTGGCCGTTCGAGATGAGCTCGGGACAGGTCGAGACGATGAGGCCGCCCTCGTAGAACTCCGAGCGCGCTTCCGCCTTCGCGAGCGCGACCGTCGTCTCGTAGTCCGTGCGGAAGAGGTGGCGGACCATGACGGGGTCGGCACCGCTGCGCCGCAGGTAGGCCGCGGCATCGAAGGTGCGCACGCCCGTCTGCACGGCGAAGTTCTTCGTGTCGACGACGAGGCCCGAGTAGAGCGCCGTGGCCTCGACGCGCGAGAGCACGAGGTTGTCGCTGAAGTACATCAAGAGCTCCGTGACGAGCTCACTCGACGAGCTCGAGGCCGGCTCGATGTAGACAAGCAGCGGGTTCTTGATGAAGTGCTCGCTGCGGCGGTGGTGATCGATGACGATGACGCGGTGGATGCGCTCTAAGAGCGCCGGTGCCGCGACGAGGTGCGGGATGTGCGTGTCGACGACGACGAGCACGGGGTTGAGCGCCGTCACGTTGACGAGGTCATTTGCCCTCACGATGATGTCCTGGTACTCCTCGTTGTCCTTGAGGATATCGGAGAACTTGCCGATGCCCTCGTTCATGTCGGACAGTACGATCTTGACGGGCTTGCCGAGCTGGCGCGCCATCTTGGCCACGCCCATCGAGGCGCCGAAGCAGTCGAAGTCCTCGTTGTGGTGGCCCATGACGAAGACGGCATCCGCGCCGTCCATGATCTCACGGATGGCATGAGCGACGACGCGTGCCTTGACGCGCGTGTGCTTCTCCACGGCCTTCGCGCGGCCGCCGAAGAACTGCGTCTTGCCGCCGATCTGCACGGCGACCTGGTCGCCGCCGCGGCCGAGCGCGAGGTCGAGCCCCGCCTGGGCCTGCGTGCCGAGGTCGGCCATGCTCTGGCAGTCGGCCACCGCCACGCCCATCGACAGCGTGACAGGCAGGCGGTTCGCGCTGTGCAGCTGACGGACCTTGTCGAGGATGTCGAAACGGGCCGCGATGGCCTTGTCGAGCGCCTTGCGCTCGAGGATGACGACGTAGAGGTCATCCGAGACGCGCCGCATGAAGCCGCCGAGGCTCTTCATCCAGTTGTCGAGCTGCTGGTTGACTGAGAGCAAGAGCGCCGTTCGCGCCGCCTCGTCGAGGCCCTGGATGACCTCGTCGTAATTGTCGATCTGGATGTAGGCGAGGACCGTGCGGCTGAGCTTGTACGAATTGCGCAGCGTCTCGAAGCCCGTGATGTCCTGCACGTAGAGCGCCATCAGCGGCGTCTGATGCGGCGGCACGGGGACGGGCCGGTAGCGCACCTGATAGTAGTGGTCCTCATTGGCGAAAACGTACTCGCCGATCGTCCCCCAGACCGGCCCGATGATGATGGCGGGCCAGATATCCTTGACATCCGTATCCTGCTCCGGCTTCGTGCCGGCGTACTCCGCCATGCGCTCATTGCACCACTGGATGCGCCCCTCCTGATTGACGATCAGGATGCCCTGCGGCAGGTCCTCGATGGCGTAATTCATCATCTCGTTGAGGTTGCGCACGACGTTGCGGCAGTAGCGCTCAAAGCGCCGAGAGCGGTCGTGGCAGCGCTCCTTCGCGAAGAAGGCGAGGCAGAGCCAGACGACGAAGGAGATTGCGGCGATGAAATGATTGTAGCACGACAGGATGCCGATGAGCATCAGTATGACGAACAGATGTATCGAAAGATCGATCCATGCCGAGAGATTCCGCGGCATTGTTTCACCTCATTCCTATTATGCGCGACGACCTTGGCGGTCGTCACGCCCCGTTCAGGATGTTCCGTACGTTCAGGACGTCTTCTTGCCGAAGCGGCGTCGATAATCGAACAACATATCGAAAAGGCCTGTGAAGGCCAGGATCTGCACGAGGACGCCGCCGAGCAGCACAAAGGCGTAGAGGCAGACGCGCATGACCTTGCCTACGCGGAAGCGGTCCATGGCATAGCTCATGAGCGAGAGGCCCTGGATGACACCGGCGCCCATCGCCACCATGTTGAGGTTGAAGGCCGCCTGATAGAGCGGCTGTATCTCACGCGAGCCGCCCCAGTAGATGCCGACGAGTGCAAAGCCGAGCAGGTACAGGAAGAACTGCGGCAGGCGCCACTCCGCAAAGGGCGGCAGCTGCGGCACGGACTCGCCAAGGCGCCGCAGGACGCGGCTGCCGATGATGTAGGCGACGGCTGCGTCGAGCAGTCCCATGACGCCGACGATGAACGGCAAGAGCAGGTTCAGGTAGGTCAGCGCCTCCTGGACCTGCGCGCGGCTCGCATCGATGGCGGCCTTGTCGAGGCCCATCTGCTCGTAGACGGCAAACGTCTGGTCAAAGCTCTGCTGCATGACATCCATCTGCATGTTGAGCGGATTGACAGAAGTCAAGAGGAACAGCAGGCCGAACGTCAGCAGCTTGCCGGCGACCGACGCGACGAGCGTCGTGCCAAAAGCCTGCGCGCCAGACCAGCCGTGCCGGAAGGCATAGCCGAGCATGAGGCCGGTCGGGCCGAAGGACAGGACCATGCGCAATGAGATCGTCGGCTCGATGAGCAGCGCCATGATGACGCCCGAGACGAGCACAGCCATGACGCCCCAGCGCAGGCCGTGGCGCACGACGAGCACGATGATTGGGATGGCCCAGACCAACGATGCCACGACGCCGACAACTGGCAGATAGACCGCTGCCAGGGCCAGGATGACCGTCAGCGCCGACAAGAGACCGCTCTCCGTTAGTGGCGTGATTCTATGTGAAGTCATGTCTTCATCCTTTCCAAACTAAGACTATCCTTCATTATATCAGAAGAACCGTTCCCTGTCTTGCCAGCTGGTACTAAAGCAGCTGGGCCCTGAGACGGAAAAAGAAGGCCCCGCGCCATGCGCGGGACCTTCTCTCATAGGCTCATAACCGGTATCACTGTGCCTGCGTCGTCACGACACCGTAGAGCGTCGTGTCGGCCTTCGTCTGGATGTAGAGCTCCGTGCCTGCCGGCAGGCGGACATCCTTGCCGTGCACGAACGCGCCGGCGACGATGCCGATCGGGCCGAGGACGGCAATGCCTGCAAGGCTTGCACCAGCGGCCATCGCGAGGCTCTTCATCTCTTTCTTGGCTTCCTCGCCGACGTAGGTGTCGACGTAGGTGCCATCGATGGACTTCGTCTTGTTGAAGTCGATGTTGACCTCCGCATTGCGGCCGAAGTTGCGCGCCTGCTTGACCTTCGTCACCGTACCCTCGCCCGGCAGGCCCTTGGCAAAGACGAGCTTGCCGTTGACGATGACATCATCCGCGATCTTGTAGCGGATGGTATCGCCGACCTTGAGGTTGTCCGAGTCGACCGGCGTGACGAGCGCGACCTTGATGAGCGTCTCAGCCGGGACGCGCACCTGTTCGAGCGGCAGGACAGCCGTGCCGAACGAAGCCTTCGAGAGCGAGGCGAGGCGCTGCTTGTAGGTGCCCGTGCCCGTCTTGCCCGTCATGCTCATCTCGAGGTCCGCCATGCGGGAGTCGACCGGCTCCATGCTGACCTCATGGCCGATGTTCCACTCGACGGCGTTGAGGTCCGCGAGCAGCGACGGCTTCGTGCTGTTCGTGTAGACCTCATCGTAGACGGCGTTGACGCGCGCCATCATGCTGCCGCTGCGGTGCGTGCCGTCGTAGTCCTTCTCGAGCTTGTTGATGCGGTCGATGAGCGCGCCCGTCTGGACCGTGCCGTACGTGTCCTTCTCGATGGCCCCGAGCTTGTCCTGGACCGTCTCCGGCGTAGCAGCCGCCGTGATGCCCATGGACGAGACGAGGAACACAGCGCTCATGACGGCGCTGATGAGCTTGCGGAATTTCATGTTTCTTCCCCCTTGTTGACCCGTATTGCCGGGCTATCCCGGCATCCTGTCTTGAATGTTGCTTCTGTCTATTATTCTGGCATAGTTTCTTGGAAATAGCAAGAAAGCCTTCAGGCTTTTTGCTTCCTGCCATCAGCCTGCGACTCCTCGTAGAGGCTGACTTTCGTCTCGACGTCGTGGTAGCCGGCCGGTTCCGGATGGATCATGATGTCGAACGTGCCGAACTCCTTGCGGATGAGCTGCTCGAGCTCGTCGCAGATCGCGTGGACCTGCGAGAGATGCATCGTGCCGTCGAACAGCACGTGCACATCCAAGAGCTTGTACGAGCCCGAGCGGCGCGTCCGCAGGCAATGGCAGCCCCTGACCTCCGGCACGCTCTCGATGATCTTGCGGATGCGCATCTCCTCTTCCTCTGGCAGGCTCGCGTCCGTCAGCTGCATCGTCGACTCGACGATCATGCGCCAGCCGGCGCGGAAGATGATGCCGGCGACGAAGATGGCGATGACCGGGTCGAGCCAGGCCCAGCCCGTGACCTGCATGAGCACGAGGCCGGTGAGGACACCGACCGACGTCCAGATGTCGGCGCGCAGGTGGAGGCCGTCGGCCTCGAGTGCCTGCGAGCCCGTCTTCTTCGCCACGACGATCAGGCGGTGCGAGACGAAGAAGTTGATGATGATGGAGAAGACCATGATCGCGATGCCGTAGCTCAGCGTCTCCGGCACGGCCGATTCGTGGAACTTGTCCACGGCCTCGTAGACGATGCCGAGCGCAGCCGCCACGATCAAGACGGCTTCGACGGCCGCCGAGAGGTTCTCGTACTTGCCGTGGCCGTAGTCGTGCTCCATGTCAGGCGGCGTCACCGACTTGCGCACGGCCCAGAAGGCGATGAGCGCAGCGATGAGGTCGACGCCCGAGTGGAGCGCCTCCGAGATCAGGCTGACCGCGCCGACGTAGATGCCGACGATGAGCTTGAGGACGACGAGCGTTGTATTCGAGATGATGGACAAATATGCTGTCCGCTGCTTCAGCGCAGCGTTTTTTGACATAGGAATGCCCCCTAAAAAATGTTCAAGGATTTGCGGCGAAAAGGCTGGACAAAGCCGTCCTGCCTCGCTATAATGAGTTTGTCGAGAGATCGACATACTCAAAAGCACTTATATTTCATATTGGATCTTGCTTTTTGGACGCAGCTGCGTCCTCTTTTTTTGTCTCTTTTCCCTGCCCCTGCGCCATGACGCAAACAAGAATCCTTTGCAGGACCTCCAACTTGCAGAAAGAGCCTGCCCCCATGGGGGCAGGCTCTTGTCATTTCATTGTCATTCCCAGTCATCCTCGGTCATTCGGTGCTCGAAGACTTTGCCGTCATGATGAACTGGACAATCTCATTCATCGGGGAAGTCACGAGGTATGGCCTCGGCGGTTCCGCCTGGTCGCTCGACTGCAGCACGTCCTTCGTGTCGTAGCGCTGCACTTCCGAGGCAAAGATCTGGTACATCCGCTTGTCCGGGTCGAACTGCATCAGGTAGATGTAGCGGCGGTTGAGATCAGCCCGGATGACGGCGACGCGCGCCGTCCAGAGCGTCTTCTGCACGTCGTTCTCCACGACCTGGTCCGACGAAATCGAATCCGTATCCACATAATATCCAGTCGAGCTATTCGCATCGACAAACTGCATGTTCTCGGCATAAGCGCGGCTCATGAACACCATCAGGCAGACTGCCAGCAGGCAGCCGATCTTCCGGATTCCCATCCCGTCATCGTCCTTTCCTCGGTCCCATTCCCGTAAGCTCCTTGCAAACAGGATTCACTATCTCTACTATTATAGAAAAATCCCTTTGCAACGTCAAGCGCTGTCAGCAGATACGCGGCACGAGGTTGCCGAGCGGCATGTCGACGATGCGGATGCCGCCGATGGCCGTGCGCAGGCCGACCTGGCCCGGTGCCTCGGCCGTGACCTCGCCGATCAGGCAGGCGTCCTTGCCGTACGGGTTCTCGCGCATGACGGCGAGCACCTTGTCGGCTTCTTCAGCCGGCACGAAGGCGATGCACTTGCCCTCATTGGCGAGGTAGAGCGGGTCGAAGCCCAGGATGTCGCAGACGCCGCGGACTTCCTCGCGGATGGGCAGGGCGTCCTCGTCGATGAGGACGCCGCAGTGCGAGGCCTCCGCGATCTCGTTGAGGACGGCCGCCACGCCGCCGCGCGTCGGGTCGCGCAGCACGGCGATGTCCGGCGCCGCCTCGAGCATGGCGCGCGTCAGCGAGTTGAGTGGCGCGCAGTCCGTCTTGATGGTGTCTGGCAGCTCGAGGCCGTGGCGTCCGGCGAGCACCGTCGCTGCGTGATCACCGATGAAGCCGGAGAGCAGGACCTTCATGCCGGGCTTCACGTGGTGCGGCGAGATGGACGTACCCGGGATGATGTCGCCGATGCCGGCCGTGTTGATGAAGATACCGTCGGCCTTGCCGCGCTCGACGACCTTCGTGTCGCCCGTGACGATGGCGATGCCGGCCTCATCGGCCATCTCGCGCATCGTATGCGCAATCTTGCGCAGGTCCTCGATGAGGAAGCCTTCCTCAAGGATCATGCCGACCGAGATGTAGCGCGGCACAGCGCCCGTCATCGAGAGGTCGTTGACCGTGCCGCAGACGGCCAGCTTGCCGATATTGCCACCGTTGAAGAACAGCGGCTGCACGACGTACGAGTCCGTCGTGAAGGCGACGCGGCCGCTCATCGTCACGGACGCACCGTCGTGCAGTTCATTGAGGTATGGGTTCGCGAACTCCGGCAGGATGACCTCCTGCATGAGCTGCTGGCTCATCTTGCCACCGGCGCCGTGCGCCATCGTAATGCGTTCATCTGCCATATGAAAATCTCCCCTGACCGTATTTATACCAAGCCGCGCAGACGCCTTCGACCGAGACCATGCAGGGGCCGACGGCGTGCGTCGGCACGCAGGCCTTGCCGAAGAGCGGGCACTCTTTCGGCGTCACGATGCCGCGCAGCACCTCGCCGCAGCGGCAGCCCGGCTTATTCCGGCCCATCGGCACGTCGAGCGGCAGCAGCCGCTCGATGTCATAAGCCGCGAACGAGTCGCGCATGCGCAGGCCCGACATCGGGATGATGCCGATGCCACGCCAGGCCGCATCGGCCGGCTCGTAGACGAGGTCCGTCGCACGCTGGGCAGCTGGGCTGCCGCCCTCGTGCACGACGCTGCCGTACTCGTTCTCGATGCGCGCCTCGCCCTTCGTCACCTGCTGCATCAGGCGGTAGAGCGAGCGCAGGATCTGCAGCGGCTCAAAGCCCGTGACGACGCCCGGCATGTGATACTCTTCCGTGAGGAACGAGAAGACATCCGTGCCCGTGATGACGGAGACGTGTCCCGGCAGGATGAAGCCGTCGACGCGCACTTCCGGGTCATTGAGCAGTGCCCGCAGGGCGGGCGGCACGAGCTTCTGGGCCGACAGCATGTAGAGGTTCTCGATGCCCTGCTGCTGGGCCGCGAGGACCGTCGCAGCAGCCGTCGGAGCCGTCGTCTCAAAGCCGACCGCGAGGAAGATGACCTTCTTGTCGGGGTTATCCTTTGCCACCTGGATGCTGTCGAGCGGCGAGTAGACGATGCGGATGTCCGCCCCCTCTGCCTTCGCCTCCATGAGGCTCGACTTCGAGCCCGGCACCTTGAGCATGTCGCCGAACGTCGTGATGATGGTATCCTCGCGCAGGGCGTAGTTGATGGCCTTATCCATGTAGTCGTCCGGCGTCACACAGACGGGGCAGCCCGGCCCCGAGACGAGCTCGACGTTCTCCGGCAGCATCTGGCGCAGGCCCGCGCGGAAGATGGCCACCGTATGGGTGCCGCAGACCTCCATGAAGCGCAGCTTGCGGCCGGCCGTCTCGGCCATGCGGCCGATCTCCGCCACGAGGCGCTTGGCGAGCTCGCGCTCTTCCTGTTTCGTCATACCTGTCATATCCGTCATACCTGCATACCACCCGCTTCTTCCGGGATGTCCGTGACCGTGCGCGGCGCGCCGTTCATCTCGGCGAGCAGCGCATTCGTCTCGGCGACTTCCTCTTCCGTGACCTTCTGGATGGCAAAGCCGGCATGCACGAGCACATAGTCGCCGACCTGCGTCTCCGGCAGCAGCATCAGGCTGATCTCGCGCGTCACGCCCGAGATATCGACCTTGCCCACTGCATCATGGATTTCCTTTACCTTAGCAGGAACTGCCAAACACATAGCTATACCTCCGTGTCATTCCATCTCATCTAGTTTTATTTCATCTCTTCGCGGACACATTCCTCGGCGACGACGCCGTAGTCGAGCGAACGTTCCTCTGCCTTCTCCTTGACTTCGATGCCCCATTCCTTGAGGACATCGATGGCCTCCTGCGCGACGAGTGGCAGGAGCGCTTTCATCTCGGGGCTGAGCTCCACGCCGGCCTCGAGGTCGTACGGCTGCGCGCCGAGCACGACGACTTCCGGGATCTTACGGCCCGTGACCATCAAGAGCGCGAGGACATCCTGGATGCCGACCTCGTGCGCGCTGAGCTTATCCTGGAAATGTGTCATGATATCGTCATTGTGGAAGTGGAAGCGCGTGCCCGGCTCCTGCCCGCCGTTGATGGAGTCGATGACGAGCAGTTTCTTCGTACCCGTCACGTATTGCGTGAGCTCGATGCCGAGCGTGCCGCCATCGACGACCTGCACCGACTCGGGGAAATCGTAATGTGCATCGAGGTATTCCGCGGCGCGCACACCGAAGCCCTCGTCGCGCAGGATGACGTTGCCGACACCGAGAATCGTCACGTCTGCCGGATGGAGCACATCGTCCATGCGAGGGTCTACCGCGCTGTCATTGCCGAATACGTCTGCCATGCTCATTCCCCTTTCTTCTGTTTTGCCGCGACGCGGCTGAGCAGCCACTCACACCACTCGTCGAGGCCCTGGTCCTTCGTGCACGAGACCTCGATGACATCCATGCCCGGATGCAGCGTCGTGATGTCTTCTTTGGCCGCCGCCATGTCGAAGTTGCAGTACGGCAGCAGGTCAGCCTTGTTCAAGAGCGCGATGGCCGACTCCTTGAAGATCAGCGGGTACTTCATCGGCTTGTCGTCGCCCTCCGTGATGGAGAGCACGACGCCCTTGTCGTCCTCGCCGACGGCGAACTCCGCCGGGCAGACGAGGTTGCCGACATTCTCGACGACGAGCAGGTCAAGACCATCGAGGTCGAGCTTCTGCGCGACCTTCTGGACCATCGGCGCATCGAGATGGCAGCCGCCGGCCGTGTTGATCTGGATGACCGGCACGCCGTGCTTCTCGATGCGGTCTGCATCCTTGCTCGTGAAGAGGTCGCCCTCGATGACGGCCATCTTGAGCCTGTCCTTGAGCTTCTCCATCGTCTTTTCGAGCACCGACGTCTTGCCGGCTCCCGGCGAGCCCATGAGATTGATGACGTAGACATTCTTCTCCGCGAACAGCGCCTGATTCTCAGCCGCCACGCGGTCATTCTCTCCCAGGATATTCTTCATGACCTGTATCTCAGCCATTTAATCCACCTCCAGATATTCAACTTGCATCTCGCGTCCCGATATCGTCTTGAGGACGCCGTCCTTGCACTCCGGGCACCAGAAATCGTAGTGCTCGATGTGGAATTCCTTCCCGCACTTCGTGCAGCGGCCGACGAGCGGCACGTGCTTGACCTTGATCTTCGCGCCCTCCGCGATCGTCCCCTTGGCGATCATGTCGAATGAGAACGTCAGGGAGTCGACGACGACGCCCGACATCTCGCCAATCAGGAGCCCGATTTCGCGGATGCACGTCGCATCGTTCTTCTTTGCGTAGTCGAGGGCAATGTCGAGCACGCCCTCGGCAATCGCCATTTCATGCATGGGATTCCCTCCACAGAAAAACGCCTTCCCCGCCATCTTACCTGACAGCCGGGAAGGCGTTCCATCAAATTACCGGTTCAATCACAGTGCGGCTTCGAGGTTACGAGCCTGCAGAACGCCCAGGATGTCCATGAGCTTCGTCTTGGCAGGGCTGTAATCCACCGTCGTCTCACCGTCGTGCGCGTGGATGTGGACGAAGAGCACGCCCGGCAGGCCGAGCAGCGCCTTCTCTACTTCCTTCGCACTCTCTTCTGTATAGCCTTTGACTGTGAACTGGAGACGCGTATTGCCGTTCGTCTCGCCGCAGCCACATTCTTTACACATGAGTCTAAGTCTCCTTTGTCAATCCTTCTTCTTGGGCTTCGGGCCCTCTTCATTGATCTCCGGAGCATCGAGCGGTACATGCTCGAGGAACTTCACGCCGGAGAACATCGAGGAAGCCTCGCCCTCGGCTTCCATGAGGTCTGCGCGCAGGACCATGTAGACATGGCCGATGGCGAAGACGATGATGAGCCAGGCGACGATGTGGTGCACCCAATGCGTGACCATCTCACCGCCGAGCACGACATTGACCCAGCCAAAGAGCATGCCGCCGATGTTGTTCGGCTCCGTCATGTAGTACATGGCAAAGCCCGTGAGGATCTCGATGAGGACCATCACGTAGAGGCCGACGTACGACGTGCGTGCCAGCGGGTTGCGCAGGTACGGGTCGTGGCCCGGCTTCAGCAGCATGTAGTGCAGGGCGACGTCAATCGTATCGCGGTAGAAATGGCCCTTCCAGACGCGCGGGAAGAGTCGGTCACCCGGATAGCGGATGTAGCCGTAGATGCGCAGGATGAAGGCTGCGCAGAACGTGAAGGCCGCGATGAAGTGGATATTCCTTACCCAGTCCATGGACATGGAAGTGTACGTCGGCTCAATGCCCATCACGGTCACCGGCTTCGTGATCAGGAGGCCGGTGATGAACAGCGTGACGATCGACAGCACCATGACCCAATGGAAAATCCGCAGAAACGGACTGAACAGGTAGTAGACTTTCCGTTTTTCTTCTTTCATTCTACTATTCCTTTCCTTTCCACCAGAACCCTGGCTCACTTCCCAACGTGCGTGCCAGAGTACGGGTCCGTCGTGATGACATTGATCTTCTCGCCCTTCGCATTGAACATGTGCGTAGCGCAGGCCATGCACGGGTCGAAGGAGCGGACGACCTTGACGATCTCGAGCGGCTTGTCTGCGATCTTGACCTGCGTGTCCATCATGGCCTTCTCATAAGCGCCATGGCCGGCTTCGTCGTCGCGCGGGCATGCATTCCAGGTCGTCGGGACGACAGCCTGGTAGTTGTCCGTCTTGCCGTCCTTGATGACAATGTAGTGCGAGAGCGCGCCGCGTGGAGCCTCGTAGAGGCCGACGCCCTTGGCCGTCTTCGGCCACGTCGACGGATCCCATTTCTCCATGTTAGCCGTCTTCGTGTCGCCCGACTTGATGTTGGCGATGAGCTTGTCGAAGAAGAACTTGTTGATCTCTGCGTTGAGCTGGCAGTCGAGGCCGCGGGCAGCCGTGCGGCCGACCATCGTCGGCAGCCAGACTTCCGGTGCGAGACCCAGAACCTTCGATACCGCGTCGATCTGGTCGAGCATCATCTTCTCAGCCCAGGTCGGCTCGCCGAGCATGCCCTTCTTGGCCTTCGTGTAGATGATGATGTAGCGTGCGAGAGGACCAACCTCACAGAGCTTGCCGCGCCATTTCGGCGTCTTGAGCCAGGAGTACTTGCCCTGCTCGTTGAGCGCCTTCCAGTCCGTCGGCGTGCCTTCCTTCGGTGCCGTGAACTTCGGTGCCGTCACGCCGTCCCACGGGTTGAGGTCGTGATCGCTGTTTGCGGGGTACTCATACCACGAGTGCTCGACGCCTTCCGTGAAGACTTCCGGCTGCGTGATATCTTCTGCATCGATCTCGTAGACCTTTGCCGCATCGATGCCCTTGCCGAAGTCTTCGACAACGCCGTTCGTGCGGATCAGCAGGTTCTTGAAGAAGTCGCCGTTCGACGTGCCGGAGAACGGCTCAATCGGATAGGAGCCGTAGCCGAGCACGCGCTCCTTGGCGAGACCGCCGCCGTCGACGCGGCCGGCCTTGACGTAGGCGGCGCCGATTGCGAGGACATCGGGGATGTAGAAGTTGTTGACGAGCGTGCGGCCGAGGTTGATCGCGCGGTCGACGATGCCGAGGCGGGCCGTGTTGACCGGCGCGTTGCCATCCTCAAGCGAGATGGAGCACGGCATGCCGCCGACGCAGTAATGCGGATGCGGGTTCTTGCCGCCGAAGATGACCTGCGGCGTGACGAGGTCGCGGTGCTTGTCGAGCATCTCGAGGTAATGTGCGATGGCCATGAGATGGACCTCAGGCGGCAGCAGCTTGTAATCCGGATGATCCCACCAGTTGGCTGAGAAGATGCCGAGCTGGCCGCTCTCGACGATGGCCTGGACCTTGCCCTTGATCTCCGCGAAGTACTGCGGCGTAGCAACGGGGAACGCGTGGTCGTACGCTTCCGTCACCGACGTGCCCGGTGCGCTGAACGGCAGCTTGTAGGCGTTGAGTGCAGCGACCTGCAGGTTGGCCGTCGCGACAGGGTCAGCGGCGAGTGCCTCGACCGGGCTGACCCAGTCGAGTGCATGCAGGTGGTAGAAGTGGACGATGTGGTCCTGGACCGTCAGCGTCGCTGCCATGATGTTGCGGATGTAGTTGGCGTTCTTCGGAATCTTGATGCCGAGGGCATCCTCGACAGCGCGAAGGGAACCCAGAGCGTGTGCGCTCGTGCAGACGCCGCAGATGCGCTGGATGTAAGCCCAGGCGTCGCGCGGGTCGCGGTCTTTCATGACGAGCTCGAGGCCGCGCCATGCCGTGCCGGACGAGATGGCGTCCGTGACCTTGCCCGAACCTTCATCGACCTGCACCTCAACGCGCAGATGGCCTTCAATTCTCGTGATTGGATCTACTACTACGTGTTTCATTTATTCACCTGCTCCCCGTTCTCTTCCTGCTCTTTCGCTGCATCGCGTTTCTTCTTCTGGATGACGCTGGCTGCGCCGTGTGCTGCGACACCGACAGCCGTGACGCCGGCGATGGCTGCGCCGATCTTATCGACGTCGCCAATCGGCTGGCCAAACTTCGGCAGGCGCTCACTCATCTTGCCCTCATCCCAGAAATGCGCATTCGAGCAGCCGATGCACGGTGCACCGGACTGGATCGGATAGCTCATGCCCTGGAACCAGCGCAGGTTTCCGCAGGAGTTGTACGTCTCCGGGCCGCGGCAGCCGAGCTTGTAGAGGCACCAGCCAGCCTTCGAGCCCTCATCGTCGTAGCTCTCAGCAAACATGCCGGCATCGAAGAACGGACGGCGGTAGCACGTATCGTGGATGCGGTTGCCGTAGAACTGCTTCGGACGGCCCTGGCCATCGAGTGGCGGTACCGTGCCAAAGAGAGCGACGTGCATGATGACGCCCGTCATGACCTCTGGAATCGGCGGGCAGCCCGGAACGTTGACGACCGGCGTCTTGCCCGTGAAGTTCGTGATGCCCGAGGAACCCGTCGGATTCGGGTTGGCAGCCTGGATGCCGCCCGAGACGGCGCAAGTGCCGTAAGCGATGACAGCAGCAGCATTCTCTGCAGCGCGCTGCAGCGTGTGCGTGAACGGATGACCGCCGCTCATGCAGTAGACGCCGTTGTCCTTCGTGCAGGCAGCGCCTTCGACGGCCAGGATGTACTGGCCCTTGTACTTCTGGATTGTCTCCTCGAGATGTGCCTCGAACGGCTCGCCGCTGGCAGCGGAAAGCAGATGATCGTATTCGAGCGCAACCTGGCTCAGGATGACGTCCGAAGCGTACGGAGAACCGGAACGGATGAAGGACTCATCGCAGCCCGTGCATTCGTGTCCGTGAATCCAGATGACGACTGGAAGCGGCTTCTTCTCGGCAGCCTCGACGACCTTGCTGAGCTTATCCGTGCTCAGTCCCATCAGAGACGTCAGTGCAACGCAGCCCTTGACAAAGCTGCGGCGGCTCATGCCTTTTCTGAGATATACATCCCACATACTCTCCCGTTTGTCCACTTTGTTACCTCCTCATGTAATCCTTGCGGATCGTGTGCGACTCCTTTGGCAATGGCGGCTCGTTTCCATTGCAGGCAGAAGGCAGACGCGTTATTGTGGCTTCTCATTTTATTATACGCTGAATAGCGTAAAATATCTATATCTATTCCCCTATCGATTCATTATAAATTCTGTTGATGGTCATCTAGAATAGTCCAGATGAATCAATAGATAAACAGGGATTATCCAATAGAAACTCGCTGGGGCGACTACGTTCTTGTTCGTCAGACGGGCAGTGTTTTCCTGCTCAACAGACCGGCTCCGTGCCATTCTTTCATTCCTTTTTTGCATTATATCAATATGTATTTTGAATCGTTTTAAAAAGACTTGAAATACAGGACAAAACGCGCTATACTGTAACTTGTCTTGGGGACGTAGCTCAGCTGGGAGAGCGTTCGGTTCGCATCCGAGAGGTCGAGGGTTCAATCCCCTTCGTCTCCACCAAACAGAATATCGAGCAGGCATGGCCTGCTTTTTTTATGCCCATTTTAAGATTTCTTTTGTAACTATTGACTTTACAATAGTGACGTGCTATCCTTGACATGTAAGATTTCCACGAGATCAGGCAATATCAGAAAGGATGGTCATCATGACGAAAGAAGAAGTATTGCAGCATGTACAGGGTGTCATCGACGCGCCGAGCGCCTACGCTGGCCTCAAGGATGTCGCCAAGGATTACCTCGCTTCCATCGGCAAGGCGGATGAGAAGGCCAAGGCCGAGAAGCTCATCGCCGCACTGAACGAGTGCGTCGAGAGCATCGACGATGTCCTGCCGTTCTTCGCCTCCGACAAGGCCAAGGAGCTCTTCGGCGAGGAGCAGGCAGCCGCCATGCTCAAGAAGGGCCAGGAAGTCAAGGCCGCCGGCGGCGACACCTGCTTCTGCCCGGCCTGCACCAACGGCAAATTCGTGCTCGACCATCAGGAGCTGCTGCTGGGATGAGTTAAGGGGTAACGCAACGAGAGTGAGTGTGTTTACATCTCAGAAGGAGCGGGGGCATGCATTTCGGCTTCGTCGCTCCGTTGAATGCAGCCCCAGATCATCTGTGCTTTCAAGATGCTTCGCCGCCTGCCGCGGCGTTCTGACATCGATATGTCTTGTCACGCCGAATGGGGCTGCATCCCTGCGGGCGGTCACTTCGCTCCTGCAGGCGAAATACATGCCCCCGCTCTCAGGTACGCTTCGGAGATGAGCCGCACGAGAGACCGCCTCTTGGCCCCCGCCCCTTTGCCCACCGTTCCTACACTGTCCCGAACTTCATACGAAAAAAGCTGCTGCACCATCGGATGCAGCAGCTTTTTTATGCTGATATGACGTTGTCAGTCCTTGAAGACGCTCATGTCGAGGCTCGTGAAGCCCTTGAGGAATTCCTGGACTTTCGCGGCGATCTCGGCGACGCCGCCCTTCTTGCGGCTCTCGATGTTGAGCGGCATCTGCGGGTCGTGCAGGCTCATGCGCAGCAGTGCCCAGCCATCGGGGAAGACGAGGCGAACGCCCTCGTACGACGGCTTGGCCGCGCGGATACCGGCCTTGGCGGCGCGCTCTTCGAAGGTCTTGAGGACGTTCGCGCCGTAGCCGCGGAAGTCGTCCTCGCCCATGATCTTCATGCGGTACTCGCGGCTCTCGACCGGCTCGCCGAGCTTCTTGACGAGGTCTGCGAGATGGCGGCCCTTTGCCTTGGCCTTGGCGGCGGCGATCAGCAGCTTGACGGCCAGATAAGCACCGTCATCGAGGTAGTAGTTTTCCGAGAGGGCGCCGTGACCGCTCGTCTCGATGGCCAGCGGCGAGACGGTGCCTTCCTTGTTGAGGCGGATGCACTCGTCGATGACGTTCTTGTAGCCGCGCTTGAAGCGCAGGTGGCGCAGGCCGAGCTCGCCCTGCAGGAACTCGGTGAGCTCGTCGCTCGTGACCGAGTCCGTGACGATCGTGCTGCCCGGATAGTCCGGCGCGAGGATGGCAGCCATCATGGCGATCAGGGCATTGCGGCTGATCTCCTTGCCGTTCTTGAGGACGGCGCTCATGCGGTCGACATCCGTGTCGAAGATCAGGCCGAGGTCCGCATGGCTGTCGAGCACGGCCTGGCGGATGGCGGCCATGGCCTGTTTGTTCTCCGGGTTCGGGATATGGTTCGGGAAGTGACCGTCCGGCTCGAGGAAGATGCTGCCCGACGTGTCGGCACCGAGGCGGCCGAGCACCTGCGTCGCAAAGAAGCCGCCCGCACCGTTGCCGGCATCGACGACGACGTGCATTCCCTTGAGCGGCGTATCGCCCATGTTGAGCGCTGCGCGGATCTTCTTGCGCAGATGATGGCAGTAGCGGTCGATGAGGTTGTACTTCTGGACCTTCGCGAGGTCGCCCTTGACCTCCGGGCTGCGGGCTGCTGCCTCGAGGATAGCGATGATGTCCTCATGCTCGACGCCGCCGTCCTTCGTGAAGAACTTGAGGCCATTGCGGTTGTACGGCAGGTGGCTGGCCGTGATCATAATGGAGCCGTCCATCTTCGTCTCGGGAAAGACGATGGACATGAACATCGACGGCGTGGACGCAAGGCCGCAGTCGACCGTCACAGCGCCGGCATACGTCAGCGCTTCGAGCACTGCTTCCTTGAGCATCGGCGCCGAGAGGCGCGAGTCGTGGCCGACCGCAATGCGCAGGTCCTTGACCTTCTTGCCCGTCTTCTGCGAAAGGAAGTCGAGGAAACCGCTCGTGATGCGGTTGGCCGCCTCGGCGTTGAGCGTCACCGGCTCGTCCGCCACGCCCTCGATCGAGACGCCGCGCACATCGCTGCCATTGGCGAGTTTGAGCAGATTCTTTTCGGATATCGGCATATGATTACCCCCCTGCAAGATTCATTCTTGCTGTTTGATGTTATCGTTATCTCTTGTATTCCATAGCGCGGCCCGAAAATCCTGCCTGAAAGAGCGGGAGGCGCACACAAAAAGAGACATCGCCAAAGCAATGTCTCTTGAAATCCGCGCGATGCAATCAGGCCTTCTTGCTGCCGAGCACGATCTTGCTGAAGACGAGCAGGGCGAGTACAAAGACGGCAAGGCCGAGGTACTCAGCCGTGTCGGCGAAGTCCTTGCCGACAATGGCCAGCGGGGCCTCCGAGCCGCCGTTCGTGACGGAAGCGACGATGACACCGGCGAGCACGACGCCGACGATGGACTCGCCGACGATCAGGCCGGAGGCGAACAGCGTGCCGCGGCGGAAGCCAGCTTTGGCCTCTTCTTCACCGTACTTGGCCTTCATGTGCTTGCGCAGGAAGTAACCGAGCACTGCGCCGACGACGAGCGGCGTCTGCACGGATGGCGGCAGGTAGATGCCCATGCCGACGGCGAGCGGCGGCAGGCAGAGGCTGCGCGTATTGCGCTTGAGCAGCTGGTCGACGACGACGAGGACGACGCCGAGGCCGAGACCGATGTAGATGTAGTCCCAGGCCAGCGTGCTCGAGAAGATGCCCTGTGCGATCGTCGTCATCAGGGCCGCCTGCGGTGCGGCGAGCGCCTGCGACGGGTCCATGTCCGGACGCGGCAGGGCGCCTGGGAAGCCGTACGCCTCATAGAGCAGGTTCAGGACCGGTGCGATGACGAGCGCGCCAACGACGCAGCCGAGTAGCAGGGCGACCTGCTGGCGCCACGGCGTAGCACCGACGAGATAGCCCGTCTTGAGGTCCTGCATGTTGTCGTTCGAGATGCAGGCAATCGCCATGATGATGGACGTCGTGAAGATGGCCGTAGCCGTCGCGAACTTCTCACCGCCCGGCATGGAGAAGATGCCGAAGGACGAGCAGAGCGCGTACATGACGAGCGAAGCCACGATGATGGCGAGGATGCCGATGCCCGAGATCGGGCTCGAGCTCGTGCCGACGAGGCCGGCCATGTAGGCGCAGGCCGCGGCGACGAAGAAGCCCATGAGGACAGCGACGCCGACGCCGACAAAGGTGAACGTCAGGTTCTCCGAGACCGGCAGTCCCTCCGGGCTGACAAAGGCGTAGAAGATGCCCAAGAGGCCGACGACCGTCAGACTGAAGACCATGGCAATGCTCTGGATGCTCATGTCGATATCCATGCGATGCTTGCCCTTCTCCGAGTCCGGCGTGTGGAGCGCAGCCAGCGATTCCTTGACGCCGTCGACGACCGGCTTTGCGAGCATGATCAGCGTCCAGACGGCTGCGACGCCCATGGCGCCGGCGCCGATCAGGCGGACGCGCTCCTGGTAGACCGAGCCGGCGAATTTCTGCAGCGTCATGCCGTCCGGCAGCGGGCTCGTCATCGTGTAGTACGGCACGAAGCCGGCCCAGGCGATCAGGATGCCGACGAGCATCGAGAGGCCCGCCGCAATGCCGATGAGGTAACCAGCGCCGACGAGCGCCGTCGAATAGCCGAGCGGCAGCTGCGTCATGCCGCGGCCGACCGGAATCCAGCAGGAGAGCTCGGAGCCGAGCACCTGCAGCGCGTTCGTGCAGAATGCGACGATGCCGGCGAAGATACCGCCCGCACCGATCTCCTTGACGCCCGAACCGTCCTTCTCATCCGACTTCTCGTGGCTGCCGACCTTGAGGATCTCCGCAGCCGCAACGCCCTCCGGGTAAGCGAGGTCGCTGTGCACGACCATCGCGCGGCGCAGCGGGATGGTGAAGAGGACACCGAGGCAGCCGCCGCAGGCCGAGACGAGCAACGTCTGCCAGAACTCGAAGCCCTGCCAGTAGCCGATCATCAGCATGCCCGGGATGATGAAGATGATGGCAGACAGCGTGCCCGCGGCCGACGCCTGCGTCTGCACCATGTTGTTCTCGAGGATGTTCGAATCCTTGGCCATCTTGAGGATGGCCATCGAGATGACAGCTGCCGGGATGGCCGACGAGAAGGTCAGTCCGACCTTGAGTCCGAGGTATACGTTCGATGCCGTAAAGATGACCGTCAGGATGGCACCCAGGATCATACCGCGGACCGTGAGCTCAGGCAGCCGCAGCTCGTGCCGCATGAACTCATTCTCTTCCTGTTTCATGATGATTACTCCTTATCCAGAAATTATCTTTGTGCACTATAGGTGTACAAACACAAAATCTATTATATCATATTATTTGACAATGTAAACGACTTTTTCTAATAAGGAGCAAATCTTACCCGCGCAGCAGAACCGAGGCAATCGTGTAGATGCAGGTGATGTAGAGCAGGATGAAGATCAGGCGGCGGATGAGCGCCTTGGGCACGTAGGCGAAGACGGCATGGCCGATGAGGATGCCCAGCACGAGGGCCGGCAGCAGGTAGATGAACTCGCCGAGTGCCGGCGCGATGGGCAGACCGCCGAGCTCGTAGCTCGTCAGCGAGGTGATGTTGCAGAGGAAGAAGACGACGAAGCACGTCGCGCGCATGACCTCGACCGTCATCCTGCTATGGGCGAGGTAGATGAGGAACGGCGGGCCGCCCATGCCGGCCGTGATGGACGTGAAGCCCGAGAAGATACCCGTGATGTAGGAATTGCGCGGGCATTCGCGGATGCGCCGATGCAAGGCCTGCATCGTGCCGAGCGAGAAGAGCACGATGACGCTGATGAAGATCTTGAGCATCGCACTCGACGCGTGGTCAAAGGCCCAGAAGCCGATTGGCTGGCCACAGAGCACGCCGAGGTAGAGCCAAAAGACCAGCTTGAGGTTCGCCGTGCGCAGCGCGAAGAGCCCCTGGAAGAAGTTGGCACAGCAGGCCAAGAGCAGCATGACCGGCACCGTGAGCTTCGGATCGTAGAAGATCATCAGGAGCGGCGCGGCGACAATGACGAGGCCGAATCCCGTGATGGACTGCAGGATTGCCGAGAAAAAAATGACGAGAGCCGGCGCCAGATGGCCCTCTACTCCTGCCAGATATGCGGTCAGCATAGATATTCCTCCTAAAAAGGCGCGATAAGGACACGACAGAATGAACTGTCTCTATCATAGCATCACACCTCCAGAATAGCAAAAGGTCCTGCTCCTTTGGAGCAGGACCCGAAAATATCTGAGTTCAATCGCCGAAGAATTCGTTCTCTGCGGCGATGCAGAGCATGTGGTAGACCGGCAGGTGGAGTTCCTGGATGCGGAACGTCTCGTCATCCGGCACGCAGATCGTGATGTCCGCAAGATTACGGCTCTTGATCTTGCCGCCCGACTTGCCCGTCAGCGCGATCGTGCGGACGCCCTTGACCTTGGCCATCTGCAGGGCGTAGATGACATTCGTCGAGTTGCCCGAAGTCGAGATGGCGAGCAGGATATCACCCGCATCGCCCATGCCGAGCAGCTGCTGGGCAAACGAGAGGTCCGGTGCCTGGTCATTGGCGAAGGCCGTGTTGAGTGCGACCTGATTGACCATCGAGAGAGCCGGCAGGGCACCCTGCAGATTCTCGAGGAAGTAGTCGGCCTCCTCCGGGCAGACGGCGCGCATCTTCTTCTCCATATCCGCACCGAGCTTGCGCGGCAGCAGGAAGCCCTTCATGAGCTCGCCGACGATGTGTTCGGCGTCCGAAGCGCTGCCGCCATTGCCGCAGGCGATGAGCTTATGGCCGCCTGCATAGCTCTCGCAGATGGCCTTGACCGCCTCGATGAGGTCATCGCGGCAGACGGAGAGGACTGGATAGCGCGCGATGAGGTCGTCGACCTTCGCGAGCGTAGATGTTTTTGCCATTGGGTACACTTCTTTCTGAATATGAGATACCGGCCGCTAGGCTCAGCATCGGATTGAGAAAATCATCAGCGGTTGCGGTAGCGGTCCGCCGTGGACTTCGGCTCATAGTCGTTGCCGCGCGGCTTGATGTCGTGGATTGGCGTGCGCATCTGCGGCTGACTGTCCATCGGCTGCTGGCGCATCTCGAGGTCCTGGCGGTAGTCACTCGGACGGCTGGCACTCGTCTTATTGCCGCGGAACTTGTTCCAGAGCCAGCGCACGGCCATGATGGCGACGACGATCAGCAGGCCGTTCATCAAGAGGCCCATGATGTCGGCGAACATGCCGCTGCCCATGCCGAAGAGATGCGAGAGCATCGAGCCGAGCAGCATGCCGCCCGCAAAGATGCCGATGCCGCGCATGATGCTGCCGAGACGGCTCGAGCTCTGCGTGTTCGCATTAGCGGCAGCCGTATTCGACTTCGCGTTCGCGGCCGGCGCATTCTTCTCGAGGCTCTTGGCATCCTTGGACGGCGCATACGAAGAGCCATTGCCCGAGACGGACTTGCTCGTATTCGCGTTGCTCGTCGCACCGGCAGCCGGAGCCTTCGGCGCCGGAGCCGACTTCGGGATGCTCATCTTCGCACCGCCCTTAGCCGCATAGGCCGTGCTCACGAAGGATGCAGAATCAGGCAGTACCGGTGTTGCGGAAAGAACCATGGCACCGACCATGAGGGCTGACAGTGTCTTCTTGATATTCATCAATGATTCTCCTTTATCTATCTATATTTATCTATAGAAACAAAATGTTTTAACGTCACTCTTCCCGATACGACTTGATGTCCTCCGGGAATGCGTAGATCTCGCCGATCGTGTCGAGCTCGCCCGACAGATAGCGGTCGATGTCATCGACATCGATGTAGAGCTTGCAGTCGATATCGAGGTAGCCCTGCTCCTTGCCTGCGGACAGGTCGCGGATTGCCATGAGCTTCTCGCGGAGCTTCAGGAGTTCACTGCGCGTCGCATGTATATCGAGCTTGATCTGCGGGACGCCGTATTCCTTGAGTACCTCGTCCATCGTCATGCGCTTTGACATATTGGTCATCCTCTCTTTGACTTTTTGATGTTTGTATTGTACCGAGCTTGGCTGAATACTTCCTGAAAAAATGAAAAGATCCTAAAGAATTCAGAGCGGCTTCTTCTCATCTGCTTCCTTTGCCAGCAGGCGGTCCAGGATGCGCTGCAGCTGGCGCTTCTGGCGCAGATGCGACTCGTACTCGAGGTCGTTCGAGTCGATGCGCATGCGCTCCTTGAGCATATCGATGCTCGCCTGCAGGCGCCGGATGGCTTCATTCTCTGCCATAGTATGACTTCCTTTCGTGGTTTGCTCTTATTCTTTATTATACAGGAAAACGAAGGCGCCGACAATCGAGCGGACCATCAGCTTTTCCCCAGCCAGCCGTGGTATACTGATAGTCAGATTACGACATACCTGAGGTGATACGATGATTGATTTCCACGAATGGCAGCAGCGCGACCTGCAGGCCATCGGGCGGCAAAAGCAGCGCCTGCAGCGCCTCGTGCTGCTGCGCACCGTCTCCTTCCTCGCCATGGTCTTCGCCTTTGCCGCGGGCTTTGACGGCCATGTGCTCGGCACCGTCTGCGGCGTCCTGCTGCTCGCCGCCTTCCTGCTGCTCGTCCGGCGCCACCAGAAGGCCAGCTTCGCGAAGCCGCTGACGGAGAGCCATCTCGGCTGCGTGCAGGCCTTCCTCGACCGGGAATCGAGCAAGTGGCGCAGCTTCAAAGACGACGGCCACGAGCTCATGCGCGAAGACCGGCCGCAGGAAGCCGACTTGCCGATCTTCGGCAGTGCTTCGCTCTACCAGTACCTCTCGGCTGCGCGCACCAAGGCCGGCCGAGAGCGGCTCGCCGCCCTGCTCTCCCCCTTTCCCGATGCAGCTGACGCCATCCGCCTGCGCCAGCAGGCCGTCCGCGAGCTCAGCGGGAAGCCGCAGGAGCTCCTAGACCTCGAGGCCATGAGCCACCTGCTGCCGCTCGGCACCGACCTCTCGGCGTTCTGCACGATGCTCGAGCAGGCGAGCATCAAGAAGAGCAAAGCCCTGCGCCTGCTCTCCTTCCTGCTGCCAGCGCTCTCCCTCGCCACGCTCGCACTGGCCATCGCCGGATGGCTCGATGTCACCATACCGGGGCTGCTGTTCTCCCTGCAGCTCTTGCTCTCCTTCCTGCTGCTGCGGCGCAGCCAGGCCCTGCTCGCCCCACTCATGGCCCTGCCGCAGGAGCTCAGCGTCTACGAACAACTGCTCGCCAAGCTCGAAGCAGCCGACTACAAGAGCCCGCTCTTGCTCGCCATCCAGAAGGACCTGCGCGAGCAGCGCGCCTCTGATAGCCTGCACCGCCTCGCAAAGCTCGCCGACCTCGCCGCCATGCGGCGCAACGTCTTCTTCTTCCTCGTCGCCAACACCGCCTGCCTCTGGGACCTCCACTGCACGGCGCGCCTCTTCGCTTGGAAGGAGGCAAATGGCCGCAGCCTGCGCCGCCACCTCGCGGCCTGGGCCGAAGTCGAGGCCCTGCTCTCCCTCGCCACGCCGGCGCTCACACGCCAGACCATCTGCTGGCCAGAGCTCTGCACGGGCGGGCCGGAACTCACAGGCAAGGCCGTGACGCCATTGCTCATCGAAGAAGCAAAGGCCGTGCCGAACGACGCCTTGTTTGCGGCCGGCACCTGCATCATCACCGGCTCGAACATGAGCGGCAAGACGACGTACATGCGCACGCTCGCGACCTCCGCCATCCTCGCCTACGCCGGCGCCCCCGTCTGCGCCGAGCACTTCGCACTGACGCCGATGGCTGTCTACACCTCGATTCACGTCAGCGACGACCTCTCGCGCGGTATCTCGACCTTCTACGCCGAGATCCTGCGCATCCGCCAGATGGTCGAGGCAAGCCAAGAGGAGCGGCCGCTCTTGCTCTGCATCGACGAGATCTTCAAGGGCACGAACTCCGCCGACCGCATCACCGGCGCCGCCGAAGCCATCAAGCGCCTCACGCGCCCCTCCTGCATCACCCTCGTCACCACCCACGACTTCGAGCTCTGCGACCTCCAGTCGCCAAACGACCTGCCGATCAAGAACTTCCACTTCGAAGAATCCTATCCCGACGACAAGATCCACTTCGACTTCAAGATCCGCCCCGGCCGCTGCCACACCACTAACGCACGCTACCTGCTCAAGATGGCCGGCATACTCTCCTGAAACACATGAGAATCGCATCACAAAAGCGGTAAACTGCAAGTTTCTATGACTTGCGGCTTACCGCTTTTTCGTGAAATTGAGCGCGCAGGGAGATATTTCGGCTTCATCGCTCCGCTGAATGTGCCCTATGACAAGCCTTCCATAGAGGCCGCCTCGCCGCCTGCCACGGCGTTCCGACATCGCATGCTAAGCTGCTCCGCGTCAGGGCACAGCCCTTCGGGCAAATCGCTCCGCTCTTGCAGGCGAAATACCTCCCTCCGCTCGAACGCCAGAGCAGCGCCGCAAGACGATACTGCCTGCGCAACCGCCATACCAGTAACTTACTATCGCGAGAATCGGATACCGTCACTTCCGCATGGAGGGGCAGGGTGGGCATAAACGCAGCGTTCGGCGGTCTGCGTAAAGAATCGATTTTTTCCCCACCAAGACCCTGACAAAAGAGCATCGTCCAAGCGAAGCGCGTTTCGCTCTTTTGTCAGGATGCATTGAAAGGGAAAAAATCGATTTAGCAGCCCGCCGTCGCGCAGTGTTGCCCGCCCTGCCCCTCCAGCCTGCGGGCGTGAGCATACCAATCCATTTAGCGGAGCGCCGAAGCCGAAATACATGCCTCCGCGCTCGCAACGGAGAAGTCCTCAACATGCTGGCACCAAAAAGACGCCACAAATCAATGTGACGTCTTTTGTCCACCCCGCCCCTTCGTGCGAGTAGTACTACACCTTACTTCTGGAATCTAAAAGCCGCCTTGCCCGGATATACCGCGCTTGCGCCGAGCTCTTCCTCGATGCGCAGCAGCTGGTTGTACTTGGCAACGCGCTCGGAACGCGAGGGCGCGCCCGTCTTGATCTGGTTCGTGTTGAGTGCGACGGCGAGGTCCGCGATCGTCGTGTCCTCCGTCTCGCCCGAACGGTGCGAGACGATAGCCGTGTAGCCCGCCTCGTGCGCCATCTTGATGGCCTCGAGCGTCTCCGACAGCGTGCCGATCTGGTTGAGCTTGATGAGGATGCTGTTGCCGCAGCCGAGCTCGATGCCCTTCTTGAGGCGCTTCGTGTTCGTGACGAAGAGGTCATCGCCGACGAGCTGGACCTTGTCGCCAAGCTCCTTCGTCATCTTCTGCCAACCTTCCCAGTCCTCCTCATCGAGGCCGTCCTCGATGGAGTAAATCGGGTACTTCTCGATGAGGCTCTTCCAGTGCGCGATGAGCTCATCCGACGTGAACTCCTTGCCCGACTTCGGCTGCTTGTAGAAGCCCTTGCCCTTCTCGCTCTTCCACTCCGAAGAAGCCGCATCCATTGCCAGCACGAAATCGCGGCCCGGCTCGTAGCCCGCATTGCGGATGGCCGTGAGGATGTGCTCGATCGTGTCCTCATCGCTCTTGAGGTTCGGTGCGAAACCGCCCTCATCGCCGACAGCCGTCGTCTGGCCTTCCTTCTTGAGCAGTGCCTGCAGTGCGTGGAAGACCTCCGTTGCCCAGCGCAGGCCCTCGCGGAACGACGGTGCGCCAGCCGGCATAATCATGAACTCCTGCGTATCGACCGAGTTCGTCGCATGTGCGCCGCCGTTGAGGATGTTCATCATCGGCACCGGCAGGTGATTGCCGCTGATGCCGCCGAGGAAACGGTAGAGCGGGATATCCTGCGACTTCGCCGCTGCCTTGGCCGCTGCGAGCGAGACCGCGAGGATGGCGTTCGCGCCGAGGTTCGACTTGTCTTCCGTGCCGTCGAGCTCGAGCATGATGGCATCGACCGCATAGATGTCCGAAGCATCTGCGCCGATGAGCGCCGGTGCGATCTTCTCATTGATGTTCGCGACCGCCTTCGAGACGCCCTTGCCGCCGAACTTCGACTTGTCGCCGTCGCGGAGCTCCAGTGCCTCGAACTCGCCCGTCGAAGCGCCCGACGGAGCGGCTGCGCGGCCGACGGAACCATCCTCGAGCGTGACCTCCGCCTCGACCGTCGGATTGCCGCGCGAATCGATGATTTCACGGCCGATGACCTGCATGATCTGTAAATATGCCTTCATGATGATTACCTCCTGATATTCATTTCTCATTCATGTGTTCAGTATAGCATAGGTGAGATTCATTTTCAATAATGGCTGCAATCTTTTTTCTTTTTCCTTTCGCCTTTATTATAGGAAACGGACACAGCCGCCGCTGTCACAATTGCGACAAAATGCTATCCAAAATCACACAGTATGCAATTCGTTCAAATTTTTTCCTCGTTCTATGTATTTTTTCGTGAAAATACGAGACAAATGTCCTTTTCTATGGTATTATAGAACCTATCACATACATGTGTACATCCATCAAGGACAAAACGAACAAATGGACATTAGGAGGCTATCATGGAATCATTCATCCCTATACTCAATGCCATCGACTCCTTCATGTGGGGTCCACCGCTCATCACGCTGCTCGTCGGCACGGGCATCTACCTGACCATCCGCCTGAAGCTCCTGCAGGTCTTCCGCCTGCCGAAGGCGCTCAAGCTGATCTTCAAGGCCCAGAACAACGGCCGCGGTGACGTCTCGAGCTTCAAGGCCCTCTGCGTCGCCCTCGCCGCCACGGTCGGCACAGGCAACATCGTCGGTGTCGCCACGGCCGTCAAAGTCGGCGGCCCCGGCGCCATCTTCTGGATGTGGGTCGCAGCCTTCTTCGGCATGGCTACGAAGTATTCGGAAGGCCTCCTGGCCGTCAAGTTCCGCTCCGTCGACGAGAAGGGCGAGATTGCCGGCGGCCCGATGTTCTACATCCGCAACGGCATGGGCGAGAAGTGGAAGCCGCTCGCGACATTCTTCGCACTCGCCTGCATCGGCGTCGCCTACTTCGGCATCGGCACCTTCCCGCAGGTCAACGCCATCGTCGACAGCATGGAGATTGCCTTCGGCTTCCCGAAGCTCGCAACGGACGTCATCCTGACCGTCTTCATCGCCGCCATCACGCTCGGCGGCCTGCAGAGCATCGCCAAGGTCGCCTCGGGCATCGTGCCGTTCATGGCCCTGTCGTATGTCGCCATCAGCCTCGGCCTGATCATCCTCAACCTCGACCAGGTCCCGGCCGCCATCGCCATGATCATCAGCGACGCCTTCACGGGTGCCGCAGCCGCCGGCGGCTTCGCCGGCTCCACGGTCATGATGGCCATGCAGAACGGCGTCGCACGCGGCGTCTTCTCCAACGAGTCCGGCCTTGGCTCCGCGCCGATTGCCGCCGCTGCCGCCAAGACGAAGTGGCCGGCTGAGCAGGGCCTGATCTCGATGACGGGTACCTTCATCGACACGATCATCATCTGCTCCATGACGGGCCTCGCGCTCGTGCTCACGGGCGTCTGGCAGGGCGACACTGCCGGTGCCGCGATGACGAGCGCCGCCTTCGCCAGTGCCTACGGCTTCTTCGGCAGCCAGCTGCTGACGATTGCGCTCGTGCTCTTCGCCTTCACGACGATTCTCGGCTGGAACTACTACGGCGAGCGCGCCTGCGTCTACCTCTTCGGCAACAAAGGTGTGCTGCCCTACCGCCTGATCTTCATCGCGCTGATCGCCTCCGGTGCCTTCCTCAAGCTCGAAGCCATCTGGATCCTTGCCGATATCGTCAACGGCCTCATGGCCATCCCGAACCTCATCGCGCTGATCGCGCTCTCGGGTGTCATCGTCGCCGAGACGAACAAGTACATGAATCGCCACAAGAAGGCCGCACAGCCTTCTTCGGATAAATAAGGCACAGCGTTTCGAAAAAGCCGCCGCTTCCCTGAAATGGAACGGCGGCTTTTTCGCGTGCACGCCTTTACACCGGCGCGATTCCGTCATAGAATAATAAGAACACCATGCAAATATCGGGAAAATACGCATATGCAGGCCAGAAAGGAGTTTTTCTTACGGATATGACGGAATCATTTGAATCAGAGCTCACGCAGTCCACGCGCAAGGTCTTCCTCGAGGGTGTTCACGACGGCATGCCGATTGCGCTCGGCTACTTCGTCGTCTCGTTCACGCTCGGCATCGCCGCCCGCAATGCGGGGCTCGACCCGCTGCAGGGCTTCCTCGCGAGCCTCTTCAACAACGCCTCAGCTGGCGAGTACGCAGGCTTCACGGTCATCGCATCGGACGCGCCCTACCTCGAGATCATCCTCATAACGCTCGTCGCCAATGCGCGCTACATGCTCATGAGCTGCGCTCTCTCGCAGAAATTCCAACCCGGCACGTCCATCTGGCACCGCATCTTCGTCGGCTTCGACGTGACCGACGAGATCTTCGGCATCACGATTGCGCGCAAGGGACCGCTCAATCCCTACTACAACTACGGGGCCATGGCAGTCGCGCTGCCGGGCTGGGCCATCGGCACGGCTCTTGGCGTCATCGCTGGCAACATCCTGCCGCCTGCCGTCGTCAGCGCCCTGTCCGTCGCGCTCTACGGCATGTTCCTCTGGGTCATCATCCCGCCGGCCCGCCAGAACCGCATCGTCGGCGGCCTCGTGCTCGCGAGTTTCGCGCTGAGCTTCCTCGCCTCCGCGCTGCCGAGCCTCGCTGCGCTCTCCGCCGGCACGCGCACGATCATCCTGACCGTCCTGATCGCCGGCGTCGGCGCCGCGCTCTTCCCCATCCGCGAACTGCACGGATTACACGATGACGACAGCACAGATGACACCCAGGAAGGAGAGGACAGCCATGCAGCATGACATCTACATCTACCTGCTCCTGATGAGCGCCGTGACGCTCGCAATCCGCATCGTGCCGCTGACACTCATACGCGGCCAGATCCAGAACGAGTTCCTGCGCTCCTTCCTCTTTTACGTGCCCTACGTGACATTGGCCGTCATGACCTTCCCCGCCATCACCGAGGCCACGCAGACCCCCGTGAGTGGCGCCCTGGCCCTCGTCTTCGGCATCGGCCTCGCCTGGTACGGCGCGAGCCTCTTCAAAGTCGCCTCCGCCTGCTGCTTCATCGTCTTCCTAAGCGAGCTCGTCCTGCTCTGATCCCTAGAAAAAAAGGCTGCCGCGAAAAATTCGCGGCAGCTTTTTTTCTTCACTCACGTCAGGTCATCGTCCTCAGACAGATACTCGGATACGAAAGGCCAGAGGAACTTCTGCTCCACGAGCGTCGCATAGAAGACGCGCCCGTAATTGGGATTGTCCGCCATGCGCCAGACCGAGAAGATGTGTTTTCGCTGGCCCTTGACCGTACGGATACAGTACGTCACGGAATACGTCTTGCCCGCATCTTCGAGCAGCTGCTGTTCCGTCAACTGACGCACGCGCTCCCTGTCGCATTCGCAGATGATGTGGTTCTGCTTCTCCTGCGTGAACGCCATGAATTCCGTGACGCTCCGACAGTCGAGCAGGTCGAGCATCGCCTTGTTGATGAACAGGATCTTGCCATCCTCCTTGGCCTCCGTGACGAGCAGCGCCAGCGGCAGGTTCTTCGTGATGGTCTCGAGATTGAAGCCGAGCGAGGTGCGGTTGAGGTTCTCCATCGTGGCATCGTAGATGCGGTAATGGTTGCGCCCGCGGAGCTTGACGGCGTAGAGCGCCGTATCCGACTGATGGAAGAGGCGCGAGAGCGGTATGCCGTCGCCCTTATAGATCGTGTAGCCGATGGAGACCGAGAAGGCATGTCGCTCGCCGTCATACGTGAAGGTCTTCACCTTATTGGAGAATGCTTTGATGACCTTCTCTGCCTGCTCCGGCTCCGTGTCCTTCATGAAGACGACGAACTCGTCGCCGCCATTGCGGCCGATGATCTGCTCGTGGCCGAAGCTCTCGATGAGGTCCTTTGCCAGTGTGCGCAGGGCCTCGTCGCCCGCCATGTGGCCGTGCAGGCCATTGATAAACTTGAAGCCGTCGAGGTCGAGGCTGACGAGCGCACCATGCGAAGCAGGGTGCGCCTTGAGCCAGTCCGCGATCTCCTTATCGAGCCCCATGCGGTTGAGGACCCCCGTCAGCGCATCGTGCTGGGACATGTAGGTGAGATTCTCCTGCGCGGCCGCGACCTTCTCTGCCATCGCCTGGAAATTGCGGCTGAGCTCGCCGATGTCATCGGGATGCATGTCGTGCAGCTTGACATCGTAGTTGCCCTCGCCGACTTCCTTGGCCGCCTCGATGACGAGCTGCAGGCGCTCCGAAAGGCGGCTGATCATGTAGAGCGGCAAGAGCGACGCGAGAATGCAGACCGAGACGAGACCAAAGCCCATCTGCATGAACGCCTTGTGCGTGCGGTCGTAGATCTGCGGGATCTGGCGCAGGTCGATGAAGTTCATGCCGTTGCCCAGCGTCCGGATGCCCGCGAGACTCGGCTTGCCCGCCCAGGTGTACGAGAGCATCGTATTGTCCGTCTGCCCTGCCTCCGCAACCTTATCCGCCGTATCCTTGAGGTGGATGTCCTTATCGACGAGCGGCACACCGAGCGGCTTCTCCGGCGAATACTCCACGGTGCCTGTGGCATCACTCAAGAGGATCATGCCGTGCTCGCCCTCAGGCGGATTGGCGTAGAGCCGGTCGATGAAGGCCTGGAAATCCAGATCAATGCCGACAATCGCGACCATAACGCCGCCCTCGTAGATGGGCCGGAGATACGAGATGATGTAGCGGTTCAAGTACGGCGAATAGTACGGCTGCGTCCAAGCGGCCTTGCCCTGATCCATCAGGTAGGCAAAGGCAACGACATGGCGCGGAGCCGCCTGGCCAGACTCGCCCCGCTGCTGGGCCAGGACATCGTAGAACATCGAGTCGTGACCGCGGGAAGCCTTCCAGAGCGCCGAGATATTCTCAGACGGATAGTAGAGATAGTACGAGCAGATGATGTGGAGATCGGTCGTAGCATCCTGGAAATCGTGGTTGACCGACTGTGCCAGGCGCTGCTGGAAAGCAGGATTGCGCAGCTGATCTGGATCACTGATCTTGCGCGAGATGGAGTTAGCCGCATAGTTCACGATGTTTTCTGAGCGCAGCAGCTCATCGTTGATGATCGTTGCCTTCGTGTCGACGATGTGGTTCATATTCTGGATTTCGTAGTCATAGGTCAGGTGTGAGATGGTCCAGAGGCTGATGCCTCCCACACAGAGAGCCATCAGGATCATACCAGCCCGACACACCGCCAGCACCTTTCGCTTGAGCGAGTAAAACAGCTTGAGCTTCATCCGGGATCCTTCCTGCCTGTCAAATATCAAATCTATAGATACAGATTATCCTTTCCAAACCTTTATCTATAACATACTGTTTATAGTATTCTCCACGTTGCATCAGGATTCCTGTCACTTTTTCAAGTATTTTTGCCCTCCCCAAGAGGACACAGTTCCTTCTGCCCGTCCCCCAGATCCTTCGGATCTGGGTCACTGGGGAAAAAGACCTGCAACACTTTCTCCTCCTGCGGCTTGCCGAGATAGGCGCCGAGCAGGAAGAAGGCGAGCGAGACCGTGATGCCGATCGTGATCTGGTGGAGCCCCATGAACTTGAAGCCGAGTCCCTGCGTCAGGCAGTAGGCAATCGTGCCGCCGCCCATCGAGAGGATGGCGCCGAGCCGGTTGGCTCTGCGCCAGAAGAGGCCCAAGAGCAGCGTCCAGAAGAAAGCCGTCTCGAGGCCGCCAAAGGCGAACATGTTGATGAGCCAGATGAGGCTCGGCGGCGTCAGCGCGATGCAGAAGACGATGACGCCGATGACGGCCGTCGCCGCCGTCGAGAGGCGACGCAGCTGACGCCCCGTGACCGTGCGGCCATGCTTCTCCGCATGGTGCAGGTAGACATCCTTGACGATGGCCGACGAGGCGACGATCAAGAGGCCCGAGATGGTCGAGATCGACGCGGCAAGTGGCCCGATGATGGCAAAGCCGACGAGTGCGGGCGGCAGCGCCGCGACAATCGTCTTCGGGATGATGTAGTCGACGCCGCCGTAGCCCTCAAGCGGCCCCGTCAGCACGCCGTGCGCGAGGATGCCCGTGAAGTTGACGCCGATGTTCATGAAGCCGACGACGACCGTGCCGATGAGCATGGCCTTGTGCAGGCTCTTCGTGTCCTTGTAGCTGATGCCGCGCACGACCGACTGCGGCAGCGCGATCGTGCAGATGCCAACGAGGATCCACTGCGTCAGGTAGAGGCCAACCGGCATGTGGCCTCCCGAGAGCGGCTCGAGCATCTCCGGATGGTTCAGATGGATGTTCTCCATGATGGCCGCATAGCCGCCGCCCGCCTCGAGCACGTAGTAGAGCAAGAGAGCGATGCCGACCATCATCATGATGGCGCAGCACGTGTCCGTGATGGCCACGGCGCGGAAGCCGCCGATGCTCGTGTAGAGCACGACGACGAGGCCGAAGAGCAAGAGGCCCATCTCATAGCTGTAGCCCGTGACCGTCGCGAAGAGCTTCGCGCCGCCGACAAACTGTGCCGTCATCGTACCGCAGAAGAACAGCACGATGATGAAGGCCGCCATTGCCGCGAGGCCGTCCGATTGGAACCGTTCGCGGATGATGTCGACGACCGTGACCGCATCGAATCGCCGCGAGAGCATGGCCACACGCTTGCCGAAGATGCCGAGCACGAGAAAGATGGCCGTGACCTGCACGACTGCCATGTAGACCCAGCCGAAGCCAATCTGCCAAGCCATGCCGGGCCCGCCAACGAATGAGCTGACCGAGCTGTAGGTTGCCACCGTCGTCATCGCGAGCACAAAGCCGCCGAGATCGTGATTGCCGATAAAATACGACTGGACGAAATTCTTGCCGGCGTTCTGCCGGCGTACCCAGAAGCCGATGGCCACCATGAATCCCATAAAGATAAGCAATGGCAGCAGTGCAGAAAGATTCCCCTCATTTATCATGATGGACCTCCTCTCCCGCATCGACCGCATCATCTTCATCCTCTTCCAGGCTCATGTCCACAAACACGGTCGCCGTCAAGAGCTTGACGCCGAGTATGGCAAAGAGCCAGAAGCCGATGGTCGCCGTCCATACCCAGAGCGGCAGCTGGAAGAACTCTACCCGCACATCTGCCAGCCCAAAGCCCGCGGCAATCCAGGCCGCGATCAGGATCAGGAGCAGCAGCCCCGTGGCCGCCGCCTCTTTTCGTACCTGCCGGTACTTCTCGTAGTTGTTCATTCTGTTTTCCTCCTTGTACAGTCGCACCCCCATGGTGCGTACCGTCATCCCCTATGATGACACGAAGCCGAGGCTTTGTCAAAAAAAGAGAGGCCGCGGAAAAATTCCGCGACCCCTTTGGGTAGAGAAAAGTATATCAAACGGTCAGTCAAGGGCCTTAAAGGCCTGATCGAGATCGTAAATGATATCATCGATGTGCTCCGTGCCGATGGACAGGCGAATCGTCGACGGCGTGATGCCGGATGCAGCGAGTTCCTGCTCGTTCATCTGGGAGTGCGTCGTCGAAGCCGGATGGATGACGAGCGACTTGACATCCGCGACATTGGCCAGCAGGCTGAAGATCTTGAGATGGTCGATGAACTTCTTGGCCGCCTCAGCGCCGCCCTTGATCTCAAACGTGAAAATGGAGATACCGCCGTTCGGGAAGTACTTCTTGTAGAGCTCGTGGTCCGGATGATCCGGCAGAGCCGGATGGTTGACCTTCGCGACATGCGGGTTCTTGGCGAGGTAGTCGACGACCTTGAGGGCGTTCTCGACATGGCGCTCGACGCGCAGCGACAGCGTCTCCGTGCCCTGCAGCAGCAGGAACGCGTTGAACGGCGAGAGCGTTGCGCCCTCATCGCGCAGGATCAGCGTGCGGACGTACGTAGCAAAGGCCGCTGCGCCGACATCCTTGGCAAAGCTGATGCCATGGTAGCTCGGGTTCGGGTCGACGAACTGCGGGAACTTGCCCGAAGCAATCCAGTCGAACTTGCCGCCATCGACGAGGACACCGCCGAGCGTCGTGCCGTGACCGCCGATGAACTTCGTGGCCGAGTGGACGACGATGTCGGCGCCGTACTCGAACGGGCGCAGCTGATACGGCGTCGCGAACGTGCTGTCGACGACGAGCGGGATCTTGTGCTTATGCGCGATATCGGCGACAGCCTGGATGTCGATGAGGTTGGCGTTCGGGTTGCCGACAGACTCGATGTAGACGGCACGCGTATTCTCCTTGATGGCCTCCTCGAAGACCTCGACGCCCTTCGTCGGATCGACGAACGTCGTCTCGATGCCGTAGTTCGGGAACGTGTGCTCAAAGAGGTTGTAGGTGCCGCCGTAGATCGTCGTAGCTGCAACGATATGCTGGCCGTGATGGACGAGTGCCTCGAGCGTGTACGTGACAGCAGCTGCACCAGATGCGACAGCAACAGCAGCGACGCCGCCTTCGAGTGCGGCGATGCGCTTGGAGAAGACATCCTCCGTCGGGTTCGTCAGGCGGCCATAGACGTTGCCGGCATCCTTCAGTGCGAAGCGGTCAGCAGCGTGCTGCGCGTTGTGGAACACGAAGGACGTCGTCTGGTAGATCGGCACAGCGCGCGCGTCCGTGGCGGGATCAGCCTGCTCCTGACCAACATGCAGCTGCAGTGTCTCAAAATGGTACTTTCTCTCTTCACTCATGAATAACGGCCCCTTTCTATCGGCAAACGTAGCTTAAACATATCTGATTAATATGTTTACATTATAGATGTAACTCTGTAACTTGTCAAGCCAGAAACCTGAAAAAATCAGGACTTTGTCGATACTTTTTTCGCATCATCCACGACAGGTGTACTCCTGTCCAGAGGCCAGAGGAAGCCGTGCAGGTTAGCATCGTTGACGACGCGCTCCATGCAATTGAGGGCGAGATATGAAGCCGTGCCGGCCGAGGAGTACTCATCGTCGAAGAAGTCCGATGCCTTCTTGTGGACGAGCTTGTCCTTCGTGCGGTCGTAGACGATGAGCTGCACTTCCGAGCGGCTGTGCAGGATCATGCCGCGGTCCCAGTACCAGCTCATGGTCGTGTACTGCTCGTACTCGGCGAGGACCGGGATGACGACGAGGTCCGCATTGAGCTTCTCGGCAATCGGCTTGGCAAGGTCCTTGATGCGGACCTTGCCCGTCAGCTGTCCCTCCGCCTCATCCCAAGCCTCGAGACAGTCTTTCTAGGGGATGAACTCGACCGCCTTGAGCGTGTCATTGAGCGGCACGTGCAGCGCGCGGTCAATCTTAGTCTCCAGCTGGTCCTGCACCGAAGCGTCCGGCTGCTGCCAGCTCTCGATGACGAGCGGGAACTGCGCGATGCGCTGCGGCTGCCGCCCCGCGGCAAGAGCCGGGACCGCGAGCAGGAGGAGCATCAGCATGGTGATGCAGGAACGAGTGATGATGTTTCGCATAAAGATACCTCCTTTGGTTTTGGCGATGAAGTTACGTTTGGCAATGGATGGGTTGACATCGGGGATGGAGGCGGGGGGAGTGTGGCCGGGAGGGGCAGGGACAACGCTCCGTGGCGCAGCTGGCTAAAAGATTTTTCAGCCTTTAATTGAGCCTTGAAAAAGAACGAAAACGCGCTGCGCTTGGACGATCGTTCTTTTCAAGGAAAGTAGTGTAGGCTGAAAAATCTTTCTTGACGCCAGCTGCGAACACTCCGCTCCTGTCCCCGCCCCTCCCGGCATGCCACGCCGCACGGGCTCCTGCCTCGGGGCGGCCCTCGGTTTGCAGAGCCTCCCCCTCTAGGTACGACTTCGTTCATCACAATTTTCTAGGCAGAGAGTGTTCCTCGGCCAAGATTGTTTTAGCAATGGATGTGCTCCAAGGGTATGTCCGAGAGAAACGGAGCCTAAGACCCCAGAGAGGCAGCTGCCGTAAATGGAGCATTTGCGATGGCCGTCAAGAAAAATTTTTCAGACATCCAGAATCCTTGCAAAAGATTGTCGTTCAAGCGCAGCGCGTTTAAATCTTTTGCAAGGATTCATTATGGGTCTGAAAAATTTTTCAGGCCATCGCACTGCGGAATGTCGGCAGATACCTCTCTGGGGCCGCCTCCCCTGTCGAAAAAATTTTTAGGCCATTGCCCAGCGAAGCGTCGGCAGTGCCTCGGCCACGAGCCGCCTCACCTCGCAAAACTCAGTGAATCGCCTTCTTCTTGAAGCGCCCGCCGACGATGTCATGGACGGCGTTGATCGTGACGAAGGCGTTCTCGTCTTTCTCGAGCACGATTTCCTTGAGCTTGTCGACCTCGCGGCGCGTGACGACGCAGTAGAGCACTTCCTTGGCCTCGCCCGTGTAGCCGCCCTGCCCGTGCAACAGCGTGACACCACGGCCGAGTCGGTCATTGAAGGCCGAGGTGATCTCATCGTGCTCATTCGTGACGATCATGACGGCGTACGACTCGTCGAGGCCCTTGATGACGACATCGATCATCTTCGAGATGACGAAGTATGCGACGAGCGAGTACATCGCCTTGTCCCAGCCGTAGAGCAGGCCCGCACTCGACAGGATGAAGAGGTTGATGAACATGACAACCTCGCCGACCGAGAAGACCGACCGGCGGTCCATGATGATGGCGACAATCTCCGTGCCGTCGAGCGAGCCGCCCGCGCGGATGATCAGGCCGACGCCGAGACCGTCGATGATGCCGCCGAAGATTGCCACGAGGAACGGGTCATCCGTCACTTTCGGGATTGGCGCAAACACCGCCGACCAGACCGACAGGATACAGATGGCAATCGTCGTCGCAATCGCGAAGTTCTTGCCGATCTGCTTGTAGCCCAGATAGAGGAACGGGATGTTCAAGAGGACCAGGAACACGCCGAGAGACAGCCCTGTGATCGACGACATCATGATTGAGATACCGACGATACCGCCGTCGATGACATTGTTCGGGATCAGGAACAGCTCGAGGCCAATGGCCGCAATCAACGCGCCCATGAAGATCATCAGATACTTCTTGACGTAAAATGACGCCTTGCGGTGCTGGCGGATGACGGCCTTCGCCTCCGCTTTGCCGGGCAGGTGGTGGATATCGTTCATATGATTCTCTCCTACTTTCTCTTTCACTTTCTTCCTATTTATAACTTTATTATAGCGAAAAAGGATACAGTCAGCCATGAAATTCTTATGAAAATGGCCAATTCTGTTACAGAAATCTTTTTGTATTGCTCATCCATGAGAACCTCGTCGGGTTCTCGCTTCTTTCTCCGTATTTCTTCATATTGTTTGACGAGTATGATTGACTTTGATTGACTTTGATGATATTATGGAAGTACAGAAAGGTGTGAACGCCATGCTTACGGAAGAACGATATGCGACCATCCTGCGCATCCTCAAAGAGAAACAGGCGGTGACGGTCCCGGAACTCACCCAGGCGCTCTGCACATCGGAATCTACCATCCGGCGCGACCTGACCGCGCTCCACAAGCGCGGCATGCTCTACAAAGTCTACGGTGGCGCGACTTCCATCGACAGCAACTACACCGCGATGGAAGAAGACATGCCGACCAAGAGCAGCCGCTGCACCGAGGAGAAGATCGCCATCGCGCGGCGGGCGGCCAGCCTCGTGACCCGCAAGGACTTCGTCTACATCGATGCCGGCTCCACGACGCTGCACATGGTGGACTTCCTGCAGGAGCGCCAGGCCGTCTATGTGACGAACGGGCTGCCGCATGCCTCGCGCCTGTCCCTCAAGGGCTTCAAAGTCTTCCTACTCGGGGGACGCCTCAAGGCCGTCACCGAAGCCGTCATCGGCACGGAGGCCCTGCGCAACCTGGAGCTCTACAATTTCACCAAGGGATTCTTCGGTGCCAATGGCATCAGCATCAAGTCCGGCTTCTCCACGCCGGACTCGAGCGAGGGACTCGTCAAGAGCGAGGCCCTCTCGCGCTGTGAGCACGCCTACGTGCTGGCCGATCAGTCGAAGTTCAACAAGATCTCACCGATCACCTTCGCCAACATCTCGAGTGCGACCATCATCACCGGACATCTAAGAGACAAGAAGTATCGGGATTGCACGACAATCCTGGAAGGAGAGTAAGAGAAGAATGATCTACACCGTAACTTTCAACCCGTCGCTCGACTACATCGTCCGCCTCGATTCCTTCACCGCGGGCGAGATCAACCGCGTGAACTACGAGCAGGTCCTCGGCGGCGGCAAGGGCATCAACGTCTCCATCGTCCTCGGCAACCTCGGCCATGAGAGCACCGCGCTCGGCTTCACGGCAGGCTTCACGGGCGAAGAGATCAAGCGCCAGCTCGACGGCTTCGGCGTCAAGCACGACTTCGTCCAGCTGCCGGAGGGCTTCACGCGCATCAACGTCAAGGTCAAGGCCGAGAAAGAGACCGAGATCAACGGCCAGGGCCCGGACATCAGCGAGGCAAAGCGCGAAGAGCTCTTCGCCAAACTCGACAAGCTCACCGAGGGCGACACCCTCGTGCTCGCCGGCTCCATCCCGAAGACGCTGCCGGATGACATCTACGAGAAGATCATGGCCCGCCTCGAGGGCCGCGGCATCCGCATCATCGTCGATGCCGAGAAGAAGCTCCTTCTCAACGTCCTCAAGTACCATCCGTTCCTCATCAAGCCGAACAACCACGAGCTCGGCGACATGTTCGGCGTCAAGCTCACGACGGACGAGGAGATCATCACCTACGCCAAGAAGCTCCAGGAGAAGGGCGCTCAGAACGTCCTCATCTCGATGGCCGGCGACGGTGCCATCCTGTTGACGGCAGATGGCCAGCACTACAAGAGCCCGGCCCCGAAGGGCAAGCTCATCAACTCCGTCGGCGCTGGCGATTCGATGGTCGCAGGCTTCATCACGGGCTACACGGAGTCGCAGGGCGACTTCGAGACCGCCTTCCACATGGGCGTCGCTACGGGCTCGGCTTCCGCGTTCAGCGAGAACCTCGCCACGCGCCCGGAAGTCGAGGCACTTCTTAAGACAATCATCTGATTCATTCTACATACAGTTTTAGTTAAGGGGAGAAATCTATGCGTATCACTGACTTGCTCAAGAGCGAGAGCATCGCCCTTGGCCAAAAGCCTGCTGACAAGGAGTCAGCAATCCGTCAGCTCGCTGACCTCATGGCAGCCTCTGGCAACCTGTCCGACAAGGAACAGTACCTCAAGGACGTCTTCGCCCGCGAAGCTTCGGGCACGACGGGCCTCGGCGACGGCATCGCGACGCCGCATGCCAAGAGCACGGGCGTCAAAGAAGCCGGCCTCGCCGCCATGACGGTGCCTGCAGGCATGGACTTTGAGTCCATGGATGGCAACCCGGCCCGCCTGTTCTTCATGATCGCGGCACCGGATTCCGCCAACGACGCACACATCCAGATCCTGCAGCAGCTCGCCATGATGATCATGGACCCGGACTTCAAGGAAGCCCTGATTGCCGCCAAGACGAAAGAAGAGTTCCTGCACCTCATCGACCTCAAGGAAGATGGCAAGTTTGAAGCGCCGAAGGCAGAAGCCGCAGCCTCTGAGGGCGAAGCCGTCGACGCTGCACCGGCAAGCGACCACATCCAGATCCTCGCCGTCACGGCCTGCCCGACGGGCATCGCCCACACCTTCATGGCAGCCGAGAGCCTCGAGCAGCACGCCAAGAAGCGCGGCATCTCCATCAAGGTCGAGACGAACGGTTCCGGCGGTGCCAAGAACATCCTGACGGACGCTGAGATTGCCGCTGCTGACGGCATCATCGTCGCAGCCGACAAGAACGTCGCCATGGCCCGCTTCAACGGCAAGAAAGTCGTCATCACGAAGGTCGCCGACGGCATCAACAAGGCCGATGAGCTCATCGACCGCGCCCTCAAGGGCGATGCGCCGGTCTACCACGCATCGGGCAGCGATACGGAAGAGAGCGCTGCTGACGTCCAGGGCGAGAGCCTCGGCCGCCAGATCTACAAGCATCTGATGAACGGCGTCTCGCACATGCTGCCGTTCGTCGTCGGCGGTGGTATCCTCATCGCCCTGGCCTTCCTGTTCGATGATTACTCCATCGACCCGAAGAACTTCGGCTCCAACACGCCGCTCGCAAAATTCTTCAAGGACATCGGCGGTGCCTCCTTCGGCTTCATGCTGCCGGTCCTCGCCGGTTTCATCTCCATGTCGATTGCTGACCGCCCGGGTCTCGCCGTCGGTTTCGTCGGCGGTGCACTCGCTGGTACGACGGGCTCCGGCTTCCTCGGCGCCCTGATTGCCGGCTTCCTCGGCGGCTACATCGTCAACTTCCTCAAGAAAGCTTCGAAGTGCCTGCCGGAGTCCCTCGAGGGCATCAAGCCGATGCTCATCTATCCGTTCTTCGGCATCCTGATCATGGGCTTCATCAGCCTCTTCATCATCGCGCCGCCGGTCTCCGCCATCAACGGCTGGATGGTCGACACGCTGAAGAACATGGACCCGTCGGCCCGCATCTTCATGGGCATGATCGTCGCTGGCATGATGGCCGTCGATATGGGTGGCCCGATCAACAAGGCTGCTTACGTCACGGGCACGGGCCTCTTGGCTTCTGGTGAGTTCCACGTCATGGCTGCCGTCATGGCAGGCGGCATGGTTCCGCCGCTCGCGATTGCCCTCTGCACGACGTTCTTCAAGAACCGCTTCACGGAGAGCGAGCGCAAAGCCGGTATCACGAACTACGTCATGGGCCTCTCCTTCATCACTGAGGGCGCCATCCCGTTCGCCGCAGCTGACCCGCTGCGCGTCATCCCGTCCTGCGTCGTCGGCTCGGCCGTCACGGGTGCCCTGACGATGGCCTTCGATTGCACGCTGCGCGCACCGCACGGCGGCATCTTCGTCGTCCCGACCATCGGCAACCCGCTGATGTACCTCGTCTCGATTTTCGTCGGTGCTGTCGTCGGCTGCGTCGTGCTCTCCATCCTCAAGAAGCCGCTCAAGAAGGGCGAGGAATAAGAGCATTCCCCCATCAATACAAGCAACAAAAAACGTGTCCGGACGGACACGTTTTTTTATTGCCATGATTCAAATCAGATCGACCCCCTGCACACCCTCAAGGCTGCGCACGGCATCGACCACGATGACGCCCTTGACGCCCTTTGGATTGTAGACCTCCAGATCGATGAAAAGATACTTGCGCCCCTTCTTGCCCCAGCGGCCATCATCGAAGTCATCCGACTTGATCTTGACGCCGCGGATGCGCAGATGCAGCCCCTCCAGGCAATTGTTGATCCGTAGCATCTGTCCTGGACGGTCTATTGTGTGGATGGAGAGCGAGAAATTCTTCTCATGATCCACCCATTCGTCAAGTTTTGAAAGCGTGCCGAGCGTCACGAAGACGAGTGCCGTCGTGATGAGCGCACCGGAATAGAAGCCGCCGCCCACGGCCAGCCCCACGCCTGCGACAACCCAGAGGCAGGCCGCCGTCGTCAGCCCTGTTACTGTCAGCCCCTCCTTCATGATGGCACCGGCGCCGAGGAAACCGATACCACTGACGACCTGCGCCGCCAGACGAGCCGGATCGGCATTCGTATGCCCCTCGACCCCTTGATAAATCCCTTCTGACATCACCATGATGAGGCAGGCGCCGAGACAGACGAGCACATTCGTCCGCAGGCCCGCGGACTTGCGCCGCGACTGCCGCTCATAGCCGATGATGCCGCCCAGGATACAGGACAGCACCAGCCGCATCAGCAGCTCCCCATTCGATATCATCATAGTCCCCATACATCTACATCCCTTTCTGTTATCCACAAAAGAATCCACACCTGTGGATAATCTACTTTTCCACAAGCCTCTTTTTTCATTTCCTACTATAATATATACAGCCCTCTGTGCATATTGTGGCTAAAATTTTTCTCCTTTTCTGTGGATAATGTGGATAAATCCGTGGATAACCACCATATATATGAAAATCAGCTTGTCAACGCCCATATCTTGCGCTTTTTACCGCAAATTTCCCCACCATATCCTGTGGATATCTCAAATACCTCACGGTCTTGTTTTCCACAGGCAATACGGATGAGCAATCAGGCTCGAATTGTAATACCGCGCATCGCCGGAAACCTCCTGCCCGGCCCACTCGGGCTTTTCAAATGGCGTATCCTCCGCCGGCAACTCAATCTCTGCCACACGCAGCCCCACATTATCTCCCGCGAAGACATCGACCTCCCAGGTAAAGCCGCCCACCTCTTCGAGATAGCGCGTCTTCTCAATGAGCGGCTGCTCGCAGAGCTTCAGCAGGGCCTCGGCATCCGCACAGGGAATCTCGTACTCAAACTCCAGCCGCCGAATGCCCTCATTGCGTCCCTTGACCGTGAGGAAGCCTTTCTCTCCCTTGATGCGCACGCGCACCGTTCGTTCTGGCACCGAAGAGAGGTAGCCCTGCGCGATGCGTACCCCCTCTGTCTGCGGCCGCCAGCCCTCCTTGACGAGGAACTTGCGTTCAATCTCTGCTGCCATATCCATCATCCTTTCTCTATGGTCTCCCCCCATTCTACCATCTATCCATCGATTTTTCAGGCTTGACCGCTACGATATGGTGTGGATATGAATAAAGTAATTGCACATCCCACGCACTTTCCTTATAATGTAACTATAAATATATCCTGCTAGAATAACAGGGATTTATGCTTGATTTCGAGAAAAGAAGGTATCATTTTGCAGACAAATCCGATCCCGCCTCGCCAGCCGCGCCGTTCACGACGTCGGCACCGAGGTCTCTTTTGGGGACTCCTGATCGTCGCCTTTATCGCGGCGGCCGCCATGGGCGCGCTCTTCGCGTCGAACAGCCTGCTCGACAAGTCGGCCGATGACGTCGTCGAGGAAGGCCTGCTGACCGCCAAGGACAAGACGACCATCATGATCATGGGCGTCGATGAGCGTGACGATGACGTCGGCCGCAGCGACACGCTGATGGTCGCGACGCTCGACCCAAAGAAGGATCAGGCTGCGCTGATGTCCATCCCGCGCGATACCCGCGTCAAGATCAAGGGCCACGGCTGGGATAAGATCAATGCCGCCTACGCTTACGGCAGCGCCAAGGGCGGCCCTGAAGCGGGCGAGAAGCTCGCGCAGCGCACCGTCGAGGACTTCCTCGGCGTCAACATGGACCACTACGTCGTCGTCAACATCCAGGCCTTCCAGAAAATCATCGACGCCATCGGCGGCATCGACATCGATGTCGAGAAGCGCATGTACTACGAAGACCCGTGGGACGACGACGGCGGCCTGATCATCGACCTGCAGCCGGGCATGCAGCACATGGACGGCAAGACGGCTGTCACCTACGTGCGCTACCGCGATGAAGAGGGCGACATCGGCCGCATCAAGCGCCAGCAGAAATTCATGAAGGCCTGCATGGACAAGGTCACGTCCCCGGCCATCATCCCGAAGCTGCCGAGCGTCATCGGCGAAGTGATGTCCTCCGTCAAGACCGACCTCTCCTTCCGCCAGCTGCTCGAGTTCGCGGGCACACTCAAGGAAGCCCAGAAGAACGGCCTCAAGACCGAGATGGTACCGGGCAAGCCGCTCTACATCGACGGCGTCAGCTACTGGATCCCAGACCTCCAAAAGCTGCGCACGACGCTGGCCGAGACACTCGGCATCACGCTGAACGCCAGCGAGAAGGCCCAGCTCGAACGCACGCAGCACGAGTACGATAGCTCCATCCCGGCGGGTGCGACCTCTGCCCCGTCGACGACGAAGGCGAAGAGCAGTTCGAGCACGAGCAGTTCCAAGAATTCTAGCTCGAGCAAGAGCAGTTCGAGCAGCAGCTCCAGTTCAAGGAGTACGAGCCGCTCGAGCTCCGAGGGCACGAGCGATCACTCCACGAGCAGCTCGCATGCAGGCAGCTCCCACACGACAGCAGCCCCTGCTGAGACGGCGCCAGCCGCCCCGACGCGCAGCAGCAACACGGCAAAGACACAATAAGACACCGTCTTTCGACAAGCATACCAATATGAGCCTTTCCTGCCAGACAAATTGTAGGAAAGGCTCATATTATTATGGCAACTTATTTCACTATTAATAAATTATATTTGTGTTTTTATTGCCACAACAATATAATAGTATGCAACACGTTTTTACATTTTGAACACAGTTATAGCCAAACTTTGTTTCAAGTGTAACATATATCACAGGCATAACCCCATATCATTCATCATAAACGTCAGCCTTGCTTTCCCCATCGCCTGACGAGCGCGATTCTGCGCAGACAAGAAGCAAAGCAAGAAAGGAAGTATCCCCCATGAGCAAATTGACGGACCAGGCATTAGCCTTGCACAAGGAACACCACGGCAAGATCGAGATGCACAGCAAAGTCCCCCTCCAGAAGGCCAAGGACCTGACACTGGCCTATTCGCCTGGCGTCGCGGCTCCATGCCTCGAGATCAAGAAGGACTACAATAAAATCTACGACTACACCAACAAGGGCAACACGGTCGCCGTCGTGACGAACGGCAGCGCCGTCCTCGGCCTCGGCAACATCGGTGCCGGTGCCGGCCTGCCGGTCATGGAGGGCAAGTCCATCCTGTTCAAGGGCTTTGCCGGCGTTGATTCCGTCCCCATCTGCCTTGACACGCAGGACGTCGACGAGATCGTCCGCGCCGTCGAGCTCATGGCGCCGACGTTTGGCGGCATCAACCTCGAGGACATCAAGGCACCGCAGTGCTTTGACGTCGAGCGCCGCCTGCGCGAGACACTCGACATCCCAGTCTTCCACGATGATCAGCACGGCACGGCCATCGTCGTCGTCTCGGCGCTGATCAACGCCTTCAAGCTCACGGGCCGCAAGTTCGAGGAGTCGAAGTTCGTCCTCAACGGCGCCGGTGCGGCCGGCCAGGCCATCACGCGCCTGATCCACAGCATGGGCGGCCACGACATCATCCTCTGCGACCGCATGGGCGCCATCTACGAGGGTCGTCAGGAAGACATGAACCCCTACAAGGATGATATCGCCAAGATCACGAACCCGCAGCACGAGAAGGGCCAGCTCGCCGATGTCATCAAGGGTGCCGACGTCTTCATCGGCGTTTCCATCGCCGGTACCGTCACGCAGGACATGGTCCGCTCCATGAAAAAGGACCCGATTGTCATGGGCATGGCCAACCCGACGCCGGAGATCATGCCGGATGAGGCCTACGCTGCCGGTGCCCGCATCGTCTGCACGGGCCGCAGCGACTACCCGAACCAGGTCAACAACCTGCTGGCCTTCCCGGGCATCTTCCGCGGCGCCCTCGACGTCCGCGCCAAGGCCATCAATGAGGAGATGAAGATGGCCGCAGCTGAGGCCATCGCCGACCTCATCGACGAGAAGGAGCTCGACGAGCAGCACGTCATCACGAGCCCGTTCGACCCGCGCGTCGCCCCACACGTCGCCGCAGCCGTAGCAGCTGCCGCCATCAAGACCGGCGTCGCCCGCCTCACCGACATCACGCCGGAACAGGTCGCCGAGCACACCCGCCAGCTCCTCGCAAACGAGAACGCCAGCGAGGCCTGAGCCTGACAGCATATCGCATCACATACAGAAAGAGCCGGACACCAGCAAGGTGTCCGGCTTTCTTGTTGCAGAGGCTTCACTGCCCACCTATAATAGAGACAGGAATCCATTGTACAAAGAAGAACGAGAAATGAGAAAGGAAGGATACTATGAACGCCATCTTCACCCGCACGAGCGTCCGAAAATTCGAGGACAGACCTGTCGAGAAGGAGAAGATTGAGAAACTGCTGCAGGCAGGCTTTGTCGCGCCGTCGGCGGGCAACCAGCAGCCCTGGGAATTCTATGTCGTGACGAAGCGCGAGACGATTGAGGCACTTGCTAAGACGAGCCCCTATGCCGTATTGGCCGCTAAAGCCCCCGTCGTGCTCGTCATCGCCGCCCGCAAGGACGTCATCTTCCCGGGCATCACCGACATCGACTGCGCCATTGCCACCGAGAACCTCTGGCTCGAACTCGAAGAACTCGACCTCGGCGGTGTCATGATGGCTGTTTCCCCCGTCCCGGACCGCATTGAGAAAGTCGGCAAGATCCTCAACCTGCCCGACAACCAGTACGCCTTCGCCCTGCTGCCCTTCGGCTACCCCGTCGGCAAGAAACCACAGGTCGACCGCTACGACGCCAAGAAGATCCACTGGGTCGAGTAAATACATCCTCATGAAAGAAGGAATTGTTTGTCTACCCCCAAACGCTATCTACTGCTGATTCTAGCCGTCATGATCCAGTCGGCTGGCATTGCTCTCGTCGTCAAGAGCCTCTTGGGCACGTCGCCGATCTCGAGTTTGCCGTATGTCCTAAGTTTGATCTCGCCGTTCACGTTTGGCCAGACGACGTTTGCCGTCAACATGGTCTTCGTCGTCTTTGAGCTCTTGATGCTGCGACGCGACTTCCCGGCTGTCTTCTGGCTGCAGATTCCCGTGACGATCCTCTTCGGCTTCTGCATCGACTTCTTCATGCAGCTCTTCGCCATCGTGCCGGAGGCCTACGCGCTCAAGCTGCTGCTCTGCCTGCTCGGCACGTCCCTCGTCGCGCTCGGCGTCGCAGGGCAGGGCATCGCCGACGTCCTCATGCTCGCCGGAGAGGGCGCCGTCTACGTCTTCGCGCGCAAATTCCATATCGATTTCGGCAAGGTAAAAGTCGGCAACGACATCAGCCTCGTCATCCTCGCCGCCATCGTCTCCGTGCTGACCATGGGCACCATCGAGGGCATCCGCGAAGGCACGCTGATTTCCGCGCTCTTGACCGGCATCATCGCCCGCTTCTACCTGCGCCACCTGAGCCGCATCGACGCCCACGGCCGCATCTACCTCGCGCCGCATAAATCATAAAAAAGACTCCGCTTCTGATGAACGCGGAGTCTTTTTCCTGTCAATATGTCGTATCTCAAAGCGGCTGGCCGTCGACCTGCTGGTCGTCTTTCTTGAGGATGACGAAAGCGTAGAGGCTGGCCACACAGACGATGCCGGAGATGACGAGGAAAGTGCTCTGGTAGCCGATGCTGTCATGCAGGGCGCCGAGCGGCGTCGAGAAGATAATCTGGCCGACCTGTGCAGCGATCTGGAAACCGACCATGTAGAGCGTCGCCGAGATGCGCGTGTCAAAGTGCAGCGTGAAGTAGCGGAAGACAGCGAGGATGAAGAGCGCCGTTTCCGGTGCGTGCAAGAGCTTGATGACGGCGACGCCAAGAGGATTCGTGACGAGGCCGCAGCCGCCGATGCGGACGATCATGATGGCGCAGCCGAGCAGGATGGCCTTGCGAACGCCGATACGGCGCATGAGGATCGGCACGAGGCCCATCATGAGGAATTCGAGGAAGACTTCGATGGAGTTGAGCACGCCGTAAGCCTGCTGGCCTGCTTCTGGCGTCGCGAAGAAGCGCGTGAAGAACTCCGGGAACATCTGCTGGTCAAAGACGGTGTAGAACGTCCAGCTCATGATGACGAAGACGATCATCTTCCAGACCTCGATGAGCTTGAACACGCCGACGATCTCGCCGAACGACGGCGTCTTGCTCTCCTTGATGCTCTCTGCCTTGACCTCGTACTGCGCCGTAAGCGAAGCGTCGTTCTCCGGCGTCATCGAGACCAAGACGATAAGCTGCACCGCCGCCACAGCGGAGCCCGTCCAGAAAATCAGGTTCGGGTTCATCGTGAAGAGGAAGCCTGCGCAGAGCGCTGCCACGGCATAGCCGAACGAGCCCCAGGCTCTGGCCTGGCCGTACTCAAAGGAGTAGCGGCGGCTCAGGCGCTCCGTGACCGCCTCAAAGACAGGGCAGGCCGCGAGGAACGCCACCGCGAGGTAGACGGCACCGACGACAGCGCCGACGTAGAAGTTCGCGGCGAGCATCGGCACGTAGACCCAGGTGAAGAACGGGCCGACGAGGATCTGGCAGACGGCGAAGAACTTCAGCATCGTCTTCTTCATGCCGAGCTTGTCCTGCAGGGAGCCGTAGACGAACATCAGGACGAGCGCGACCGCGCTGCCGAAGGAGTAAATCGTGCCGACCTGCGCGCCCGTGAAGCCCTGCTTCGTCGTCAGCCAGATCTGAAAGAACGACCACCAGATGCCCCAGCCCGCGAAGAACAGCAGGATCTCAAGCGAGCTCGTCCTGTAGAACGGATTCGAAAATGCCTTCAAGAGATTTCCCATGATGTGTTTCCCCTTTCCCCAAAAACACAAATCAGAAAAGCTAGATAAATGAGATTGACATCAGCAAGACTCAGGCGAAGATGTCGTCGAGCTCATAGAAGACGCCATCCGTCATGCGCACCGTGCCTTCCTGCGGCTCGAGCACGACGACGCGTTCCTCCGTCTTCGGGTAGAAGCGCGTGCTCATGACGATATCGCCGTCATTGAGGAAGAACTCCAGCGAGGAGCGGTCCTCGTAGACGCGCAGCGAGAGGTGCTCCTCGCCCGCCGGCAGCTGTGCGTAGCGCTCTTCCCTGCGCCCCGTTGCCGCCGACTTGCGCGAGAGCGTCACGATGCCGCTCGCCTTCTCGACCATGAAAGAGACGGTATCGTCAAAACCTGCCGTGAAGTGGATGGCCAGGCCCTCGGCCTCCGTCAGGTCGAAGTCCGCGCAGATCTCGCCCGTCTCAAAGGACCAGTCGTCGAACGAAGTCTCATCTGTCAGGACGGTCTCCGGCACGACATGAGCGGCCTTGCGCAGCTCCGTGAGCTCCTTGGCGGGCGGCGTCACGAGCCTGTCCTTGCGGTAGTGCAGCTCGCGCGGCACCGTCATCTGGCACGACCAGCCGTCCGCCTGCTCCGGCATCGCGCTCTCCCACATCGCGAGCCAGCCGATCATCACGCAGCGGCCGTCCGGCGTCTGCGTGACCTGCGGCGCGTAGAAGTCGAAGCCGTGGTCGAGGATGTGGAAGGCATCGTGGTAGAAGATGCCCGACTCATAGTCCATCTTGCCGAGCATCGAGACCGACTGATGCAGGTTGAGGTAGCGCTTGCCTTCCGGCTTGACGCCCTGCGGCGAGAGGATCAGCGCTTCATGGCCGTCGAACTCCGCGAAGTTCGGGCACTCCCACATGAAGCCCTGATTGCCGTGCACCTTGGCCATGACGTGCTTGAACTTCCAGTCCTCAAGATTCTCCGACTCAAAGACGAGCACCTGGCCGACCTCGTCCGCCGTCTGCGCGCCGACGACCGCGTAGTAGCGGCCCTCGTGCTGCCAGACCTTCGGATCGCGGAAGTGATGATCCTCGCCCGTCGAGACGTTCTGCGGCAGCTTGATGACCGGATTCTTCTCCGACTTCTCGAAGTGGATGCCGTCGACGCTGACCGCGAGGTTCTGCGTCTCAATGCGATCCGGCTGGCCCGGCTTCTTCAGCAGGTCGACATGGCCTGTATAGAGCAGATAGAGCCTGCCGTCCTTCTCGATGCCGCTGCCCGTGAAGCAGCCATCTGCATCGTACGGATGGTCTGGGAAGAGGGCGACCGGTTGGCGCTGCCAATGCACGAGATCCTTGCTCGTCGCATGCGCCCAGTGCATCGGCCCCCACTTCGGCTCGTACGGGTAGTACTGATAGAAGAAATGGTACTGGCCGCCAAAGTAGGCAAAGCCATTCGGGTCATTGCACCAGCCGACGCGCGGCGCGATGTGGAAGCGCGGATACCAGCGCTTGTTGACCTCCGCCTCATGTGCCGCGATGAATGCATCCGGCGTGATCTCTTGCTGTTCGTCTGTCATCGTCTTCACCTCGTGTAGTTCTTATATCGAACCGATTCGATAAATACGTCTGGAAAATCGAAGCAGCCTTCTCGCATTCAGTCGCATGTCGAACCGCTTCGATGCTTTTATTATATTCACTTTCATCGTATATGTCAATCATTTCATCGTATTTATTTTTCTTGTCATTGTCATTCAATTTATCTGAAAATACTGTTTCTATAAGTAAAAGATATGCAACAAAACCGAGATTGTGATAGACTAAACACAAGACCAGATGAAAGGACTGCTCCTATGGCAAGAATCAAAGATGTCGCCAAGCTCGCTGGCGTCAGCACCAGCACGGTTTCTCTCGTGCTCAACAACAAGGGATACGTCTCAGCCGCCACGCGGGCCAAGGTCGAGGCCGCCGTCCAAGAGCTCCACTACGTGCCGAGCGAAGTCGGGCGCAACCTCTCGCTCAACCGCACGAATCTCATTGGCGTCATCATCCCCGATGTTGCGCACCCATTCTTCGCCGCCTTGCTGCACGAGATTGAGATTGCCCTCTACGACTACGGCTACAAGACGATGATCTGCTCAACAGGCGAGAAGAAGAACGCCGAGCTCGCCTTTCTCGAGATGCTGCGCCGCCACACGATGGACGGCCTGATCATCGGTGCGCATGCCCTGCACATCGAGAACTACCAGCACATCGAGCTGCCCGTCATCGCCTTCGACCGCTACCTCTGCGACGAGATCCCGATCATCCGCGCCGACCACCATCAGGGCGGCCAGCTGGCCGCCAATGCGCTGCTGAAGCGCCATCCGCACCATGTCGTGCAGATCACCGGCGCTCCAACCGTCCACACGACGGCCCACGAACACGAGGACATCTTCGCGCAAGTCATCAAGCAGGCCAGCGTCCCGCTCGACACGATCGTCATGCCGGCCAACGCCCTGCAGCCCAAGGATTTCTCCATAGCCGCCCGCGAGGTCTTTGAGCGCTACCCCGACGTCGACGCCATCTCCGGCACGGACCTTGGCGCCATCTGCGCGCTGCGCGAGGCCAGCCGCCGCGGACGCCGCTGCCCCGACGACCTCTCCATCGTCGCCTACGACGGCACCTACCTGACGCGCCTCGGCCCGCAGACCATGACTGCCGTCGTCCAGCCCATCCCCACCCTTGGCCGGCGTGCCGCCGAAGCCATCGTGCGCCGCATCCGCCACGAAGAGCTCCCCTCGCTCCAGCCGCTCTCGATGGGCTTCCAGCAGGGTGAGACCTGCTGACCCGCCAATCCTGATACAGCCAAAAAGGCTATCCCACGAGCAATCTTGCTCGAAGGGATAGCCTTTTTGAAATCAGTCTTCAATTGGGTTTCAAAGCATCAGTTCTTCTGGTCCATGACGGCCATCGAGGCGACGATGTCGTTCTCGCCGGTCGACATGAGCTTGACGCCCTGGGTGTTGCGGCTGATGACGGAGATGTCGGAGATGTTCGTGCGGATGACGATGCCCTCCGTCGTGATGAGCATGAGCTCCTGGTCCGGATGGACGATGCGCAGTCCGATGACATCGCCCGTCTTCTCCGTGACCTTGAGGTTGATGAGGCCCTTGCCGCCGCGATTCTGGGCGCGGTACTCGCTCGTCTCCGTGCGTTTGCCGTAGCCCTCGGCCGTGACCGTCAGCACCTCGGCGTTCGGAGAGAGCGTATCCATGCCGATGACCTCGTCGCCGTCGTTGAGGCTGATGCCCTTGACGCCGCGGGCCGCGCGGCCCATTGCGCGCACAGCTTCCTCGCCGAAGACGATGGCCATGCCCCACTTCGTGCCGAGGATCATGTCGCGCTCGCCGTCCGTGAACTTGACGCCGATGAGCTCATCATCGTCGTCGAGGTTGATGGCATTGAGGCCGCCCTTGTGCAGGTTCTTGAACTCGACGAGGCTCGTCTTCTTGACGATGCCCTTCTTCGTCGCCATGAACAGGTAGGCATCCGGATTGAAGCCCTTGACCTGGATGACGGCCGTGATCTTCTCGTCCTTCTCAAGCTGCAGCAGGTTGATGATAGCTGTGCCCTTCGCCGCGCGGCTTGCCTCCGCGATCTCGTACGCCTTGAGATGGTAGACGCGGCCGCGGTTCGTGAAGAACAGGATCGTGTGGTGCGTCGTCGTGATCAAGAGGTTCTCGACGAAATCCTTCTCCTTCGTCGGCATGCCCTTGATACCCTTGCCACCGCGGTTCTGGCGGCGGTAGGTGTCGAGCGCCATGCGCTTGATGTAGTTGTTGTGCGTCAGCGTGATGACGACGTCTTCCTCGGCGATGAGGTCCTCGACGTCGATCTCGCTCGTGTCGACCGTCAGGCGCGTGCGGCGTGCATCGCCGAACTTCGCCTTGACCGCCTTGAGCTCGTCCTTGATGATGGCGAGGATGCGGCCCTCGTCCGCGAGGATGGCCTTGTACTCCTCGATGGCCTTCAGGACTTCCTGATACTCCTCCTCGATCTTCTCGCGCTCGAGGCCCGTCAGGCGCTGCAAGCGAAGGTCGAGGATGGCCTGAGCCTGCTTCTCCGAGAGCTTGAAGCCCGAGATCAGCGCTGCGCGCGCGATGTCAGCCGTGCGGCTCTCGCGGATCGTCGTGATGACGGCATCGAGGTGGTCGAGAGCAATTGTCAAGCCTTCCAAGATGTGGGCGCGCGCCTCTGCCTTCTTGAGGTCATAGCGCGTGCGCCGCGTGATGACATCTTCCTGATGCGCGATGTAGTAGTGCAGGACTTCCTTGAGGTTCAGGATCTTCGGCTTGCCGTCGACGAGCGCCAGCATGATGACGCCGAAGCTGTCCTGCAGCTGCGTGTGCTTGTAGAGCTGATTGAGAATGACGTTCGCGTTCGCGTCGCGGCGCAGGTCGATGACGATGCGCATACCGCCGCGGTCCGACTCATCGTTGAGCGCCGTGATGCCCTCGATCTGCTTGTCGCGCACGAGCTGCGCGATCTTCTCGACGAGACGCGCCTTGTTGACCTGATACGGCAGCTCCGTGACGATGATGCGCGGCTTGCCGTTCGACAGCGTCTCGATGCGGGCGTTCGCGCGCATCTTGATGACGCCGCGGCCCGTCGTGTACGCCTGGCGGATGCCGTCCTGACCGAGGATCAGGCCAGCCGTCGGGAAGTCCGGTCCCTTGATGACCTTCATGAGGTCGTCGATTGTCGCATCCGGATGGTCTATGAGCATCAGCGTGCCATCGATGACCTCGCACATGTTGTGCGGCGGGATGTTCGTCGCCATGCCGACCGCGATGCCTGACGTACCATTGACGAGCAGCTGCGGGAACTTCGCCGGCAGCACCTCCGGCTCCTTCAGCGACTCATCGTAGTTCGGCGTGAAGTCGACCGTCTCCTTGTCGATGTCCTGCAGCATGAGCTCCGCGATCTTCGACATGCGGACCTCGGTGTAACGCATGGCAGCCGCCGGGTCGCCATCGACCGAACCGAAGTTGCCGTGACCGTCCGCGAGCATGTAGCGCATGGAGAAATCCTGCGCCATGCGGACGATTGCATCGTAGACCGACGAATCACCGTGCGGATGATATTTACCGAGGACTTCACCGACGATACGGGCCGATTTCTTGTAGGGCTTGTTCGAGCCCATGCCCGCCTCCTGCATCGCGTAAAGGATGCGGCGGTGTACTGGTTTCAAGCCGTCCCGGACATCCGGCAGAGCACGCGCGACGATGACACTCATAGCGTAGTCGATGTACGAGTTCTTCATCTCGTGTTCCAGGTTGACCGGCACGATCTTTCCCTGACCAAAATCCACAATCTCACCTCAAAATCTCAAAACAAAAAACATGTATTCTAGCAAAATCATTTAGCATTTTATTATACCATTTTTCTAGGAGAAAGTCCATCAACACGCATGTAGCAAGGATTTAGCATCCTACTACCTCTTTTCCAATTTTCATGATAGAATAAAATGTTACGACCTCGATGGGTGAACCGGAGAGGAGTGGTGTTTCATGTGTTTGTCCGACATATTGGCTTCTTTCCTCATCAGTGTCGCGGCAAGTGTTGCCGCGCATTATTTGATTGAGTGGTTGAAAAGGGTCAGCCGCCATTCGTGACTTTCAACCTGGTAAGTATTCCCCTGTACCTGCCTAGTCATCAGGTACGAATAAGGCCCACTGGTTAGTCACGCCAGTGGGCCTTTGGGTTTTCATGATGTTGTCCGACATCATTTCCTACTTGTATTTTATGCTAAATTTGACATTTCGTCAATATTTTACTTCAATACCTCCGAATAGATGTAGCCCTCGCGCACGCCGGAATCGCTGTAGGTGATCTCCTTGCAGTGGAAGCGCGCGGCGAGCACCTCGGCGATGATAAGGCCGGGGATGACCGTGTGGATGCGGTCCGGCACCGTCTTCATCAGCATCGCCGTCATCGCCTCATTGATGCCGTGCTCGTCCGTGAAGCGCTCAATGAGCGCCTTGAGGCGGGCGGCCTCCATCTTCACATTGCCGAAGGGCTTCTCGTACAGCGCATTGTAGAGCGCCGCCGCGCCCTTGAACGTGCCGCCGATACCCGCGATCGACGCCTCGCGGACGTCCGCGAAGGCCGTGGCCGCCCCGAGTGTCGCCTCCGCCTCCTCGCGCATCGCCTCGCACTCCGCCTTCGTCGGCAGCATGCCGTGCACGTACTTTGTGCGGAAGGCCAGCGAGCCGATCGGCAGGCTGATCTTCTGCTCGATCTTGCCCGCGCTGTAGGAGACGATCTCCGTGCTCGCACCGCCGATGTCGATGAGCAGGCCCGCGTCCTCATTGAGGTCGTGCGTCGCGCCGATGAAGTCGTACGTCGCCTCCTCGTCGCCCGTGATCACGCGGATCGGCAGCCCCGTGCGCCGCTCGATCTCGCCGACCGCCGCCGCGCTGTTCTTCGCATTGCGCAGCGCCGCCGTCGTGAACGCCACGACATGCGTGATGTTGAAGGCGAGCAAGAAGGCCCGGAACTCCTTGAGGATCTCCACCGCCTTGTCGATGCCCTGTTGCTGCATGACGCCGTCCTTCAGATACGCCGCCAGCCCGACCGTGTGCTTCTTCTTCATGAGCATCTCGACATGCGTGCCTTCGATGCGATAAATCGCCATGCGAACCGTGTTCGATCCGATATCAATCATTCCGTATAACATGGTACTCCCCTCGGGCCTGCGCCCACTTCTCTCGAATCCTGATCCTCCGATGCCGCCTCAGCGCTTCAGGCCATTGCCCGTCAGCGGGATGACGACCTTGTAGTTGTCCGGCTTGCCGTTCTCGAAGAACTGCACCGCGCCCGCGAGTGCCGCCGACGACGTCATCTCGACGTAGATGCCGTGATGGCTCAGGTATTTCTGCGCCTTGAGGATGTCCTTGTCCGGCACCGTGATGACATCGCCGCCCGAATCGCGGATGGCCTGCACCATCTCCTTGAGGCGCTTCGGCTTCGTGATGCGGATGGCCTCCGCAATCGTCGTGCGCTTCGGCGAAGCCGGCACCTCGTGGTACGCCTCGTAGAGCGGCGCACACTTCGACGACTGCACCGCGACGAAGCGCGGCAGCCGCCCGATCTCCATGAAGCCGAGGAACAGCCCGATGAGCATCGTGCCATTGCCGACCGGCATGAAGATGTAATCCGGCACATGGTGGCCGAGCTGGTCGTAGAGCTCATGCGCCATCGACTTGATGCCCTCGAAGAACAGCGGATTGTAGACATGCGACGCGTAGTACGCATCGCCGAGGTTCTGCTTGACCGCCGCGCACGCCTTCATGCGGCCATTGGCCACCTTCACGATCTTCGCGCCGTACGCCTCGATCTGCTTGACCTTCTCCTGCGAGATGTCATCCGGCGTGTAGACCGTGCACGCCATGTCCGCAGCCGCCGCATACGCCGCCATCGAAGCGCCCGCATTGCCCGACGAGTCCAGCGCGATTTTCTTGATGCCGAGGTCGTGCAGCGCATTGATCATGCCGCAGGCCCCGCGGTCCTTGAACGACCCCGTCGGCAGCAGATGTTCCATCTTGAGCAGGAAGTCGAGCTTGCCGACCTGGAATGGTACGAGCGGCGTCACGAACTCGCCAAGCGAGATTGCGTGCTTCGCTACCGCCTCATTGGCGTCCTTGTGCAGGCGGAACATGCCGCCGCAGTCACATTTGTACGAATGTGTATTCAATGGGTATTCTTTCTTGCAGTCTTCACAGTAGAAGTACATGCGGATCGCTTCCTTTCCCTTGACGAACATGTACGATGAATTGACGTTCCACGTCCGGCCATTCGTCTTGCCTATACCTAAAGAGATTCGTCACGCGGGCCCCCATCCCCTCTAAAAATCTTGCGCATCTTGCCAAAAATCTTTGCCGGCAGCTGAGATTAACCGACTTCTCATCCTGCCTCTAATTTTTGCTTGAGAATCATTTGCTATCATTTGCAGAATCAAAACGAGAAAGAAGGACCATCCCATCATGTACAGCAAGACTATCTGGCAGAAGCGATTCGCCAAGGCACTGGCCTGCGGCTACGGCGCGGGCAACATCCGCGCCTACGCCCAGACCCTGACCGACAAACCCGTCAAGTACGTCATCAACACCCACTACCACTTCGACCACACGGCCAATGACGCCTACTTCGACGCCGCCTTCATGACGAAAGAGAGCATCCCCTACGCCACCGTGCCCTACGACAGCTTCCCCGTTACCTACATCGAGACCACATCAGCCAGCAGCAATTAACAAAATTTCTCAGCCCCTATTGAAATGCTCCCCCATTTGTTGTAATATAGTCATGGGAGACCTACTACATCTAGTATGTGGTAGGTGGCAGAAGGTATAGAGGCGGCAAAAGCGGGAACGTTCGGTTGTTCCCGCTTTTGTATTGCGCAAAAAGCACTGAGGTTAGCACTATGTCCCACAGATTCTTTTCCCCCGCGATTTTTGATCCCGAAGATATCGGTTTCTCCGTCTACATCCCAGACACCCCCGGTTGCATGACGCAGGGAGACACGATGGAAGAAGGAATGCATATGGCACAAGATGCGATTGAATTAATGCTCGAAGATAAAAGACCCGATCAATATCCAAAACCTTCCACACCAGAGGTGTTAGAAATTACAGGTAGACAATTTGTCAAGATAATCAAATGTAATATGTGATGCAAAAAGAGCCGACTATTCATCGGCTCTTTTTTATTCCTTCCAGTTAATATTATCATTACTAACCAAAGGGATATGCCCACTCTGTGATATACTGAAGTGGTAAACTAAAACTGGACACTAAGGAGGGAGAAATGGACATGTACAAGCGTATCATGAATGCTAAGAAATGTCCGTTTTGAATCATTTTCCCTTTTAGTCAGGAGGTTTGCCATAAAATACACACCGGAAGAGCGGCTGGACATCGGCCGTAAGATCTACCATAACGAGCTCACTCGTTACGAAGCTGCTTCCATCTACGGTATCAGTGCAGAAACCGCGAGAAGCTATATGCGAGAGTATCGTGACACGTCTCACTTGCCGCCAAAGAAAGCTCACGAGCATCCCTGCCATATTCACACGGAAACCGTCTTGCCAGAATCCTGGGAAAGTTATCAGAATATGTCCAAAGATGAGCTCTTGGATGAGTTAATCAAATCGAAAGTCAACGAGGCTCGCTAAAAAAAAGGGTACATCGTGAAGGGGAGTGGTGCGCACAAGGAATAATTTCGGCTCGTCAAGAAGAATACCAAATAATCGCGGAGCTTTCCGGACAAGTCCCAGTAAAACGGCTTTGCCGGATCATGGGGATTCAGCGAAGCAGCTTCTACAACTGGCGCCATTCTTGCATGCACCCATCAAGGCGGAGGACAGCATTCCTTCAGAACATCACCTTGTTTCTCTGTTACCATAAGAAATTTCCGTCATATGGATATCGTTGGTTGAATGCTAAGATTCGCCTGGATACAGGTCGGGTCATGTCGAATCCCTATGCACATAAATGCTGCAAGGCGGTTGGTATCAAGTGCGAAAGCCGGCGCTGTCATTACTGGAAACCCGGTGCCAGGGATCGCGTATTCCCCAATCTGTTAATGGCTGGACTCAATATTACCGGACCACTGCAGTGTGTGGTGAGTGATATGACAGTCTTCCGGGTGAAGGACGAATATTATGAACTAACGCTGTACATGGATCTTTGGGATAATGAGATTCTGGCGTATTCCCTCTCAAGCAAACGCGGTGACCGGGAAACGTATCTGAGCGGTCTGCGGGACCTCCTGGAGCTGAAAGCAAAATGCCCAGATTGCAAGATGGTCCTGCACACGGATCAGGGCTCTGTCTAGGCCTCTAAGGCCTTTAACGAGCTGCTGCCCATGTACAATATCCAGCACTCCATGTCACGGGGCAGAACGCCGACAGATAACGCAGCGATGGAGTCCATCAATGGCTGGATCAAGACCGAGCTCTCCGTGGATTTCCATCTTGAAGATAAGACAGACGTCTCCAAGAGCGTAGCCCGATATGTCCAGTTCTTCAATGAAGAGCGACCAGCTTATTCCATAGGGTACTTAACACCACGACAGTATCGTGAACAATACGGAGCTGTCCAAACTTAGGATTGAATCTGAAAAAAATTTTGTTTTTTGTGTCCAGTTTTTGTTGACTAGTGCAGTCGCGGGCGGTCGCTTTGATGCGGTCGCCCGGGAGCTCAGCCGTTGGCTCGGCTGGCGGGGCGATGGCAGGGGCTTTGGCCTGTGCTTTGGCGGCTTTCTTCGCAGCCTTGGCGGCGTCTTTGGCTTCTTTGGCCAGCTGCTCGTTCGACTTTTCGGGGATGTCGCCGTTGACGTCGACCTGCTTCATATCGCGGACCTCGCGGCGGCTGTCATTGTAGGCATCCTCCATGTCCGGCGACATGCGCGCCGGCGTCTCCTCACTGACGACGCGCGGCGTAATCAGGACGACGATTTCCGTCTTCTGACGCGACTTGTTCCTTGTAGTCGGTCGAGGTTGCACCGAAGCCGTTCGAGGTCTGGTACGGGATCTCGCCGCCGATGAGGATCTTGGCATCTTTGCCGCTCATGGTCGTGACATTCGGCCGCGAGACGACGCGGGCCTTGCCGTTCTCGATAATGGCATGAATCTCGGCATTGATTTTCGAGAAATGAGTGAAGAGCCAGTTGCGGTTGTACCAGTGGCTGCCGCTGTCACGCTGGCGGCCATACGACTCACCGGCGTAGAAGGTTCCGGCGGAGTTCATGGTAATGCCACTGCTGCTATCATCGCTCAAATCTTGCGACATGTAGTTGATGCCGAGGCTCTTGGAGTCATTGGCGCTGATCTCGACGAACATCGCTTCGATGTTGATCTGGTCGGGATTCGTCATCTCGAGCAGGTTGACGACGGAGTCGTTGAGATCGCCGCGCGTGTCGGCAGACGAGCCAAGATTCGAGCCGAGCGACTGCAGGCCGCCCGATGAACCGGCGCTCGCAGAAGAGCCTCCCTGCGACTTCTGCGGCGCCGCACTGCTGCTGCAGTGGCAGTGGCCGTCAGGCCGTAGATGGCGTTTTTCATTCGACTCCCTCCCTCGTCGATGTCACACCGCGGATGACCTCGATGGTCCGCCCAAGGACGGGCATCGAGCTGGCCGAATCGCCAGAGCTAGAGCTGCTCGGCGCGCTGTAGCCGCCCGAACTCGGGGCAGGCTGCGGGGCGCTGTAAGACGGTGCCGGTGCGGGCTGCGGCGCACTCGGTGCGCTCGAGCTCGAGGCGGCCTGACCGTTGCCCTGCGGCACACCGGCGTAGTCGGTGTTAAACGTGTACATGTCGCGCGGCTTGAACGGGCGCAGGACGAGGTACAGCGTGCCTTCCTGCGACTCGGCGGCGAGCTTGAGCGCGTCATCTGGCTTCAAGGCGACGGTGGCAGTGGCCATCGTTGCGCTATCGGCCTTGGTGTTGACACTGCCGACGTTCGCTGTGCCGGAGCTTGCGTCCTGCTTATCACCCGAGTAGCCGTCTTTCTTGCTGCTATCGCCGATTGGCGTGTTCGGCAGGTCAGCCGTGCGGTTGATGCCGAGCAAGAGGACGTCCTGCAGGATGATGCGGCCGTTGATGCCGTTCTCCTTCGTGCCGGTGATGACCATGATGTCGACGTAGTCGCCCGGATGTGCGAAGCCCGAGACGCCCGTGACGTCGTTTATCGGGAGGGTCACGGCGCGGCAATCGGGCGGGATGATGCCCGTGAAGCCCGCCATGCGGATGTCGACGTAGACCTTGCGCGAGGTCATGATGTCACCCTGCTGTATCGCGGTGCTCGTCGGATGATCGACGGCGTCGGCAACGTCGTGAAAGGCGCCCTCGGGCACGAGCTCACTCAAGACTTCGACGACATTGAGCATGTCTTCCTTGACGACGGTGCGCTCAGGGATGTCCTGCTTGGCGGCGACGACCTGCACGAGGTTGGTCTGCGGCTTCTCGGCCACCTTCTCGTCGTCACCGGACATCGCGAGGTAGACCATATGGTCAATGGATGCTGACGACGCCTGCCGCCACCACCCATTGACGATATGTGATTTTGTCGAGGAACTCACGGATGCGCTCCATGGGTTTCAGCTGATTTGCCATACTGCCATTCCCTTACTTTGTTCTCATGGACCTTTAGGAAAGGTCCAGCTGCAACTGTTGCTGCGACTCTGCCATGCCTTTGCAGGCAAGGCTCTCCATCATTCTTATTTTATCGCAATAATTATACCATATCCAGAGCGTTTTGTTCTTAGAAATTTTGACGTATCGCTACGTTTTTGTTAGGATAAGGTCAGCATATAACTCTTTTTTTCAAAAGGGGTGTTTGGAATGATATTTACCATAATGAAATGCCTGCTATCGGTACTGCTGGCGGTGGGCGGCGGGCTGCTCGGCAGCCGCTGGATCGCGGCGAGCTACCGCAGGGCGAAGGGCACGGAGGGGCTGTTGAGCTTCCCAGAGCGCATCGAGGAGCAGGAGAAGAAGCGGCCGGGGCGCTTTGCGGTCTGCATCGGGTTCTTGTTCTGCTTCACGATGCTGGAGCTTCCGTACGTGCATCTGACGAAGCTGGTGTTCTTGATGATCTTCCAGTACTTCATGGTGCTCTACACGTGGACGGATCTGGAGCAGCGCGTGATCTTTGACCGCATGCTCATACCGTTTGCGGTGATCGGGCTCATCTCGATTCCGCTGCTCAACCGCGTGCTGACGGACCACCTGATGGCAACGGCTGTGGGCGGCGCCGTGTTCCTCGCGCTGGCGGTGCTGACGAAAGGCGGCATCGGCGGCGGGGACATCAAGCTCGTGGCGGCGCTCGGGCTCTGGCTCGGTTCGGATATGCTCATGACCGTCGTGATCGCGGGCATTGTGCTCGGCGGGATGGCGGCGCTGATCATGCTCGCAACGGGGAAGCGCAAGAAGGGCGATTACTTCGCCTATGGGCCTTACTTCACGATCAGCGCGCTGCTGTTTACGCTGCTATGAGGTATGGTCGGCAAGGAGGCCGGGGGATGTATTTCGGCTTCGTCGCTCCGCTGAATGAGCCCTATGACTCTGCTTGTCTTTGAGGCGGGTTCGCCGCCTGCCGCGGCGTTCTGACATCGCACCACTAAGATAGTATGGGGTAGGGCTCAGCCCTGCGGGCTATCGCTGCGCTCCTGCAGGCGAAATACACCCCCCAGCCCCTAGGTACGTCTGTGTAACAGCGTGGCAGCTAGGGCAGGAATGCTTCGTGACAAGAGACTGCGTGGGCAGATGGAAGTGCGCAGGTTGACATTGGGGCTTTGTTGCTGGGCTTGTGTTGGGCTCAGCCCTGCGGGCTATTGCCTTGCGAGTTTTTTGATTACAGTGATTTAGAATGCAAAACGAGGTACCGTTGCGGTACCTCGTTTTGTATGCTCGTTATTCGATTAGCGGACGCGCATCTCTCTTGCCTGTTCGCGCAGGCGGGCGATGCGTTCGGCTGTATCGGGGTGGGTGCTGAAGAGTTTGGTCAGGGCTTTGCCGGTGCCTTCGAAGGGGTTGACGATGTACATGTTGGCAGTAGCTGGCTTGGCGCTCGGCAGGGTCTCCTGAGAATGGGTGACGTAGTACTCGATTTTTTCGAGGCCATCGGCGAGGTAGTTGGGGTTGCCGCAGATCTCGCCGCCGTCGTGGTCGGCTTCGTACTCGCGGGAGCGGGAGATAGCCATCTGGATGAGCATGGCGGCGATCGGGGCGAGGATCATCATGGCGATGGAGGCGATCGGATTGACGCCGTCGTCGTCGTCGCTGGAACCGCCGAAGAACATGAAGAACTGGGCGGCGTAGGAGATGACGGTGGCCATCATGGAGGCGATGGTGGAGGTCAGGATGTCGCGGTTCTTGACGTGGGCGAGCTCGTGGGCGAGGACGCCGGAAATCTCGTTGTAGTCGAGGACGCGCATGATGCCGGTGGTGACGGCGACGGCTGCGTGGTTGGGGTTGCGGCCGGTGGCGAAGGCGTTGGGCTCGTCGGCGTCGATGATGCAGACTTTTGGCATCGGCAGGCCGGCGCGGTTTGCGAGGTTCTCGACGAGGGCGTAGAGCTGCGGTGCTTCTTCGCGCGTGACTTCCTGGGCGCCGCTCCAGCGCAGGACGAGGGAGTCGCTGCACCAATAGCTGTAGAGGTTCATAGCAATCGAGAAAAAGAGCATGATGGTCAGGCCGGTCCGCCCGCCGACGAGTCCGCCGATGAGCATCATGATGACGGCCATGAGGACCATGAGCATCACGGTTTTGATATTATTCATGTTCATGATTATTCCTCCTAGGATATATCTCATTTATCTTGTATATATTTCAGCCTTCGTGCTGCCGTTCGCGGCGGCGGTTGATGGTGTAGCCGATGAGCAGGACGGCGGCGACGAAGAGGACTTTGAGCTCGAGTGAGTAGGGGGCGAAGTAGACGCCGAGGGCCTTGTCCTCGGTCATGAGCTCGGCGGCGGTCATGCCGAGGATGCCGGCGCCGAGGTAGATGAGGGCGGGAACCTTGAGCATGATCATCAGGAAGATCTGGGCGCCGAACAGGACGATGGGGATGGAGATCATGAGTCCGCAGATGATCAGGCTCCACTTGCCCTCTGGCACGGTGTTGGCGACGCCGGCGAGCGAGAGGATGTTGTCGATGCTCATGATGAAGTCGGCGATCAGGATCGTGCGCACGGCCTGGCCGAAGGTGGTCGGATGATTGCCGCTGTCGTCGACGCGCCCGTCGCTGTGATCGGTGACGAGCTTGATGGCGATGAAGATGAGCGCGGCGCCGCCGATGAACTCGATGTACGGCGAGGCGAGCAGCCCGGTCGCAAAGAGCGTGCAGACGATGCGCACGAAGACGGCGCCGAGGCCGCCGACGATGATGGCCTTGCGGCGCATCTCATGCGGCAGGTTCTTGCAGGCCAGGGCGATGAGGATGGCGTTGTCGCCGGAGAGCAGCAGGTCGAGCAGCAAGATGCCCGAGAGCGCTGCGAGCCATTCCGGCGAGAACATCCCCGCAAAGAATTGTTCCAATCGATTCACTTCCCTAAGATGATTCCGATGATTCCCTGATTGACAGGCTTTCCTGTAGAGTTCTACGGCATATACGAAAAACCCTGCCCTATATGCCGCCGAAAATGGCGGTCATAGGGCAGGGTCTTGCTTGCTAGCGCCGGCCGCACCGGGATTGCTCCGTCCTGACGATGGTGGCCGTTCAGCTACTCCCCCTGTTGGAAGTATCGTATATCGTGTATGTCCAATATAGCACAATCCTGTGCTTCTGGCAAGAGAAAAGTCAAAAAATCAGATATCGAGGTTGCGCACGAGCTTGGCGTTCTCTTCGATGAACTGGCGGCGCGGCTCGACCTTATCGCCCATGAGGATGGTGAAGAGCTCGTCGGCTTCTTCGGCGTCTTCCATCTCGACGCGCAGCATCGTGCGGCCCTCCGGGTCCATCGTCGTCTCCCAGAGCTGCTCTGGGTTCATCTCGCCGAGGCCTTTGTAGCGCTGGACAGTCACGCCATCGCGGCCGACTTCGTCGAGCTTCTTGGAGAGCTCGTCGTCGCTGTAGGTGTACCAGTGCTTCTTGCCCTTGCGGATCTGGTAGAGCGGCGGCTGGGCGATGTAGACGTGGCCGTGCTCAATCAGCGGCTTCATGTAGCGGTAGAGGAAGGTCAGAAGTAGCGTGCGGATGTGCGCGCCGTCGACATCGGCATCGGTCATGATGATGATCTTGCCGTAGCGGCGCTTCGAGAGGTCGAAGTCCTCGCTGATGCCCGTGCCAAAGGCCGTGATCATCGTGCGGATCTCGGCGTTGGCGAAGATCTTGTCGAGGCGTGCCTTCTCGACGTTGAGGATCTTGCCGCGCAGCGGCAGGATGGCCTGGAAGCGGCGGTCGCGGCCCTGCTTGGCCGAGCCGCCTGCGGAATCACCCTCGACGAGGTAGATCTCGGCCTGATCCGGGTCCTTGACGGAGCAATCGGCGAGCTTGCCCGGCAGGCTCGACACCTCGAGGGCGTTCTTGCGGCGCGTGAGCTCGCGTGCCTTGCGGGCGGCTTCACGGGCGCGGGCGGCCATGATGGCCTTGTCGATGATGCGCTTCGTGATGGCCGGATTCTCGTCGAAGTACTCGGAGAGGCCTTCCGTGACGATGGAGTCGACGATGCCGCGGACTTCGGAGTTGCCGAGCTTCGTCTTCGTCTGGCCCTCGAACTGCGGCTCGCGGATCTTGAGGCTGATGACGCAGGTCAGGCCCTCACGCACATCGTCGCCCGAGAGGTTGGAATCCTTATCCTTGAGGATGCCCTGCTTGCGCGCAAAGTCGTTGGCTGCGCGCGTCAGCGCGAGCTTGAAGCCGGCGAGGTGCGTGCCGCCCTCCTCGGTGTTGATGTTGTTGACGAAGGAGTAGATGTTCTCCTGATAGCTGTCGTTGTACTGCATGGCAATCTCGACGACCGTATCGTCCTTGACGCCGTTGAAGTAGATTGGCTCCGGATTGAGCACTTCTTTCTTGCGGTTGAGGTGCTCGACAAACGAGCTGATGCCGCCATCGAAGTGGAACTGCTCGCTGCGGACGGGCTCGACGCGCTCGTCGTGCAGGCCGATCGTAATGCCGTGGTTGAGGAAGGAGAGCTCGCGCAGGCGATGGCGCAGCGTCTCATAGCTGTACGTCGTGACGGAGAAGATTTCCGGGTCCGGCACGAAGTGGACGCGCGTGCCCGTCTCCGTCGTCGTGCCGACGACAGTCAGCGGCTTCGTCGTCACGCCGCGCTCGAAGGCAATCTCGTAGATCTTGCCGTCGCGCTTGACCTGGACTTCCATGCTCGTCGACAGGGCGTTGACGACGGAGACACCGACGCCGTGCAGGCCGCCCGAGACCTTGTAGCCGTCGCCGCCGAACTTGCCGCCCGCGTGCAGGACGGTCAGGACGACCTCGACGGCCGGCTTGCCGCTCTCGTGCATGTCGACCGGGATGCCGCGGCCGTTGTCGACGACTGTGATGCTGTTGTCCTTGTGGATTGTCACGTCGATGTGGTCGCAGTAGCCGGCGAGGGCCTCATCGATGGAGTTATCGACGACCTCGTAGACGAGGTGGTGTAGGCCGCGCTCGCTCGTGCTGCCGATGTACATGCCCGGGCGCATGCGGACGGCCTCGAGGCCCTCGAGGATCTGGATCTGCTCGGCGCCGTAGTCGGCCTCGACAGCCGTGACCTCGGCGCTCGACTCATCCGTGTGGATCTCGACGCCCGTAGTGTCGAGGTCCTTGTCGGTGAGGTCCTCGACCTCTTTCTGCGGTGCCGGAGCAGCCTCTGGCTGGTCGTCCGGCGTCAGAGTCAGATCGATGGATTTCTTGTCGTTATCGTTTGCCATAAAAACTCTTTCCTCACTTTTTATCGTTACTTACACCAATGTCCATATCGTAAATCGCGCGCGTGCGGTCCTTGAGCGTCATGGTGGAGATGCCGGACAGGTAGACCCTGTCCGCCGTGATGACGATCGACTTGACGAGATCCATCGAAGCCGTCGTCCGCCACACTTTGCCCTCGGCCTTGCACCGTGCGAAGTAGCGCATATTGTCTTGATTTTCCTTGACGAAAAAGCCCACGTAGTCATAGATCGCGATGATGTCGCGCGTGCGCACGGAGACATCATTGCCCAGATGCAGGAACATGCCACATCATCCTTTCTCTGCATTCTCTGCTTTCTCAGCGCCTGCCTGCTGGCTCTTTTCCTGAGCTGCCCGCTTGCCGTACTGGCGCTTCTGCGCGTGGCGCAGCGGGATGGCCTCGTAGCGCTTCGGCATCTTGTAGTCGGGTGGCCAGTACATGTTGAAGCGCAGCTCGTAGAGCGCCCGCCTGATGGCGTCCTCGGTCAGCTTATCCGGTGGCAGGCAGCGGTAGAGCATGACGAGCGTCTTGGCCTCCATGCTCGTGCGGTCGTTGACGGCAACCTTCGCTGCCATGAGCTGCACGAGCGCCGCGCGCTGCTCGTTGAGCAGCTGTGGCGTGCACTCCGGCACGTACTCGCAGACCTCCTTGCAGCGCGCCCACGGGATGTCGCGCAGGACAGCGCGCACCTTGGCACGCACGTCCTCTTCCCGCTGCCTGCGGCAATTGCTGCAAGAAGCGGCCTGCGGCGGGCAGAGGCGGCCGCAGTTGGGGCAGGGCTTCCAGCCGCGCGCGCGGCGCAGCTTGTCGAGCTGGCGCCCGTTGCGGTAGAGCTGCCGCAGTTTGCAGGCGAGGTCTTCGTCCTCGAGCCCTTCGCTGACCGTCTCGGCATCCTTGATGTCCGCGGCGTCGAGCGGCATCTTAGCCCGCTCGCGCCCGACGTTGATCTCAGGGACTTCGGTTGCCTTTGCTGCCGTGTCAGCGGAGGCGTCGTGCGCCTCCCAGTCCTCTATATTCCAGGAGCGGCTGAGCCGGATGTCCTTGATCATCTTGCCGCCCGCGTAGTTGTTGACCTTCTGGATGATGCGGGGCATCTGGTAGCGCGTCTCATTGCTCCAGGCTGGATTGCGGCAGCAGACGTAGAGCACTTCGCGCTCGATGCGCACGGCCTTGACGTTCTGCGCGTAGGCCTTGCCGACGATATCCGCCCAGTGCCAGAGCACCCAGTGCTGGTAGAACTCGCGCTCCTGCTTGGTGCCGAGCTCGTGGATGGCCTTCGGGATGATGCTGACCACCTTCTCGAGGCCCGGTGTGCGCTTTGCCATACTGCCACCTCCATTCCGGACAGCCTGTACCGACGGTCAAACCCTCAAGTCGTGATCTGGCCGCTCTGGACATGGTAGCACCGCCCCATGCCCTCTGCTGGGAAATAGGCGGCATCCGTCGCGGTGATGAGCGTCTGGATGCGCTCGCGGCGGATGAACTGCAGGAGCTGCTGGCGCCTCTTGACATCGAGCTCGCTCATGACGTCGTCGAGCAAGAGGATGGGGTACTCGCCCGTCTCGGAGCGCAGGAACTCGAGCTCGGCGAGCTTCAGTGAGAGCACGCCGGTACGCTGCTGTCCCTGCGAGCCGAAGGTGCGCAGGTTGATGCCGTTGACCGTCAGCACGAGATCGTCGTGATGCGGGCCATAGCTCGTCGAACCGCGCAGGATATCGGTCTCCTGCGATTTCCTCAGCATTTCATTATACCATGAAGCAAAGCCCTTTGTCATGTCCTCGCCGCCATGTACCTCGTAGCTGACGGTCAGGTTCTCCTGGTCGCTCGAGATGCGCCGCTGCATGAGGTTGGCGAGCATGTTGAGCTTGCGCACGGCCTCGATGCGCTTGCGGATGATCTTCTCGGCGCTCGCTACGAGCTGCTCGTCCCAGAGCGCGAGCATCGACTTGTCGGCGCGCCGCTCGCGGATGCGCTTCAAGAGCGAATTGCGCTGGCTGATGATGCGGTTGAACTCGACGAGCTCGTGGTAGTAGGCAGGGCTTGCCTGCGAGATCTCGCCGTCTAAAAAGCGCCGGCGTCCGGCCGGCGCTCCCTTGATGAGGAACAGGTCCTCTGGTGAGAACAGTACAGTGTTGATGCTGCCGATGAGCTCCTTCAGGCGGATTGGGTGGCCGTTCAGCAGGATGCGGCGCCTCTTTGCCCGGCTGAACTGGAACTCGAGATGATTCATGACGCCGCGGCGGTCGAAGTCGAGGATGATGCAGCCCTCTCCGGCGTCCCAGCGGATGAGCTCTGTGTCGAGATGTGTCCGGTGCGAATGGCCAAGCGAGGCGTAGTAGACGGCCTCGACGACATTCGTCTTGCCCTGGGCATTCGGGCCGAGGAAGATGTTGATGCCCGGCTGCAGCAGAAGCTCGAGCTCAGAATAGTTCCGATAATTTCTCAGCTTTAAAGAACGAACATACATTCTTATATCAGCCTTTCTCGTGGACCTCGTCATGGACGACTTTCCAGGCGCCGAGTCCCTCGACTTCGATGACGTCTCCATCGTGGAGCTGGCGGCGGCGTGCCGACTCAGTCTCGCCATTGCGCTTGATGCGGCGCTCGGCAATCAATGCCTTCGTCTCGCCGCAGGAGCCGAGCACGCCAGCCCACTTGAGGAACTGGTCGAGCTGGATCGTTTCCGTGTCGATCTTGACTTCTTCGATGTTCATGGTAAATCCTCTTTCTGCTTTCTGCGTAAAAATGTGTCTCAATGATTCGTGCGTACCGGCGTAACGATGTAGACAAAGCTGTCATCATCCTCTTCCTGGATGGAAGCCGGGGAGAGTGGCTGGTTGAGGCCGATGCGGCAGGTCTTGCTGTCGATGTTCTTGAGCACGTCGATGATGTACTGCGCATTGAAGGCGATGGCGATGTCCGGGCCATCGATCTCAGCAGGGATGTACTCCTCGGCATTGCCGATTTCCGGGTTGTTCGAGGTGATGTGAATCTGGTTGTCAGCGAATTCGAGCTTGATGGTGTTGTAGACGCCGGCTCTGGCAATCAGGGAGATGCGGTCGACGGCAGCAGCAAAAGCAGCCGTATCCGTCTTGATATGCGTCGCGAAATTCGGCGGGATGACACCGCGGTAGTTCGGGAACTGTCCCTCGATGAGGCGCGAGGTCATGTAGAGATTGTCGAAGGAGAAGCTGATCTGGTTGTAGTTGCAGGAGATCTTGACATCCGTCGGGATGTCCGAAGACATGTTGTGGAGGAGTTCCTGCAGGATGCGCGAGGGGATGATGACCTTGATGCTGCCGATGCTCTGGTCGAAGGTCTCCGACTTGACGGAGAGGCGGTGCGTGTTCGTTGCGGCCATCGTGACCTTGTTCTCGGTGACCTCTAAGGAACAGCCCGTGAAGACAGGTCTCGCTTCATCGGTGCTGCAGGCAAAGACGGTCTTCTTGATGAGGTCGCGCAGGATGTTGTCCTTGATGGCGAAGTCGAGATTGCCTTCGAGCGGCTGGATGGTCGGGAACTCGGCTGCGTTCATGGAGAGCAGGGTGAATTTGGCCATGGCCGATTCGATGTGGACGATCTTCTCATCTGCTGTGCAGGCAAGTTTGACGTTTTCTCCAGGCAGCTTGCGGACAACTTCCTGGAAATAACGGCCACCTACGGTCAGTTCGCCAGGTTCTTCGATGTCTGCCTCGATGCGGGCAACGAGGCCAATCTCATAATTTGTTGCCTGGAGCTCCAAGGTCGTGCCTTCGGCTCTCAGATAAATACCGGAAAGGATGGGGGTCTGTGGTTTGGTGGCTACTGCGCGTGCGACGATCTGCAGGGCGTTGGTGAGCTCGTTCTTATTGCATGTGATTTTCATACTTTGGGGCCTTCTCTCTTTTTTTTTATGGTAACTAAAATATTTATATAAATAGCCGACGTAGTAGTAGGTCGTGTGGAAAAGTGGATAAGTCGTCTGAGGCGTTGCTGTTCATCACAGTTTGCTGTGGGTAACTTGTTCATAACAATAGGGGAGGTTATCCACAGTATCCACGGTGATAAACTCCCCTATCGGTTATCCACAATCCATCGACAGAAAATCCAGAGGCTTCTCCACAGGGTTATCCACGGCGGTCTGTGGGGGATTTACATCTTCTGGATGCTCTCGATGAGGTCTTTGATGATCTTATGAAGCTTGGCGTTCTCCTCGCGCTCTTTGGCGATCTTGTCGTAGGCGTGCAGGACGGTCGTATGGTCGCGGCCGCCGAAGAAGTTGCCGATTTGCGGCAGCGAGGTGTCGGTGAGCTCGCGGCAGAGGTACATGGCAATTTGCCGCGGGAACGCGATGCTGCGCGTGCGTTTCTTGGAATGGAGGTCCTCGATGCGGATCTTGAAGTAGGCGGCGACGATCTCCTGGATGACCTCGAGCGTGACCTCTTTCTTATGGCTGTTCGGGAAGACGTCCTTGAGTGCCTCGGCGACGACGTCGGTCGTGACGGGCTTGTTGATGAGGGAGGCGTAGGCGACGACGCGCGTCAAGGCTCCCTCGAGCTCACGGATGTTGCTGTCGATGCGGTTGGCGATGAACATCAGGACGTCGTTCGGCACGTCAACGTGGTCGAGCAGCGCCTTGTTCTTGAGGATCGCGATGCGCGTCTCGAGGTCCGGCGCCTGGATGTCGGTGATCAGACCGCCCTCGAAGCGCGAGCGCAGGCGGTCTTCGAGCTTCTGGACTTCGCGCGGCGGGCGGTCGGATGACAGGATGATCTGCTTGTCGGCGACGTGCAGGGCGTTGAAGGTGTTGAAGAACTCTTCCTGCGTGCTCTGCTTGCCGGAGAGGAACTGGATATCGTCGACCATCAGGACGTCGATGGTCCGGTACTTCTGGCGGAAGAGCTCGGCCTTGCCTTCCTGGATGGCGCGGATGATCTCGTTGGTGAACTGCTCACTCGAGACATAGAGCACGCGCATCTCGGGGTGGTTCTGCAGCACGCGGTTGCCGATGGCGTGCATGAGGTGGGTCTTGCCGAGGCCGACGCCGCCGTACATGAAGAACGGGTTGTAGACTTTGCCCGGCGATTCGGCGACGGCCATGGCCGCCGCATGGGCAAAGCGGTTCGAGCTGCCGGTCACGAAGGTCTCGAAGGTGTACTTCGGGTTCAGCGACGAGCGGTCGCCCGGCGCGACGATGTGCATGTCGCCGTTGTCGACGGGTGCGGGCGGCTGCTCCTGGAAGAGCGTCCCCTGATTGGGGTCTTCCTTCTTGCGGTTGCTGTGGCTGGACGATGACGTGTCCTTGGCATCGCCTGTGCTTGCCGCGGCTTTCTCTGGCGGTGCGGGCTCTGGCTCTGGCTGTGCTTCGGGCATGATCTGGAAGCTCACTTTGTGCTTGCTGCCGAGCACGGCGCTGACCGCATCCTCGACGATCGTGAGGTAATGGCTGGTGATCCAGTCCTTGACGAGGTCGTTCTGCACGCTGAGGACTAGTCCAGCCTCGGTCAGGGAGATGGGCTTGACCGAGTTGAACCACTTGAAGGCTGACTCGGCGAGCGTTTCCTTCATCTTGGTGAGGATCTGCTCCCAGACAGCCTGCAGCTGTGTCTGCTCCATGAAAAAAATCCTTTCCTGCTATTAGAATATGTAGAAACTTTTTCCACAGGTGCATAATGTTATCCACATTTTTATCCACAGCTGTGGATAAGTATAGTCGTTCCTTGGGTATAGTGGCGGGAAATGTGGATGATATCTTACGTTTACGAGCCTTGCCTCGCAGGGCACCAATGGGGTTTTCCGCACAATAATCAACAATATCTTATCAAAAGTGACGGGACTTATCAACAGTTTTTCTGTGGGCAAGTGGCCATAAGCCTGAAAATATCCACAGCCTGCCTGCAAAAAGACAAGGGAAAATCCTTGACAGGCCGCGAGTCGGTAGTCTATAATTTGATATAGTTAAAATCTGATACTATGCTTCTATACAGCCAATTAGTCTCAGAGACAAATCCAGAAGGAGGTGTTACACACATGAAACAGACTTTCCAGCCGAACAACCATTGGAGAAAGAAGACCCATGGCTTCCGTGAGCGCATGAAGACGAAGGGCGGCCGTCTCGTTCTGAAGAGAAGACGCCAGCGCGGTAGAAAGAAGCTTTCGGCATAAATCGGATGAGGTCACTTCGGTGGCCTTTTTTGCTTATCTTTTTCCGTTTTACTTACTCGTTCAATTGGATTTTGGGGAAATGCGAATGCTTACCTTACCGAGGAGACGGATCATCAAGCGCCGCAGTGATTTCCAGCGCGTCTACCGGAGCGGCCGCTCCTATGCGAACCGCTACTTCGTGCTGTATGTCTTCCCAGCGGAGACCGTGCGCGGCCGTGTTGGCTTCGCCGCGGGCAAGAAGCTCGGCTGTGCGGTCACGCGCAACCGAGTCAAGCGCCTGCTGCGCGAGACCTATCGGCTGAACCAGGACCGCGTCCGCGAGGATGCGGCGCTCCTGCTCGTCGGCCGCAAGCCCATCGTCGATGTCAAGTGCCAGGCCGTGGAGCAGGCTTTCCTGCAGCTTGGCCAGCAAGCTGGCATCTTTAAGGGCTCGAAGAGGGACCTCCATGTCTTTCATGGGGTCCGCCCGAAGCATGGGAAATCTACTGCAAGGCAAAAGAGGTCCTGAGCTTGAAGAAACTGCTGCTTCTATTGGTGCGGTTCTATCGCGGATTCATTTCGCCGATGTTCCCGCCCTCCTGCCGCTATGTCCCGACGTGTTCTGAATACGCGCTCGAAGCGATCGAGCGTTATGGAGCCCGGCGTGGGGGCTGGCTGGCCCTCAAGCGCATCCTGCGCTGCCACCCGTTCCACAAGGGCGGCTATGATCCCGTGCCGTGAGGCATAGGGGATGTTTTTCTGTATTACTGGTATTTTTGTGAAGATTAGGATGTGATATATTGGGTTTCTTTGGAACGATATTCGAACCGATCGAGAATCTCCTGCACGTTGTCCTGCAGGCGCTCTATAATGTGACGGATCTGGCAGGCTTCGGCAGCTACGGCGTGGCCATCATCCTGCTGACGATCCTCATCAAGATGCTGCTTTACCCGCTGACGGTCAAGCAGGTCAAGTCGATGAAGGCCATGCAGGAGCTCTCTCCGAAGATGAAGAAGATCCAGGAGAAGTACAAGGACAATCCGCAGGTCATGCAGCAGAAGGTCGGCGCGCTCTACAAGGAGGCCGGTGTCAACCCGCTGGCTGGCTGCCTGCCGCTGCTCATCCAGATGCCAATCCTCATGGGCATGTACTACGCGCTCTACAATTTCACGTATCCGACGCCGGAGTCGGCTGCTTTCCTCTGGCTGCCGAACATGTCGGACCCGGACCCGTACTACATCCTTCCGGTCCTCTCGGCTCTGACGACGTTCCTGCAGCAGAAGCAGACGACGACGGAGATGAATCAGCAGATGAAGATCATGATGACGGTCATGCCGCTTTTCATCGGCTGGATCAGCTTGAACTTCCCATCCGGCCTCGTGCTGTACTGGGTCACGATGAACATCGTCCAGATCACGCAGCAGTGGTGGATGTATCGCCACGACGACAAGAAAAAGGAGGCTGCCTGATATGGCAGATACCATGGAATGGACCGGCCGGACGGTCGAGGCGGCGCTTGAGGCAGCCGCCGCTGACCTCGGCTGTGCGCCAGCGAGCCTGGAGTACACGGTGCTCGAGCAGCCTTCCCGCGGCTTCCTCGGCCTGATCGGCCGCAAGGATGCGCGCATCCGCGTCCGCGATATCGATGGCACCGCAGTGGCTGAGACGAAGGCTGCTGACCCGTCTGCCGATATGGCAGAGCTGGAGACGCGCCTGGAGGAAGAGGTTGAAGAAACGCAGGTGGATGCGCCGGCTAAGGCAGCATCTGCTAAGGCCGCCAAGGCAAAGGATGCTGTGTCGCTGCTCGAACAGGAGCAGCGCGCGCGCAAGTTCCTCGAGGATGTGTTCGCCGCGATGAAGATCGAGGTCGAACTGCAGCGCTCGGAGACGGAGGAGGGCATCCTCTTTCAGATTGAGGGCGAGAGCCTCGGCATCCTCATCGGCAAGCACGGGCAGACGCTCGATGCGCTGCAGTACCTGACGAACCTCGCGGCCAACCGCGGCGTTGCAGGCGAGCGCCTGCATGTCCAGCTTGACATCGAGGGCTACCGCGCCCGCCGTGAGGAGACGCTCACGCGCCTCGCAGGCCATCTGGCTGAGAAGGCCTGCCGCATCGGCCAGGAAATCCATCTCGAGCCGATGAACCGCCATGAGCGCAAGATCATCCACATGGCGCTGCAGGACAGCCGCAAGGTCTCGACGTACAGCGCCGGCGATGAGCCGCGCCGCTATGTCGTCATCGTGCCGCGCCGCCGCCGTCGGGCGGAGAGCAATCGGTGCAGCCGGGAGAACGAGGACAATTGACCCTGTCCTCAACCCGGACAGACAGCAAGATACAGAGAGCTGTGAAAGGGCTTTCTCCTTCTGGGAGCAGGCCCTTTTTGCTTTACCTGCCCGGGGTCCATGTACTAGAATGATTGAGAACGGAATTGCTTAGAACGACTCGAGATGACTCGAGAGCGAAAGGAAGGGAAGACAGTATGCAGCAGGGAGATACGATCAGTGCCATCGCGACACCGCAGGGCGAGGGCGGTATCGGCGTCATCCGCATCAGCGGGGAGCATGCGCTGAAGACGGCCGGCAAGGTCTTCGAGGCGAAGAACGGCAAGCCGCTCGTCCTGGCGGGCAGCCATCATGCCGTCTACGGCCATATCGTGGATGAGAAGGGGCAGGTCGTCGACGAGGCGCTGGCCCTCGTCATGCTCGCGCCGCATTCGTATACGGTGGAGGACGTCGTGGAACTGCAGTGCCACGGCGGCCTCATGACGCTGCGCAAGACGTTGGAGCTCACGTGGAAGGCGGGGGCAAGGCCGGCGGAACGCGGCGAGTTCACGAAGCGCGCTTTCCTCAACGGGCGGCTCGACCTCTCGGAGGCGCAGGCCGTCATGGATATCATCCAGGCGCGGACGGAGACGTCGCTGACGATGGCGGCAGGCCATCTGACGGGGCATTTCTCGAAGGGCATCCATGCGATGCGCCACGAGATCCTCGGCATGATTGCCCATATCGAGGCGGCCATCGACTTCCCCGAGGATGAAGTCGACGATGTCTTGACGTACGATATCCAGAAAAATGTGGTTGAGATACGCAATAAAATTGCCGGCCTCTTGCAGACAGCACATGCGGGGCGGATCCTTCGCGACGGCCTGCTGACGGCCATCATCGGCAAGCCGAATGTCGGCAAGTCGAGCCTGCTCAATTCCTTACTCCGCGAGGAGCGGGCCATCGTCACGGACGTGCCGGGCACGACGCGCGATTCCATTGAAGAGTACGCTGACGTCGGCGGCATCCCGCTGCGCATCATCGACACGGCGGGCATCCGCGCGACGGACGACGTCGTCGAGCGCATCGGCGTCGAGAAGGCGCGCTCCTATGTCAAGGAAGCCGCCTTGATCCTCGCGCTCTTCGACGCATCGCGCCCGCTCGACGCGGAGGATGAAGAGATCCTTAAGCTCGTGCGCGGCCGTGATGCCATCCTGCTGCTCAACAAGGACGACCTGACACCCGTCGTCACGGCCGAGATGCTGCAAAGGCATGTCAAGAAAGAGGTGCCGGTCATCACGATTTCGACGCGCACGCAGGACGGCCTCGCGGCGCTCACGAAGGCCATCACCGCGAAGGTCTATGCGGGCACGCAGGCCGGGCAGGAAGGCACCTTCGTCACGGACGCGCGTCAGGCGGAAGTGCTGCGCCAAGCGGATGAGCACCTCGCGGCGGCCATCCGCACGATCGAGGCAGATATGGGCCTCGACTTCATCTCCATCGACCTGCGCTCTGCCTGGGAGAAGCTCGGTGAGCTCACGGGCGAGACGGTCGGCGAGGATATCATCAATGAGATCTTCAGCAAGTTCTGCATCGGCAAGTGAGTCGACCGCATACCATGATATAGATAAGGATATAAAATAAGGAGGAACTTTCGTGTTTACCGCTGGATCATACGATGTCATCGTCATTGGCGCTGGCCATGCCGGCGTGGAGGCGGCGCTGGCCGCCGCGCGCATCGGCTGCCGGACGCTTTTGGCGACGCTCTCGATGGATAATATTGCCCTGATGCCCTGCAACCCGTCGGTCGGCGGCCCGGGCAAAGGCCATCTCGTGCGCGAGCTCGATGCGCTCGGCGGCGAGATGGGCGTCAATGCGGACAAGACCTGCATCCAGTTCCGCATGCTCAACACGGGCAAGGGGCCGGCTGTCCACGCGTTGCGCGCACAGGCGGACAAGAAGTTCTACCAGTTCACGATGAAGGAGACCTGTGAGAAGACGGAGAACCTCGACGTCAAGCAGATCCTCATCACGGACCTGCTGCTGACCGAGGACAAGAAGGCCGTGCGCGGCGTCCTCGTCGAGACGGGAGAGGTCTACCTCGCGCCGGCCATCATCATGGCGACGGGCACGTATCTCAAGGGCCGCATCATCGTCGGCGAGCACACCTACAGCGGCGGTCCGAACGGGCAGCGCCCGGCCATGAAGTTCTCGGACTCGCTCAAGGCGGCGGGCATCCGGCTCATGCGCTTCAAGACGGGCACGCCGGCCCGCGTCGACGCCCGCACGCTCGATTACGCGAAGATGCAGATCCAGCCTGGTGACGAGGAGGCGCGCAACTTCTCGTTCATGAGCGACGAGCGGACGCGCGAGCAGGTGCCATGCTGGCTGACGTACACGAACGAAGCGACGCACAAGATCCTGCGCGACAACATGGACCGCGCGCCGATGGCGAATGGCATCATCGAGGGCATCGGTCCGCGTTACTGCCCGTCCATCGAGACGAAGATCCTGCGCTTCCCAGACAAGGACCGCCATCAGTTGTTCCTCGAGCCGGAGGGACTGCACACGAATGAAGTCTACGTGCAGGGCATGAGCACGAGCATGCCGATGGACGTGCAGCTCGCCTTCCTCAAGACGATCCCGGGCCTCGAGCACGCGCACGTCATGCGCGCGGGCTATGCGATCGAGTATGACTGCATCGATCCGACGCAACTCAAGCCGACGCTGGAGTTCAAGGATATCAAGGGCTTCTTCTCGGCAGGGCAGGCCAACGGCACGTCGGGCTACGAAGAGGCGGCAGCGCAGGGCATCATCGCCGGCATCAATGCCTCTATGTTCATCCAGAAGCGAGAGCCTCTCATTCTCAAACGTTCAGAGGCCTACATTGGCGTGCTCATCGATGACCTCGTGACGAAGGGCACGAATGAGCCATACCGCATCATGACAAGCCGTGCAGAATATCGTCTCCTTTTGCGCCAGGACAATGCCGACCTGCGCCTGACGCCGTACGGCCGCCGCGTCGGCCTCGTCAAGGACGACCGCTGGGCGCGCTTTATCAAAAAGAAAGAGGCCATCGAAGCGGCGATGAAGCTGCTCAAGGAGACGAATATCAACCCGAGCCAGGAGACGAACGCTCGCCTGCAAGAAGCGGGCATTGAGCCCATCAAGAGCGCCCAGCCGCTCGCTGACCTGCTGCGCCGCCAGCAGGTCGACTATGAGAAGCTGCGCCTTGCGTATCCCGAGCTGCCGGAGCTCGCGAAGGAAGTTCGCCAGCAGGTGGAGACCTCCATCCTCTACGAGGGCTACATCAAGAAACAGCTTGAGCAGGTTGCGCACATGGAGAAGCTCGAGGCGAAGCTCCTGCCAGAAGATATTGATTACCAGGATGTACCGAGTCTGCGCGATGAGGCGCGCGAGAAACTCGCGGCCATCCGTCCGCGCTCGGTCGGTCAGGCTGGGCGCATCAGCGGTGTCTCGCCGGCCGATGTATCCGTGCTGCTCGTCTGGCTCGAGCAGCAGAAGCGTCTCCATGATGCAGCGAAACAGAATGAGGAAGATTGAGAGGGGGAAGATGGATGTTTCGAGATGAGATGAAGAAAACAGCAGAGGACTTCGGGCTGACGCTCAGTGAGAAGCAGCTCGCGCAGTTCACGCGCTACTACGAGCTGCTCGTGGAGTGGAATGAGAAAATGAATCTCACTGCCATTACGGAGGAACATGAAGTCGCCGTCAAGCATATGGTCGACTCGCTCTCCGCATACGATCCGGCGCTCTTTGATGGTAAGATATCGATAATTGATGTCGGTACTGGCGCAGGCTTCCCCGGACTGCCGCTAAAGATCTTCTGCCCGCAGGTGCACCTGACGCTCATGGATTCGCTGAACAAGCGCGTCAATTTCCTGCAGACGGTCGTCGATGAACTCGGCCTCGAAGATGTGGACTGCGTCCATGCGAGAGCAGAGGAGGGGGCGCGCATGAAGAAGTACCGCGAGCAGTATGACCTCGCCGTTTCGCGCGCCGTCGCACGCCTGCCAATCCTCTGCGAGTACTGCCTGCCGTTCGTCAAGCGCGGCGGCCATTTCCTCGCACTCAAGGGCAGGGCTTTTGCTGAGGAAGTCGAGGAAGCGGCGAAAGCCATCAAAGTCATGGGCGGCAGCCACACTGATGTGCGCGAAGTCCACCTGCCCGGCCTTGATGACAAGCGCGCCATCATCACCGTGACGAAGACCATGCCGACGCCCAAAGCTTATCCGCGCAAGGCCGGCACACCGGCAAAGAATCCGCTTTAATGCATTTTAGACAAGGGGGATGTTTCACGTGAAACATCCCCTTTTGCTTTTGGAAGAAAGGAAGGATCCCATTGAAGATTTCCTATACCGTAGATGCTGCCCACGACGGCAGGGAATTGCGCCAACTCGTGCGCGCGCCGCTCGGGCTCTCGACGAAGCTTTGGAAGCACATCAAGTGGAACGGCACGGTCCTCGTCAATGGGAAGCAGCATGGCGATGCCCGCCTGCGCGTCCGTACAGGCGATGAACTGACACTGCTCTGGCAGGAAGCATCGTCCGTCGTGCCCGTCGATCTGCCGCTCGACATCCTCTATGAGGACGAAATCTTCCTCGTCGTTAACAAACCCGCGGGCATGATCGTCCATCCGACGCATCGCGCGGCGCGCAATACGCTCGTCCATGCCGTGGCGGGCTATTTCGAGCGCAGGGGAGAGGCGGCGGGCATCCATCCGCTCTACCGGCTCGACCGAGACACAACGGGCATCGTCATCCTCGCTAAATCCGCGCGCATCCAGCACGTGATGACACAGCATCACGGCCAGATCTACCGCGAATACCTGGCACTGGTGCAAGGTCATCTGGACCGCCCAAGTGGCCGAATCGACATGCCCATCGCCCGCGACATCACAAGGGCGAATCACTGGCAGGTGCGCGCCGATGGCAGGCGCGCCCTGACGGAGTACGAGAACATCGCATCATGGCCATCATATTCCCTGCTCAAGATCCATCTGCTGACCGGCCGCACCCACCAGATTCGCGTCCACTTCGCCGCCCTCGGCCATCCTCTTTTAGGCGACACAGCCTACGACGGCTCCTGCGATACAATCCCGCGGCAAGCCCTGCACGCTTGGCGCGTCCACTTCTTCCATCCCGATACCGGCAAAGAGATCCGCATCGAGGCCCCCATTCCCGAAGACATGTGCCGACTCATCGGTTCCGACACTGTTTCACGTGAAACATTTAAAGAGGAGATAAAATAGCAAAATAATCTTTGACAGCAAGACTACCGAAATCAATTCGGCATCGATTGCAGAAAGGTTGTGGTTGTTTTGGATATTGCTGTTTGGCAGGCGCATCTCTTACCGGCGCTAGCCATCGGGCAGGCTGCATTCATGCAGGGCATCACGGGATTCGGGCTCGTGATCATCGCGGCGTCCTTGCTCATGATTCTCTACTTCGCCTACACCGAGCTGACGCCAGCAGAGCTGCGCGGCACGAGCGTCGTCTTCTTCCTGATCAGTGGCATCATCTCCATCGGTTTCTTCCTGTTCCAGGGCGTGCCGATGTACGCCGCCGCCGTGGAATCGCTCTATCTCATCCCAGCCCTCGTCATCGGCCTCCTGCTCGGCCACGCCGTCATTCGCTTCGTCTCCGTCAAGCTCTTCCGCTTCATGATCTTCGTCATGCTCTACTTCATCTGTGCCTACATGTTCTACGAACTCGCCGTGCAGTGAAATCAAAAATAGGCGTCGATGTTTCACGTGAAACATCGACGCCTATTTTCGTTTTCAGTTCATTTCTTTTAAGGCGAGGGCTGTATATTGATCGGTGATCAATACATTCATATAACCAGCCTTGAGCGCTGCATGGATGGCCCGGAGCTTTTCTTTGCCACCGGCAACGAGGATGCGCGTTTCCTTTTTTTGAAATTCATCGAGACGGATGCCGACCGTACGGTTATCGAGCTCTTCATCGACAATCTTTCCGTCGTCGTCGTAGAAGCGGGAGCAGAGATCGCCAGCAGCCTTCTGGCTCAGGAGCTCGCGGTCTTTTTCGTTGATATAGTAGCCGAGGTGGAAGAGAATGGATTCATCTGAGGCTGGACCGACCGTTACGATTGCGATATTCGCTCGTTTGCCCATGTCGAGAATGTTCTTTACGTATTTATCATGCTCGACTAAGCGCTTTACTTCTATATTGTCGAACATGACAGGAATGGGCAGGAAGATTCCTGTAGTGGAAAAGGCCCTAGCGACAAGCGTGACAATCTCATGCGCATACGTGTTGAGCTTTGAGTAGCTGATGCCGCCTTTCAACTGTACGACTTGTACATCTTTGACAGGCTTTGTCCTGAGATCCTGGGCCATTTGGTAAAGGGAAGAGCCCCATCCTACACCGATGATGTCGTGATCCTTGACGATATCGTATAGATATTCAGCGGCTTTCAGACCGATGGCTTTTTTTATTTCTCGGTTATCGTTGAGCGGTGCGTTTGCTATCTTCACAGTCTTCAGATTGTATTTCTGACACAGTTCATCAGCCAGAGACAGACCCCGTTCGGTAGGATCGATGATCTTGATCTGAACAAAGCCCCTGTCCTTAGCATATTGCAATAAACGTGAAACAGAAGGTCGCGATATGCCAAGCTCATTGGCTATTTTCTGTTGGCTCATATCGGATTCATAATATAGTCTGGCAGCATCGATGCTCAGCCGATCTTTATCTTGATCCATATCCTCATCTCCCCATACATTCCCGGTCAATCTTCTATCTGAACCTATTATATATCGGATGTTGCTGATGGTTCAAATAATGGGCATAGAAAAATGGCTCTCCTTGATGAAATGAGGAGAGCCATTTTTCAGATGTAGATAGGACTTACTCCTTGAGCAATTTCAGTACATCTTCTTTTTCAGGATAGGACTTCTGCGTACCGCGCTTCGTGACGCTGAGTGCAGCAAAGGCACTGGCTGTCTTCATCGAGGAGAGGATGTCGCCAGTCTGCACGTAGCAGCAAGCAAAGCAGCCGATGTAGGCATCTCCAGCACCAGACGTATCGATGGCATTGACTTTGAATGGCTTTACGAGATGCTTTCCTTCTTTGCTGATCCACATGGATCCATGAGACCCCATGGTGACGATGACATTTTTCAGGCCTCGATCGACAAGACTCTTAGCCGCGGCTTCCACTTCATCTAGTGTCGAGACTGGCATCTCTGTCAAGATGGCTAACTCTGTTTCGTTCGGCATGAAGAAGTCACATTGGCAAGCCTTGTCTATGAGTAACTCTTTTGTTGCTGGTGCAGGATTTAACAATACTGGGATTCCGTGTTTTTTACCGAAGTCGATGGCGTAATATACGGTTTCCAGAGAAATCTCTAACTGTAGGATGATTAGCTGGCAGTTCTTGAGATCTTCTTCTGCATCATCGATGTCTTTGGGCAACAGGTATTGATTGGCACCCTTGATGATCAAGATGCTGTTCTGTCCGCTTTTGTCAACAAAGATTGGTGCAACGCCACTGGATACACCAGGAACTTTCTGCACATATTTTGTGTCGATACCAGCTTTCTGGAAGTTAGCGATGGTATTATCTGCAAAGGCATCATCACCGACTTTTGTCATCATCAGGACATCGGCGCCGTATTTTGCGGCAGCAACAGCCTGATTCGCGCCTTTGCCTCCGCAGCCCATTGAGAAGTCAGGGGCTTCCAGCGTTTCGCCGAGCACAGGCATGCGTGTGATATATGAGGTCAGGTCGACCATATTGGACCCGATTACTGCTATTTTCATGGGAATGCTTCCTTTCTTGATGATGTCATTTCAGTCCGGTCAGTACTGTGAAGGTTTTCTTTTCATTGGGCTTCAAGTAGAGAAGCGTGCCAGCTTTCTTGGCCGCAAGGAAGCCTTCTGGACGGCAGGTGGCAGGCAGGACAAAGGCGGCTACCTGAAGGTCGTCGTTCTTCATGATCCAGCGGGTAGCACTGGTGAAGTCTTTTGTGGAGAAATCCGTGCGGAAGCCATAGCCTTTCGGGGAATCAATCTCTACCGTGACATTCGGGGCATACTGGTCGATATGGTCTGCCATGAAGACGATTTCAGGATCGTACATATCAGGCTGATCGAGGACCTCTAAACTGCGCCCTTCCTTCTGCAGTTTCTTGATCTCTTCATTGTAAGCAAGCCATTTTTCAGTTGGATGGACATGGGATGGGATGGATTCGCGCAGCTTGAACGCCGTGGCAGGGATGTTGGAGGAGATGCGTCCCTGATCGACATAAGCATAATTCATATGGCACATGTACTGCAGGGGCATCTCTGTGCAGGTAAGATTCGTGACTTCCATGTGGATGGTGAAGCGGGTGGCATCTTTTTTCAGGGAGACACTTGGCTGTGCGATGTAATGATAGCCGAAACCCTGACAATATTCATACTTGCTGACGAGCGACACTGTGTCCTCGCTGATCTCAAGCCATGCTTCATCCATTTTTGCACAGGAGAACTCGCCATGCATGGGATGTGTATCTTCAGGGCCAGGGCAGCCGTTGGCCAGTAACCCGGAATGGAAAGCAAAGCAGCCGTATGTGTCAACGATGCATGTTGCTGGTTTAGGCTCCTTGAAGATATTCTTGAGGCGCAGGCTGATGCCATTGAATTCAGCATCCCAGATGATCTGGCCCATGTAGGGGAGTAATTCCACATATCCCTTTGCATTTGCAATCTTCACGGATTCAATGCCAGAAGGATAACGGAATAAGGTGACCTTGAAATCATCATTCTCTAAGATTGTTGTTAGATTTTCCTTGAAATACGATTTATTCAGACAAATTTTGGTAGCAATAGACATGGAAAAGACCTCCTATACAAATCGATTGACAACCATGAGATTATTTTTGTGCGAGCATCGTATTGGCATCCTGACTGACTTTTGATTCAGCACGGTATTTCTGGTAGAAGTAGAAGCCGACATAGAGGAAGCAGAAGAAATTGACGATGAACGAGAACTGCATCGAGCCGGTCATATCGGAGACATAGCCCTGGATTGCCGGGACAATCGCACCACCGATGATGGACATGACCAGGATTGCACCAGCTGTGGCCGTGTATTTCTTATCAACGGTTTTGAGGGTTTCACCGTAAATGGTAGCCCAGCAGGGGCCCATCAGAATGCTGATCGCGACAGCGGCATAGACCGCCGTGAAGCTTGGGATAAAGGAAACATAGAGTACCAGAAGGCAGCCGATGACGGAGTAGGCAACGAGTACTTTATTCGTGGAGAAACGTGCGAGAAGGAAGTTGGCGATGAATTTGCCGACAAAGAAGCAAGCGTAGCTGATGACCATGAAATTGGCGGCCATGCGCTCATTGATGGAGGCATCCATTGTCAGGGCCAGGCGGATGGTAAAGGACCAAACTGCTACCTGCATGCCGACATAAAGGAATTCTGCCGCGATGCCCTTCTTGAATTTATGGTTGCCGACAAGATAACGCAGCGTTTCGCCGATACTGGGATCTTCTGCCTTTGGTGCATCCTTGGGGGCGACTGGTTTGCAAGATGGATATTTCGTCAGGGCAAAGAGAAGAAGAACAGCTAAGAGCACGATGATGAGGACACGGTAAGGTTCGAGTGTATTCATCAACATATCAAGGCGATAGGCATGAGCTTCTTCTGCCGTCATGCTGGCAATCTGTGCAGCCATGCTCTGGCCGTCTTCAAAAATCAGATATTTGCCGAGCAGGATGCCTGCTGCAGCACCGATGGGGTAGAACGTCTGGCTGATGTTCAGGCGCAAGGTAGAATATTTCTCAGGTCCAAGCATGGTGCTGTAGGTATTCGAAGCAGTTTCCAGGAAGCCAAGGCCGATGGCGATGGCAAATACAGCTGCGAGGAACATGGTGTATGTAGCCATGTGCGAGGCAGGGAAGAAGAGTGAGCAGCCGACAATGTAGAAAATCAGGCCACAGAGAATGGCTGTCTTATAAGTCGTTTTCTTGATGACCATCGATGCAGGAATGGAGATTAAAAAATAACCGCCATAAAATGCACTCTGTACAAGGGCACTGGCGAAGTCACTCAAATCAAAGACACTCTTGAATTGCGTAATCAATACATCATTCAAGCTTGCTGCTGCTCCCCATAAGGGGAACAGGCAGGAAAGAAGAATGAACTGAAAGATTGGGGTCTTATTGAGATAGCCATTATCGTATTGGATCCACTTTGCCATGTTTTCTTTCCTCCTATTCTGATATAATCATGGATTTTCAGAGAATCAACCCTGCATGATCTCGACACCGTGGCTCGTGCCGATGCGGTTGGCGCCGGCGGCTACCATGGCTTCGGCTTCCTTGCGGTCGCGGACGCCGCCCGATGCCTTGACACCCATGTCCGGGCCAACGGTCTTGCGCATGAGCTTGACATCTTCGACCGTAGCGCCCCATTTGGAGAAGCCCGTCGAAGTTTTGACGAAGTCAGCGCCAGCTTTTTTGGCGAGCTCGCAAGCCTTCACCTTTTCTGCATCCGTCAGCAGGCATGCTTCGATGATGACCTTCGTCGTCTTGCCTTGTGCGGCCTCTACGACTGCACGGATGTCTTTTTCTACATAATCATATTCTCCATCCTTGAGGAAACCAATCGGGATGACCATATCGACTTCGTCGGCACCATCAGCGATGGCCTGCTTGGTTTCGAATGCCTTGACGGAAGTCGGCGTAGCACCTTCTGGGAAGCCGATGACCGTGACGACGTTGACACCAGAGCCGGCCAGTTCTTTATGGGCATAGGAGACCCAGATCGGGCTGATGCAGACCGAAGCGAAATGATACTGCTTTGCCTCAGCGAGAATCTTGTCGATGTCCTTCTTCTGGGCATCCGGCTGGAGATACGTGTGATCGATGAATTTTGCGAGTTCCATTTTTATCCTCCTATAAATCAATTTCTATTGTTCTGACATGATTTATCATACCATTTATTGGAATAAATGTAAAGATAAAAATGAACAAATTTGCAATACAAGGCGAATTGGGAAGAACAGGCATGAGAAAGGCCCCAGCCAATTTTGTCTGGCTGGGGCCTTGAAGATGATCGCAGTGGCGGAGGGGGGATTATGGATTCTCTAAGTCACCGTCGTGGTAGAGGAAATCAAGGTAGGGGATGGCAGCGAGATACTCCGTCCTCGCGGGGATCCAGCTGTCGGTGTAGAGGATATCGGCCTCTTCGAGGACTTTGCGCTGCGGGTCGTAGCGGACGGCAAAACTCGGGAAGAGCAGGTTGGCGAGGCCGTCCTCAGTGTCGGCCAGCGAGCAGTAGAGCATGCCATCGATGCGCTTCATGTTGAGCTTGTCGGTGTAGAGCGGCGGCTCGAGCAGAGGAATCGGGCCCCAGCCCGGTTGCTTGAGGTGGGCGTACTCGGGCAGCTGTAGCTGCTTGCAGACCAGGCGGCGGTAGTAGTCGTCAGTGGAGTAGGTGGCAATCGGCAGCATGGTCTCGCGCGCCTTCTTGAACTTCAACTCGGTGGCTTGGAACGGTTTCTCGGTGATCTTTGTGATCTTGTAGATGCGCTCGGTGTTATCCGGATAGGAGAGCTCAACGTGGAACGCATAGAGCTGATCATCGTCCACGGCTCTCGTGAACCGGTTGTAGCGGATCAGGCCCGTCGCTTTGTCGTAGCTCACGCTGTCGACGTCGTAGCCGACTTCGCAGACTTTCTTGAGCAGAGCGCTGTTCTGAGCAAATTTCTGGAAGTAGGCCGTGCCGTATGGCAGCTCGCCTGCCTTGCCCTGACTGTGCTTGAGGCCTTCGATGACGGCCTTGAGCTCCCGGTTCTCGCCCTCGATGTTGATCTGCTGGATGGCCTGGTTGAGGTCGACCTGGTCGAGCTGGATGTAGGCCGTCAGATGACAGGTGACGAGCGTGTAGCCATCGCTTGTCTTGCTCGTCGCATACGATTCATTCTGGACAGCGAGGATGTTGCCGGATATGGATTGAATCTCATCCTCGGTAAGTACCTGATTGTGCGTCTTGGAATAACTCTGGACAAAGACGCCGGCCTTCTCCGTTGCGAGGCGCAGCGCATCCTTGTGCGCTTCTTCGCGGGCCTTCTTGAGCCCTGCCTCGGAGGTGTCGTCCGTCAGATAGCTGCCCGTCACCTCGACATTCTCGATATGGGCGTTGCCGTGCCATTCGGCATAGGCAGGTGCTGCTGCGACGAGCACGGGCACCATGGCCAGCACACCGATTTTCTGGAACATCAAAATCGCCTCATTTCTCATAGATTGCATATATCTGTGTCTTTCTTTTATTGTATCGCAAATGAGAAAACATGCAAGAATTTTATGATAATCTAGTTATCTCCGAAGATATGTGCCGCCGCATTGGCTTCGATATTGTTTCACGTGAAACAATGAATGAAAAAGCCGTGGCCTGTGATGTAATCGCAGACCACGGCTTTTTGTGGGGAGGGAGTGTCCTTAATCATCAAAGAGGCTGATCAATCCGCCGATAATGCCTCCTACCACCAAGACCGGTGCAGCCGCTACGGTTGCGGCGCCGATGGCGGCCGTGGCAGCTACAGCTCCGGAGCCGATGGCACCGACAGCACCGGCGGCTGCCGTTCCTGCTGCGACACTTGAAGCAGCTGTAGCAGCCGAGGCGACTGCACTGGTTACTGCTCCGGTGGCGACTGCAGCAGCAGAGGCCCCCGCACCACCAATCGCTCCCGTGATCGCCGTTCCGGCACCGACTGCTGAGCTGATCACAGGAGCACTGGAAATTGTCGCACCCACTGCACCGGCTGTTTCCAATGCAGCTGCACCGATTTCCGTACTGGCCAGCAGACTGCCTGCAGCACCGGCACCGTAGCTGATGGCACCAGCTTCCGCCGTATCGACAATCACATCGCCAGCGGCTTCTGCAACCGTCTTATTGCCTTTTGCCACCTGGACGATATTCTTGCCCAGGCTGAAGCCTGCACCGGCAGCTGCGCCGGATTTTGCCGCCGATACGCCGGCATGATGTGCTGCTGCAGCAGTCTTGGCTGACTGATAAACCTTGGGCACAAGCGTCGCATTCGTCTTGCCGGTCACCTTTGTTTCCAGCTGCATGGCGTCAGCCAAGAGCTTAGTTTCCTGTTCGGTGACATGGCCTTCCACGACTTTTACGCCGGACTTTGCGGCTTCTGCTTTCAGCGCATGAAAATGGGGATTCCCCTTATCCATCACGATTGTCTGCCCCTTATAGCGTGCAAAATCAATCTGTCCGGGCTTGTAGCCAATCTTCACCTGCTTGAAGCTGGCCGTACCATCGGCTTTGATATGCTTCAGGTCAGCAATGCCGTTGTCATTCAACACGATGGTCGCGCGTCCACGGGCCGAGGATTCTGCCGCTTCCATGCTCTCTCCGACAAAACCCTTGAATCCCTTACTGCCGCCCCGCATCGTATTCAGGGTTGAAAGCTCTTCCTGGACTGCTTCAAAGGCCCGCACTTTCCGGACTGCCTGGTGCACGGCTTTTGCATTTTTCATCGTACCAACAGTACTTGCATAGATAGGATTCATTTTGTTCTTCATGATATATTCCTCCTGTTTATCATGCCCCCGGGCCAGCTTACTGATGGGCTGGCACGAGTGTATAAAGCTGACGGCAGATATTCAGTCCCGCACGGTAGTCCGAAGAAGTCTTGCTGATGACTACGGCGTGCCGGTGATCTTCGCCATAGTAAATCTTGTAGTGCGTCTTGCTGTCTTCCAGTCTGAATCCGAGCTGAGCCAGCTGCCGGTTCAGCTTCTTGGTCAGATGGCGATAACCTTTGAAAATAATTTTTAATTGCTGGCGAAAGGTGTTCTGCTGTTCTCGTTTCATGGTGATTCTCCTTTCTGCGGTCTGCATCTCTTTGTTGTCTTTATGATACGATGTTTGTCGTTGCAAGCCGAGATAAGTACGATGTTTTTTTGATGCATTTTTCGTGCGCAACAAAATTCCCTGCGATTGCAAGCGTATTGCAGGAAATTGCAGGAAATTGCAGAACCCTATTCAAGAAAGCTGTTATCATACCATTAGAGAACGATTCACAAGGGGAGAGCTAGTGTGTATATTACCTATCCATTCTTACTGACGTTTCTGACAGTCAAAGAACAGTTGAATCAAAAAGATATTGCCGAGGATCTGAAGGTCAGTCCCTCAAGCATTTCGAGGCTGCTCAACGGGAAGACACCTCAGATGAGCAGTATAGTCACGAAAGATAATTTCTATCAGCAGTTGTTTTGTCAGGAAGCCTATCCAGAATACGTCCAGAAGATTTATCAGTATCTGCATGAATGTGACGCCTCTGATCAGGAACTCGACGCGCTCTACAATAAGATCTCGCTCTTGGAAAGCGAACACAAGTCACGGGAAACAGTACAGAAGGCCAGAGAAGCGTTCTTACGTCAGATTGTGGAGCGAGCGGAGGAGTCCCGCGAGGAAAAGCGGGTCAACGAAGCAGATCCTAGCCAGGTTATTTCCTTTGCACCACTGAATTACCGGTTGACAGAGGGCTTTGTCGGACGTACTGATCTTTTGGATAAGCTCTCCTCTGTGATGAAGAAGTACGGACTGGCAGTCCTCTGTGGGATCGGTGGTCTGGGAAAATCACAGGCGGCCTTGCACTATGCAGACCGCCGCAAGCGTGATCATACCTATGAACAGGTACAGATGGTTTATTTTCACCAAGATCTGAAAACGACGATCCAGGATATTCCCTTTCAGGGCTTGAAGAAATATCAGAAGGAAGACAAGGCCGGTGATGAAGGGCTCCAAGTTCGCATGAAGGCATTGAAAGCGCTTCATGAGGACGCACTCCTGATCATCGATAATATGGATATCATGGGGGCTACTCTGCCGGAGGAGAATCAGCGCATCCTTGAGGAACTCGCAGATATGGAACTGCATGTGCTGATCACGAGCCGCAACACAACCCTCTACAAGGAAATGTATATGGTTCCCATCAAGCCGCTCAATGATGAGGAACAACTGGAGCTCTTCCGTTTGAACTACAGCCCCCGCAAGGAGGGCCCCATTGAGCTGCCGGCCAAGAATATCGATAAGTTCAAGGAAATCTGCCGCATGGTATCCGGTCATACCATGCTGATTGAGCTCATTGCCAAGACGATGCGTGAGTATACCATGTCGCCAGCTAAAATGATTACAGTTCTCAAGGAGAAAAAAGACACGCGTGATCTGAAGATTCCCGTCGAGAAAGATAACAATTATGAACAAGAGGATATCTATAATTTGATCTCTACCTTGTTCAATATCAGCGCGATGAATGAGCGAGCGAAGCAGATCCTGATGAAACTCGCCCTCTGCTCGATCAACGGGGTCCGCATGACATTCTTTGATGAGTTCTTGCTGGATGGCTGCAGCATCAGCGCTATCAATGTCCTCGTCAATCAGAGCTGGATCATTCGCGAGTCTCATCAGGCGGCCGAGGACGACCGTATCCACCTGCACCCTCTGATCGAAACGGCTGTCCTGCGGAATCTGCACCCGACAATCGAGACATGCCAGGATTACCTGGATGCGGCAATCCGCGTGTATACTTCAAATGATGAAGAAATCCAGGCCATGGATCGTCACGATGTCTGCACCATCCTGATCCGTGCCGGAGAATTGTTTCATACATCATACGATAGGGATTCGGTCGGCCTGCTGATCCGCCAGGCAAAGGTGATTTACAAGGCACATCAGTACCGGCAGGCTTGGAGGCAATGCAACCTGGCCTTGTCAATCTGCAAGGATTCTCCGGATGATGCTAGTCAGGCACTGCTGCCGCAAGCGTACTGCCTGCATGCGGATCTGGCTGTGAAGCTCGCAGATTATCAGACCGCAATCCGGGATTATCATACGGCTATCAGCATGTGGGAAGGGCAGGCGCATCCGCCCTACAAAGATATCGTGGAAGCTTATAATCATCTGGCGAATGTCTACCGTAAAGACTCTCAGTACACCGAGGCTCTCGACAACTTCCGCCTGGCTGAAAACCGTATGGATGTCCATGATATCGATAACCCGGAATTGCATGCGGACATCTTGAATAATATCGGGATTGTCTATATCAATCTGGATAATCTCGATAAAGCCCTGGAGAACTATAAAAAGGGCATGGAGATCCGCGAGAAGCAGGCGGTGCCGAACAAGCAGCAGCTGGCATATTCGTATCATAATATCGGTACGGTGTATCAACGGCAGCATCGGTGTGAGGATGCGATAATCTGGCATGAGAAGGGACTGAAACTGCGCCGTGAAGTCTATACGCCGGACGATCCGACCATTGCGGACTCTCTGACCATGCTGGGAAATGACTATGCGGCAATGGCGGTGGGGAGAGAGGATGAACATTATGTGAAAGCGTTGAAATACGTTCAGGAAGGGCTCAAGATACGAGAGAATTCTCTGGGGCCGGACCATCCAGCAACGGCATGGAGCTACGAAAGCCTTGGCAAGATCTACTATCAGCAGGAAGCATATGCACAAGCGAAAGAAGCTTTTTTGAGGTGCCTGTCCATTCGCCGCAACAGCCTCGGGAAACGTCATGCTTATACTGCGCAGGTCATGATCTGGCTTGGGAAAACAGAAAGCAAGCTGGGAAATCTTTCAGAAGCACGGGAGTATCTGACGAAAGCCTGCACAATCCAAGAGCAGGTAAAACCATCTGCCGTACCTCAGACGCGGGCTTTGTTGGACGGCATAGAGGATCCTCTTCCTCGGCATTGATCTGGATCATGGAAGCAAAAATCCCGGCGCATGAGTAGTGCGCCGGTTTTTTTGCTGTATGTGAGGAAAAGCAGGATGGGAATATGGTAAGCCAAGGAGTGGCGGTGTTTTATTTCTGCGAATAGAAGCCGGATGGCTGTCCCGAGAGATTGATGAGGATGTTCTTCATCTGCGTGTAGTGCTCGAGGATGATTTTGTGCGTCTCGCGTCCGATACCGGACTGCTTGTAGCCGCCGAACGGCGAGCCTTCAGGAATCTGGTTGTAGGTGTTGACCCAGACGCGGCCCGTCTCGATGGAGCTAGCAACACGGAAGGCACGGTTGATATCCTGTGTCCAGACAGCGCCGCCAAGGCCGTAATCGCTGTCGTTGGCCATCTTGATCACTTCTTCTTCCGTCTTGAACTTGATGACGACGGCGACAGGTCCGAAAATCTCTTCACGGGCAACGCGCATATCGTTCGTGGCATTTGTGATGAGCGTCGGCTTCATAAAGATGCCGTTCTTGAGCTCACCATCAGTTGCCCGCTCACCGCCGCAGGCGATGGTCGCACCTTCTTCTTTGGCGAGTTCGACATAGGAGAGCACCTTATCGAGCTGAGCTTTATAGATCGTCGCACCGAGCTGCGTATCTTCCTTCCACGGCAGGCCAATCTTGACTTTGTTGAAGCGTTTGGCGAGTTCTGCTACAAATTCGTCATAGATATCTTCCTGAACGAAGATGCGCGAACCAGCGCAGCAGACCTGCCCCTGATTGAAGAGGATGCCGAGCTGGGCACCATCATAAGCCTGTTCGAGGTTGCAATCCGCGAAGAAGATGTTCGCGGATTTGCCGCCGAGCTCAAGCGTAGCCGGAATGAGTTTTTCGGCCGCAGCCTTGGCAACGGAAAGACCGACTTCCGTTGAGCCTGTGAATGCCAGTTTGCAGAAGCCCTTGTGGTCGAGCATGTACTGGCCGGCTTTTGAGCCTGCGCCCGTGATGACGTTGAATACACCTGGCGGCAGGACATCCTTGATGAGATCGGCGAAGTACAGCACGGAAAGGGAGGTCGTCTTTGACGGCTTCAGGACCGTGCAGCAGCCGCTGGCGAGCACCGGTGCGAGTTTCCACGCGGCCATGAGAAAGGGGAAGTTCCACGGTACGATCTGGCCGACAACGCCGATCGGTTCACGCAGGATGATGCTCATGGTCGTATTGTCGAGCATCGTGGCGGAGCCTTCCTCAGCGAGGATGCAGCCGGCAAAATAACGGAAATGCGCAGCGGAAAGCGGCACATCGATATTCTTTGTCTCACGGATGGGCTTGCCATTGTCGAGGGTCTCGATGAGAGCCAGCTCGTCCGTATGTGCATCGATGATGTCGGCAATCTTGTTGAGAAGGGCAGCACGCTCCTTGACCGTGGCCTTCTTCCACGTGGCAAAGGCTCTCCAGGCTGCGTCTACGGCAGCATCGACATCCTGCGATGTGGCTTCTGCACAACTGGCGAGCTTGTCACCAGTCGCAGGGCAAAAAGAATCAAATGTCTTGCCATCGGCTGACGGACGCCAGGCCCCGTCGATGAAAAGGCCATACTGACTGTTCAGTTTCGTTTCTGGAATCATGCGAATCCCTCCTATATATCTGGACTAAAAGGTAAATTTTCTTTATGTAAAAGCTTTTTGCTTTACATGCATTACGACGCCTGTTTTTCTGCTCCGGCATCTTTAACTTCCGGCGTATTTTTTATGGATTCAGGCAGGCCTTTCAACTCAGGACGGGTGATCAGGCGACCAAGGCGTGTCCCCGAAAGATAATTGAAAATCCATTTAAACGTGACGGTGATATTGGCATGGAACCCTGCTTTCGTGAGCAGATGAATCCAGAGCCAGGCCGACCAGGCGAGAAAGCCGCGGCCGCGCAGCGGGCCTGCTTCCATGACCGCTTCACTGTTGCCGATGATGGCCATGACGCCTTTGCTCTTGTAATGGAGGTGTTCCATCTTTTCCCCGCGTACATCATGCAGGATGTTCTTGGCGGCGAGCTCTCCTTCCGCCAGCGCAACGGGGGCAAGCGTCGGCAGAGGACGCTGTTCACCGGGCGGCGTGTAGCTTGAGCAGTCCCCGATAGCAAAGATATCCTGCATGCCTGGAACACGGATCGTATCATCGATGAGCAGGCGTTTGCCGCGGTCTTTTTCGCAGGAAAAGCTGTTGAGGCAGTCCACGGGGCGTACACCTGCCGACCAGACAACTGTTTTCGCCTTGATCGTGGAGCACGGCGCATCTTTGGGCGCCTTCATCGGACGGTAGGAAAGCGTCTCCCCGTCGTAGCCCGTCACGAGCATGGAGCACTGTACATCAATGCGTTTTTTCTGCAGGACCTTGAGCGTCTCTATACGGAGCTTTTCGGACATCATGCTGAGCACGCATGGGTCGGCACCAATCAGATGGATGCTGACTTCCTCAAAGTCAATATGGTGAAACTCTTTCTGCAGGACGTCGTAAACGAGCTCGGATACGCCGCCTGCACCTTCGACACCGATTGGGCCAGCGCCGACAAAGACAAAGGTCAGCAGAGCCTTGCGCTTTTCAGGGTCTGGTTCAGCAGAAGCTTCTTCAAAGACACTTAAGAGATGGCTGCGGATGCGGATGGCATCCTGCAGGGTCTTCAATGGGAACGAGTTTCGTTCTACTTCTTTGTTGCCGAAGAAATTTGGCGTCGAGCCAAGAGCGATGATGAGGTAGTCATAGGGAACATCCCCGTGACTCGTCTTGACAATCTTTGCTTCTGGCTGGATGCCGCGGACTTCTGCTAAAAGGAAATCCACGTTATTTGCTTTTTTGAAGAAACCACGAATGGGGTAGACGACCTCATCCGTCGAGAGCATCGATGTCGCTACCTGATAAAGGAGCGGCTGGAAGACCTGGTAGTTGTTGTGATCGATGATCAGCACATCCACCGGCTGATTGGCCAGCTGCTGCGCTGCTTTGATACCGCCGATACCTCCACCGAGGATGACGACACGTGGCCGTTCTTTCATGTCTGATCCCGCCTTTCTATTCAAGGATGAAGGGAATATGCTCGTGTAGCGGAGAACGCCTAAGTGACGTTTATCACATTTTGATACTCACTTCGTCTCAATATTATTATCCTTTAAGTATATTATACACTTATTTTTCAGAAACATAAAATACTAAAAATTTATAATGTATAGCATATTGATATCCTTTATCATGAAGCAAAATAAAAATCCCGGCGAATGCGCCGGGATTTTTGCTGTCTATATTGGGTGGATCAGTGATGGAACAGGCGGATGTGCGTCATGGCCATCGTCATGTTGTACTTGTCGGCCGTCTCGATGACATTGTCATCGCGGATGGAGCCGCCGGTCTGGGCGACGTAGGTCACGCCGCTCTTGTGGGCACGCTCGATGTTGTCGCCGAACGGGAAGAAGGCATCGGAGCCGAGGGAGACGCCTGTCTCCTTCTTGAGCCAGGCCTTTTTCTCCTCACGCGTGAAGACGGGCGGCTTCTCGGTGAAGACGCGCTTCCAGTCATCGGTCTCCAGGAGGTCTTCCCACTCTTCGCCGATGTAGACGTCGATGGCGTTGTCGCGGTCCGGGCGGCGGACTTCCGGCTTGAACGGCAGGTTGAGGACCTGCGGGCTCTGGCGCAGGAACCAGTTGTCGGCCTTCGTGCCGGCAAGGCGCGTGCAGTGGACGCGGCTCTGCTGGCCGGCGCCGATGCCGATGGCCTGGCCATCCTTCGTGTAGCAGACGGAGTTGGACTGCGTGTACTTGAGCGTGATCAGGGCGATCAGAAGGTCGCGCTTTGCGTTCTCCGGCAGGTCGTGGTTCTTCGTCGCGATATCCTTGAGGCAGTCTTCCGTGATGGCGACGTTGTTGCGCTTCTGCTCGAAGGTGACGCCGAAGACCTGCTTGCGCTCGAGCTCTGCCGGCTGATAGGCGGGATCCATCTGCAGGATCAGGTACGTGCCCTTGCGCTTCGACTTGAGGATCTCGAGGGCCTCTGGCGAATACGACGGCGCGATGATGCCGTCGGAGACCTCGCGCTTGAGGAAGGAGGCCGTCTGGGCATCGCACTCGTCGGACAGGGCAACGAAATCGCCGTAGGAGCTCATGCGGTCCGCGCCGCGCGCGCGGATGTAAGCCGTGGCAATCGGGGAGAGCTCTACGCCTTCGACGAAGTAGACTTTCTCGAGGACGGGGGAGAGGGGAACGGCGACGGCAGCGCCTGCCGGGCTGACGTGCTTGAAAGAAGCGGCAGCCGGAAGGCCGGTGGCCTCGCGCAGCTCGCGGACGAGCTGCCAGCTGTTCATCGCGTCGAGCAGGTTGATGTAGCCCGGACGGCCGTTGAGGACGGTGAACGGCAGCTCAGCATCGTGCTCCATGAAGACACGGGCTGGCTTCTGGTTCGGGTTGCATCCGTATTTGAGTTCCAGTTCTTTCATTTCCTATTGCTCCTTTTTCACATACAAAAAAAGCCGACACAAATCCAGGCTGTGCCCAGACGGTCGGCTCTTCTTCCCTGTGCTCCCTGTGGTCATCCACTTCCGTCAGTTGCACAGCATCTAGTTAAAATCTATCATCCTCATGGCCTTTTGTCAAGGGTTGTGCTGGTCCGAAAAAATAACCGTCATCCCTGTTTTCTTCGGGGCTTTTATGGTATGATTAAAGATGATAAACGCCATACTATGGTTTTGAATCAGTCAATATGCTAGCAATTCTCAATTCAAGGGGGACTTCCATTATGTTGAAAAGTATTGCAGTCTTGACGAGCGGCGGCGACAGCCCAGGCATGAACGCAGCAGCTCGCGCTGTCGTCCGTACGGCTCTGTACGAGGGTGTCAAGGTATGGGGCATCCGCGGCGGCTATCACGGTCTGCTGGAAGAGGATATGTTTGAGATGAAGTCCAGGGATGTCAGTGATATCATCCAGCGCGGTGGTACGTTCCTCGGCACGGCGCGCTGCAAACGCTGGAAGACGCCGGAAGGCCGCATGATGGGCTACAAGCATCTGACGGACCGCGGCATCGAGGGCCTCTGTGTCATCGGCGGCGACGGCTCGCTGCGCGGCGCATCGCTGCTCTCGAAGGAGACGGGCATCCCTATCGTCGGCCTGCCGGGCACGATCGACAACGATGTCTGGGGCTCTGACTATACGATCGGCTGCGATACGGCTGCGAATACGATCATCGATGCGATCAACAAGCTGCGCGATACGGCTTCGGCACATCGCCGCGTCATCGTCCTCGAGGTCATGGGCCGCAACTGCGGCTGGCTGGCTCTCGTCTCGGGCATCTCGGGCGGCGCTGAGTACATCCTCGTGCCGGAGGAGGAGTACAACCTCGATGAGATCTGCGACAACATGACGGAAGCCTACAAGAAGGGCAAGCGCTACATCCTCGTCGTCGTGGCAGAGGGTGCTGGCAGCGGTCAGGAGATCGGCCAGTACATCGCGGAGAAGACGCAGCTCGACACGCGCGTCTCGGTCCTCGGCCACATTCAGCGCGGCGGTTCGCCGTCGGTCATCGACCGCGTCCGCGCCAGCCAGCTCGGTGAGCAGGCTGCGCTTGCACTGATTTCGGGCCTGTCGGACATCGTCTTCGGCTACAGCAAGGGCCGCGTTGTCTCGATCGACCTGCACGATGCAGTCAACAACAAGAAGGTCCTCGACCCGGACTACCTGCATCTCGCAAAGGTACTGTTCTGATTGACGATACTCGGATAACGGCAAAGGAGCCCGTTTCCTCATCCATTCGGATGGGAAACGGGCTCCTTTTTTGATGCAGATGTAGTGAACGGGCGAGCAGGGCTGCACAACGCTCCGCTGTGGCGCACTGCTGAATCGATTTTTTCCCTTTTAATGAATCCTATCAAAAGAGCTAAACGCGCTTCGCTTGGACGACGCTCTTTTGATAGGACTCTGGTGGGGAAAAAATCGATTCTTGACGCAGTGTGCCAACGCTACGCTTTTGTGCAGCCCTGCTCGCCCGAAGGTACTTTTGGTGCATCTTAGCTCATTTGAAGGAACTGCCGTGGACAATGAAGTTCTTAGCATGCGAACTTGGCTCGGCTAGAAGGCGAGTCATGTTTTTTTGCTTGCAGGCGCACAGTGAAAGTACAGGACGTAACTTCAGGAGGGGGCTGTATTTCGCCTGCAGGAGCGCAGCGATAGCCCGCAGGGCTGAGCCCTGATAATCTTGGGCATAGAGATGCGATGTGAGAACGCCGCGGCAGGCGGCGGGGTGGCATCGAGAGGATATTGTATCATAGGGCTCATTTAGCGGAGCGACGAAGCCGAAATACAGCCCCCTCCGTCCGCACGCAGGTGCATCTTCGCCTTTTACGGAGTGACGAAGCCGAAATGTCTTCCCCTCTGTCGGGGATATATGTCTTTTTACTCTACACCAACAATCTGTTTAGCCAATTTCACTGCCTTGACGCCATCGGCTGCATAGGCGTCGGCGCCGCAGCTGTCGGCGTAGTCCTGGGTGACGGCGGCGCCGCCAATCATGACTTTGGCGCGTGCGCCGGCGCGGCGCAGTTTGTCGATGACTTTATCGATCTGAGGCATGGTCGTCGTCATCAGGGCGGCGAGGCCGACGACGTCGGCATTTTGCTCGAGGGCAGTCTCGACGATGGTGTCGGCCTCGACGTCCTTGCCGAGGTCGATGACCTTGAAGCCGGAGTTCGCGAGCAGTGCGCCCGTGATGTTCTTGCCGAGGTCGTGGACGTCGCCTTTGACGGTGGCGATGACGAACGTGCCCTTATCGGCATTGGCGCTCGCGGGGATGAGTTCCTTGAGCTTGTCGAACGCCGCGCGCATCGTCTCGGCCGACAGCAGGACCTGCGGCAGGAACATGCGGCCGGAGCCGAAGTCCTCGCCAATCTCGGTCATGGCGGCCGTCAGTCCTTTCTCGGTGATCTCGTTACTGGACTTGCCCTCCTGCAGGGCCTGGACGACGAGGCCGACGATGATGTCTTTCTCGCCTTCGATGACGGCCTGCTTGATGGCATCGAGGATCGGCAGGTCGGTCGTCTTCATGACGGCGGCCTTCTTCGGCACAGCGAGGTTTGCCTCGTCCTGGCTGAAGGCGAGGCCGCAGGGGTCGTCGCCTAAAAGGGCGGCGCTGGCCTTCAGGGCCTTCTGCATTGATTCGTCGTACGGGTTCATGATCGGGGCGTCGAGGCCGGCGGCGAGGCACATCGCGAAGAAGGTGCTGTTGATCAGCGGGCGGTTCGGCAGGCCGAACGAGATGTTCGAGAGGCCCATCGTCGAAGGATAGCCGAGGCGATGGCGGTAGAGCTGCAGGGTTTTGAGTACTTCGTGGCAGGCGTTCTTGTCGGCGGAGACGGTCATGACGAGGGCGTCGAGCAGGAAGTCGCCGTCCTCGAGGCCGTTTTCCTTCGCCTTGCCGATGATGTACTCGATGGCCTTGAGGCGGTCCTCGGCCGTCTTGGGCACGCCGTCTTCGGTGATTGGCAGGCAGAGGATGGCGGCGCCGTACTTCTTGGCGAGCGGCAGGAAGTCGCGGATGCGGTCGTCCTCTGCCGTTACCGAGTTGATGAGGGCACGGCCCGGATAGGCGCGCAGGCCGGCCTCGAGCGCAGCGGCATCGCTCGTGTCGATGGCGAGCGGGGCGTCCGTGAGCTGGGCAATCTCGGTCACGGCCTGCTTCATGGCCTTGGTGGCATCGATGCCGGCCACGCCCATATTGACGTCGAGCAGCCTTGCGCCGGCCTTGACCTGGTTCACAGCCTCTTTCTTGACGGAGAGCAGGGAACCCTCGCGGATCTCGGCGGCGAGCTTCTTGCGGCCTGTCGGGTTGATGCGCTCGCCAATCAGGACGGTTGGCAGGTCCTTGTCGACGCAGACCGAGCGGCTGCGGCTGGCGAGCCAGAGGCGCTTCGGCAGCGGCTCGCGCACGGGCTCAGCCTGCCCTTCGAGCGCAGCGCGCAGCGCGCGGATGTGCGCTGGCGTCGTGCCGCAGCAGCCGCCGAGGTAGGTGGCACCGGCGGCGAGGAGCTTCGGGCCCCAGCTGCCGAAGTCCTCAGGACCCATCGGGAAATGCGTCACGCCGTCGACGAGCTGCGGCATGCCGGCGTTCGGCTGGACGCTGATCGGGCAGTCACAGCTGGCGGCGAGCGTCTTGACGATCGGCACAAGCTGCTCCGGTCCGAGCGAGCAGTTGACGCCGATGATGTTCGCACCCATGTGGGAGAGGATGATGGCGGCTGACTGCGGGTCGGTGCCCGTGACCGTGCGGCCATCGTCGCTGTAGGTCAGCTGGCAGATGACCGGGATCTCTGGCGCGACCTCCTTGGAGGCGAGCAGGGCGGCGCGCATCTCCTGGATGTCGATGCAGGTCTCGATGATGAAAAAGTCGACGCCGGCCTTGGCGAGTGCGCTGGCCTGCTCCTTGAAGCACGCATAGGCCTCTTCGAAATCGAGGTCGCCGAGCGGGCTGATGAAGCGGCCCGTCGGACCCATGGAGCCGGCGACCTTGGCGCGCGTGCCGGCAGCTTCTTTTGCAATCCGGACGGCTGCCGTGTTGAGCTCTTCGACGCGGTCCTCGAGACCGTAGTGGTCGAGCTTGAGGCGGCTGGCGCCGAAGGTGTTCGTCTCGATGATGGTCGCGCCGGCCTCGATGTAGGCCTCGTGGATGTGCCGGACGACTTCCGGGTGGTCGATGTTCATGAGTTCGGGACAGCCGCCTGCTTTGAGGCCGCCGGCCTGCAGCATCGTGCCCATGGCACCGTCAAAGATGTGGATCATAGCCAATTCCTCCAGAGTTGTTCCTGATACGTGATTCCTGATTTCCTTGCTCAAAGATTCTATTGACATAGTAATGCAGTATGAATTCTATGTCAATGTTTTTGTATCCCGCTCACTTGACCGCTTTGCGGGAGGGGCAGTCGACTTTGTCGCAGGCGGCACAGCCATTGGGGGAGTGCGCTGCTTCTTCCGAGCCCTTGACTTCCTTATATAGGCCGATGATGGCCGTGACGCTCTTGCGCGGCACGAGCATCTTCGACTCAGAAAGCGAGATGCCGATGGTCTCGCACTTCGTCACGCGGATGAGCTCGGGCTGCTGGTCGAGCGGCCAGTCGCCGTAGCCGGGGCTGAAGCGCCAGCGCATGCCGTAGCCCTGTGCGGCCATCTTCGGCTTGATGGCCTTCTCCATGCCGTCGGCCAGCTGCTCGACGGCCGTGGTCGCAGCGGCATCGAGCAGGACGCTGCTCGCGTACTCGCCATCAGCAAAGCGCTTCGTGACCATGTCCTCGATGGCATCGCCGACCGTGATGGCGAGCAGGATGACCTTGTCACAGCCGGAGAGATGCTTGCCAATCTTTGTTCCCTCGATGTGGAAGGGTGGGTCGGCCTTCACGATCTGCTTCTCGCAGTCGTAGTCGTAGAGCTGCCAGATGCCGCGTGGCTCGGCGAGCAGGCGGGCGTCCTGGCAGGCATCCTCGATAAGGCGTTCATCAAAATCCTTGGCGCGCATGAGCCCTGCATAGCGGCGCGTCTCCTTCGGGTCAATCTTCAGCAGTGGGGCATTGTAGACAGGCATGGATATTCCTCCCCTGTAAATTTTTAAAATGTTTCACGTGAAACAATGGCATTTTCGCGATTTCTATATTATGATATAGGGTATACGGCGCGGAGGAGCCGTGACGGATTACAGAGGCTCCTGCCGCACACGCATTACAGATGTTACAATGTAACAATTATACTGATTCTAGCACGCTTTTACAAGGATAGCTGTGCACTTGTTTACGATTGCAGGACAGAATGGTATGGGAAATCAAAGAAAGTGGTGAAATTCGTGGCAAAGGCAAAGATCATTGCAGTAGCCAATCAGAAGGGCGGCGTCGGCAAGACGACGACATCGGTGAACCTCGCGGCATGTCTGGCGGCAAAGGAGAAGAAGGTCCTGCTTGTCGACTGTGACCCGCAGGGCAATGCGTCGAGCGGCTATGGCATCGACAAGTCAGCGCTCGCGACGACAATCTATCAGGTCATCATCAACGGCACGGCGGTGCAGGACGCCATCATCAAGACGGAATTCGGCGTCGACGTGCTGCCGGCCAACATCGAACTGGCCGGTGCCGAGGTCGAGCTCGTCGCGGCCATCTCGCGTGAGACGCGGCTCAAGCGGGCACTTGAGCCGGTCGAGCAGGACTACGACTACATTCTCATCGATTGCCCACCGTCGCTTGGCCTCTTGACGCTCAACTCACTGGCCGCAGCCGATTCGGTGCTCATGCCGATCCAGTGCGAGTTCTACGCGCTCGAGGGCGTCTCGCAGCTCATGAACACGATTGAGCTCGTGCGCACGAATCTCAATCCGCATCTCGAGGTCGAGGGTGTGCTCATGACGATGTACGATGGCCGCACGCGGCTTGCGGAACAGGTCGTCGCTGAGGTCCGCGAGAATTTCGGCGAGCTCGTCTACAAGACGATGATTCCGCGCACGGTCCGCCTCAGCGAGGCGCCGTCGTACGGCGAGCCCATTCTCTACTACGACAAGCGTTCTAAAGGAACGGACACCTATATGAAGTTGGCAGAAGAGGTGATGGCACATGGTGAGTAAGGGACATGGCGGCCTCGGCAAAGGACTCGGCGCGCTCTTGAAGAACCGCGAGATCACGCCGGCGAAGGATCAGGTGCAGGAGATCGCGGCCGATGAGATCCGGGCCAACCGCTATCAGCCGCGCCAGAATTTCGACGAGGCGGCACTCGAGGACCTCAGCGAGTCCATCCGCCAGTACGGCATCCTGCAGCCTCTGATCGTCCGGCGCCTGCCGGAGAAGGGCTACGAGCTCATCGCCGGTGAGCGCCGCTTGCGCGCCGCCCGCAAAGCAGGACTTGAAAAAGTACCGGCACTTGTGCGAGAATATAACGATGCAGAGATCAGTGAGATCGCCCTGATCGAGAACATCCAGCGCGAGAACCTCAATATCATCGAGGAGGCAGAGGCCTACGCTTTCCTCATGCAGAACTTCCAGCTGACGCAGGAGATGCTCGCGAAGAAGGTCGGCCGCAGCCGCCCGCACATCGCCAACTCGCTGCGCCTCCTGGAGCTCGCAGAGCCTGTCCAGGACAAGCTCGTCGCAGGCGAACTGCTCATGGGCCAGGCACGGCCGCTGCTCGCGCTCAAGGATGAGGCGCTGCAGATCAAGGCCGCGGAACACATCCTCGCGGAGCACCTGTCCTCGCGCCAGGCGGAAGAACTCGTGCGCCGACTGCTCGATGACCCCGCTTACCTCGACGCAGAGGAGGGCGGGCCGGAAGACGAGACCGCAGAAGCTCAGGTAACGCAAGAAGCTCAGCAGGATGCATTCTATCAGGATGCTGTGGGCCGGCTCAACGAGTACCTCGGCACGAAGGTGCGCATCCGCCCCGGCAAGAAAAAGAGCCGCATTGAGATCGAGTTCTACTCCGAAGACGACCTCGAGCGCCTGCTCGAGCTTCTCGAGGGACAGAAGGACTCACATCCGACTCCGCCCGAGCACTTCTCTGTCTGATCTTGACGGTATTGTTTCACGTGAAACATCGTCATCTATTTACCGTATCTTATGAAGGAGCATTCAATAGACAATGGATATTCAGGAAATCACGAAATTTGCCCTAAATAACATCATCCCGATCCTCGCTGGTCTCGGCGTCATCGCCGTCATCCTGCTGGCGCTGCTCATCAACCTCTACATGAAGGTCAGCTACATGAAGAAGCGCTACCGCAAGATGATGACGGGCGCGGATGGCGCGAACCTCGAGCGCATGCTCATCGGCCATCTCAACGAGATCCAGGCGGTGTCGGAGGAGAACGCCGCGATAAAGCGCGAGAATGAGCGCCTCGATGGACTTCTGCAGCTCGCCATCACGCGCGTCGGTGTCGTGCGCTTCCGCGCGTTCGACGATATGGGCAGTGACCTGAGCTATGCCGTTGCACTCCTCGACTCCTACAATGACGGCGTCATCCTCACGAGCATCTTCGGCCGCGAGGATTCGCGCAGCTACGTCAAGCCGGTCGAGAAGGGCCAGTCGACGTACCAGCTGATGCCGGAAGAGCAGCAGGCTCTTGACGAGGCAATGCGCAAGGGCGCATCAGCCTGAGCCATGAAATAAGCTTTGAATTGCGGTAAATCCTATGCTATAATAGGCGTAAGATTTACCGCATCATTTTTTCCAGTAATTCAAAGGCAGTTCTGATCCAGGGAGCGTATCATTTCCGTGGATTATTTTTTTGTTTGGAGGTTTCATCTTTGGCTAAGAGCGAAGAACAGAAAGCGCAGAAGGCAGCCCCTGCACCGGAGCAGGAGGGCGTGACCGAGCAGACGACGGTGATGGCCCCTCTGTCAGACGAGGCAGTCAAGGCTGCGGCAGAAGCTGAGAAGGCAAAGGACGAGAAAGCAAAAGACACGAAGAAGAAAAAGGCCAAGAAGAAGCAGACGATCTATACGATCAAGCTGATTCCAGACGATGACGGCGACACGAAGAGCATCCGCCTGTCGGAGCGCGTGCTCAAATACGGCATCGCCTCGGTGGCAGCAGGTGCGCTGCTCTTTGTCGGCGCGTTCAGCTACTCGGTCTACAGCACGTTCGCCAACCAGAACGGCGCCGCAGAGATCCATGAGCTGCGCGAGGTCAACAATATCCAGCAGGAACAGCTGCTGCAGCTCTCCAAGAAGGCCAATGCGCTGCAGGATGAGATTGACCAGCTCACGCAACTCGAGTCGGACCTGCGCCGCATGTCGGGTGCGAGCCCCGCGCAGGATGACGGCTCGGGCGACGGCAGCGGCCTGACGAATGACGGCACGAGCGGCAAGCACGATGGCCAGGGCGGCCCGTACGCGCAGCAGCCGAGCCTCGATAACGTCAGCGAGGCCCTCGACAATGTCGCGAAGGACATCGAGAAGCGCCGCGCCTCGCTCTTAGAGCTGCAGGAGCAGCTCAAGGCACAGCAGGAGGCGATGGGGACGCCGGGCATGGTCTCGTTGCCGGGCTCGCTCGTCGGCAGCACAGTCTCGGTCACGACGCCGACGGGCTGGCCGGCTCGCGGTGAGGTCAGCTCGCCGTACGGCCTGCGCTGGAATGGCTCGGACTTCCACCCGGGCATCGATATCGCCAACGACATGGGCACGCCGATCGTCGCGACGGCAGACGGCACGGTCACCACGGCCGGCTGGAATGCGGGCGGCTACGGCAACATGGTCGACATCGACCACGGCAACGGCATCACGACGCGCTACGGCCATGCGATGCAGGTCGTCGTCAGCGCCGGCCAGCACGTGCGCCGCGGCCAGATCATCGCCTACATGGGCAGCACGGGCTTCTCGACGGGCCCGCATGTCCACTACGAGGTCCGCATCAACGGCCAGGCGGTCAACCCGGTCAGCTACCTCTGATATTGAAATAAACAGAATGAGACTCTGTATCAACGCGTTCTCTCGCGTTGATGCGGAGTCTCTTTTCTTTTTAAACGAAATCGAAACAAAATAAAAGAGAATAATCGTTCGATAAGGCGTATCCATGTATACATGTTAAGTTATGGTTGACATGTCAAGTATACATTTTTATAATAGAAGTTACGTAACGCCATATGCATTGTGCAAACACATTTGTGTATTGATTCTATGTAGGATAGAAGGATAGAAGGAGAGACCGCTATGTGTCGGATAGGTTCCATAAAGAGTAAAGTACCCATTCAGCCCTCCAAGGCACTGCATCTCATGCTTCCGCAGCAGGAAGGTCATGATAACTCAGGTTTCGCCATGGTCATGCAGGACCTGTACGGAATCTTTTCCAATTATAAGGACAAGCCCCTGTTGTCGCTGGCCTGCACGCAGCGCGGTGCCCAGCTCGTCGAGGAGTACATGGACACGCACAACTTCGTGCAGCTGGCCGAGTGGATCCCGGTCCCGGACAAGCAGCCGGGTCTCGACATCCAGGCCATGCCGTACTACATCTTCCGCAACTACGATTATCCGGAAGATGCAGAGCACATGACGAAGGAGCAGAAGGAGGACCTGCTGCTCGACACGCGCCTGGCCCTGCGCAAGATCCTCGAGAAGGAGAATGCCGGCTACGTCTACTCGTTCTGGCCGGATGTGCTGACGCTCAAGGAGATCGGCGATCCGCGCGACATCGCGACGTACTTCCACCTCTGGGATGACAACGGCTGCCTCGTCGCCAAGTCCATCGTCGCCCAGTGCCGCCAGAACACGAACTACGACATCGTCCGCTATGCGGCACACCCGTTCTTCCTGCAGGGATACACGCTCTGCGCGAACGGTGAGAACACCTTCTACACGAAGAACAAGGAATTCCAGAAATCCCTGCACCGCGGCTACATCGGCTTTGAGTCCGACTCCCAGTGCTTCCTCAACACGCTCCACTACGTCCATTACGAGCTCAAGTGGCCGCTGACGTACTACAAGCACGTCATCACGCCGCTGCCGTTCGAGGAGATCGCTGAGCGCCCCGACAAGGATGTCCTGATCGCCATCCGCCAGAGCCTCGCGAACCTCGAGATCAACGGCCCGAACACGATCATCGGCGTCCTGCCGGATAAGAAGATGATCACCTGCTGTGATTCCAAGAAGCTGCGCCCGGTCGTCGTCGGACGCACGGATGACATGGTGGCCATCTCGTCCGAGGTTTGTGGTCTCAATGAGATCATGCCGGACCGTGACCAGACGAAGGATATCTACCCGAATGAACGTGAAATCGTTGTGATTGACAACGACCTGGAGGTACAGAGATGGAAGCAGTAAAGACTCAAGACGTGGGCGTCAATGACCTGCCCTGGATAATCGAATATCATCCCAATCGCTGCACGATGTGCGGCAGCTGCGTGGCATCCTGCTCCTTCAAGTCCATCAAGGTAGCGGTCCGCGGCCAGTCCCTGACGGTGTCGGAAAAGCCGGTGCCGGAGCCGAAGAAGATCCATCGCGTGCGCCCGGTCATCAAGCAGGTCGCGAGCCTCACGGATTTCTGCCGCGGCTGCGGCATCTGCGAGAAGGTCTGCCCGAATGATGCCATTCATCCGGTCCGCAACCCGGATACGCGCAAGACCCTGCTCTCGAAGGACCACGGCCCGATAAAGCGCGGCGGCCGCACGAACCTCAACGCACAGCGCACGCTCGACTCGATCGTCGTCGGCCGCATCTCGCAGATGACGGACCCGTCGCTCGATGCCGCGCGCCACACCTTCGACATCCGCTCGCCGTTCGGCCGCGTGCTCTCGGCCAAGGAGCTGCCATTTGCCATCAAGGACGGCAAGCTCGTCGAGACGAAGCACACGCCGCCGGTACACTGGATCTACCCGCTGATCTTCTCCGATATGTCCATCGGTGCGCTGTCGACGCGCGCCTGGGAAGCTGTCGCACTCGCTGTCGGCTACCTCAACGAGAAGTGTGGCTTGCCGGTCCGCATGAGCTCTGGTGAGGGCGGCATGCCGGTAAAGCTCCTCGAATCGGACTATCTCAAGTACTTCATCATCCAGATCGCATCCGGCCACTTCGGCTGGAACCGCATCATCAAGGCCATGCCGCACATGAAGACGGACCCTGCGGGTATCCTCATCAAGATCGGCCAGGGCGCAAAGCCGGGCGACGGCGGCCTGCTGCCGGAGGCAAAGGTCGCAGAGCATGTCCAGGCCATCCGCGGCGTACCGAAGGCGACGCTCGCCTCGCCGCCGAACCATCAGGGCCTGTACTCCATCGAGGAATCCGTCCAGAAGATGCATCTCTCGATGAACGCGGCTTTCGGCTTCCGCGTGCCGGTCGCCATCAAGTGCGCGGCCTCGGCCACGTCGGTATCCGTCTACAACAATCTGCTGCGCGACCCGTACAAGATCTGCGGCGGCTTCTTCATCGACGGCATCCAGGGCGGCACGGGCGCGGCCAATGAGGTCTCGCTCGACCACACAGGCCATCCGGTCGTCTCGAAGATCCGCGACTGCTACCTCGCAGCCGTCAAGCAGGGCCTGCAGGGCCAGATCCCGCTTTACGGCGGCGGCGGCATCGGCATGACGGGCAACGCCGCAGCCGACGCATTCAAGATGATGTGCCTCGGCGCCAACGGCGTTTTCGTCGGCAAGATCCTCATCCAGCTCCTCGGTTGCATCGGCAACGAGCAGGGCCGCTGCAATTCCTGCAACACGGGCAAGTGCCCGATGGGCATCTGCTCGCAGGACCCGCGCCTCGTCAAGCGTCTCGACATCGACCGCGGCGCGCAGAAGATCGTCGACTACGTGCTGGCCTTTGACGCCGAGCTCAAGAAGCTCATGGCGCCGATCGGCAACAGCTCGCTGCCGATTGGCCGCAGCGACGCGCTCGTCTCCACGGACAAGGCCGTGGCCGACAAGCTTGGCATCCAGTACGTTTGCTGATAGCAGGAGGAGAGCTCAATGTTTAAGATAGATACCATGAAAGGGCATGAACGCATGTCCACCCAGGACCTGCTCCTGGCCATCGGCGAAGCCGTCAAGCAGGGCGAGACGGATTTTGAGATCAAGGCATCCGGTCAGCACGACATCGGCGGTCCGCTCTGGCATCCGGAAGGCAAGAAGCTGCACTTCCACGTCTGGAACGCCGGTCAGCGCACGGGTTCGATGTGCCTGCCGGGCACGGAGATTGTCATCGAGGAGTCGACGTCGGCTGACGTCGGCTGGCTCAATGCCGGCGGCATCATCACGGTCAAGGGCGATGCCGGCGATACGGCGGGCCACTGCTCGTCGGGCGGCAAGATCTTCATCGGCGGCCGCGGCGGCACGCGCACGGGCTCGCTGATGAAGCACGACCCGCTCTATGAGGAGCCGGAGCTCTGGATCCTCAAGAACGTCGGCTCGTTCTCGTTTGAGTTCATGGGCGGCGGCAAGGCCGTCGTCTGCGGCTACGACAGTGCGGAGTTCGACTCGGTCCTCGGCGAGCGCGCCTGCGTCGGCATGGTCGGCGGCACGGTCTATGTGCGCGGCCCGATCGGCACGCATCCGGCTGACATCATCTGCTCCGCGCTCGACGAGGATGACATCGCCTTCCTCGCGGGGGGCATGGATGACTTCCTCGCGCACATCGAGCGCCCGGAGCTCAAGGCAGAGCTCACCAACTGGAGCGAGTGGCACAAGCTGCGCCCGCTGACGGCTGCGGAGCGCAAGCCGAAACCAGCGCCGGACCTCCATTCCTTCCGCCTGCACGAGTGGGTCAAGGGCGGCATCTTCTCGGATGTCGCACACGATGACTTCGAGGTCCACAATACGATCACGCACGGCCTCTACCGCCTGCGCGTGCCGAGCTGGGACAATGCGAAGTACGCAGCACCGTGCGAATTCAACTGCCCGACGGGTATCCCGACGCAGCTGCGCTACAAGTACATCCGCAACGGTGAGCTTGACAAGGCCATCCAGCTCGAGCTCGACTACACGCCGTTCCCGGGCTGCGTCTGCGGCTCTGTCTGCCCGAACCCCTGCATGGATGCCTGCACGCGCGGCACGATCGATGAGCCGATCCAGATCGGCGACCTCGGCTACAGCTCCGCCTTTGCGAAGGTCGAGCCGCCGAAGCAGAAGACGGGCAAGAAGATCGGCATCATCGGCGGCGGCGTCGCCGGTCTCTCGACGGCCTGGCAGCTCGCCCGCAAGGGCCACGATGTCACGGTCTACGACGATGCTGACCACATCGGCGGCAAGCTCGAGCAGGTCATCCCGCGCGGACGTCTCTCGCACGAGCTGCTCGAGTCGGAGCTCAAGCGCATCGAGAGCGTCGGCGTCAAGTTCGTCGAGGGATGCAAAGTCGACCGCGAGAAGTTCGACAAGATCCGCGAAGCGAGCGACGCCGTCGTCGTCGCGACGGGCGGCACGAAATCCCGCTACTTCCCGTGGGAAGGCGTTGAGCGCCTGACGATGGGCCTCGAGTACCTCAAGGCCATCAACCGTGGCGAACATCCGAAGACGGGCAAGAAGGTCGTCGTCATCGGCGCCGGCAACTCCGGCATGGACACGTGCCGTGGCGCCTACGAGATGGGCGCGGAGTCAGTCATCGCTGTCGATGTCCAGAAGCCGGCTGCTTTCCAGAAGGAAATCGCCTATTTTGAAGGCCTTGGCGGCAAAATCGTCTGGCCGTTCTTTACGAGCAAGATCACGCCGGAAGGCGTCTACGGCAATGACGGCCGCTTCATCGAAGCCGACCAGGTCATCGTCTCCATCGGCGAGGCGCCGGTCCTCGACTTCCTGCCGGAGGATGAGGGCATCGAGTACTTCCGCAAGAGCTGGCTCGTGCCGAAGAAAGACCTCTCCATCATGGACGGTGTCTTCACGGCTGGCGACACGATCAAGCCGGGCCGTCTGACGGATGCCATCGGCAGCGGCCGCAAGGCAGCCTGGTACGTCGACCAGTACGTCATGGGCAAGGATTACAAGGCTTTCCCCGAGAAGAAGCAGGTCCCGGCTGACCGCCTCTCGAAGGCCTACTTCGAGAAGTGCCACCACTGCGAGCTCGGCGACCCGGTCAGCGACTACAAGCGCTGCGTGAGCTGCGGCACCTGCCGCGACTGCAAGATGTGCCTTGAATCCTGCCCGGAGAAGGCCATCAACCGTATCGAGCACGAGGACGGCACGATCGAGTACACGAGTGACCCGAACCGCTGCATCGGCTGCGGCATCTGCGCCGGTGTCTGCCCGTGCGGCGTCTGGACGATCCAGGATAACCCAGAGAAGATCCCGATGTACTCCACGGGCGCCAAAGCCTAAGGGGTTATCGGAGCACATAGCAATAAAAAATCAGCCTTTCCACTGCGATGTGGAAAGGCTGATTTTGTTTCACGTGAAACATCAGAAGGATTCGGGGGAGTGGGGAATCATGTTTCACGTGAAACATTTAGGGGCGGCTATCAGGCATTCCTGCCCTTGATATCGGTCAGGCGGATTCCCTTCTGTGCGGCATCCATGGCCTTGAACTCGCGCATCCGGCTGATGAGCAGGAAGAGGCCGAAGAGAAGGGCTGTGACGTCAGCGGCCGGCACCGCGAGCCAGACGCCCGAAAGCCCGAGTATCCGGGGCAGGGTCAAGAGGAAGAAGACGATGCCGAGCAGGTTGCGGGCAAACGACATCAGCGCGGACGTGCGGCCATCGGAGATGGCCGTGAAGAAGCCGGAGATGAAGAGGTTGAACCCGCAGAGCAGGAACGTGAAGGAAAAGAGCGCGAAGCCCTGGCGCGTGAGCTCGTAGACGTGGCCGCCCTGTGGCAGGAACAGCGAGACAAGCGGCTCAGCGAGCAGATGCGAGAGGCTGAAGGAGATCAGCGCACCGCCTGCGATGACCGTCAGGCTCAGGCGGACGAGGCGGCGCAGCTCCCCGAAGTCCCGTGCGCCGAAGCGGTAGGAGAAGATCGGGGCGACGCCGTTCGTGAAGCCCATGTAGACGGCCGTCAGCAGCATCTCCGCATAGAGGATGACGGAGATGGCCGCAACGCCGTCGGCGCCGGCATAGCGGAAGGTCAGGATGTTGAACAGGAAGGTCGTGATGCCGACCGAGAGCTGCGTGACGAGCTCTGAGCTGCCGTTGTAGAAGGCCTGGCCGAGCGCGCGCCACTCGAGGCGGGGCTTCGCGAAGCGGATCAGATGGCTGAAGCGATAGAAGTAGACGAGGCCAATGACGCCGGCAATCAGGTCGGCAATGCCCGTTGCGAGGCCCGCGCCGAAGATGCCGAGGCCGAGATGCGCGAGGAACAGGTAGTCGAGGCTCGCGTTTGTCAGACCGGCCAGCACGGAGACGATGAAGCCCTGCATTGGCCGGCCGTCCGCGATGAAGAAGGCGTTGAAGAGAATCATGAGCGCGGCGAATGGGAAGAACGGCAGCAGCGAGTAGAGGTAGCTGCGGCAGTCTGCCATGAGCTCTGGCGAGGCGCCGAGCAAGGTGAGCAGGCTGTCGCCGGCGGCAATCGTCAGCGTGGCCAGGACCGTGGCGAGCACGGCTGTCGTCACGGTGATCATCGTAAAGCGCTGGCGCGCGAGCTGCGGCTTGTTCTCGCCAAGATTCTTGGCGACGAGTGCCGAGCCGCCCGAGGCCAGCATGATGGCGAGGCCGAAGACGATGTTGATGGCGGGGTAGACGATATTGGAAGCGGCCAGCGCGTCGCTGCCGGCATAGCGCCCGATGAAGATGCCGTCCGTCACCGTGTAGAGCGAGATGATGATCATCATGCCGATGGACGGCGCGGCAAAGCGCAGCAGGCTGCCGAGCCGGAAACGGCGGGCGAGCGGTGAGTGTTTTGTCGTTGTGCGTTGCATATCTATCAAGATCCTTTCAGAAAACTGTCCTATACTCATGGTAGAGTATACAGTAACTGTAAAGTCAAGGGGGAGTTGTATGGAACCCAAACCGATGCTTCACACGGGCGAATTTGCCAAGCTCTGCGGCGTCAACAAGCGCACGCTCCACTACTACGATGAGCAGGGAATCTTCTCGCCCGACCACGTCGATGCGAACGGCTACCGCTGCTATGCCGTGCGCCAGCTCTATCCATTCATCATGATCCGGCTGCTGCGGCAGATGGGGCTCGACCTCGCGGAGATACAGGACTACATGAGCCACCGCAGCCCCGCGCGTCTCGAGACACTGCTCAAAGAGCAGGAGGAGTGGCTCGACGGCGAGTTGCGCCGTCTCCAGTACATGAAGGAGATCGTGCGAAACCAGAGGGATGTGCTGGCTGTCGCGCACCGCATCCACTGCGACGATGTGGAAGTCGAAAAATGGCCGGCGGCTAACCTCATCTACTCGCGCCCCGTGCGCGCGCTGATAAAAGCCGGCGACAACGGCGCGGTGGAGCGCGTCATCATGGAGCACATGCGCTACATGATGGAACACGAATTGACGACAGGGCAGGTCTTCGGCGCGATGGTGAGGACGGAAGACTGCCTCGGCCCGGATGGCGAGACGGGGCTCTTTGCGCGCTTCTTCACCGTCACGACAAAGAGCATTGATCATGTGCCAGAGGACCTCTGCGCCGTCCGTCCGGCGGGCCGCTACCTCGTGACCTACTTCAAGGGCGACTACATGAAGACGGGGCCGGCCTACGCGCGGCTGCGCCGCTGGCTGCAGGCGCATCCCGAGTGGCGGCCGGGAGACTACTCCTATGAAGAGAGCATCCTGGAGGACCTCAGCTCCGCCAATCCGCAGGAGTACATCACGCGTGTCGCCGTCCCGCTGCAGCAACACGGTGACAAGAGAGGAGACAGATGAAATGGACTTAAAGCAATTGCGCTATTTCATGGCGATCGTGGAGGAGCGGCAGATCACAGCGGCCGCGAGGCGGCTGCACATGGCCCAGCCGCCACTGAGCAACCAGATGAAGATGCTCGAGGACGAGATCGGGCTCCAGCTCTTCCGGCGCGGGCCGCACCACATCGAGCTGACTGAGGCCGGCGAGCTGCTCGCCGCGCGCGCGGCCCAGCTCTTAGACATGGCGGCCATGACGAAGCGGGAGCTCCAAGACCTCAAGCAGGGGCTCTGCGGCACGCTCGCCATCGGCACGGTCTCCTCGTCCGGCAATCTGCTGATGCACGAGGGCATGCAGGCCTTCCGCGCGAAGTTCCCGCGCGTCCACTTTGAGATCCACGACGGCAATACGTACCAGCTCATCGACATGCTGGAGAAGCGGCTCATCGAGATTGCCATCGTCCGCACGCCGTTCAACGCCTCGCGCTTCAACTGCAAGTACCGCCAGCCGGAGCCGATGATTGCCGCGATGACGCCAGAGCTTGACTGGGCAACGCAGCAGCAGGAAATCGCGGTGGAAGAGCTCGCGGACAGGCCGCTGATCCTCTACCGCCGCTTCGAGCAGCTCCTGCTCGATACCTTCGCTGCGCATGGGTTTACGCCGGACGTTGCCTGCCTCAACGACGATGCGCGCACGACGATTCTCTGGGCCAATGCGGGCCTCGGCGTGGCCATCGCACCGGCCGCCGCCGTCGACCTCGCCGCCCACAACCACCTGCACGTCAAGACCATCGCGGAGCCCTCTCTGCGCACGCGGCTCGCCGCCATCTGGCCGCGCGAAGCCTACGTTTCCTCGCTTGCCGAGCACTTCCTGGAATATTTTTGACTCAGTCAATTAATTTAACGGAAATCCAACGGCTATCTAAGCGGACTGCAAAATCGTGCGGCTATACTGTTATCATCAAAAGGAAAACAGACTCCATATAGAAAAGAGGAGATTATCATGATGAAGTTGAACTGGAAGAAAAGCATGGCCGCCGTCCTGGCAGGCATCATGAGCTTTGGCGTGCTGAGCACGACGCTGGCTGTCCCCGCAGAGGCTTCCTCGCGCCGCACGGACCCGCCGCGCATCGAGCAGGACCGCGACAACCACAGACCGCAGCCACAGATCTCGCAGCGCGACAGAGACAGAGATCAGGCGCGCTGGGAGCGCGAGCGCCGCAACGACAGAGACCGCAGACGCACGTCGAGCAATTCGCATTCGACGGGTGAGGTCACGACGGCCGCCGTCCTCGGCGCCGTCGTCGGCGCTGTCATTGCCAAGAATACCTGATGCCCGAGCGTCCAGCTCCATCAGGACCCGGAAATAAATTCGCCTCCGAGGCGTCTGGGAGAAGGAAAACGCCCTCGTTTTGGCGAAATCATTACATTAAATACGAGAATTAAAGACCGCTGTTCTGCAAAGAAAAGCGGTTTTCTTTTTGTCATGATCATCATGATTGTTGTGATCGCTGTGAAAGGATGGGGATATCCATGAACTTGAAGCAATATGTCCTGACGGCGCTGGCCGTCAGCGCCTTGACCATGCCTTGGACACCTGGCGTATCGCAGGCCGCTGCCGTCGATGCATCCGCTGCTACTAGCAGTAGCAGTGCGACGGCTGCCAAAGCCGATACTGCTGCCAAGAGTGATGAAGCCATGGCGAAGGCGAAGCAGGTGAAGTACAGCCTGAAGTTCAATGCGAAGAACTACACGAAGGAGACGCTGCAGCTCGACGGCAAGGATGTGGCCTTTCGCGCTTATCGCAATGTCGTCTACGTCTCGAAGCCGGCCTCTGTCGCCGCCGAATCCATGAGCATCTTCATCCCCGAGGCGTACTTCCAGAAGGGCGGCACGGTCAATGGCTATACGAAAGAGACTGCGCCAATCTTCCTGCCAAACGGCGTCGGCGGTTACATGCCGGGCGAGATCAAGGAGCCGAGTGCCAACGACCGCATGAGCGGCGGCGCCAATGCCTCGCTCGTCGCTCTCTCGAGGGGGTATGTCGTCGCGGCACCGGCCATCCGCGGCCGCACGACGGTCGGCGATGACGGCAAGACGTACGTCGGCAAGGCGCCGGCGCTCATCGTCGACTACAAGGCGGCCGTGCGCTACCTGCGCTACAACCGTCACCGCCTGCCGGCCGGCAATACGGACAGGATCATCTCGAATGGCACGAGCGCGGGCGGCGCACTCTCCGCACTGCTCGGCGCGACGGGCAACAGCAAGGAGTACGCTGCAGAACTCAAGGCCATCGGCACGGCCAATGAGCGCGACGACATCTTCGCCTCGATGGACTACTGCCCAATCACGAACCTCGACCATGCCGACATGGCCTACGAGTGGATGTTCAACGGCGTCAATGAGGCGCATCAGAGCAGCGCCCAGATGATCCCGCTGCTGCCGCTGAAGTCCGGCTCTATGCCGGGCGCCATCAAGGCCGGCGACACGGTCGTGCCGCTTGGACCAGGCCCTGTCGTGCAGGGCGATGGCAGCACCGTGACGAACCGCCCCGCGAATGCACCGACGGAGACGAGTGCCGGCACGGAGATGACGCAGGAACAGCGCGTGGCCTCGGATCAGCTCAAGGCACTGTTCCCCGACTACGTCAATAGTTTGGGGCTCAAGGACCGTCAGGGACACACCCTGATGCTCAATGAGGATGGCACGGGCAGTTTCGCCGACTACATCAAGTCCATCTACGCCGCCTCGGCACAGTCGGCTCTCGATGCAGGCGAAGACCTCTCGAGCCTCGACTGGCTGACCATCGAGAACGGTCTCGTCAAGGATGTAGACCTCGCGAAGTACGCGGCCTGGGCGACGCGCCTCAAGGCAGCGCCGGCCTTCGATAAATTCGACCTGAGTTCCGGTGAGAATGACGAGTTCGGCACGTCGGACAACACGCCGCGCCACTTCACTGGCTTCGCCCTGACGCGCGATAAGAAAATGGGTGCGACCCTGGCGACCTGGGATGACATCCGCCGCATGAATCCGCTCTACTTCATCGGCCAGAAGGGCGGCACCGTTGCCCCGCACTGGCGCATCCGCCACGGTGCCAAGGACCGCGACACGTGCCTGGCCATCCCGGTCATCCTGGCCTTGACGCTGCAGAATAACGGCTACGATGTCGACTTCTCCTCGCCGTGGGGCAAAGGACATGCCGGCGATTACGACCTCACCGAGCTCTTTGACTGGGCTGACGGTCTCTGCAAGGCACCGACGAAAAAATAAAGAGATCTGTGAGCGATGCTTTTGCATCTGCTCGTTGGGCATCCTGCTAACTGGCAGGATGCCCTTTTTGATTATTAGAAAACAGCGGTAAAACAACATAGAACGGGTGTCGTTTCTTACAGCTGTACTCTATAGCTTTATGCTATAATAATAACACGTACCGATGTAGGAATGAGTATGGACAGCAAGATATAAGATAAGAAAGGAGCTCCCTACGATGATGACATTGACGCAGATGCGTTATTTCTATGAAGTGTGCCAGTGGCAGAATATCACGAAGGCGGCCGAGCATCTTCACGTTTCGCAACCGACAATCAGCGTCGCGATGCAGACGCTTGAGGCGGAGACCGGATTGAACCTGTTCCACCGCGAGGGCCGGAAGCTCGTCGTAACGCCGGAGGGCAGTAAATTACTTGGTAAGGTCAACCACATTTTAATCCAGATGGACCAGCTTGAGACAGAAATCCAGGACATGGCACACAACCGCAATCACATCCGCATGGCCCTGCCGTTGCAGATCGGCACGCGCTTCCTGCCGCGCATCCTCGGAGACTTCCGGCTTGCCCATCCGCAGATCAAGCTCGAGATCATCGAGACGGGCGGCATCAGCGCCTTGCAGATGGTCGAGGATGAGAAGCTCGACATCGCCCTGACGAATTACGCGACCGGCTTCAGCCAGAAGCTCTGCTACCAGAAGCTCTACGACTGCGAATGCTGCTTCGTCACCTATCCCTCGCATCCGCTGGCTAAGCGCAAAACCGTCTCGTTCGCCGACTTTGCCGACGAAGAGCTCGTCATGCTCGACAGCCACTACTTCATCTACCGCATGGTCCACGATCTTTTTGCCACACATAGCTGCAAGCCGCGCGTCATCCACTTCTCGCCGTACCTGCACACCATCAAGAACCTCGTCGAGCGCGGCATCTGCTCGACCTTTCTCGCCCGTCAGGCCGTCCTGCCCGATGAGAACCTCGTCGCCGTCGCCCTCGAAGAGCCCTTCTACATCAACTCTGGTATCGTCACCAAGAAAGGACGCCAGGTCTACGAGGACGAGCAGCAGCTTATCGACTACCTGCAGCAGATTACGAAGGATATGTAAGACTGGATTGATGACAAAAAAGAGAGACCTTCATCTGAAGGTCTCTCTTTTTGCTATTCTCTGCTTTATACTTCTTTTACTTCGCGTTCTTCTTTGCGAGGAAATCCTTGAGGATCTGGCGCTTGGCAATCTTGCCGGTCGAGGTGCGCGGCAGGGACTGGAGTTCGTGGAACTCGCGCGGAATCTTGTAGAGCGCGAGGTTGGCCTGCAGGAATTTCTTGAGCTCGCGGATGTTGATGGAGGCACCCTCGTGCAGGCTGTAGAAGCAGGCGCCGGCCTGGCCGCGCAGCTTGTCGTCGATGCCGACGACGGCGGCTTCGCTGATGCCCGGGAACTGATAGATGAGCTCTTCGACTTCGCGCGGGTAGATGTTCTCGCCCATGCTGATGATCATGTCCTTGAGGCGGTCGACAATGTAGATGTAGCCCTCTTCGTCGGCGCGGGCGACGTCGCCCGTGTGGAGCCAGCCGCCGCGCAGCGCGTTCTTCGTTGCGTCGGGCAGGTTCCAGTAGCCGAGCATGATGTTGTCGCCCTTGACGATGAACTCGCCGGCCTCACCTTTGGGGACTTCCTTGCCGTCGGCGTCAATGAGCTTCCAGGCGATGCCCGGAACGACGGGGCCACAGGAGCCGACTTTCGGCTTCTCAGGCGGGTTCATCGTGACAACTGGCGAGGTCTCGGAGAGGCCGTAGCCTTCGCAGATGTCGACGCCGAACTTGTTCATGAAGTCCTGCTCAATCTGCAGCGGCAGCGTCGTGCCGCCCGAGACGACGAGGCGCAGGGAGGCCATGTCTTCCTTGCTCGCGAGCTTCGTCAGCAGGCTGCAGATTGACGGCACGATGTAGAGGTCGTTGATCTTCTCCTCGCGGATGACGCTGATGGTCTCTTTCGGTGTGAAGGAGTCGAGGATGACGACTTCGGCGCCGCAGTAGAGCGGGTAGAGCACGGAACAGGTCCAGCCGAAGCAGTGGTACATCGGCAGCACGCAGAGCACGTGATGTTCGGCCTTGCAGCCCATGATGCTCATCTGATCGGCGTTCGTGATGAGGTTGCGGTGCGAGAGGACGGCGCCCTTCGGCGAGCCCGTCGTGCCGGACGTGTAGATGATGACGCAGGGGTTCTGCTCATCGAAGGTCGGTGGCAGGGTCGGGGCAGCCGGCAGGCTCTCGTCTTTCTTGCCCATCTGGCGGATGTCGTGCTGCGTCACGCGCATGTCGCAGCGCAGGGTGGAGAGCGCGTCGACGAGGTTCAGCGGCTGGTATGTCAGGATGTGGCGTGAGCCGGAGTCCTTGATGATGTAGGCAATCTCACGGCTGCTGAGCTGGAAGTTGATCGGCACAGCGATGGCGCCGAGCGAGACGATGGCCATGTAGGCGTAGACGTAGTCCGCACTGTTGCGGGAGAAGATGCTGACGCGGTCGCCGACGCGCACACCGGCGGCGTAGAGGCGGTCACGGCAGGCGGCGACGTGCTGCTGCAGCTCGCGGTAGGTGATGCGGCGCTCGTGATCGACGATGGCGAGGGAGTCTGGCTTCCCCTGATAAATCAGTTCATGTACAAACATTCTATACCCTATTCCTTCCTGAGGGCCTCAAGACCGCAAGAGCAGAGAGGCACTCATCGCACAGGACAAATCTTCTTCGTTACAGCCCTAATTTTATACCAGGTCATAAACTTTGTCAAAGCATAATGTTGCCAGCTCGTGATATCAGTCTTCTTCCTCGTCGTGCGGGTGTGCGAGAGCGCTGTGCTGGTAGCTGTAGCCGAAGTAGACGAGGCAGCCGAACGTGCACCAGACGATGAAGCGGACCCAGGTCTCCCACGGCAGGTGGTACATGAGGTAACCGCAGGTCAGGACGGCGAGCGGCGCGATGAGCCAGACGAACGGGCAGCGGAAGGTGCGCGGCACCTCCGGCTTCGTGATGCGCAGGACGAGGACGCCGATGGCGGCAATGAGGAAAGCCGAGAGCGTGCCGATGTTGGCCATCTCGGCGATGATGCCGATGGGGACGAAGCCTGCGATGATCGAGACGAAGATGCCGCCCATGACGGTGACGATGTACGGCGTGTGGTAGCGCTTGTGGATCTTGCAGACGCGGGCCGGGACCATGCCGTCGCGGCTCATCGCGAAGAAGATGCGGGCCTGACCGTAAAGCAGCACGAGCAGGACCGTCGTGATGCCGGCGATGGCGCCGACGCCGACGAGGGCCGAGCCGAGGTTGTAGCCGATGTAGCGCAGGGCAAAGGCCACTGGCTCCGGGTTGTTGAGTTCGGTGTAGGGCACGATGCCCGTCAGCACGCCGGCGACGACGACGTAGAGGGCCGTGCAGATGACGAGCGAGCCGATGATGCCGATCGGCAGGTCATGCGAGGGATTCTTGCACTCTTCGGCGCTCGTCGCGACGGCGTCGAAGCCGATGTAGGCAAAGAAGACGATGGCGGCGCCGCCGAAGATGCCCGAGACGCCGAACGGCATGAAGGGCTCCCAGTTCATCGTGTCGACGTGCGGGATGGCCAGCAGCAGGAAGATGGCGATGGCCGTGAGCTTGACGCCGACGAGGATGCGGTTGAGCTTCGTGCTCTCCTGCGTGCCGCGGATCAGCAGGACGGAGAGCAGGAGCGTGATGAAGATGGCGGGGATGTTGATGATGCCGCCGTCTGCCGGCACATGCGTGAGCGCGTGGCCCGGGTCGATGCCGGCCGAGAGCAGCAGGCCCGTGACGTAGCCGGACCAGCCCGAGGCGACGGCGCTCGCGGTGACGGTGTACTCGAGGATGAGGTTCCAGCCGACGATGAAGGCGATGAATTCGCCGAGCGAGGCGTAGGTGTAGGTGTAGGCGCTGCCCGACGCCGGCACGATGGAGGAGAATTCCGCGTAGGCGAGGCCCGCGAGCGCGCAGGCGAGGCCGGAGATCATGAAGGAGACCGTGACGGCCGGGCCCGCGTACTTCGCGGCAGCGACGCCCGTCAGGACGAAGATGCCGGTGCCGATGACACAGCCGATGCCGAGCAGGATGAGGTCAAAGGCGCCGAGCGTCTTGGCCATGCCCGAGTGGGCAGCCGTCTCACGCATCTGCTCGATGCTTTTGGTGCGGAATAAGTTCATAAGTTACCATTCCCTTTTCTTTTTCTTCCTTAAGATTTACAACTTTACTAAACTCTATTATTATAAGTAAGGAAAAAGCCTCCGTCAATACGACAGAGGCTCTCTGCAGCAAAATATATCGGGAAGTGGGCGTTAGGCGCGGATCCACTCCTTGAATTTCTCCGGCGAGCTGTTGATGACGAGCTCTTCCGGGAAATCGGCCTCACGGATGACCTCTTCCGAGAGTGCGTGGTTGCCGACATCGAGGTCGATGTGTGCATCGCTGCCCATGATGACGTGCGTGCCGTACTTCTTGCAGGCCTGCAGCATCTTCTTGGCGAGGTCGCGCGAGCCGGTGCGGCTGCCGCCCGGGCGGTAGGAGCTGTTGTTGCACTCGAGCAGGACGTGGCGCTCTGCAGCGGCCTTGGCAATCTGGTCGAAGTCAACTGGGAAGACCGGGTTGTCCGGATGGCCGATGATCTTGACTTGTGGAATCCACATGGCGCTCATGATGGCTGTCGTGTTGTCGAGTGCCGTGCCCGGATTGATGCAGGGGTCGTGCAGGCTCGCGATGGCGTAGTCGACGGAGCGCAGGCCCTTCTCTTCGAGGTCGACCTTGCCCGTCGTGTTCAGGATGTTAAGTTCCACACCCATGAGGAGCTCAACGCCGGCTTCATCGCCGTAGACCTTGCGGTCGAAGATGCGCAGGTTCTCGAAGTAGAAGCGGTGCGTCGAGCCCGGCATGGCCGGTGCATGGTCGGCGATGCCGACGAGTGCGAGGCCCTTCTTGCTGCCCGCCGCAATCATCTCGCGAATCGTGTTGTAGGCATGGCCACTGGCCAGCGTGTGCATGTGGACGTCGAGTAAGTCTTTCATAATAAAATCCCCCAAAACAGTTGATGTATCCTATCGACTATTATACCACGGATGGAGGGAGTCAAAAATTTTTTCAAGAAATTTGAATTTCCCTGTTGACATTTCGAGGGGACTCCTTTATAATAAATCTTGTCGTTAAGACATGGGGTTATAGCTCAGTTGGTTAGAGTGTCTCGTTGACATCGAGGAGGTCACAGATTCGAATTCTGTTAACCCCACCATTTAGAAAGATGAGGTTTCGTCGAACGGCGAAACCTTTTTTGTTTGCTCGCTTAGCTCAGTTGGCTAGAGCATCTCCGTCACATGGAGGGGGTCGGGGGTTCGAATCCCTCAGCGAGCACCAGATTGACATCGTGCCGTGCGCTCTGCGCACGGCTTTTTCGTTTGTGCGGCAATTTCTCGGCTGCGTGCTTGCGGCTTTTCCTATTCTTTTGCTATTAATGTAGGAAAGGAGTGGACACATTGACACTGGGGCCCGCAAGATGATATGATAGATAAGGGAATATCGGTAACTTCTCAAAACTCAAAATGAGACTTTCCGGAGGTAAGGCGCCATGATAGGCGGTCGGGGAGTCAATTTGAGTTTTTTCGTCGTGTTTTCACTTCCGCGGTGCAGAGACGCCGCCAGGAAATTGAGGAGGAAATCACTAAATGATCGAGCGTTATACTAAGCCGGAAATGGGCCATCTCTGGTCTATCGAGAACGAGTGGCAGCAGATCCTGAATGTCGAGATGGCTGCCTGCGATGCCATGGCCGAACTCGGAGAGATCCCGAAAGAGGCTGCCAAGAACATTCGCGCGAAAGCAAAATTCGATGTCAACCGCATCCATGAGATCGAGTCGGTCACGCATCACGACATCATCGCGTTCCTGACGAACGTCGCCGAGAATGTTGGTGATGACTCCAAATACATCCACAAGGGCCTGACGTCCTCGGATGTCAAGGACACGGCATACTGCATGATGATGCGCGATGCCTGCACGATCATCCTCGATGACCTCAAGAAGTTCCGCGAAGTCCTGCGCCGCCGCGCGAAGGAATTCAAGCATACGCCGTGCATCGGCCGCACGCATGGCATCCATGCTGAGCCGATGACGTTCGGCCTCAAGCTCTTGCTCTGGAGCGCCGAGATCGAGCGCGACATCGAGCGCATGGAGCATGCGAAGAAGATTGTCTCGGTCTGCAAGCTCTCGGGCGCTGTCGGCACGTACTCGAACATCGACCCGAAAATCGAGCAGATGGTCGGCAAGAAGCTCGGCCTGACGCCGGTGCGCCTTGCTACGCAGGTCATCCAGCGTGACCGCCATGCTGAGTTCGTCACGTCGATCGCGATCTGCTCCTCGACGCTCGAGAAGATTGCGACGGAAGTCCGCAACCTGCAGCGCACGGATATCCGCGAGGCAGAGGAGTACTTCTCCCCGGGCCAGAAGGGCTCTTCGGCGATGCCGCATAAGCGCAATCCGATCAACTGCGAGCGCATCTCTGGCATGGCCCGCCTGAACCGTGGCAATGCCGTCGCTGCTCTCGAGGACATCACGCTCTGGCATGAGCGCGATATCTCCCATTCGTCCGTCGAGCGCGTCATCCTGCCGGATTCGTCGATCAACCTCGACTACTGCACGCAGAAGCTCACGGACATCATCGACAAGCTGCTCGTCTATCCGGACAAGATGCTCCACGATATGAACCGCACGGGCGGCCTGATCTACAGCCAGCGCATCCTGCTGTCGGTCGTCGACAAGGGCGTGCTGCGCGAGGATGCCTACAAGTGGGTACAGCGCAACGCCATGAAGCGCTGGATGGAAGGCCAGGACTTCCGCACGAGCGTCGAGAACGACCCGGATATCACGAAGTACCTGACGAAGGAAGAGATCGATGACTGCTTCGACTACAAGTACTTCCTGCGCCATGTCGATATGATCTTCGAGCGCTTCGGCCTCTGAGAATCCAATAAGTGAATGAAAGCCTCTTCTCCCTGCGGGGAGAAGGCTTTTCTATGTCTGTGGAGCATCGCAGTAGATGGTCCAACATGCATCATAAAGGAGAGACCATTATGTCAACAGTAGTAGTAACGGGCACCCAGTGGGGCGATGAGGGCAAGGGCAAGATTGTCGACTATCTCGCTCAGCAGGCTGAGACAGTCGTGCGCTTCCAGGGCGGCAGCAATGCTGGCCATACCGTTGTCGTCGATGGTGTAGACTATAAGCTGCGCCTGATGCCGTCGGGTATCCTCTTCAAGGGTTCGCACTGCGTCATCGGCAACGGTGTCGCCTTCAACCCGAAGGTCATGCTGCAGGAGATGGACAACCTCGCAGAGCGCGGCATCGACCTTTCTGGCATCCGCATCAGCAACCGTGCCCAGCTCGTCCTGCCGTATCACTGCCTGATGGATCAGCTCGCCGATGAGGCGCGCGGCAAGAACAAGGTCGGCACGACGCACAACGGCATCGGCCCGTGCTATGTCGACCGCGACAACCGCATCGGCATCCGCGTCTGCGACTTCATCGACAAAGAAGAGTTTGCAAAGCGCCTCAAGGAAAACCTCGCCATCAAGAACCGCGAACTCAAGCTGCTCTACGACCATGAGCCGCTCGACTACGAGGAGATTCTTGAAGAGTACAACGGCTATGCGGACCGCCTGCGCCCGTACGTCTGCGACACGATCGCCCTGCTCGACGAGGAGATCAAGGCCGGCCGCAAGATTCTCTTCGAGGGCGCACAGGCCACGATGCTCGACATCGACTACGGCACGTATCCGTACGTCACGGCCTCGCACCCAATCTCGGGCGGCGTCGCTATCGGCGCCGGCGTGGCTCCGCAGAAGATTGACAAGGTCGTCGGCATCGTCAAGGCTTATTGCACGCGCGTAGGCGAGGGCCCGTTCCCGACGGAACAGCTCAACGCGACGGGCGACAAGCTGCGTGAGGTCGGCCACGAGTACGGCGTCGTCACGGGCCGTCCGCGCCGCACGGGCTGGCTCGACGCCTGCGTCGTCCGCTATGCAGGCATCCTCTCGGGCATCGACTACATGGCCGTCACGCGCCTCGACATCCTCGACAGCTTCGACGAGATCAAGATGTGCGTCGCCTACAAGTACAAGGGCGAGATCCTCAACGAGATCCCGGCCAGCCTCAAGGTCCTCGCGGAAGTCGAGCCGGTCTATGAGACGTTCCCGGGCTGGAAGTGCGATATCAGCAAGGTCCGCAAGTACGAAGACCTGCCGGAGAATGCCAAGAAGTACCTCACGCGCATGGCGGAGGTCACGGGCATCGATCTCGGCATTGTCTCCGTCGGCCCGAACCGCGACGAGACGATCGTCATCGCCAAGGATATCTTTTGATTCTTATCTCTTAGGATGAGAGAAGTAGCAGGGGCATCTGCCAATGAGCAGATGCCCCTGCTTTTTTCTGGGAAATACTAGAAGCTGAAGAAAAGAAGAGCCGCAGCTCGTGTGAGCTGCGGCTCTTCTTTTTGAGAGAGGATTGCTTACTTGATGACCTTGAGCGCTTTCCGGTCGGCGAACACTGCAACGAAGATCAGGAAGATGATACCTTCGATCAACTGCAGGGCCTGCGTCGAGAGTCCGATCATTGTCAGTCCGCTGTACAAGACGTAGAAGAGCAGTGAGCCGACGATGATGTTGCCGAAGCGCACCTTTGCACCACCGGAAATCGGCATGCCGCCGAGAACCAGGGCAATCAGGATCTGCGTCTCGAGCTGGTTGCCGACGTTTGCCGTGGCGGAGCCGTTCTTGACGATGTTCAGGAAGGCGGCGAAGCCGGTCAGAGCGCCTGCCAGCGTGTAGATGAAGAACTTCATGCGGTCGGTGCGGATGCCCGCGAACATGGCACCGCGCTCGCCCGAGCCGATTGCCTTGAGGTATGTGCCAAACGGCGTGTAACGGAAGACGAGGTAGCCGACCAATACGATGGCGACCGTGACGCCGAGCTTGAGCTCGATGCGGTCGTAATCGTAGACGTCCATGCTGGCGCGAATCGGGGAATCAGATGTGAAGTACTTGATAAAGCCGCGGAAGAGGAACATCGTGCAGATCGTGACGATGAAGGAAGCGATCTTGCGGCAGACGTGGAAGTAGGCGTTGATTGCGCCGATGCAGGCACCGGCAGCGATACCTCCGAGAATGGCGACGCCAATGCCATGCGGGGAGAGAAGACAGATTACGATAGAGGAAATGCCCAGGATTGAGCCTTGCGAGAAGTCCAGTCCACCCATCGTCATGATGAAGAAGACACCCATCGCGGCAATCATCACGACGTATACCTGGTTCAGGAGCAGGATCAGATTCTTCGGGGTAATCATCTTGCCGTTCGTCAGGAAGATGAACAGGATGAAGATGACGACGAGTCCGACAACAGGGAGATACGTCCGGATCTGATTCATGCGCTTAGCCTTGGCTAGTTCCTCATCTCTTGAAAGTTTTGTTTCGGTCGCATTCATCATGCATCCTCCTTATACCATCTTGGAAATCAACATATTCTCGTTCAGTTCTTTGCTGCGGGCAAGCTCGCCGTTAATGGCACCATCCTTCATGATGATGATGCGATCGCACATGCCGATGAGCTCCATGAGCTCTTCGGAGATCATGATGACGGACTTGTTCTTCTTTCGCATGCGGTTCATCAGCTGGTAGATGTCCTGCTTGACCTTGATATCGATGCCTCGCGTCGGCGAGTCGAGAACGAGGATGTCGGAATCCTTGCCGATCCACCGCGCCAGCACGACCTTCTGCTTGTTACCGCCGGACAGGTCTGAGACGAATTGATCGACATCCTGCATCTTGACGGACATCTGCGTGGCGTATTTCTCGGCGAATGCCCGGAGTTTCTTGTCGCTGAGGGATTTCAGCGGGCCGGCGAGATCATCGAGCGAAGGGAGCGTGATGTTGTCCTCAATGCTCTGGTTGAGGATCAGGGATTCATTGTCGCGGTCCTTGGAGGTGTAGGCGATGCTGTGCGATATCGCTGTCGGGATATCGTTGATCTGTGTCCCGTCGGCAAGCGCTACCGTTCCTGTACGGTCATAGGAGGCGCCGAAGACTGCCTTGCCGACTTCATGCATGCCGGACTCGGACAGGCCGCCGAAGCCGAGAATCTCGCCCTTGTGCAGCTCGAAGGAAATATCGTGGAGGAGGTGTGGGACAGAGACATCCTTTACGGAGAGGACGACCTCATCGGATACCTTCTCGCCGTAGTCCGTGCGGTAGTAGTCGCCGGTGACCTCACGGCCGACCATGAGGCGCTTGAGATCATCTTCGGTGACCTCGCTGCTCTTGACCGTATCAATATAGTTGCCATCGCGCATGATGGTGATGGTGTCGGATTTGTCGAGGACTTCGGCGAGGTCATGCGAGATGAAGATGACGCTGCCTCCCGACGCGCGGATGCGGTCCATCTGCTTGTAGAGTTCCTCGCGGCCCTCCTGAGAAAGCGCTGTCGTCGTCTCATCGATTACGACGATCTTCGGCTCGAAGTAGGTTGCCTTGATGATCTCGATGAGCTTGCGATCCTCGAAATTATACTCGTCAATCTGCTCCTCGGCACGGATATGCGGAAAATCGTATTTCTTGAGCAGCTCGTTTGCCTCGCGGTTCATCTCGCGCGTGTTCTTGATGCCGTACTTCACGAAGCGATCCTCGTGCCCGAGGAAGATGTTTTCTGCAACGGTCAGTCCGGAGAGCGTGCCGAGCTCCTGCACGATGATGGAGATGCCTTCATCATTCGCTTCGACCTGATTCTTCGGATGGACTTCTTTGCCATCGAGAATGAATTTACCGCTGTCAATCGTGTAGATACCGGTCAGCATATTCGTCAGCGTTGATTTTCCGGAGCCGTTCTCACCGATCAGGGCATGGACTTCGCCCTTATTGATATTGAATGACACATCCCGGACTGCCTTTGTGATGCCAAAGGACTTGCAAAGATGCTGTATCTGCAATCTGATTTCACTCATTGTTACACCCCCTTATTTGACGATAGCGCCCTTCACCATCTTCGTCGTCAGAGCGACGATGATCAGGAGCGCGAAGCCCGTGATGACATCCTGGATTGCCGTCGGTGCGCCGAGTGCGACAAAGCCGTAGAAGATGATGTTGATCATGAACTCGCCAATGACAATTGACTGGATGGGGATGCCGTATTTCTTGAAGGCAAGGCCGAAGAAGCAGCCCATGGTCGGAACGAAGTTGCGGCTCATGGAAGACATGCCCGTCACGGCGACCATCGAGGAACCATAGGAAATGGTCAGGATGGACATGATGCCGAAGAAGATGCCGCTGATGAAGAAGGCGAGGAATTTGTAGCGGTCGACGTTGATGCCCATGTTCTTCGCGATGAATTCGTTGCTGCCGATCGCGTAGGTGTAGGTACCGATCTTCGTGTAATTCAAGATGGCATATGCAGCGAAGAAGGTCAGCAGAGCGAGGATGATGTTGCCGGGCATCTGTCCAAACATGCGGAGATCTGCGGGCAATGTCTGGGCAGAACCACCAGCGATCATGTTAGCAAGTGACTCGTAGATGAGTGCAAGGCCTGTCGTGATGATCATCGAAGGGATGCGGAGCTTGATATAGAAGAAGCCGTTGAGTGCGCCTACGACTGCGCCCGTCAGGAGACCACCGCCCAAAAGACCGAGGTAACCGTAGCCCATGCTTGCCAGCATGCAGCCGATGATGCTGGCGAGGATGATGGCTGCGCCAATTGAGAAATCGAACATGCCCATGACGATGACCAGATAGAAGCCGACGGCGCCGGCCGATGCGATCAAGCTCGCCTGGAAGTAGTCGAGCATGTTGTCTAAAGTACCGAAGTTATCCGGTGTCAGTATCTTGAACACGAGCCAGGATATGAATACCATCACGACTAGGATCAAATAACCCTTGAAGGCGGACGACATTTTTTTCTTGCTCATGCTCGGTGTGCGTGCGTCCATATTTCCTCCTTAAATAAATGATAGCCAGTATCACATCTGATACTGGCTATCTTCTGTGCTTGCTGCATGCTGCAGGCAAGCCATTTCGATGCGATAACTACTTACTTGCTTGCCGTACTTGGCTTATTTGCCGGCACGGGCTGCGGCGTCTGCAATCGAGAGTTTCGCAGCGGATTCCTTGAGCTGGTCAATCGACATCTTGGACATGTCAATCAGTTCATCCTTCGTGTACGGGAGATTCTTTACAAAATACTTGTCGTATTCACCGTAATCAGCCGGGGACGATACATAGAGGTACGGGAACTCGATATCGACGAAGTTGTTCGCGATGTCCTTGTTGTTGCCCTTGATGGCGTTGTAGACCAGCATGAATGCGTAGAGCGGATCGCAGTAATGGCCGCCGGACTCACCAGCGATGGAGCCATTCTCAAGACGCGTGCCGAGGTCCGGCAGGAAGTCCGTGGAGACGATCTTGATGGTGCCCGTCTTGCCTGCGCGTTCAACAGCAGCGATTGCGCCCTGCAGCGGGTCACCGCCGCCGCCAGCCGGGATGAGAGCATCCAGTTTCGGATCTGCGCTCATGAGAGCTTCAGCAGCTTTTGCGCCGCCTTCAGAGGAGGTGCCTGCGTACTGCGGGTCAGAGAGTTTTGCCTGGTCATCCGGATGGTTGGAGTTCCATTCCTCGATGCCAGCTTTGTAGCCTTCCCAACGGCCGAGCCAGGTAGCGTCGCCCTGCTCCCAGCCGATGAGGCCGATGTCACGGCAGCCCTTGTCGAGAAGGATCTGGACGAGCTTCTTGCCGTTCTCTACTTCGTTCTCATGGACAGCGCCGATGTAGTACGGGGATTTGACAGCCTGATTGTAGATGTCCGGGTTCTTGTCTTTGTTGATGACGCGGAAGAACTGTGCGATGTAGACGCCATTGTCGTTGGCCGTCTTGATGGCGGAAGCCATCTCGGTGTCAGAGGAGTTGCAGATGATGATGCCCTGGCAGCCGGAAGCGACAAGGTTCTCGACCGAAGCCGTGACCTTCTCGGATACATGCCCCTGATCGACGTAGACAAGCTCTACGCCCAATGCATCTGCTGCGGCATCCAGGATGCGCTTGCACTGAGAACCGAGCACGTCTGTCGAGCTCCAGATAGAAACACCAATCTTGATCTTATCTGGGGAACTGCTGCTTGCCTGGTTGCTTGCCTGACTGCCGCAGCCTGTAAAGGCGAATACGCAGACCAGGAGCATCGCAATCGTACCTAGAATTCGCTTCATACTGAGCCATTTCTTTTTCATGTTGCTACCTCCTTGAGTTGATACCCCATTCTTCCAAGTATCAATGTCTTTCCTTCATGCTCCAGCCATATCCCCTTCCCTGGATGAATAGGATATTCTCGAGCACATTTTCTGATTATGATGATAATGGTTTTTTGGATAGATGTCAATAGAAAATTCAGGTATTTCGCGAAATTGTTTGTTTTGAGAATCAAGAGTTATGTTAAAATGAACTACAATATTGCCCTTTTATGGTTAAATCGGTGATATTTGAGAGTAAATAGATAAAAATAATGAATAATAATTATGATATATCAATGAAACAAGATAAAGATTGACAAAGAGTTCAAGCTGTTGTATTGTAGGGGATATAAGATGTGCTCGAACACATAATATTCTACGAATTACGAGGGAGGGATGCTTCATGGCAGAGAATTGTCAGGAAGGAGAAAAACCAGCGGCACAGATCTGCGCGGGTAAGACAGCGCTTGGCATTGAGCTCGGCTCGACGAACATCAAGATGGTGCTGGTCAATGAAGCTTGCGAGACGCTGGCTTCGACGAGCTACGGCTGGGAGAACCAGCTGGAGAACGGCATCTGGACGTACGACCTTGCGACGGTCTGGCTCGGCATCGAGGACGCGTTCCACAGTCTGACGGCCGATGTGCAGAGCCGCTACCATGTGGAGCTCAAGACAATTGGCGCCATCGGCGTCAGCGCGATGATGCACGGCTATCTGCCGTTTGATAAGGATGGCAAGCAGCTCGCACCGTTCCGGACCTGGCGCAACAACATCACGGGCGAGGCGGCAGGTCAGCTCACGGATCTCTTCGGCTTCAACATCCCGCAGCGCTGGAGCATCGCACATCTCTACCAGGCCATCCTCAACAAGGAAGACCATGTCAAGGACATCGCGTTCCTGACGACGCTGGCCGGCTATGTGCACTGGCAGCTCAGCGGCGAGAAGATCCTCGGCATCGGCGATGCCTCGGGCATGTTCCCGATTGACGAGAAGACGGGCCTCTACGATGCGGCGATGCTCGAGAAGTTCGAGGGACTGGACGCAGTCAAAGCCTATCCTTGGAAGCTCCAGGATATTCTGCCGCAGCCGCTGCGCGCTGGTAAATCTGGAGGCCAGCTCACGAAGGAGGGTGCAGCACTGCTCGACCCGACGGGGAAACTGCAGCCGGGGGCGCTCATGGCGCCGCCTGAAGGCGATGCCGGCACGGGCATGGTCTCGACGAACGCCGTTCGCAAGCGCACGGGCAACATCTCAGTCGGCACGTCGGCGTTCTCGATGAACGTCCTCGACGCACCGCTCAAAGAAGTGCACCGCGACATCGACGTCGTGACGACGCCGGACGGTGCGCCGGTGGCCATGGTACACGCCAACAACTGCTCGAGTGACCTCAATGCCTGGATCGGCATGTTCGGCGAGTTCGCCGAGCTCATCGGTCACGGCCAGACGCCGGGCAAGCTCTACCGGACGCTGTTTGAAGTATCGCAACGCGCAGACCGCGATGCGGGCGGCCTGCTCAACTACAGCTGCCTGTCGGGCGAGAACATCACGAAGGTCGAGACGGGCCGCCCACTCTTCGTGCGCACGCCGCACAGTCACATGAACCTCGCGAACTTCATGCTCGCGCAGCTCTACGGCTGCTTCGCGCCGCTCAAGATCGGCATGGACATCCTCGTCAAGGAGGAGGGCGTCCAGACGGACGTCATGATCGCGCAAGGCGGTCTCTTCAAGACGCCGGTCATCGGCCAGCAGGTCCTCGCCGACTGCCTCGGCCTGCCGATCACCGTCATGGAGACGGCCGGTGAAGGCGGCCCGTGGGGCATGGCGGTGCTCGCCGTCTTTGCCAAGTGGCACAGCGGCAAGGCGCTGGCAGATTTCCTCGATGACGATGTCTTCCACAATCCGAAGAGCTCGACGCTGCTGCCGACGGAAGCCGGCCGCCTCGGCTGCCAGAAATTCATCGCCGCCTACAAGGAAGGGCTCGAGGTCGAGCGCAAGGCTGGCGAGCTTGTGGCTGACCATGCCGATGCCTGAGCATTCTTTACGAAAGGACCATTCCATATTATGTTAGAAGAACTCAAACAGGAAGTTTATGAAGCCAATATGATGCTGCCGAAGCTCGACATCGTCACATTCACCTGGGGCAATGTCTCGGGCATCGACCGCGAGAAGAACCTCTTCGTCATCAAGCCGTCGGGCGTGCCCTACGAGGACCTCAAGCCCTCGGACATGGTCGTCGTCGACCTTGAGGGCCATGTCGTCGAGGGCGATATGAACCCGTCGAGCGATACGATGACGCATCTCGTGCTCTACAAGGCCTTCCCAAACATCAAGGCCGTCGTCCACACGCATTCGAAATGGGCCGTCTCCTTTGCAGAGGCCGGTGTGCCGATTGAGGCGCTCGGCACGACGCATGCGGATACGTTCTACGGCGATGTCCCGGTGACGGATGCCCTGACGAAGCAGGAGATCGAGGAGGCTTACGAGGAGAACACGGGCAAGGTCATTGTCCGCACGTTCAAGGAGTATGGCATCGACCCAGATGCTGTACCGGCCGTCCTCGTCAAGCAGCATGGCCCGTTCACCTGGGGGCCGAGCCCCAAGAAGGCCGTCGAGAACGCGAAGATCCTCGAGGTCGTCGCCGAGATGAATTACCATGCCCTGCAGCTCACGCGCGCAGACATCCGTGTGCCGCAGTTCCTGCTCGACAAGCATTACTACCGCAAGCATGGCGCAAATGCCTACTATGGCCAGAACAACGCCAAGTCGAAGAGCGGTGCTACGCACAAATAAGAGAGTCTCCTGCAGCATGCTGCAGGAGGAAGTATACAGGTAGAAGGGAAGTAACATCATGTTGAAACTCACGCACGATTACAAATTCTGGTTTGTCGCTGGTTCCCAGTTCCTCTATGGTGAGGAGCAGCTCAAGAACGTCGCCCGCGATGCGGAAGACATCGTCAAGAAGCTCAATGAGAGTGGCAAGCTCCCGTATCCGATTGAGTTCAAGGGCGTCATGACGACGGCTGACGGCATCACGCAGTTCATGAAAGATGTCAACTACAACGACGATGTCGCAGGCGTCATCACCTGGATGCACACGTTCTCCCCGGCGAAGAACTGGATTCGCGGCACGAAGCTCCTGCAGAAGCCGCTGCTGCACCTTGCGACGCAGTACCTCAACAAGATCCCGTATGACACGATCGACTTCGACTACATGAACCTCAACCAGAGCGCACACGGCGACCGCGAGTACGGCTACCTCAATGCTCGCCTCGGCCTCAACAACAAGATCGTCTACGGCTGGTGGGGCGATGAAGAAGTCCAGGATGAGATCGCTTCGTGGGAAGATGTCGCCGTTGCCTACAACGAGAGCTTCCACATCAAGGTCTGCCGCTTCGGCGATACGATGCGCAATGTAGCCGTCACGGAGGGCGATAAGGTCCAGGCGCAGATCCAGCTCGGCTGGACGGTCGACTACTGGCCGGTCGGTGACCTCGTCGAAGTCGTCGATGCCGTCAGCGAGGCAGACATCGATGCAGAGTACAAGAAACTGCAGGAACTCTACACGTTCAACCCGCAGGAGAACAGCCCGGAGAAATTCGAGAGCTCGGTCCGCTATCAGCTGCGCGAGTACCTCGGCATCAAGAAGTTCCTCGATGACAAGGGCTACACGGCCTTCTCGACGAACTTCGAGGACCTCAAGGGCCTCAAGCAGCTGCCGGGCCTCGCTGCTCAGCTCCTGATGCGCGACGGCTACGGCTTTGGCGCAGAGGGCGACTGGAAGACGGCGGCACTGACGCGCCTGCTGAAGATCCTGGCACACAATGACCGCACGGTCTTCATGGAAGACTACACGCTCGACCTGCGCAAGGGCCATGAAGCCATCCTCGGCGCGCACATGCTCGAGGTTGATCCGACGATTGCTAGTGACAAGCCGCGCGTCGAAGTCCATCCGCTCGACATCGGCGGCAAGGACGACCCTGCCCGTCTCGTCTTCACGGGTGCTGATGGCGAGGGTGTTGATTGCACGGTTGCGGACTTCCGCGACGGCTTCCGCTTCATCAGCTATCCGGTCGAGTGCCGCAAGGCTGAGGCTGAGACGCCGCATCTGCCGGTTGCCAAGCAGCTCTGGACGCCGAAAGTCGGCCTCAAGCAGGGCGCTACGGCCTGGATCCATGCTGGCGGCGGCCATCACACGGTCCTGTCCTTCCGCATCACGGAAGAGCAGATCCATGATCTCGGCACGATGCTCGGCATGAACCTCGTCGAGATCTGCTGATTGCTCCTATATCCATACACCTACACAAAAGAAGGCTCTCGTTCCAATCTCAGGAACGGGAGCCTTCTTTTCGTCGCGCTACCATTATTCTACGTTCTGCAGGATGCGGATCTCATTGCGCATGATGTACTTGTCGTGTTCCGGTGCGATGCCATTGACGAGGTAGTCGAAGACGACCTGCATGGCGCGCTGACCCTGCTGGCGCGGGTGCTGGTAGAGGGCGGCTTGGATGACGCCCTTCTTCATCATCTCAATCGTCGTCGGGATCGTGTCGAAGACGATCATCGTGATGTCCTTGCGTTCGGATGCAAGGACAGCGCGGGCGGCGCCGTAAGCACCGGCGGAGATGACGAAGATGGAGTTGAGCTCGGGATGGTCGGACAGCAGCTGGCGCACCTTCTCGTAGGCAATCATGTCATCATCCTCGCACTCTTCGACGCCACAGAAGTGGAAGTCGGGGTGATCCTGCATGGTCTCGAGGAACCCATCGAGGCGCTGGCGATGACCGAGCATCTGCAGGGAGCCGAGCAGCACGCCCGTGTTGAGCGGCTGCGGATGGATCATGCAGAACAGGGCAGCTGCCGTCTTGCCGCCATTGGGGTAATTCGGTCCGACGTAGCACTGGCGATGGGATGCCTCGATATCGTTGTTGAGCGTGACGACGAAGATCTTGTTGGCGACACATTCGTCGATTTTCTGGATGATGCGTGGATGGTTGAGCGGGTCGATGATCAGCGCGTTGATGCCCTGCTCGCGCAGTTCATCGATGATGGCGCACTGCTTGTCGAGGTCGAATCCGCGCATGCTGCGCCAGATGACCTTGAGGCCGTAGGAGTCGTACTTGTCCGCCAGGTGATGCATGGAAGACAGCACGTCGTCAAAGAAGTGGACGCCTTCGGAGAGCAGCAGGACCCCGACGGTCGGGTGCTTCTTGCGGGCGGCGAGGGCCTTGCCTGCCGGATTCGGGTGATAGTGGAGCTTGGCGGCCATGTCGAGCACGAGCTTTGCCTTCTCGGGTTTGACCTTGCCGCGCCCGTTGAGCACGCGGTCGACCGTGCCGCGCGAGACACCGCAGAGTTCGGCAATCTGTTTGATGGTTACCATGATATCGACTTCCTCTGTTATATCTTTCTGACTCTTTAAACAAATATCACTTTTACTATTCGAGATGCAGACTCTTTTTTCCTGCTCATGTTGCCTCCTAGATTGCTCAGCACGGGAATTTCTGCTATACTATTCGCGATTGCAGAGATTGCAGGAATGTGGCAGAGCAGCGATGCGCAGTGAAAGGATGGACGCACACGATGTATAAGATGATTGCCCTCGATCTCGATGGCACGCTCAACAACGACGAGAAGAAGATCACGGAGAAGACGAGGGCAGCACTGCTCGCCGTCCAGCAGCACGGCGTGACGGTCGTGCTGGCCTCTGGCCGTCAGGCGCCGGGGCTCGCGCGCGAGGCGCAGGCCCTCGACCTCAAGGACTACCACGGCCTGCTGCTCTCGTATAACGGTGGCCGCATCCAGGATGCGACGACGGGGGAAATCCTCTTCGACCAGGCCATCGACCGCGCGACGGCGCTGCGCTTCCTGCGCCACCTCGAGGCGTATCCAGAGCTCTCGCCGATCGTCGATGACGGCGAGTCCATCTTCACGACGGACGCGCGCCGCCACAAGGTCCAGGATGAGAGCCGCAACAACAACCTCAAGGTCGAGATCGTCGCGAACATCGCCGATGCCGTCGAGGCGCGCGGCTTTTCGCCCGTCAAGATCCTGACGGCTGCTCCGAACGAGATTCTCGTGCCGCGCCTTGCAGACATCCGCCGCGGCTTCGAGGATGAGCTCTCCTTTGTCCAGTCGGCCCCGTGGTTCTACGAGGCGACGGTCAAGGGCGTCAGCAAGTCGACCTCGCTCGCGATCGTCTGCGAGCGGCTCGGCATCGCGCGTGCGGAGGTCATGGCCTTCGGCGATGCACAGAATGACATGAGCATGCTCGACTTTGCCGGCCACGGCGTCGCGATGGGCAATGCCTGCCCTGAGCTAAAGGAGATGGCCGACGAGATCACGCTCTCGAACAACGAGGACGGCATCGCCGCCTCGCTGACGCGCCACTTCGACTTCCTGAATTGATGAAATATGGAGGAGCTTCCCTTTGGGAGGCCCTTTTTTTATGAAAAAAGGCGGATTCATAGATGAAACTTATAGAAGAACGCTATTGCTATTGACTTTTTCGTGTTCAGGCCATACAATGAAATCATCAATCCCGAGTATTTTTGTAAGGATTACAAATCCGAGCGCATATCTTAAGTCTTAAAGGAGAGTTTTATATATGGCTGAGAATCTTTTGGAAATCAAGGATCTCCACGCTGGTGTCGAAGGCAAGGAAATCCTCAAGGGCCTGAGTCTGTCGGTAGACAAGGGCGAAGTACACGTCATTCTCGGACCGAATGGCTCTGGCAAATCGACGCTGATGAACATCATCATGGGCCATCCGAAGTACGAGGTCACGTCCGGCACGGTGGAGTTTGAGGGTGAGGACATCACGGAGCTCAAGACGTTCGAGCGCGCGCGCAAGGGCCTGTTCCTCTCGTTCCAGACGCCGGAGGAGATCCCAGGCATCACGGTCGAGAACATGATCCGCACGGCCAAGCAGGCTGTCTCGGGTGAGCGCGTCAAGATCGTGCCGTTCCGCCGCGAGCTCAAGGCGACGATGGAAGAGCTCAAGATGAAGCCGGAGTACGCAGAGCGCTACATGAATGTCGGCTTCTCGGGCGGCGAGAAGAAGCGCAATGAGATCCTGCAGCTCCTCATGCTCAACCCGAAGCTCGCGCTGCTCGATGAGACGGACTCGGGCCTCGACGTCGACGCCGTGCAGATCGTCTCGGAAGGCGTCGCGAAGTTCCACAATGAGGACAACAGCTGCCTGATCATCACGCACAACACGCGCATCCTCGAGAAGCTCAAGGTCGACAAGGTCCACGTCCTCATCAACGGTGAGATCGTCGAAGAGGGCGGCCCGGAGCTCATCGATGACATCAACCGCCGCGGCTTCACGCACATCCTCGACGCCAAGGCAGAAAAGTGAGGCGCGCCATGGCTGAAGAAAAATTCACACCGAAAAAGAAGACGTACGTCGAGGACATCGAGCGTACGCTCTACGATATCAAGGATGTCGACCACTCGGTCTACAAGACGCAGAGCGGCCTGACGGAGGAGATCATCCGCGACATCTCGAAGCGCAAGCACGACCCGCAATGGATGCTCGATTTCCGCCTCAAGTCCCTTGAGGTCTACAATTCGCTGGCGCTGCCGACCTGGGGCCCGGACATCTCGGAGCTCAACATGGACGACATCGTCACCTACGTCCAGCCGGATGCCAAGATGACGGGCAACTGGCAGGAAGTGCCGACGGACATCAAGAACACGTTCGACCGCCTCGGCATCCCGGAGGCCGAGCAGAAGCAGAGCCTCGCTGGTGTCGGCGCGCAGTACGACTCGGAAGTCGTCTACCACAGCATCCAGGATGACCTCGTCAAGCAGGGCGTCATCTACACGGACATGGAGACGGCCATCCGCGAGCACGAGGACGTCGTCAAGGAGTACTTCATGACGCTCGTGCCGCCGAAGGACCACAAGTTTGCGGCGCTGCACGGCGCTGTCTGGTCCGGCGGTTCCTTTGTCTACGTGCCGGAAGGCGTCCACGTCGAGATCCCACTGCAGTCGTACTTCCGCCTCAACGCAGCGGGTGCCGGTCAGTTCGAGCACACGCTGATCATCGTCGAGAAGAACGCGAGCCTGCACTTCATCGAGGGCTGCTCCGCACCGAAGTACAACGTCACGAACCTCCACGCGGGCTGCGTCGAGCTCTTCGTCAAGGAGGGCGCGCGCCTGCGCTACTCGACCATCGAGAACTGGTCGCGCAACATGATGAACCTCAACACGAAGCGCGCGCTCGTCGAGAAGGATGGCATCATCGAGTGGGTCTCGGGCTCCTTTGGCTCGCATGTCTCGTGCCTCTATCCGTGCAGCATCCTGCACGGCGAGAATGCGCGCTGCGAGTTCACGGGCGTCACGTTCGCCTCGAAGGGTCAGAACCTCGACACGGGTGCCAGTGTCATCCATGCGGCTCCGCACACGTCGGCCAACATCAACACGCGCACCATCTCGAAGGCGGGCGGCAAGGCGACGTACCGCAGTGCCGTCAAGGTCACGCGCCGCGCTCCGTTTGCCAAGTGCTCGGTCAACTGCGAGTCGCTGATGCTCGACAATGAGTCGCGCAGCGATACGCTGCCGGTCATGGACATCGAGGGCGACGAGGCGGACATCGGGCATGAGGCTAAGATCGGCCGCATCAGCGATGAGGCCATCTTCTACCTGACCTCTCGCGGCATCGATGAGGATGAGGCACGCGCGATGATCGTGCGCGGCTTCGTCGAGCCGATTGCCAAGGAACTGCCGCTCGAGTACGCAGTCGAGATGAATAACCTGGTCAACATTGAATTAGAAGGGACGATGGGCTGATATGGCAGAGCTTAAGACATTCTCCCGGATCCCCATGCGTACCTGGCGCTGGCTCGGCGTCAATGAGAGCAGGATTCCGGCTGATAGCGATAAAAATGTGACAACACAGAAAATCCTTGTCGAAGCGGGCAAGGAAGATGAGGTCGTGCTGACGCAGCGCGAGGGCGGCTCGTACGAGCTGCAGGTGCATCTCGAGGAGGGCGCAAAGCTCCACCTCGTCACGGCACAGCTCGTGCCGGACGACGCGCTCTACACCTGCCGCGTCAAGGTCTATGTCGGCAAGGGCGCGACCTTTGCCTACACGGTCGTCGAGGCCGGTGCACACCAGACGGCGACGGAGCTCCACGTCGACCTCGCTGGCGACGACTCCAAGACCGATATCTGGGGCCTCTACTTCGGCGATGGCGAGAGCATCATCGACCTCAACTACATCATCCGCCAGGGCGGCCGCCGCACAGACGCCAACATGCAGGTGCGCGGCGCTCTGCTCGGCAAGAGCGAGAAGATCTTCCGCGGCACGCTCGATTTCCTCGAGGGTTCGAAGGGGTCGGTCGGCCGCGAGAACGAGGAAGTCGTCCTGCTCTCGCCGGATGTCCGCAACCGCAGTGTGCCGATCATGCTCTCGCATGAGGACGATGTGGACGGCCACCATGCCGTTTCCGTCGGTAAGATGGACGAGGATAAACTCTTCTACCTCATGAGCCGCGGTCTCGACCTTGCCGAGGCGCAGCGCCTCGTCGTCGAGGCGTCGTTCAATCCGGTGCTCGACCGCATCCCGGATGACGCGCTCAAAGAGGAGATCGATACGTATTTGCAGAGGAGACTTTCGAATGGCTGATGCACAGGAATTCTTGAGAGATTTCCCGCTTCTCAAGATGAAGATGAATGGGAAACAGATCGCTTATCTCGATAACGGCGCGACGACGCAGAAGCCGGAGCAGATCATCCAGGCCATCTGTGGCTACTATGGCGGCTGCAACGCCAATCCGCACCGCGGCGCCTATGCGCTCTCGGTCAAGGCGACGGAGATCTACGAGAACGCGCGCGTGCGCACGGCGAAGTTCATCAACGCGGCCCGTCCCGAGGAGATCATCTTCACGAAGAACGCGACGGAGGCGCTGAACCTCGTCGCTTACAGCTACGGCCTCAATAACGTCAAGGCCGGTGATGAGATCGTCATCACCATCACGGAGCACCACAGCAACCTCGTGCCGTGGCAGTTCGTCGCCAAGACGACGGGCGCGACGCTCAAGTACATCTACCTCGAGAAGGACGGCAACCTCTCGGAGGAGGACATCGAGACGAAGATCACGGAGAAGACGAAGATTGTCGCCGTGACGCAGGTCTCGAACGTCCTGGGCCTCAAGAACGACGTCAAGAAGATCGTCAAGAAGGCGCACAGCGTCGGTGCTGTCGCCGTCGTCGACGGCTCGCAGAGCGTCGCGCACATGAAGGTCGACGTTCGCGACATCGACTGCGACTTCTTTGCCTTCTCCGGCCACAAGATGCTCTCGCCGATGGGCATCGGCGTGCTCTACGGCAAGTACGACATCCTCGACGCGATGCCTCCGTTCCTGCGCGGCGGCGACATGATCGAGTACGTCGAGGAGCAGGACACGACGTACGCAGAGCTGCCGGCCAAGTTCGAGGCCGGCACGCAGAACGTCGGCGGTGCAGCCGGCCTGACGGCGGCCATCGACTACCTCGAGACGATCACCTTCGACCGCATCGAGGCTATCGAGAAGGACCTCGTCGACTACGCGCTGCCGCAGCTGCGCGAGCTGCCGTACATTGAGCTTTACGGCTGCGATACGACCCGCGACAACAAGACGGGCATCATCGCTTTCAACGTCAAGGACGTCCATCCGCACGATGTGGCGAGCATCCTCGACAGCTACGGCGTCGCAATCCGCGCGGGCCATCACTGCGCCCAGCCGCTGCACCGCTACCTCGGCCAGAACGCAAGCTGCCGCGCGAGCTTCTATCTCTACAACACGCGCGAGGACATCGACCGCTGGATCGATGCGCTCAAGAAGGTAAGGGGGGTCCTCGGTTATGGCGCTTGAAGACATCTACACGGAGCTCATTGGCGAGCACAGCCGCAATCCGGAGAACAAGCATCATCTGGCCCATGCGACGTGCGCGCTCAAGGGCCACAACCCGAGCTGCGGCGATGAGATCACGCTGGAGCTGCAGATCGAGAATGGCATCGTCAAGGACGCGTCGTTCACGGGCGTGGGCTGCGCCATCTCGCAGGCCTCGACGGATATCATGATTGACCTGATCCGCGGCCAGAAGGTCGAGAAGGCCAGAGAGCTCGCGGAGAAGTTCATCGGCATGATCAAGCGCGAGATCACGGATGAGAGCGAGCTCGAGGAGCTCGACGAGGCGCTGGCACTCCAGAACGTCTCGAACATGCCGGCCCGCGTCAAATGCGCGGTGCTCGCATGGCATACGCTCGACAATGCGCTCGCAAAAGACGGGCAGGACGCAAAAAAATAAGATTTATCCACAGGAATCTGGGGATATCCATGGCGAACCTGTGGATATCCCCTGCGTTTTGTGGATAACATGTGGATAGAGACAGCAGCAGAGTAACAGAAAGGAAGAGTATCATGGCAGTAAAAGAGATTTCTCCGTTTGATTTCAACGAGAGCCCGTTCCGCGTCATCGGCAAGGACTGGCTGCTCATCACGGGCGAATACGAGGGCAAGTCGAACGCGATGACGGCTTCGTGGGGCGGCCTTGGCATCATGTGGGGCAAGCCGGTAGCCTATATCTTCATCCGTCCGACGCGTTACACGAAGGAATTCGTCGACAAGGCAGAGGGCCTGTCGCTGTCGGTTTTCCCAGAGGAATACCGCAAGATGATGAACTACTTCGGCACGGTCTCGGGCCGCGATGAGGACAAGATCAAGAAGGCGGGCCTGACGGTACGCCACGAGAACGGCCGCACGTACTTCGATGAAGCGCGCGTGACGATGCTCTGTCGCAAGCTCTACGCACAGCCGCTCGCTTCGGAGTTCTTCATCGACAAGAGCTGCGACGAGAAGTGGTACAAGGACGACTATCACACGATGTACGTCGTCGAGATCGAGAAGCTCCTCGTCAAGGAATGAGCCGATGAGCACAGTACGGAAAAAGGGCGGAGTGGCCTGCTGCAGCTGCCTGTCCGACAAAGAAGCGCCGGTGGCATCGATCCTGCGCTGCAGCAACCTGACGACGGGCATGGATGACGTGGAGATCGCAGAGCTCCTGGCATCGAGCCAGGTCCGGCGCCACGTATTTTCGGCGGGGGAGATCGTCTTCCACGACGGTGACCAGCCACATTCGCTCTACGTCCTGCTGCGCGGTGAAGTCCACATCCTCAAGGACACGTTCTCGGGCCGCCGCATCTTCATCTCGGAGGTCAATGAGCCGGGCGACATGTTCGGCGAGGTTTACGAGGTGCTCAAGCGGCCCTATGACGTCTACGTCGAGGCGGCGAAGGAGACGGAGCTCTTAGAGATCGGCAGCCGTTTCTTCACGATCAGCGGCCAGAGCGAGCATCCCTCGCGCAGCGCCCTGCTCGTCGAGCGCAATCTCATGCGCATCTTCGCGCGCAAGGCGTACTTCATGCACGGCCGCATCAAGGTGCTCGCGAGCGGCAGCCTGCGCGAGAAGATCGTGCGCTTCTTGTTCCAGAATATGGACGCAGCGGGTCACGTCGAACTCGCCGTGAGCCGAGAGTACCTCGCGGCTTACCTTGCCGTTACGAGGCCGTCGCTCTCAAGAGAGCTCTCGGCCATGCAGAAGGACGGCCTGCTCAAGGTGGCGGGCAAGAACCTCCAGATACTCGACCTCAATCGCTTTGAGGAATACCTCTGAGGCAACTGAATCCATTCGACACAAAAAGCCAGTTCCATGCATGCGTTTTGCATGGAACTGGCTTTGTCTTTTTTGATTACATCGAGATTACATCGAGCAACGTAGCGCGGGGGCCCGGAGGGAATGAGCGGGCAACACTCCGCACTCCACACATCGAGCAGCGTAGCGCGAGGGCATGTATTTCGGCTTCGGCGCTGCCGCTGAATGTGACCCAATCATAGAATGCACAGAGGACATTTCGCCGCCTGCCGCGGCGTTCCGACATCGCTGTGCTCAGTAATGTATCCTTGGGCCACAGCCCTGCGGGCAATCGCTCCGCGCCTGCAGGCGAAATACATGCCCCCGCTTGCGGGCTAGTGGAAACGAGGTTTGCGGCGCGAAGGGGATGAGCGGGCAAAAGTGGAGCGTTGGCGTCCTGCGTCAAGAATCGATTTTTTTCCCGACCAGATTCCTGCCTAAAGAGCGTCGTCCAAGCGGAGCGCGTTTAGCTCTTTAGGCAGGCTTCATTGATAAGGGAAAAAAATCGATTCAGCAGGACACCTCAGCGAAGCGTTGTCCGCTTGTCTCCTCCGTGCCCTGCGCTTTGCTGCTGGATGTAAATGTGTCACGAAGCGTTGTCCGCTTGTCCCCTCCGGGCCCCGCGCTTTGCTGCTGGATGTGCGAAGGCCTTAACTCAACAGCAGGCTGTCGCTTGTCAGCTCGCTGCCGGCGGCCTTCTCGAACATGGCGAGCAGGTCTTTGACGGTCAGGTGGGCTTTTTCCTCACCGCTGACGTCGAAGAGGATGTGCCCGTTGTACATCATGATCAGGCGGTTGCCGAGGCGCAGGGCGTCGCGCATGTTGTGGGTGATCATCAGGGTGGTGAGCTGCTGTTCGCGGACGATGCTCTCGGTCAGGGCCAGCACTTTCTCGGCGGTCTTGGGGTCGAGGGCTGCCGTGTGCTCGTCGAGCAGCAGGAGCTTTGGCTTGGCCATCGTGGCCATCAAGAGGGTCAGGGCCTGGCGCTGGCCGCCGGAGAGCAGGCCGACTTTTGATTCGAGCCGGTCTTCGAGGCCGAGCTTGAGTCCTGCCAAGAGCTCGCGGAAGTGTTCGCGGTCCTTGGCGGAGGAGCTCCAGCGCAGGGTCGGACGGCGTCCACGGCGGGCGGCAATCGCGAGGTTTTCCTCAATCATCATGCCGGCTGCCGTGCCCATCATCGGGTCCTGGAAGACGCGGCCGATGAACTTGGCGCGCTTGTGCTCCGGCCATTTCGTGATGTCGGTGCCGGCAATCTCGATCGTGCCTTCGTCGACGGGATAGGTGCCTGCGATGGAGTTCATCAGGGTGGACTTGCCCGCGCCGTTGCCGCCGATGACGGTGACGAAGTCGCCTGCGTCGAGGTGAAGGCTCACGTCGTGCAGGGCCAGCTTCTCGGTGATGGTGCCGGGGTTGAAGGTCTTGGAGATGTGCTTGATGTCGAGCATTATTTCTTCACCGCCTTCCGCAGTGCATTGAAGCGCGCCTGTATGAGCGGCAGCGAGAGGGCGATGGCGACGAGGATGGCCGTGAAGAGCTTGAGGTCATTCGGCGGCATGCCCATCTGCAGGACCACGGCGATGACGGCGCGGTAGACGATGGAGCCAAGGATGACCGAGATCAGGCAGTTCTTGAAGCTCCTCGTGCCGAAGAGCACTTCGCCGATGATGACGGACGCGAGGCCGATGACGATCGTGCCGACGCCCATGCCGACATCGGCAAAGCCGTTGCTCTGCGCGACGAGGGCGCCCGACATGGCGACGAGGCCGTTGGAGAGCAGCAGGCCGAGCACGACCATGGCGTCCGTGTTGACGCCGTTAGCGCGGATCATGTTCGGGTTGTTGCCCGTCGCGCGCACGGCTGCGCCGATTTCCGTGCCGAAGAACCAGTAGTTGAGCACGGCGACGATCAGGACGATGATGGCGCCGATGACGAGTGTCGTCATGCCCTTGTCGAGGCCGGAGAACTGCCAGATGGTGAAGATCGTGTCCTGCTGCAGAAGCGGCAGGTTTGCCTTGCCCATGATGCGCAGGTTGACGGAGTAGAGCGCGATCATCGTCAGGATGCCGGCGAGCAGGGCCGGTATCTTGAGCTTCGTGCAGAGGAGGCCCGTGACGCCGCCGCCGAGCATGCCGGCGATGCAGGCCGCGAGGATCGCAGCGATGGGGTGATAGCCGGCCGTCAGCAGGGTGGCGGCCGTGGCGGCTCCGAGCGGGAAGCTGCCCTCGACGGTCAGGTCCGCGATGTCGAGCACGCGGAAGGTCAGGTAGACGCCGATGGCGAGCAGTGCCCAGAGTAGTCCCTGTGAAACAGTGGATATGACTAGGTCCATAGAATTCTCCTTGCTGTGACTGTAGCAGTGACTTCAGCTGCGATGTTATTCGACGGTATCAGCGTTTTTGAGGACATCCTCCGGGAAGGTGATGCCGAGCAGGGCGGCATTGGCCTTGTTGACCGTGACCTTGAGGTCCTTGGCCATCTCAATCGGCATTGAGCTTGGCTTCTTGCCCTCGAGGATGTCGGCTGCCATGTGGCCCGTCTGGACGCCGAGCTTGTAGTAGTCGATGCCGTAGGTCGCGAGGCCGCCGGCCTTGACCATGTTCGGCTCACCGCAGATGACCGGGATCTTGGCAGCGTTCGTGATGTCGATGAGCGTCGGCATCGCCGAGGCGATGATGTTGTCGGTCGGCTCATAGAAGGCATCGACGGAGCCGACGAGGCTCTGCGCGGCCTGCTGGATGTCGTTGACCGTGGAGATGGTCGCGACTTTGACAGTCAGGCCCTTCGATTCCGCGTACTCCTTCATGGCTTTGACCTGGACTTCTGAGTTGACCTCGCTCGAGCAGTAGACCGTGCCGATCGTCTTGGCGTCCGGCTTGATCTTCAGCAGCAGGTCGATCTGCTCCTTGACGGGGTTCATGTCGCTCGTGCCTGTGACATTGCCCTTCGGCTCCTTGTTGGAGGCGACGAGCTTGGCGCCCTCGTAATCCGTGATGGCCGTGCCGACGATCGGGATGTCATGCGTGGCGTTGGCCATCGTCTGGGCCGCCGGCGTCGCGATGGCGCAAATGAGGTCCATCTTCGCGCTGACGAAGCGCTGGGCGATGTTCTGGAGGTTCGACTGGTCGGCCTGTGCATTCTGGCGGTCAATCGTGATGTTCTTGCCCTCTTCGAAGCCGCGTTCCTTGAGGCCATCGACAAAGCCCTTGTTGGCGGCGTCGAGCGCATTGTGCTCGACGAGCTGGACAATGCCGATCTTGTAGTTCTTGCCGTTGCCCGATGAAGCCGACTGGTCACTCGAGCCACAGCCGGCCATGAGCCCGAGGCTCAGCACAGCGGCGGCACCGAGGGCCAGGAGTTTGCAGCGCTTGGATACATTGGATAGTCTCATGAGGAATCCCACCTTTTCTCTTTGAATCTGTACACTCACGTGCACGATGAATAGACTCTTATATTATACAATGTTACAGATGAAAAATCCATCACTGTTTCTGTAAGATGGACATATTCATGGCATTTATGAGTCGTACCCTGTGGATGACTTTTGACCTATGAATCTGAAATGTTCGATGATATAATAGAGGAAGTTTACACGCGATACGAGCAATCCGTGCTGCGGGGAGCGGCACAGAATATGGAGGTTTTTTGTTTTGCTGGCTACACGCGAATATCAAGATATCGAGGCGAAAGTGATGCGCGGGGAGCGCCTGACGCGAGAGGACGGGATAAGGCTTTTCCACTGCCATGACCTCGCCTGGCTCGGCGCTCTGGCTGACCATGTGCGCCGCGAGAAGTGCGGGGACATCGTCTACTACAATGTCAACTGCCACGTCAATCTGACGAATATCTGCACATCTCACTGCAAGTTCTGCGCCTTTGGCCGCGATGCGGATGAGAAGGGCGCCTATGCGATGACGAAGGCACAGGCCATCGCGGTTGTCGAGGACGCCATGCGCGACCCGAACCTCGCGGGGCTCCACGTCGTTTCGGGGCTCCATCCGGACTGGTCGTTCGAGGATTACCTCGGCATCGTGGAGGCGCTGCACAAGCGCTTTCCGAAGCTCTACATGAAGGGCTTCACCGGCGTGGAGATCACGCACTTCGCGGAGATCTCGGGTCTGTCCGTCGAGGAGGTCCTTCGGCAGCTGCGCGACCGTGGCGGCCTGCAGGCCATCGCCGGCGGCGGAGCGGAGATCCTGTCGGACCGCGTGCGCGGCGAGCTCTGCCCGAACAAGGCGACGGCGGATGAATGGCTCGAGGTGGCGCGCACGGCGCACAAGCTCGGCATCAAGTCGAATGCCTCGATGCTCTACGGCCACATCGAGACGCTGGAGGAGCGCGTCGACCATTTGCTGCGCCTGCGCGCGCTGCAGGATGAGACGGGCGGCTTCCAGACGTTCATCTGCTTCCCGTTCCTGCCGAAGCACACGGAGCTCGGCGAGCACGTCAAGCAGACGAGCATGTGGGACGACCTGCGCACGATGGCCATCTCGCGCCTGATGCTCGACAACTTCAAGAACATCAAGGCGTACTGGGTCATGCTGACGGTGCCGGTCGCACAGGTCGCACTCGGCTTCGGCGCCAATGACATCGACGGCACGGTCCACAAGGAGACCATCCTGCACGATGCCGGCGCGAAGAGCCCGCGGGCCCTGAGCGAGGACAACATCATCCGCATCATCAAGGAGGCGGGCCGTATCCCGGCCGCCTGCGACTGCAATTTCAACATCCTGCGCATCATTGAATGAGAGGTATAGATATGAAGCAAATCGAAGCGGCGCGCGCAAGAGCGGCGGCGGGGGAGCGGCTGAGCCTCGAAGATGCCCTGGCGCTCTACGAGGACAATGACCTGCTGTTCCTGGCGGACTGTGCGCGCAAGGCGAAGGAGCGGAAGAGCGGGCACCGCGTCTACTACACCGTCAACCGCCACATCAACCTGACGAATGTCTGCAGCTCGAACTGCCCGCTCTGCGCCTTCCAGGTGGAGGCGGGCGATGCGCGCGGCTTCGTGATGGAGCCCGATGACATCGAGCGCGTCCTTATAAAGGCAAAAGAGACGCCGAACCTATCGGAGATCCACATCGTCTCGGCACTGCATCCCGACAAGCCGTTCTCGTATTACCGCGCCGTCGTGCGGCAGGTCAAAGCGGCACTGCCAGATGCAGACGTCAAGGCGTTCACGCCGGTTGAGATTGTCAACTTCGCCAAGATGACGGGCAAGAGCATCCGCGAGGTCCTGACACTGCTCAAGGAAGACGGCCTCGATAGCCTGCCGGGCGGCGGAGCGGAGATTCTCTCGGACCGCGTCCGCCAGATCATCTGCCCGAAGAAGGCGACGACGGCGGAGTGGATCGAGACGATGAAGACGGCGCACAGCCTCGGCATCCGCACGAATGCCTCCATCATGTACGGCCATGTCGAGACGATCGAGGAGCGGCTGCAGCACCTCATCACGATCCGCGAGATCCAGGACGAGACGGGCGGCTTCCAGGCCTTCATGCTCTTCCCATTCCATCCGGCGCACACGAAGCTCGGCGAGGAGTACCACCTGCAGCGCGTGGGCGCCTGGGAGGACATGAAGATGATGGCGCTCTCGCGCCTGATCCTCGACAACATCGACCACGTCAAGGCGTTCTGGATCATGCTGACGATGCCGGTCGCGCAGCTCGCGCTCGGCTTCGGCGCCGACGACCTCGACGGCACGATCGGCGAGGAGAAGATCATCCATGCGGCAGGCGCGCGGACGAAGACTGGCATCACGCGCACGCAGCTCGAGAAGATCATCCGCGAGGCAGGCTACGAGCCCGTCGAACGCGACACATTCTATCGGCCAATCGGCGGCAGAGAGGAGCAGGGCGTATGAGACTGACAGAACGAGAGGGCGAGGCGCTGCTGCGCGAGGGCGACCTCATCGCACTCGGGCGCGAGGCGGACAAAATCCGCCAGCAGCGCTTCGGCAATACGACGACGTTCATCATTGACCGCAACATCAACTACACGAATGTCTGCGTCAATGAGTGCCGCTTCTGTGCGTTCTTCCGGCGGCAGGGCAGCAAGGATGCCTATCTGCTCACGCACGAGGAGATCCTCGAGAAGGTGCGGGAGACGGTGGAAGCCGGCGGCACGCAGGTCATGATACAGGGCGGGCTCTATCCGGAGCTTGGCCTCGCGTATTACGAGAAGATGCTGCGCCTCATCAAGGAGCACTTCCCGACCATCACGATCCATTCCTTCACGGCGACGGAAATCCAGCACTTCGCGCGCGAGGCGGGCCTGTCCATCCTCGAGACGCTCAAGCGCCTGCAGGCGGCCGGCCTCGACAGCCTGCCGGGCGGCGGCGCGGAAATCCTCGTCGATGAGGTGCGCCGCAAGGTCAGCCCCAAGAAGATCATGACGGATGACTGGCTGCACGTCATGGAATGTGCGCATTCCATCGGCATGGAGAGCACGGCGACGATGGTCATCGGCTTCGGTGAGACGATGGCGCAGCGCATCGAGCACATGGAGAAGGTGCGGCGCCTGCAGGACAAGACGGGCGGCTTCCGCGCATTCATCACCTGGACGTTCCAGCCGGGTCACACGGAACTCGGCGGCGAGAAGACGTCGAGCTGGGACTACATGCGGACGCTGGCGCTCTCGCGGCTCTACATGGACAACATCGCGCACATCCAGGGCTCATGGGTCACGCAGGGGGAGCGCATCGGCCAGTTGACGCTCGGCTTCGGCGCCGACGACGCCGGCAGCATCATGCTCGAGGAAAACGTCGTGCGGGCGGCGGGCACGCTCTACGACATGTCGACCAAGAAGATGGTACGGCTCATCGAAGGGGCGGGCAGAGAGGCCGCGCAGCGCGATACCGAGTACAATATCATACGGCGCTTCTGAGGCGTAAAACCCGGTATGTTCGTGGCGTGGGGCGGGGCATGCATTCCGGCTTCGTCGCATCGCTGAATGAGCCCTATGGTGAGGCTGGTCGTTGAGGCGAGTTCGCCGCCTGCCGCGGCGTTCTGACATCGGCTTTCCAGGTGGATGCGGAGTAGGGCTCAGCCCTGCGGGCAATCGCTCTGCTCCTGCAGGCGGAATGCATGCCCCGCCCCTAGAGACTGACTACAGTCGAGAGCGCCTAGAGAATGGGCTGAACTTAGGCCGGGGTGGTGTGTGCCGCCTGGAGCCGCGCAGTGACTGCCCGAAGGGCTGGGGCCCGAGGTAGGAAAGAGAGGTAGTATCATGATAAATGAACAGCAGGCAGTGAAAACAGAGATCCCGCGTGCGGATTATGCCGTCGTGGGCGGCTCGGGTACGCTCTCGAGCGATTTCCCGCGCAATCTGCCGGATGAAGACGTGAAGATCCTCGAGGACAATCCGTATTTCGAGACGCCGTACGGCAAGAGTCCCTCGATGCGGCTCTTCTGCGTCGGCGAGAAGCGTGTGCTGACGGTGCGCATGCACGGCTGGCGCTCGGGCGTGACGCGCGCGGATGCTTCGCGCCAGGTCTTCTGGGTCTTCCGCGAAGCGGGCGTCAAGCGCATCATCTCGGAGGGCGGCGTCGGCACGGTCAACAAACTCCTCGACCTGCGCGACTTCATCATCCCCGACGATTACCTCGACCTCTCAGTGCGCAAGGACGTCATGCTCGACGGGCGTTACCTGCTCGTCATGCGCGACGCACTCTGCCCCGAGATGCGTGAGGCGCTGATCAAGGCGACGAAGAAGCGCTTCACGGGCCGCGTCTTCACGCGCGGCACTTACGCCGTGACGGACGGCCGCCATTTCGAGAGCCCCGCGGAAGTCGCGATGATGAGCGGCCATGCCGACATCGTCGGGCAGAGCATCGCACCGGAGGTCTATCTCGCGCGAGAGATCGGCGCCTGCTATGCCGGCCTCTACTTCACCGTCAACTACGGTGAGGGCATCCGCAAGGCCTGGTCGCATCAGGACATGGCCGACATCTTCTATGACGACGCGCCGATGATCGGCGAGATCATCCTCGAGACCATCCGCACGGTCGCGGCCGATGACCGCCACTGCGAGTGCCTCTCCCTGCGCAAGGAGACACTTCTAAAAGACGTCTACAACGAGGTCTCGTCTAAGGGATAAGACCTCATAAAAAAACGAGCTGTGCATCACATTTCGCAAGCAGCGAAGTGCGGTGCACAGCTCGTTTTGTCTTTGAGGATATTCATCAGGGCTCAAGCGAGGCGGCGTAGAGCGCCTGGATGAACTTTTTGGTATTGATGTGGACCTTGGAGATCTGCGGTTTCTCGTTCTGCTGGATCGTGCGCATGATGCTGCAGACCTCGGCGTAGTCGAAGTAGAAGGGCGCGTACTCCTCGAACTTGGGGTTCGTGTAGTCGACGACGCCCATCGAGGCCGTGCTGACCATGGCCTGGAACACGGCGCGGCGCAGGCGCTGCTCGATGGTCTTGGCCTCCTTCTGGATGTTCTCGGCAGCGTGTTCCTCCGCAATCGCGGTGAAGATCGTCTTGAGCGAGGGGAAGGTGGCGTTCTTATGGTGCGCCTGCAGGTAGGCGATGATCTCGAGCAGGTCGTCGTAGCCTGCCGTTCCTGCGACACCGAGTTCCTTGAGCAGCGAGGCGGCCTTCTGCTGTGGCGTGACCTCTTTTGCTGGTGCCACAGCGACGGCCGGGTTCAGGGTGGTCTGCAGAGTGCTCTGCAGGGTGTGGGCGAAGCGCTCGAGGCGGATGTATTCCTCGACCGACCGCAGCACGCTGACAATCTCATTGCGGTTCAGTGGTTTCGTGATGTAGGAGTAGACGCCGCTCTCATAGGCCTTGCCGACGAGGTCCTTGCTGTCCACCTGCGAGATCATGATGATCTTGCCGGGGAAATCATGGAAGCGGCGCACGGAGTCGATGCCGTCGCAGTCGGGCATGAGCATATCGATGATCAGGAGATCGATGTGGCGTGCGACGAGCTCCGTCGTCGTGAGAGTTGCTGCGCTCGGCAGCGAGGCGACGACCGTGCCGAGCTCGTAGTCTTCGATGATATCCTGCAGCATGTCGCGGATGGCTTCATCATCATCGATGAGCATGATGTTCATGATATCGTTCCTTTCTGTTGAGGTGGTGCGTCATCAGCCTGCCGGATGGCAAGAATCTTAGTCACGGGATGCGTGGTCAGGCCATTGAGAGGCAGCGTGACATGGAAGGTGACGCTGTCCTTCCCGTCAGAAGCTGCCGTGATGCTCCCGCCGAGGTGTTCGGCGAGCGCCTTGATGTACGTCAGGCCCACGCCGCTCGAAGCGCGGCCGTCGCTGTCGTATTTCGTCGTGTAGCCGGGGCGGAAAATCTGCTTCAGGCGGCGCAGCGGTATCGAGCTGCCCGTATTCGAGACTTCCAGATGGAGGTCCGTGCTCATGCGCTTCATGGTGATGGCAATCGTCCCCCTGTCTCGAATGGCCTCGATGGCGTTCGCCGTGAGGTTGTTGAGGATGGACAGGATCGTGTAGGCGTGGAGTTCCGGCAGGCGGGCGGAGATATCCATCGAGAAGGTGATGTGCTTCTCGAGCTGGCGCGCGTACTTCTTCTGCGTGTGGATGATCAGATGGCAGAGCTCGAGCGGCGTCATGTAGTCGTTGAGCTTGTGCGAATTGTTCTGATTTGTCAGCTCGCTCAGCGCAGCGTAGATGCGCTGACTGTCCTTCTTGATGTCGTGGACTTCTCCTGCTACGCGCAGTGCTTCCTGCGTGATGCGCGGCAGATTTTCGGTGTCGTGCAGGCTGCGCAGCTCCTCGTAGACGCCGTAGCAGTCGTGCGTGGCTGTCTCCGCCCGGTGCAGCGCCTGCTTGAGCTCAAAGACTTCCTCGTAGATGCTCGCGACCATCATCGTCAGGCGGTTCTTCTCGTGCAGCTCGTGGGCGAGGTGAATTTCCGTCAGGTAGAGCTGTGAGAGGAAGAAGAAGCTCAGGATGAAGAAGCAGCGCAAAAAGGCGATGCCCGTGAGGCGCGTGAGCACCGGCACGGTGATGATGGCCGCTTGCGTGCCGAGGAAGAGGTCCATCGTGTAGAGCTCGGCGATGCTCGCGAGCACCTCCGCGATGATGGCCCAGACCGCAATCTTCATGGCCTGTGTCGTGATGGGCGCGCGGTTGAGCTTCACGCAGGAGAAGCAGATGGCATACGTAAAATAGTAGAAAAACGTCGGGATGTGCTGGTAGACGCCTGTAGTGATGGGCGCTCCACCAATCGCATCGAGGGCTCCGCGGAACAGGACGACCGCGATGCCGACGGCCAGTCCTGAGATGGCCATCGGCACATTGCGGAGCCAGAGCAGGAAGAGCAGGAACATCGGCGAGCCGAAGCTCACGCGGAAGCTGCTGAATTCGTTGCCGAACGGATGGATGCGCGGCTCGCCGGCTAGTGGCACGATGAGCAGCATGCATATGAAGATGAAGAGTTCTCGATGTTTACTGATCATGAGCAGTTCCTTTTTATCAATAACGGTGCAGAGGCGTGCAGCAATGCGGACGCACATTGCCATACATGTTCTATAGTGTATCATATCGCCATTTTGGCTGGCAACGGGCACACATATCGAAATGATGGATGGGTGGCATCTAAAACAGTAATAAACAGTAATATTATATCACATGCCTGTCATCTACGTTACAAGTTGTCAGTAAAAAAAAACTATTCCCTCGATATTGTAGGATTCTGTCGTTTTTTCTAGGTGATACGGTATATTGAATACAGTAATAAAAAGATAAGTCATATTAATGACAACGGGAGGGACTCATATGTCAAAAGAAAACAGCAATAACTTGCTGCGGGGCCTGATCTGTGTGGCCATCGGAGCAATCATCTGGTGCATCCCGGCACCTGCTGGTGTCGGCCCGCAGGCCTGGGGCCTGCTCGCCGTCTTCGTCGCGACGATCGCCGGCTTCATCCTGCAGCCGCTGCCTCTCGGTGCCATCGCCATCATCGCCTGCGCACTGTTGCCGGTACTCGGCATCATGAAAGCTGGCCAGGCGCTGGAAGGTTTCTCGAACGGCACGATCTGGCTGATCGTATCCGCCTTCATGTTTGCTACGGGCTTCATCAAGACGGGCCTCGGCAAGCGCATCGCTTACCTGTTGCTCTCGCGCTTCGGCAAGAACACGCTGAGCGTCGCTTATGTCATGAGCGCAGCAGATTTCATCATCGCTCCGTTCACGCCGTCGAACACGGCTCGTGGCGGCGGCATCATCTACCCGATCGTCAACAGTGTCACGACGGTCCTCGGCTGTGATTCCAAGACGGGCAAGAACCAGCGCACGGGCGCATTCCTGATGTACAGTGCCTATGCAGCCGTCATTACTTCGGCCTGCATTTTCCTGACTGGTGCTTCGAACAACGTCCTCGCGAATACGCTGACGGAACAGGCCTTTGGCCAGTCCCTGAGCTGGATGTCCTGGTTCGAGGTCAGCATTATCCCGGGCCTGCTGCTCTCAATCGTCACGCCGTACCTGCTCTACAAGATCATCAAGCCGGAACTCACGGAAACGCCGGAGACCCTGTCTCTCGCGAAGAAAGAACTCAGCGCAATGGGCGCTATGAGCAGCAAGGAGAAGATTCTCTGCGTCATCTTCGTCGCCTGCCTCGTACTCTGGGCAACGGGCAGCATCCATCACATCGACTCTGCAATCGTCGCACTGCTCGGCCTCTCCGCCATGCTCATCACGAAGTGCATTGACTGGAGCGACGTCACGAAACAGCATGGTGCATGGGATGTCCTCGTATGGATGGGCGTTCTCGTCAACATGGCTGCGTATCTCTCGAAGTTCGGTTTCATGAAGTGGTTCGCAGCCACGATGGCTGCCGCCTGCGCTGGCATGTCCTGGATGACGATGCTCATCGTCCTCTGCATCATCTACACGCTGGCCCACTATCTGCTCGCCAGCAACAGCGCCCACATCGCTGCGATGTTCATCGCCTTCACGACGATTCTCGTTGCGGCAGGTGCCCCGGTCATCCCGGCGGCAATCATCCTGGCAATCCTCTGCAACAGTGCATCGTTCCTGACGCACTACGGCTGCGGCGTTACGCCAATCTTCTTCGGCTCTGGCTTCATGGGCCAGGGCGAGTGGTGGAAGATCGGCTTCATCATCACCGTCATGCACATCGTGGTCTGGATGGTTCTCGGCCTGCCAATCATGGGCATCCTCGGCATGATGTAAGATATCATTCAAGTAATCTAGTGTTCTGAATAAGATGGTATTTGGAGAAAGCATCCATCTGGGTGCTTTCTCTAGATTATCTGTCACAGTGTATACAGAGAAAAACATTTTTGTTAAAATGTACTTGATTGTATTCTGTATACATGATACAATACAGTCAGTTGAGCGGGGAAGGAAAAAAACAGAACCGCTGCTCCAAATAAAAACAACGTGTACAACGCGAGATGATTTCATTTCAGGCTTCGCCTGAGAAATCGGGCGGAGAAAAGAAAGGAACGTGGCAAACATGAGAAAAGAACATGATTTCATTGGTGAGCTCGAAGTACCGGATGAGGTTTACTACGGTGTTCAGACGATGCGTGCCATCGATAACTTCCATATTACGGGTCAGGTAATCGATCCGGATTTCGTCCAGAGCATCGCTCGTGTCAAGAAGGCAGCTGCCATGGCCAACATGGCTACGGGCCGTCTCGACAAGAAGATTGGCGAAGCACTGATCGAAGCTGCTGATGAGATCATCGACGGCAAGCTCCTCGACCAGTTCCCGGTCGATCCGATCCAGGGCGGTGCTGGTACGTCCATCAACATGAACATGAACGAGGTCCTCTGCAACCGTGCACTCGAGATCATCGGTCAGCCGAAAGGCCGTTACGACATCATCTCCCCGAATAACCACGCCAACATGGCACAGTCCACGAATGACTCGTTCCCGACGAGCATCAAGGTCTGCCTGAGCCACAAGGCAAAGAAACTCACGGCTGCTCTCGACCGCCTCGCTACGGAGCTCGAGAAGAAGTCCGAGGAGTACAAGGATATCCTCAAGATGGGCCGCACGCACCTGCAGGATGCTGTTCCTATCACGCTCGGCCAGGAGATGGGCATGTATGCATCGGCTGTACGCCGTGGCATCCGTCGCATCGACCACGCTGTCGAAGAGATCCACGTCATGAACATGGGCGGCACGGCTGTCGGCACGGGCCTCAACGCAGAGCCGGCTTACATCAAGAAAGTTGCTGAGACGCTCAGCGAAGTCACGGGTGAGAAGTACGTCACGGCTGACAACATGATCGACGCGACGAACAACACGGATGGCTTCTCCGATGTCTCGAGCGCGATGAAGACGACGGCTCTCGTCCTCATCAAGATGGCCAACGACTTCCGCCTCATGGCTTCTGGTCCGCGTTGCGGCCTCAACGAGCTCAAGCTGCCGAAACGTCAGCCGGGTTCCTCCATCATGCCGGGCAAGGTCAATCCGGTCATCGCAGAAGTCCTCGACCAGTCCTGCTATCAGGTCATCGGCAACGATCTCGCTGTCTCGATGGCTGTTGAGAACGGTCAGTTCGAGCTCAATGTCATGGAGCCGGTCATGGCTTTCAACATGTTCAACTCGATGAAGTACATGACGAACGCAGTCAACACGTTTGTCGACAAGCTCCTCATCGGCCTCGAGCCGAACCGCGAGCAGTGCCAGAAGTGGCTCGACAACAGCGTCGGCGTTGTCACGGCTCTGCTGCCGCACATCGGCTACGAGAACTCCGCTATGCTCGCTAAGGAAGCTTACAACACGGGCAAGCCGATCCGTCAGGTCATCATGGAGAAGGGCCTCCTTTCCCGCGAGAAGATGGAGCACATCCTCTCCCCGCGCCAGATGACGACGCCGGGCATTGCTGAATAAGCTGCGCTTGACTTCCTATTCCAATAGAAGATCTGGATTATCCCGATAGATCGAAGTTTCCCCCTAGATTGAAGGGCTCCTGCAAGGCTGAAGCAGGAGCCCTTTTTCGTGGGAACCTGCTTCAGTATGGTTGCGACTGTCACGACTGTTACACCATCATGGCTGCAGTTGTGGTATGATGAAGGTGTTCCATTCATCTCTACTGTGTATTATGAAGGAGGAGTCATCATGAAGGGATATGTTGATAAATCGGCCTGCATTGGCTGCGGCATGTGTGTGGACACGGCACCGGATGCGTTCCGCATCGGTGATGATGGCCTGGCAGAGGGCTATCAGGAGATTCCGGCAGACAAAGTCGATGACGCAAAGGAAGCTGCCGCAGACTGCCCAGTAGGAGCAATCGAGGTCAAGTAAATACCACGGATTTTCAAGATCGAGAACAGCCGCCTCGTGGCGGTTGTTTTTTTGTGTGGATTTTTCCGGTGGAAAATCTGCAACGATGGCCTTATAATAAAAAATAATGATGAATTGTCAGGAAACGAGAGGGCAGATGATATGCGGGAAACAAATGAAAAGGCCGTGCAGGCCATGCGGGCCTTTCTGGAGGCACTGGGCCTGGACTTGGAGCAATGTGGCATGGAGCGGACGCCGGAACGCGTCGCAGGGCTCTATGCGGATCTATTCGACGGCCTCGGCAGGGATCCTAGCGAAATCTGGGGCGAGCGCTTCCCGTCGGAGACGAAGGGCATTGTGGCCGTGCGCCACATCCCGTTCTATTCGGTCTGCGAGCATCATCTGCTGCCGTTCTTCGGCGAAGTCAGCCTTGCGTATCTGCCGCATGACGGCGAAGTCGCAGGCTTCAGCAAATTCGTCAAGCTGGTCGAGTGCTATGCACATCGTCCACAGTTGCAAGAGCGCATGACGGCGCAGCTCGCCGCGGCCATTGCAGAAGGCCTGGGCGCGGACGGCGTTCTCGTCGTCGTGGAGGCGGAGCAGCTCTGCATGACGATGCGCGAGGGTATGGCCAGGGGGACGCAGACGGTCACTTCAGAATGCCTCGGCGCGTTCCGCACGGATGCGGCGCTCTGCGAGCAGGCTTGGATGGTACTGGGAGGAAAGAAAGATGACAGCAATACGGAAATACGTATTTCATGACGGCAAGGAACTGGAACTCGGCAAGCGCACGCTCGTCATGGGCGTGCTCAATGTGACGCCGGATTCCTTCTCGGATGGCGGCAAGTGGAATACGCACGACAAGGCCCTGCGCCATATGGAAGAGATGGTGAAGGATGGCGCGGACATCATCGACATCGGCGCGGAGTCGAGCCGCCCAGGCTTCAAGACCATGCCAGCTCAGCAGGAGATTGAGCGCCTGATGCCGTTCCTCGAAGCCGTGCTCAAGGAGTGCCCTGTGCCGGTCTCAGTCGATACGTTCAAGGCGGAGACGGCGCGTGAGGCCGCGAAAGCGGGCTGTCACATGCTCAACGACATCTGGGGCCTGCAGTACAAGGAAGAGCCGGGCAAGATGGCCGAGGTCGCGGCGGAGTCGGGCCTGCCGATCATCGTCATGCACAATCAGGAAGGAAAAGCGTACGAGCGCGACATCATCGAGACGATGAAGGACTTCTTCCGCCGCACGATCGCGATTGCCGACCATGCCGGTGTACCGCGCAACAACCTGATCCTCGACCCGGGTATCGGCTTCGGCAAGACGCCAGAAGGAAACCTGACGGTCCTGCGCCGCCAGCAGGAACTCCTGACGATCGACGGGGTGGAGTACCCGCTGCTGCTCGGCACGAGCCGCAAGAGCTTCATCGGCGCCGCGCTGGGGCTGCCGGTCGACGAGCGCATGGAGGCGACGGGGGCGACGTGTGTCGCCGGCATCATGAAGGGCGCGGGCATCGTGCGCGTCCACGATGTCAAGCCAATCGCGCGCATGTGCCACATGACAGATGCCATTTTGCAGGCAGATTGAGTAAAGTGAGGAACGAAGAGAATGGATCGTATCGTATTAGACCATATGGAGTTTTACGGCTATCACGGCTGTCTGCCGGAAGAGCGCCGGCAGGGACAAAAGTTCTTCGTCGACCTGATGATGCATCTTGAGCTGCGGGCGGCTGGCGAGCAGGATGACCTCGGGCAGACGGTCAATTATGCCGATGTCTTCACGAAGATCCACAGCATCGTCGAAGGGAATCCCTGCCGGCTCATCGAGGCGGTGGCAGAGCGCATCGCCTCGATGGTGCTGCGGGAATACCCTCGCGTGCAATGCGTCGATGTGACGGTCCACAAGCCGTCTGCACCGATTCCGGGCGACTTCCGCGATGTCGCGGTCGCCATCACGAGGGAGCGCGCATGAAGCGCTATACGTGTTATCTGAGCCTCGGGGCCAATCTCGGCGAGCGCGGCGAGACCTTGCGCGAGGCTTTGCGCCAACTCTCGCAGCTGCCAGAGACGCACCTCACCGCGGTCTCGCCCTTTTATGAGACGGCTCCGTGGGGGAAACTCGATCAGCCGGCGTTCCTCAATGCCGCGGCGGCCGTCGCGACGGCGCTGCCGCCACGGCAACTGCTGCATGGATGCCAGCGCATCGAGCGGGCGCTCGGGCGCGTGCGCCACGAGCACTGGGGAGCGCGCACGATTGACATCGACCTGCTGTACATCGCGGGGGTATCGCTCGCGAGCCCGGAGCTCGTACTGCCGCATCCCTACCTGACGCAGCGCGCCTTCGTCCTGCGGCCGCTGGCGGACATCGCATCGGAGCTCGTCATAGAGGGAAGGCCCGTGCGGGAGTGGTGCCAATCGGTAGAAGACCAAGAGGTCTCACCGGCCGCCGAGCTTTCCGACCCCTGGCCGCTCAGTATGATTGCCTGCATCGACGAAGGCCGCGGCATTGGGTATCGCGGTGAGCTGCTCGTGCATCTGCCCGAGGACATGAAGCATTTCCGCGCCCTGACGGAGGGGCATGTGGTCATCATGGGGCGCAGGACGATGGAGTCCCTGCCAGGGAAGAGGCCACTTGTCAATCGGCAGAACATCGTGCTGTCGCGTCAGCTCGAGGGAGCGGAGGGCTTCCTCATCTGCCACAGCCTGCCAGACCTCTGGCGGGCGCTCGGACGCCTGCACGCAGAGAAGCCGCAGCAGAAACTCTGGTGCATTGGTGGGGAAGAGCTCTATCGCGCACTGCTGCCCTATGCGCATGAAGTCTGTCTCACGCGCCTTAAGTCGGTGTATCCGGCCGACTGTTTCTTCCCGCCACTCGATGATTTCTCGCTGGTGGATACAGACGACCGGGAAGGCTTGGTATTTGAGCGATATGAAGCAGCCGGCAGGATGCTGGACTATAGAAAGAAGTTGTTAGGCGATGGAAATCTTTCACAATGATTGGGCGGAGCTCCTCAATCCGGAGCTCAAGAAACCGTATTATCGCAAGCTCAGGCAGTTCCTGATCGGGGAGTACCGGACGCACCACGTGTATCCGGACATGTACTCGATCTTCAACGCCCTTCACTATACGAGCTATGCAGACACGAAGGTGGTCATCCTCGGACAGGACCCGTATCATGGCCCGGGACAGGCGCATGGCCTCTCGTTCTCCGTACTGCCCGGCGTGCAGCCGCCGCCATCCTTGCTCAACATCTTCAAGGAACTGGAAACGGACCTCGGCTGCAAGGTGCCGAACAACGGCTGCCTCAAGCCTTGGGCGGATCAGGGCGTGCTGCTGCTCAACACGGTGCTGACCGTCCGCGAGCATCAGGCGAATTCGCATCATGGTCAGGGCTGGGAAATCTTCACGGACCGCATCATCGAACTGCTCAATGAGCGCGAGAAGCCGATGGCATTTATTTTATGGGGGAGCCCGGCTCGACGCAAGAAGGCGATGATCACGAATCCGCATCACTACATCGTCGAATCGCCGCATCCGAGCCCGCTGTCGGCCTCGCGCGGCTTCTTCGGCAGCCGACCGTTTTCCAGGGTCAATGACTTTTTGAAACGTACCGGACAGGAGCCGATTGACTGGCAGTTGCCGGACATTTGATTTGCAGGAGCGAGGCTCCTGTTTTGGAGGAAATATTGTGGGAGCAAAGGTAACGATCAAGGATGTCGCAGAACTGGCCGGAGTCTCGAAGAGCACGGTCTCGCGCTATCTCAATCACGGCTACATCAGCCTGGAGAAGCAGAAGCGGGTGCGCGAGGCCATCGAGAAAACGGGGTTCAAGTCGAACTTCTTCGCCAAACGGCTCAAGACACAGGAGAGCAAGCTCATCGGCATCGTCCTGCCGCGCATGGACTCCGTGACGGTCGGCAAGCTGTTGTCGGGCATCAACCGCATCTTTGACCCGGCTGGCTATCAGGGCATCCTGCTCGTCAGCCATCTTTCCATTGAGAAAGAGCTCGAGAACATACAGAACCTGCAGCAGCAGGGCGTCGACGGCATCCTGGTGGATTCCGTCGGACTCACGGACAAGCACATCGAGATTGCCAAGAGCACGCCGGTGCCGATCGTCTACACGGGTCAGTGGAACGAGGCTGTGCCGAGCATCAAGATCGATGACTGGGCCGCGGGGCGCATGGTCGGTGCGTACCTGCGTCAGATGGGTCACCGTCATGCCGTGTTCGCCGGCGTCACGCCAACTGACAAGGCCGTCGGCATCGAGCGCAAGCAGGGCTTCATCGAGGCCTTCTGTGAGGATCGTCCCGAGGCGCGCGTGGACTTCATCGAGACCGGCTTTGATTTCCTGTCTGCCTACAACAAGGGCGCGGCTATCCTGGAGATGGCACCTACCGTCGTGGTGGGAGCGACGGATAACATCAGCCTCGGTGTGCTGCGCTACCTTCACGAGCGCGGCATCCGTGTGCCAGAGCAGATCTCCGTTGTCGGCTTTGGCGGCTACGATGTCGGCGCTGTCGTCTATCCGGCGCTGACGACGGTGGCATTTGATTATGAGCTCTTGGGCATGAAAGCAGCGCAGTATCTGCTCGACCTCCTGGCACATCGCGATGTCGAGGAGAACATGACCCTGCCGCTGTTCTTTGTCGAGCGCGAGAGCGTGCGCAACCTCACGGCGAAATACGAGACAAAGGCGCCTGCGTCGTATCTCGAGTTGACTTGATATGGATAAAAAAAGACCCTGCCATAGGCAGGGGCTTTTCTACTTTGTCACGAGAATCGTGAGTAGCTTATCTTATTTCTTGGTGAAGGTGATGTGGGCACCAACCGAGAGCGTCGGCTGGGCCGGTCCCTTGACGATGATCTGTCCCGGCATCGAGCCCGTTGTGTTGAAGACGATCGTGCAGTGGCCTTCGCCGCGGATGTTGTCATTGGCCGCATCGCCGACTTTCTCGACCGTGTACTTCACGCCGCCCATCAGCAGCTTGTCGCCCTTCTTGATGTCCTCCTCGAGCTTGCCCAGCGTATGCTCGATGACCATGTCCGAGAGATTCGGACGAATGCCTTCGTCGAGCAGGATCGCGCTATTGTTGTTCTCGAGGAACGTGCGTGCGAGATTGCCGATAGCCGTGATTGAAACATCGTACTTGATTTCCATGTTGTTGCCTCCCTATATAAACACATCACAGTATAAACGTCACAAGTTGATACCAATTATATTATAGCATAACCGAACGCATGTGAAGGGCGAATGGCGTTTTTTTGTACCAGATTTTCAAAGAAAAGAAAAAAAGTACTTGCTAAAACGACTGGGATGCGATATAATAGTTTTCGTTGACAGCGATTCGCTGAAGACACAGGGGTATCGCCAAGTTGGTAAGGCACGGGTCTCTGAATCCCGCATGC